>Ga0187769_10002336_pt1 | contig 11069 bp, 6 predicted proteins | sample 0116_SJ02_MP02_1_FD_133140 | JGI IMG/M metagenome (GOLD analysis project Ga0187769, IMG submission 133140) | Tropical peat soil microbial communities from peatlands in Department of Meta, Colombia - 0116_SJ02_MP02_10_MG | ecosystem: Environmental > Terrestrial > Soil > Wetlands > Peat | place... | reverse complement strand
GGCCCTTGAGGACATGAACCAGATCGAATTGGGAGATGACCATTGGGACAGAGTGGTCTGGGGGGATTTTGTGGAAAGCGAAACCGACTACGCAGGAGAGCTTTTGGGAAGTCCTCAATTCGGACGAGAATATTTCAATCGAATGATGGAGCGATACCAAAAAGAGGTTCTTGTGCGGTCCCATCAGCCCAACGCCCCCTTTATCATGTTCAACAAGCGTTGCATCACCATTTTCACCTCAAATGTTTATCTACCGATCCGCACCATTGCCATTGCTGATTTGGAAAAGGAAATCCGAACCTTAGACGACGTGGTCTTAGAAAGGATATAGATACCTGCTATTAAAGTTAATTTCAAATGTCAAAATCCAGATGTCGAATGAACGCTAAAATCCAAATTCTCAAAATTCTTGGCATTTGAGTTCGGAATTGATTCGTCATTGATTCACCTCCGGTTCATCACTTTGTGCGAACTTTGGCATTTGACAGTTTGATATTCAGACTTTGGGTTCGATAGAGCGTAGAAATGCCCAAGATCATCTCTTTTGATATGGACGGGACACTGGTGGACGCGGAATTCACAGATTGGGTCTGGGGTCACGGTATCCCCACACTTTATGCCAAGAAGGCAGGGCTTCCCTTCGAGGAGGCAAAGGATTTTGTGGTGAAAGAATACCTGAAGATGGGCGAAGGGACGATTGAGTGGTATGACATCAAATATTGGTTTCGATTTTTCCAGTTGGAGGAGAGTTGGGAATTATTGATGGGGCGATATACGGATAAGATCAAGATCTATCCAGATGTTCATCCTCTCTTGGAACGTTTGAGAGACGGATGCCGAATGGTTCTGACCTCTAATGCAGGAAGAGAGTTTATCCGCATAGAGATGGAAGCCACAGGCCTTGGGAGATACTTCGATCGGATCTTCTCAGCGACCTCTGATTTCGGTGAGGTGAAGAAGACAGCGGCCTTTTACCAACGAATTTGCCAGATCCTTGAGGTCAGACCTCAGGAGATCGTCCATGTCGGTGACCACTACGAGTTTGACTATCTCGTCCCCCGCTCGTTGGGAATCCAAGCCTTTTACCTGGATCGATCGGGCGGGGAAGGGGGAGACTTTACTCTCTCAGACCTGAGAGATTTGGAGAAAAGACTTCCCTCTGTGGTCGATCACGGGTCGCGGATTGAGACATCTGAAACGTAAGATTCGAGACGATCATTGTCGAAGAGATGCCAGCTAAGTAGAAAGGCCGTTCGTTTAGAATACATTGGAGCCGTGTGGTTCTGGAAGCGGGCGTTACCACGTTCTTTATTACCTATATCCTTTATGGTAAGACGATAGAGATCCTATCCATAGGACGGGGAGGAACGAGAAGTGTCGGTGCCAAGAATTTTAGTGGTCGATGATGAAATGATCACTTGCGAGAGCTGCAAGCGGATTCTCCAAGAGGATGGATATGAAGTGGAGACTGCTCTCAGTGGAAGGGAAGCCATGGATAGAATGAAGGAGAATCCTTTCGACATTGTCATCAGCAGTTTAAAGATGTCAGGGATTTATTAGGCTTACGAGCATGGTTGAGGGTTTTGTTTTGATGACGCTGTATGATTATAACGGAAGAGCGAAGTCATTCGTTATTATACATTCGTTATTGGCGCTTAGCGTTCTTTTCATCATTTTGCCAAGGGTGATATTTTTGATTTGACATTATCTTTTCCTTGTTTTATGAAGAATCCTAACATAAAAAATAAGAAAACGAAGGAGAATTGATGAGACGCTTCTTAGTCCTCTTCATCTTCATCATTTTTCATTCCTCACCCTCTTTTGCTGAATACCGAACGTTTACGATCGACGTAGATATGCAAAGAACCATTTTTTCAAAAGATTGTTTGGAATGTCATGGACGAACTGTAGATGCGAAGAAATATGCAAACTCAGTCCATGGATCCGATTCTTGTAATAGCTGTCATGTAGATATTATCGATACTGAAAAGCATGCGAAAAAAATCTACATACCGGGGAAGGTAGATTGTACTCCCTGCCATCAGACGGAAGCAAAGGAATACTCGGCAAGTGTCCATCGTATGAAGACCGGCTTCGACTGTGTAGAATGCCACTCTCCCGTCCATTATCTGAAAAAATGGGATAGAAGCAAAGTGGCGATTATAAATAAATGTACATCCTGCCATAGTAAGGAGGATTATGTAGAAAGCGGCCATGATAAAGCCATCCTTAAGGGTAACCAAGATTCTGCAGTCTGTTCAGATTGTCATGGCCTGCATAATACGAAACTTTTCCATGCCTTGGGGAGCGCATATTCCACAGAGGCAAGGGATTTTTATACGAAAGCATGCTTCAGGTGTCATGGCGATAAAGAGCTTATGAGAAAGAATCATCTCACTACCATTTCCGTTGAAACCTATCAGGAGACTTTTCATGGAAAGATAAGAAAATTGGGTGGTCCTGCCGCAGGTTGTGCTGATTGTCATGGCGCCCATAATATCCTCCCAAGACAGGATCCTAAATCTTCAATTAACCCGAAAAACCTTGAGAAGATATGCTCAAAATGCCATGGAGGGGTAAATCTAAACCTTACGAAATATATCGCCCATCCTGATTTGAGTGATAGGGGAAAATATCCTCTCCTCTTTTGGACAAGGATTTTCATGGTTATGCTCCTCTTGGGTACCCTCCTTTTTTACTGGGGTCATACCCTTCTCTGGTGGCGAAAAGCCTACTGGGAGAAACAGAGGCAGCTGAGGGAAGGGCATCTCATATCAGAGAGACTTGTCCATATTGAAAACCCCGGAGAGACCTATATCCGCTTTAAACTTAGAGACAGGCTTTTCCACCTTTTTTGCATCTTTGCCTTTTTTGGGCTCGCTGCTACAGGCCTCCCTATTAAATTCCCAGATGCCGGTTGGTCAAAATTCATGATGCGTTATATGGGTGGAACTGAGGAGGCAATATTCTTCCATCAAATATGTGCGTTTGTTATCTTTTTGGAATTTGTCATCTTTCTTGCCTATTGTGCCCACTTTACCTTCTATAACACGAAAAGAGGGAAGACCATAAAAGAAAGGGTCTTTGGACCCTATTCCTTTTTGCCAAGAAAAAAGGATTGGGAGGATTTCACAGCCATGGGCAGATGGTTTGTGGACCAAGGTCCCCTGCCAAAATTGGACCACTGGTCTTATTACGAAAAATTCGACATTCTTGCTGTTTTTTGGGGGATGGTTGCTATTGGTGTTTCAGGCGCTTTGCTATGGTCACCCAGTACCACTGCCATATTTTTCCCGGGATGGATAATAAACGTGGCTCGTATTATCCATTCTGAGGAGGCACTTCTTGCTATTGGCTTTATTTTCACTATTCACTTTTTCAATACCCACTTTGTCCCAACCAAATGGCCCATGAACTATGTGATGTTTACAGGCAGAGTCTATAAATGGGAGTTTATTGAGGAAAGATCCTTAGAATGGGAACGATTACTTGAAACGAAAGAATTGGATAAGTTGAAAGTTTCTTTCCCTAACATTCTTGGTAACATTTTTTCCGGTGCTCTGGGAATCAGTTCCCTTATTCTAGGATTACTTACTATTGTCCTTATAATATGGGCAATAGTCTATTAAAGGGTTATGTAAGAATAGGACTTATAAGTAGGGATATGGCGAAATGGAAATAAAGGGTGAACACCTCCTTTATTATGATTTATTAGATTTCTGGGGAACCACACCGATATCTTTCCTAAGGAAATTCAACTTTTTATCATGAATCCAGCGTGTTACCATCGAAGCCATTATCCTTAAGGACCTCCATAAAACGAACTCACAGAAAGCAGCGCGGGATTCAGGGTAACTCTTTTTTACGGGGTGGAAGAGCGCATATGGTGGTCCGATCATCGGTGGCCATCGGACGGGTCTCAGCGAGACGTTTGGGCGGGATGCATTAGGTTCCTTGTTTTCAGGTTTTATAATTGGATTCCTGAAAAGGCCGAAAGAGTTTGCCAAGAAATAGGATTTCGATAAGATTAAGACATTGACAAAAAAATATTATTTTGCTATAAATTGGCCAATCGCAATTTTTAGGTTCACGTTTGCACATGAAATGAGTTGACAAAATTGAACCCTTAGGAAAGGGGGGATTTGGGCGTGTTAAGTGAAAAAAAACACAGGTTAGCTGGATTGGTGGTTGGCTTGACCACCCTGATGGCAACACCAGCATTTGCAAGGTCCATCAGCCTGAAGGATACAGGGGTCGCCTTCTGGATTTTTATCATTATTGGGGCGATTATCGTCCTCCTTCAACTGATTCCTGCAATTATCCTATTTCTTTCCTTTGTCGGTACAATGACCAACTTGTCGGAAAGAAGAAGGCTCCAGAAAAAGTAGCTGTTGAGGAGAAGGCTGGACTCCCAGGGATTGAGCCAGCACCCTTAAAAATAGGCATTGAAAAAACAAAAAGTTGGGAAAATGGAAAAAATTTCGAACATTTTGACATCCACCCTGATTTTTGCAATTATGGCAATTTCTAGAGCGTTTTCCGGCCGTAGCGGGACAACCTTTTCTTCATTCCAAGGAGGGTTCCAACATGAAGTGGGTAGATAATGGAGCGAAGACCAGGATTTTCCTCTGGCGATTACTTCCCTTTTTCCTTTTTATCGGGTTCACTGCAGGAGTCGTTTGGGGCAAAGACAATTCTATGTGTTTGGGTTGCCATCAGGATGAGAGTCTTTCAAAGCAGGATGCCAGTGGAAGAAAGCTCTCTCTTTTCGTTTCGGAGAAAGAGTTTAAAAGTTCAGTTCACGGAAAACTTTCCTGTTCAGATTGCCATACCGATATCAAAGATGACAAACATGCCGAGGGTGGACAGAAAGCTGCGGATAAGAAGGTGAACTGCGAAACTTGCCATGCGAAGGCGGAAAAGGCATACCTGCAAGGCCTACATGCCAAAATGATCATGAAGGGGACTGAGAGGGCAGCCAATTGTTACGATTGTCACGGAAAACACAATATCCTGCCAGATAAGAATCCCAAGTCAATGGTCTACATTTCTAATATCGACAGGACATGTACTCGCTGTCATTCGGATATGGTCTTTGCCAAAGAGCATGCATTGGGGGAGGCCGTAACCAAAGAGGAATTTGAGAAAAGTGTGCATGGAATGACGGGGCAGGTAACGTGTATCAGTTGCCATGGGAGTCATGACCTGTTGAGATCCCTCATTGATCCAAAATCTACAATCTTCCGATCCAATATTCCTCAGACTTGTGGGACATGCCATCCCAAGATTACCAAAGAGTTTGCGGAGAGTATCCACGGAACTCTTGCTGCAAGGGGGAGAAGCGATTCTCCCACTTGCACAACCTGTCATGGTTTTCATGGGATCAAAGCGGTGGTAGATCCCGATTCTCCAGTCAGCGAGAGGCGAATCGCCAAGACCACGTGCCCTCAATGCCATGGGGCAGAGCGTATTACAAAGGCATACGACCTTAACACGAAGACAGTTCAAGCTTATTATGATAGCTTCCATGGCCTCTCATATAGAGGTGGGGATACCTACTCGGCCAACTGTGCGAGCTGTCATGGAGTTCATGACATCCGACCCTCTTCAGATCCCAAATCGATGATCAACAAAAATAATTTGCAAAAGACCTGTGGAACGTGTCATCCAGGAGCATCAGAGAACTTTGCCAAGATCAAGGTGCATGCCTTTGTCTCGGTCGCCGCCAGTGACATTGGGGACAGGATCGTTGGTTGGGTGAGGATTGTTTACATTTTCCTGATAGCCTCTGTCATTGGAGGACTGACCCTCTTTAACTTTATGGATTGGTTGAGAAAGACGATTGACCGGGCACACTAAAAAACAGGGAGTAGAGCGCCATGACGAAGAAATACCTCAGAATGACCTTGAATGAGAGAGTCCAACACCTCAATCTCTTCATCAACTTTACGATTTTAGTGATCACGGGGTTTACACTCAAATATCCTGATGCTTTCGGGTTTTCTTCCATCTCTGACGTCGCGATGGGGATGACCTATCGAGGATTACTGCACCGGCTCTCAGGGGTCGCAGTGCTGACTTTAGGGGGGTATCATATCCTCTACCTCCTTTTCACCGAAAGGGGAAGAGGCATTTTAAAGGATATGATCCCTCAATGGAAAGATGCCAAAGACCTCTGGGAGACATTGAAAAACAACTTCTTCATCAACCGGCCAGCCAAAGTACTTAAAATGCCTCGCTTCAATTTCCGGGAGAAGCTGGAATACCTGGGATTGATCTGGGGAACGATTGTCATGACTGTTACGGGGTTCATCCTTTGGTATAAAACACAATGGCTGATGTATTTCCCCATGTGGACTTGGAATCTTGCCCAGGTAATCCATCTTTACGAAGCCTATCTGGCGACCCTGACCATTATTGTTTGGCATTTTTATTCGGTTGTGTTCAATCCGGATGTCTACCCCATGAGTTGGGCCTGGATTACAGGAGACCTTACCGAGCATGAGATGGAGGGGGAGCATGGCCTGGAACTGGAAAGGATGAAGAGTCAGCCGAAAGGAGAATTGAGGGAGTTTGAGGATTCCGTAGCCGTGGGAGGTGGAAGGGTTTATGGCATCTATCGTGGAGGGATCGAGGGAGAGAAAGGCCCGTTCCTTCGTCGCCTCTATGGGATCATTCAAGGTTTCAATGAAGCCTTCAAGAATTGGAAGGGAACGTAGAGGGAGATAACGAATCCTCTCATATCCATTTATGAAACGATAGATTATCCCTTATTCAAAAAATAACGTAAGTTTTTAGGCCCTATATATCCTCTGACTCCCACCATCCAAACCCCACCCAAATGGAGAGGATATATAGGGCTTTTTTGTTTAGGGTCCCCATTTTTTTGGGGGGGGATTTCCGTTCGGAATTTCCCGTTGTGGATAACGATGTTATTTCCTATCTTGTAGAGATGGGGAGAAAGTGTTAGTATGGATATTGTTTAAGATGGCAGGATGGCATAACAAAATCTCGGTGGGGATTTTATCTATCATTCAGAAGTAGCTCTGCTTATCACAGGCAAGCGCAAAAAAGGGATTACAAAATGATAATCAGGGGATTTCAGGGAAAAATTCTATATTATATTATCCCACTTCTCGTCTCTTTCTTCCTCTTCGGAAGTTTCGCAAGAGGGGCTTATGCCATGACGACGGAAGAAGAGAAGAAATTAGGGAAACAGGTCCTCCTCGAGATTGAGAAAGAGGCCAATTTCGTGACAGACCTGAACGTTCAAGCCTTTGTTGAAAAGGTAGGTTACTCCTTAGTGGATCAGCTGGATTTAAACCCGTTCGAGTTCAAATTTTATGTGATCAATGAGCTGGATCCAAACGCCTTTGCCGTCCCGGGTGGTTATGTTTTCATTAACACGGGACTCATTGCTTTGGCAGAGAACGAACAGGAGATCGCAGGAGTGCTCGGCCATGAAATCTCTCATGTCACGCAAAGGCATATCTCCAAGCTGATTGAGAAATCGAAAGCGCTTACCATTGCCACTTTGGGCGCCATGATCGCAGGGATGATTGCGGGCAGAGGTGGGGCAGGCTCTGCAGCGTCTGTGTCGATGGCGCAGGGTATGGCGGGAGCTCTTACATTGAAATTTTCCCGGGAAATCGAGCAGGATGCGGATCAACACGGCTTTAATTTAATGATCAAAGCGGGCTACGACCCCAATGGGATGATTAACTTTTTTAAGAGACTCCAGAAGCTAAGCTTGGCCATGGCACCGAAGGTCCCTGCTTACCTTCTTAACCATCCAGCCATTGAAAGCCGAATTTCTCTCTTGGAAAACATTCTGCAGATGGGACCGAAGCCCACAGGGCCTTTCAAAACCATTGGGAATTTCAACAGGATTCGTACAATGGTCTTTGTAGAGGAGAGGGAACCTCAGGCAGCCATCACCTATTTTCAGTCTTTGATCGATGCCAACCCCGATCATTGCGAGGGGTACTATGGTTTAGGCCTTGCCTATCGGAAAATGGGAAGGTTCGATAAATCGATGGAAGTCCTTCAACAGGCACACTCTTTGGCCCCTAAGGATCTCGACGTATCCAGAGAACTTGGCATCGTCTATTTTCTTTCAGGAAAGATGGATCAAGCCATTGAGCATCTTGAGGCCTTACAATCCACTTCCGGACAAAGTCAACACAACGACCCGATGGCGATTTATTACCTTGGAAGGGGATATCAGGAGAAAGGAGACTTTGCCAAAGCCCTTCCACTCCTTCTGAAGATTCAGAAGGAGAAACCTGAATTCTTTGATGTCTACTACTCCCTCGGATCTGTTTACGGAAGAACAGGGCAGAAGGGACTTTCCCATTTCTATTTTGGAAAATATTTCAAATTAAAGCAGGAGAGAAACAACGCCCTCCTTCACTTCAGAACAGCCATTGACCTGCTGGAGAGGGGAAGCCCGGAAAGGGAAGAAGCCCAAAGCGAGATCAAAGAACTCATGTCACCCAAACGATGAAACGTTGAGGGGAGGGCAACGTATCTTTTCCATCCATTTTTAAAAAGGCCAACATCCTGTTTGAAACCCAACACGACTACTGCTTCAAGAGGAAGGTAGGACGAAGCCCGTTGGGGTTCATTGCAAAGAGATTTTAGGGTAGAATGGTCCGGGGGATGTTGTTTGTGGCTAAGGTCCATGGGAGGGATGATCGGATGAACGGAGGAGCGAAGAAATCGAAAGGGGAAATGATGAGGCTCAATCAAGAGCTTTCGATCGTCAATGCGATCAGTCAGAGCGTCAATCAATCCACTGATCTGGATGAAATTCTGAATAAGAGTGTGGATAAAATGATGGAGATGATCGATGTTTTCCAGGTCAGCATCTATCTCATAAATGAAAAGAATAATGAATTGGCGTTTGCCGTCCATCGTGGTTTTTCCAAAAACTGTTTGGAATTTATGAAACATAGGAAGTTAGGGGCTGGGATAACAGGAAAGGTTGCCCTTTCCGGTGAGCCGATGTTCGTTGAGGACTACCCCAACCATCCAGAAGCCGCTCCCATAGCCATTGAAGCAGGATTGAAATCCATGGCCGTTATTCCCCTCAAGTCGAGAGACAAGATCTACGGGACCTTAAACATCGCCGTAGGAAAAGTTTCGAAAATCACCCCATTTGAAAGGAACCTCTTCAACTCGATCGGGCAGATCATCAGCGGGGCTTTGGAGAGGACTTCTCTTTATACCGAGAACGTCAAACGTCTGGAAGAACTGAAGACGCTCTATTCGATCAGTCAGGAGATTGCCTCGAAACTTGAACTAAATGTGATCCTCCAGAAAATCATGGAAAGCGCTGTCGAGCTCCTAGGTGCCGGGTCAGGAGCCATCTCCCTGTGGGACAATCGGAGACAGCATTATTCCTTTGTCATTGTCCATGGAATACCCGATTCATTCATTGGAATGAAAATTTCTAGACCCGGAGGGGGTGTGGCAGCAGAGGTGATTGCCAAGAAGTCCCCCGTCGTCTATAAGGACTATGAGCATCATCCTGACCGATTAAAAGAATTGGATCCTTATCATCTTCGAGAAGTTTTGGGCGTGCCTTTAATCGTTAGAGAGATGATTATCGGGGCGATGGTGATTTCTTCTTCTGATCCTGAAGTCCACTTTCAGGAGAAAGAGATCGATCTTCTTTACAACTTTGCCCATCAGGCAGCCGTTGCTATTGGAAATGCCAAACTCTATGAGGATTCTTTGGCAAAGATCAAACAATTGACTACCCTTTATGAGATTGGAAAAACCCTCTCTTCCACCCTGGATCTTGACGATCTTTTCAAAAAGGCGTTGGAACTCCTCAAAGAGCGTTTAGGCTACACCGCCTGCGGAATTCTTCTCTTGGATAGAGAAAGAGACGAGCTCTATATGAAGCAACTCATTGGCGGAAATCTGGAGGAGGTCAAGAAATTCAAATTTAGAGTCGGAATCGATGGTATTGTGGGTTGGGTGGGCAAAACCGGTGAACTCGTTTATGTCCCTGACGTTTCAAAGGATTCGCGTTATATTCCTGTGGGACCTTGCATCAAATCGCAAGCAGCCTTTCCTCTTAGGGTGAGAGATCAGTTGTTCGGAGTTTTGGACGTTGAAAGCGATGAGCTCAATGGGTTCGACGAAGAAGATTTAAAGACGCTCTCTTCTTTTGCAAGCCAGATGAGCATCTCGATTGAAAATGCGCAGCTATTTTCCGATTTGAAACAGACGCTCCGGGAATTGAAACAGGCCCAGGACCAGATCGTCCAGGCTGAGAAATTGAGAGCGATGGGGGAGATGGCCAGTGGCGTGGCCCACGATTTTAATAACGTCTTGGCTGTCGTTCTGGGGAACATTCAGCTCCTCCTCCATCAGCTAGATCATCTGAGCCTTGAAGAAGTTCGTGAAGGCTTGAAGGTCATCGAGCGCTCCTCGAAGGATGGCGCGGAGACGATCCGCCGGATGCAAGAGTTTACGGGCGTGAGGAGGGATAGAGAGTTTGTTACCCTTTCTCTCAACGAAATCATCAAGGAAGTTGTGAACATTACTCAACCTCGTTGGAGGGATCAGACACAAAGGAAGGGGATACAGGTTGGATTGACAACCCGACCGGGAGATATCCCGATGATTATGGGGAATCCTTCTGAACTCAGGGAGGTGCTGACCAATATCGTTTTCAATGCGGTCGACGCAATGCCCAACGGAGGTGAGCTGACCGTCACCACACAGCCCCAAGCAGAGGATTGGGTGGAAGTGAGGATTGCCGATACAGGAACCGGAATGACCGAGGAGGTGAAGAGGAGGGTTTTTGACCCATTTTTTACCACAAAGGGCGTGACGAATTCGGGGTTGGGAATGAGCGTTTCCTACGGGATCATCAAGCGTCATGGAGGTGAGATCCTGATCGAAAGTGAATTAGGAAAGGGAACCCATTTTATCATTCATCTGCCCACGGGATACGGGGAAGAGGTCGCTGTGAAAGCGGTCACCCGGGTCAAGGAGTCGCGACAAGCACGGATCCTGGTGATCGACGATGAGGATTCTGTTCGAGATGTTCT
>Ga0187769_10002335_pt1 | contig 11070 bp, 9 predicted proteins | sample 0116_SJ02_MP02_1_FD_133140 | JGI IMG/M metagenome (GOLD analysis project Ga0187769, IMG submission 133140) | Tropical peat soil microbial communities from peatlands in Department of Meta, Colombia - 0116_SJ02_MP02_10_MG | ecosystem: Environmental > Terrestrial > Soil > Wetlands > Peat | place... | reverse complement strand
TGGGGTGTAGATCTGTTTGCCGACGATCCGCTTATCTTTAAGAAACTTATTTACGAGATGCGATTCGACCAGGTGAGCGCTGTTTATGCTCTGTTTGGGAGCTTCTTTGTTGGGCTGCGGTGTCCGGCGAATGGGCTTCACGAGTTGCTGGATGGGAAACTTCCGAAGGGAGAATCGGCTGAATAAGGTGGTTCTAGGCCTCTACTTTGAGGAGGCTGTTTTGACGAAGCTGGCGCGTCTCGGCCCGCTTTAGAATCACCAAGAGCGTCCCACGTAGATATTGAATGTTCGCAGATCTCCGTTCAGATTCGGCGCGAACACGGGCGGGCTCACACTGGAGGCTACCATTCGCCCATTGTTCCAATAGTCGCGATAGCTGCCGTAATAGAACAACAGCCCTCCCTCGAACTTATGCGGGAAGAGGTAGTACGCCTTCGATTGCCCAATCCATTGCGGAACGATCACCTGCGAGATCTGGGTTGAAATTGTAGTCAGGTTACCCAGGGCCGACGGGAATAGACCCGCAGGATCGAATATGCCTTGCTGGATCAAATATTGATTGCCTAGCCCAGCGGCGTCGGCGGGATTGACGTCGGGCCGAAAACCGCTGCGCGCCGAGTTATATGTTACTCGCAGATTCAGCCCTGCCCGCTTCTTGACGGTGTAGGTTGATTCTCCCCAATAGGCTTGCGTGATTTGTTTGTACGGGACGAGAGGTTCGTCCAGTATGTATCCTGTAGCGCTATCGTTTTGGAATGCCATATACGTCAGCATGTTGTTCTGCTGGTAGGAGTACCCGAGTCCCACGTTCCAACTCGGCCGAACCCTCAGCGTGCCGCTGGCCGTGTCAATGTAGAAACGGTTGCGCCGCTGAAAGGTGGGAGGCAGGCCGGCGATGTTTATGCCAAACGACGTCGTCGCACCTGGCGCCGTAAGAGGCGCTAGGCCCGGGCTGTCCGGCAGTGGAACATCGGGAAAAGCGTTCTGCACAATGATGTTGGTGTCGTTGGCAAACATCAGCCATGACTGGGGCATAAGCGTCACGTTGGCAAAAATGCGGTTATCGCTCTGCGGCACGATGAGGTAGCCAGGATGGTGCGTGCCCGTCCACTCGTATCCCGCTCGCGCGCTCCACAGATTGGCGTCGTGGTAGCGCAGAGCCAACCCGGCGGTGTTGCTAAAGGACGACGGCACCACCTTCAGCAAATCGGTGTTGTCAACAGAATAAATCTGCGATCCATAGATGTTATATACGGTGTCGTTCCACAAAGCGGCGTTGGATCGCGCGATTCCGTTGCGCTTGTAATAAGTTTCCACATCGAAATGGCGTGGCAACTCGTATTCCAGCTTCAGGCCTTCCCAATGATTGTGATACGAGACATTGCCGTACAGGCTGTAGTAAGGCGTGAAATTGTTGAGCAGATTGTGCTGGTGATAGTCGGCGGCGACGCGCAGGCGCTCAATTGGCCGCCAGTTCAGCGTCTCGTCGGTATCAAACGCATTCTGCGGATAATTGGTGTAAGTGTTTCGCAAGCGCGCGTAGTTCACGTTGCCATTGAAAGTCAGCTTAGGAGAAGCGGTCCAATTCAAGGTCACGCTGTCCGACGAGGACTGGTTTGGCGAAGGGATGTTGATAGCGTATCCAGTCCCGGTGGACGAGGCGGGAGTCGGACCCGGAGCGGGGCCTGACGGAGGGAGGTTAAATGAAGTCGGGGCACATTGAGGGCCGGCAAACCCAAAGGGGAAGGCTTCACAGGTAGTTGGGCCGGCGTCAAACCCGCCAGTAAACGCCCCGGTGGGGAAGATGAGCCGGTCATTGAAGCTGCTGAACTTGTGCTGGTAAGTGAGACGCACAGAGCCGACGTCGAAGTCAGCCCCGCCGCCAACGTTTCGGGTCGTGGAGTTCACTGGCTGATACTGCGACTGGAAGTGGCACTGCGCGCCGCAGAATTGTCCCGTGGTCCCGAGAGAGGGGACATAGCTGTTCTCATCCAGATAGGCGAACTGGGTTGTGCCCGACCTCGCCTGCCAGTCGCCATTCACGAACAAGTGAACCGGTAGCTTCGGCAGCTTGAACTGACCTTGTGCCTTGCCAAGCCGCCTCACCACATAAAACGGAACGTGGGAAGGAATGAGATCGGTGGTTGTGTCAGCCGGAGTCGTGGTTCCTGGCGGCACATCTAGCACCTGAAACGCATAGGATTGATAATGATCCTGTTGTTGCACAAAGCTGCGCATGTCGAAACCAATTCGGGCCCAATTGCCCGCCGTGAGCTGCGAGGCAGCCTGGTAATCCTGGCTGTTCAACACATTCCCCCTCGAAAGGATGACCAGGTGGTTCGGCTCGGACACATAGGACGTTGCGACATCGGCTCCCGCCGACTGCTGCAGCGTGTCGTACTCGCCCACACGCCCGCCAAAGCCGCTTACGTCTACGAATCGGTACTCGCCGGGAACGATGGAGTACGCGGCATCGACATTGCCTACTCCTGTTTCGGCGGGATTCGTATTGCCCGCAGACATCCCACCCGATAGCGGAGCCATACCTTTCGATAGCATTCCTAACCCTCCGCCGGCCGCCGCAATCGGATAATTCGGCATGTGCGATGGCAAGAGGGCGGGCGCCGCGGTCCCTGCAGAGCGGGAGGGAGTCAGCATCGTGGAATGCGCAGATCGGATGGCTCCTCCCTGAGCCGCCGCACGCAGTTGCGGATCGGTAAGTCCCTTATCGAGGAATCTGCTTCCTCCGCTCGGAGTGGGCGTATCGGTGCCATGAATTGAGCCGTGACAGTTGGTGCAGCGGTCCGATATCGGCAGACTTGCTCCGTTGTGGTGTCCTGCATGGCATTGCAAGCACAATGCGGGCTCGCTCACGCTCAGGAGATTCGTATTTGGCGAGCCGTGCGCCGTGTGGCAAATCATGCAGTTTTCCGTGACCGGCGGATGCTGATAGGCAAACGGGCCGCGATACTGGGCGTGGCAACCGAGGCAGAGCTGGTTGGTATTTGCCGTGCGCAGATTATTGCCGCCGGCTCCTCCGTGGGGGTCGTGGCAATCGGCACAGCTCATCTTCCCTTCGCGGAGGGGATGGTGGTAAGGCATGCTCATCTGGGCACGTTCCGTCTGGTGACAACGCAGGCACGCCTCATTTGCTTGCCATCGCGGTTGCATCTTGACCTTGGTTTCGGGTACCAGGTTCTCGACATTCTCCGCGTGGCCCGGACTCGTCACATCCACAAATGCTTCGCCCAGGGACCCGGACTTTGTGCCGTAGGTGTGGGTTTGATGGCAATCGATGCAGCGGATCTTGTTGGCTGCGTGCAGGCCGGCTGTCCAGTTGCGAACGGCAGCGTCCTTTGCGTGGCAACTCAGACAGACTCCATTTGCCTCGTCGGCCGACCGGTGAGAGAAAGAGATAATCTTCGAAATGTCGCCGCCGCCCTGCACATGCAGGCTGCCCGGACCGTGGCACTGCTCACACTCCACCCCTTGCTGGGCATGAAACGCGTGCCGGAAGTCTTTCGCGATGTCGGCGTGACACGTGGTGCAGGACTCAGCGCCCATCGAGGTAGCGCCCTCAATCTGGACGTACTTCGAATAAGAGGAAATCGCATATTCGGATTCCTTGGCTGCGATGGAAGGAAGAAAGACAAACACAACAGAAGCAAAGATTATGGCAGGGAGAACGCTGGAAGAATGCCGCATGGGCGCACCCTTGTCCCTTTCCCCATGAACCAGGTGCGCTGCGGGGCCCGAGCGAAGGGATCCGCTCGTGCAAATGGTCTTCTGGCGAGATAGGTCATTACTGTATACCCCGGCTTGCAGGAATGAGTCTGTGATCCGTGGCACGTTGCGGGTTGACGGATGTCACTATTGTCGGCGCCTAGTCCGGTCGGTCAATGTTTTCGGGTTTATCGTTTGGTTGGGTGAAAGTGGAACTCGTGGCCTTTCATGTCCACGCGGGCGCCGCGAAAGGTCACCCCCTCCATGCGAAGGCGGAATCTCTGTTCCGCGCCATTTTCGCCGGTCAACTTAATGGCGCCTCCTGAGCCAACCACGCGGTGCCAGGGCAATCCGGGAACCTGGCGGAGGATGCGGACGACCTGCCGCGCCGCCCCGGCCCAGCCCGCGGCTCGCGCCACCGCGCCGTAGCTCGAAACTTTCCCCACGGGCAAAGCGCGGATCGCCTTTACCACGCGTGCGCGCCTATCGTCGAGCGCGCGCTTTCCGGAGAGCGCCTGCTTTCCTGAGGCCTTTCTTCCAGAATTTCTTCTTGCCGACATGGTTTGAATTAGCTGTTTAGCAGACTCTGATCAAGTCCTGACGAAAACCCTTAATCCACAGGGTACACAGAGGTGCTCAGAGGACTAAGGGACTTTATCAGACTGTCTTTAAAGCGCTGCCGTTTTTCGAGTTTCCGTGTGTTGCGAATCTCAGCGCCAAGAGGGATTGCCTACAAAAATTTACACAATCCAGTAAAACCAAAGATTACGATAAACTCGTCAAACAGTTTACTCAGCACAAAACAGCCTTTCGGAGAGAATCGGTATGTCCCGTGTGTTCAAAGTTCTGCCTTTTGCTCTGGCCGTCATTGCTTTTGGAATCCTCGCCGCCAGTTGCGGCAACGGTAACGCCCATTACCGAGTCGTTAACACCGTGGCGAATACGACCAGCTTCAACTCCGGCGGTTTTGACATTACGATAAACGGATCAGTCGTGTGGCCCGGTGTTCCCTTCCCGGCGACAGAGCCAACTTCGACCGGGAAGTATCAAAGCGCATCGGGGGGAACGGACACACTCGGTGTATATCAAGCGGGCCAGGGCGGCCAAACGGGGGCTACGCCGCTATTCACGAGTGCTCTTAACCTGAGTGGAGGAACCGATTACACCGTGGTTTTGGGCGGCAACTCGACCGCAAGCGGGGCTACTTACCCGCTTGCGACGCAGGTGATCAGCGACCTGAACCCAACGCCGACCGCAGGCGATGCCGGAGTTCGTATTATCGACGCCTCGCCCTACCTGACCGGTTTGGACCCTACCGGGGTGGATGTTTTCGTTCTTCCGCCTCCGCCCGAGGGAGAATGCTGCACGGAGGGAACGGGACAGGTTGCATCTGCTCTTTTGTACCCACAGAGTGGTGGCAGCGGAAATATCAACAGCGGCTACACGAACGTTGGAATTCCGACCAGCGGCAGTGTGTGGGTTTGGGTAACTGGGCACAACAACACGCTTTTCGAGATTTACCATAATGCTTACACGCTGAACGTGGGGCAAAACTACACGCTCGTGCTGGCCGATGCGATCGGTGGCGGGTATCCTCCACAGTTCATATTCCTGACACCGTAATGGCAGTGGCGTGCCCTGGAAGACTCCTCACGGAATGGGTAATTGGCAACCTCGTGCCCGGCGTTCGTTGGGTGCGTGGTCGAGGCCCTAGGCGGCGCTGCCAAACGACTTGGCCGCCTTTTCTTCGTCGTCGTACACTTCGAAAATCGTAACCAATTTGGTGATCTGGAGCAGATCGCCCACGCGCTGGCTGAGGCGCGCCAATTTGACCGTGCCTCCCGCGCTGCGCGCCGTCGTGTAAAGAGAGACCAGCGTTCCCAGGCCTCCACTATCGACTTGACTCACGTCGTGAAGGTTCAGCACCAGTTTCGGCGACTGCGTCAGCAGCTTCTTGACCGTGCTGCGCAAACTGGCCGACTCCTCGCCGAACACCAGGCGCCCGCTGCAATCGACAACCATTACGCCGTTCAAGGTTCGAGTGCTCATTCGAAATTGCATGTTCAATAGGTCTCCATGGATGCGAGATCGGTCTGAGGAAGTGTAGCTCATCCGAGGCGTGGAATCATTGAGACATTGATTCATTGAGGCATTGAGGCATTCCAGAGAGGCATTCCTAATGTCTCAATGGCTCAATCGCTCAATGACCCGATCACCCGAAGATCCGATCACCCGATCGTGCAAACTGTATAATCGAACGTGCCGCATGAGCTATCAGGTCCTGGCTCGCAAATACCGTCCGCAGAAATTCTCCGATGTCATCGGCCAGGAGCACGTCACGCGAACGCTGCAAAACGCCATTGAGCAGGAACGCATTGCTCACGGCTATATTTTCAGCGGGCACCGCGGAATCGGGAAAACGACGGTCGCGCGAATTCTGGCGATGGCTCTGAATTGCCGCTCAGGCGCGAAGCCGGTGGCCGAACCTTGCGGCGTCTGCGATTCCTGCATGGAAATCCGCGCGGGCAACGCGGTCGACGTCATCGAAATCGACGCCGCCACCAATCGCGGGATCGACGAAATTCGCGAACTCCGCGAGGCCGCGCGTTACCGTCCAGCGCGCGACCGCTTCAAAATCTACATTCTTGACGAAGCGCACCAGATCACCGATGCCGCCTTTAACGCCCTTCTGAAAACGCTCGAAGAGCCGCCTGGCCACGTCATTTTCATGATGGCCACAACCCAGCCCGAGGATATTCCGCAGACCATCCGCTCGCGCTGCCAGCATTTCAGCTTTCGCGCGGTGAAGTTCGAGGACATCCTACAGCAGCTCCGCGACATTACGCGGTCGGAGAAAATTGCGGCCGACGACGACGCCTTGGCGTTGCTGGCCGAGGCTGGCGACGGCTCCCTGCGCGACGCGCTCTCGATTCTGGACCAGGCCATCGCTTCCACGCCCGAGCATCTGACGATCGACGCAGTTCGTAACCTGATCGGCGCGGCGCCGGCGAGCGCGCTTGAAACCGTGATGAATGCCGTTGCCGAAAGCTCGAGCGAGAAGATCTTAGTGCTGGTGGATGAGCTGCTGGGCGAAGGCCACAGCCCGACTCATTTTGCACGGCAACTCGTTCGCTTTTTGCGAAATGTCACGGTCGCCAAAATTGCCGGGAAGGACTCGCCACTTCTGCAAGTTTCGTCTGATGAGCGCGCGCGCGTCGCGCGCATCGCCGATCTTTTCAGCGAAGAAGACTTGGCAAGGCACCTTCAAATCATGCTCCGCACCCATGGCGAACTGGGTTACCGGCAGGAACAACGGTTCCACCTGGAATTGGGATTGCTGAAAATGGCCCACGCACAGCGTCTGCTGCCGCTGGAGCAGTTGTTGAGCGAGGCGGCTTTGCCCGCTCGGGGTTCAGCTGCACGGCCGGGGACAGTTAAGAGCATCGCCGCGCCCGCCGACGTTCGACGCGCCGATCCACCGACTCAGGCGAGGTCAAGTTCGGTGTCGCCGTTCGCCGCCGACTCGGCGCGCAAGGGAGTTCCAAAATCCGAGGCCATGGGCGGCGCAGTGAGCGGGGACAGAAATGTCCGCGCCACGTCTGGATCGGGCGCAACTAACGTGGTCATCATGGGCTCCGCTGCACCCGCGGTTGAAGAGGCGGTGCCGGCTGGCGTTGGGGAACTTCGCGCAGAGAACGGCGCCGATCGGCGTCGCGACCTGGCAGCCGCACACGATGCGACCGCCGATTCTCTTCGTGACGCTGTGCTTGGCGCTCTTGCGAAACAGCCGATGCTGGTTTCAATGCTCGAAAGCGCAGAGTGGGAGCTCGAAGGAAATTTGCTGATCGCGAAAGTGGCATCGTCGAGCGCGCTGATTGACATGTCGTTCACTTCGGAAGCTCGGGGTGTTGCCACCGCAGCGGCCAGCGGTGCGGCGGGGCGGCCAATCAAGGTGCAAGTTCGTCCCGGCGGCACAGCGCAGGCCGCAAATGGGGCGCGGCCACTGGCATCGAACGGGAGCGCGCGCAGCCGCGCGGAGAAGGATCCCGTCGTGCGCCGCATGCAGGAAAAATTTGGAGCGGAAATCCGCACGGTGATCGATTATCGGGAGAAAGGATAGTACCCCGTACCCAGTTGCCAGTACCCAGCAAAACGTCGCCTTCACTGGGTACCGACAACTGGGTACTGGGTACTGACTTATGTCTGGATTCAATTTGCAGGAACTGATGTCGCAGGCCAAGCAGCAGGCGGAAATGCTGCAGAAGAAAATGGAGCAGACCATCGTGGAGGCCTCCTCGGGCGGTGGCACGGTCACGGTCAAAATGGATGGCCGCAAGCAGGTGCTCGGCATCCACATCGATCCTGAGGCCGTGAAGAGCGGCGACGTCGAGATGCTACAGGACCTGGTGATGGCTGCGGTCAATGAGGCCGGGCGCAAAGTCGATCAGGCGGTGAAATCGAGCCTCGGCGGCATGCTCGGCGGGCTTAGTGGGATTTTGTAATTGTGTAATCGGGTAATTTGGTAATTTTTTTCGAGTCGACACGGGACTCCGGAGCTACTTGCTGTGCATGTGGGAAAGGCGCGATTGCTTTTGGATTCTTAGAGACGTTTCGAATTCCTGGAAACCTAGTCCCAAATTGCTCAATTACAAAATTACCAAATTACACAATTACCAAATTACACAATGTCTAAATTTGCCGAGCCGATGACGCGGCTCATTGACGAGTTGAAAAAACTGCCGGGCATCGGCAGCAAGAGCGCCCAGCGGCTGGCGTTTCATATCCTGCGCTCGAACGATGACGACGCAGAAGCGCTGGCGGCGTCCATCCGCGACGTGAAGGCCAAGCTTCGTCTCTGCTCGATCTGCAATAACATCACGGACGTCGATCCGTGCACCTATTGCAGCAGCCCCACGCGCAACCAGAAACTCGTCTGCGTCGTCGAAGAACCGACGAACATTGCGGCGGTCGAAAAAACACGCCACTTCAATGGCGTCTACCACGTGCTGCATGGCTCGCTTTCTCCGTTGCAGGGCGTTGGCCCTGAGCAACTGCGTATCGGCAATCTGCTTAGCCGTGTCGAGCAAGGCGATATCGAAGAGATCATTCTTGCGACCAACCCCACGGTCGAGGGAGAAGCCACGGCAACTTATCTCGCTCAACAATTGAGGAGGAAGGGATTGCGTGTCACACGCATCGCCATGGGAGTGCCGGTGGGCAGTGACATCGAATACACCGACGAAGTGACCATGCTGAAAGCGATCGAAGGCCGCCGGGAGATATAGGGGACAAACCCCGAGGCGTGGTATTCGCCTCGCGCCTGCTCGGGAGACATGTAAGCGACCGTACCCATGGTGCTCCCTCGGTTGGTCAGGTCATCGTGATCATAGTTTTTTGTGGCGAGCGTCTCGGCGTCGGCTGCCGCATTTTTGTTTAAACTCACCTTGGCAAGTCCGAAATCCAAAATCTTGGCGTGGCCGCGCTCGGTGACAAAGATGTTCGCCGGTTTGATGTCGCGGTGGATGATTCCTTTCACGTGGGCGGCGTCCAGGGCATCGACGATCTCAAGCGCAAAACTCAGCAGCGGCTCAAGCTTCATCGGCTGACCCGTGACGAGGTGCTTCAGGGTCTTGCCTTCCAGATACTCCATGGCGATGAAGGCCTTGCCATTAGCTTCGCCGATGTCGTGGATGATGCAGATGTTGGGGTGGTTCAAGGCCGAGGCCGCCTGCGCTTCGCGCCGGAAGCGCGCAGCAGCCTCGCGGTCTCCCGCGACATTTTCTGGCAGGAATTTGAGCGCTACGAAGCGATGAAGCCGCGGGTCTTCGGCTTTGTAAACGACGCCCATCCCGCCCCCGCCTAACTTCTCCAGGACGCGGTAGTGGGAAACCTTTTTGCCGATGATCTGGTCCGACTCCCCCACAGTCCCGCCATCTTAGGTTGTGGCAGGAGGCGAGTCAACGAGGCGGCTGATTTCCTACTTCTTCCCGAACGTGCGGCAGTAGTTCACCAGATTCCACAGATCTTCGTCATGCTTGGCGCGGGGGCCTTCCGGCGGCATATCGCCCTTGCCCTTTTGGATGATGTCGAACCATTGGCCGTCGGTGCCTTTGCTCTGCACCTCGGGCTTGGTAAGGTCGGGCACGTTCTTCATGTCCATGTCGTTCTTGCCGTCCCCGTTGTCGTTGTGGCACATGGCGCAGTCGATGGCATAGGTCTTCTTGCCCTTGGCCAGCGACTCGGGACTGGGCTTAACGGGATTGGCTTTGTCTTGTGCATTCGCGGGAGGCTGCGCTCCGAGCACACAGACGAAAACAAACAGGACCAGAACAAAAAGTGCGATTCGTTTCAATTGGGACTTTTCAGGCTTTCCTGACACGGCGACCTCCAACTTGGGAGTACGCTCCAAAACACAGGGCAATTTTACGACTGAGCGCGGCCATGCGGGAAGGCCTTGCATCACGGAGGCATGTTTGCGGAATCACGCTTGATACGGACGCGGATTTAGGGCGAACTCGGAAGACGGGGCTCGCCCGACTACCCAGCTCGAAAAGCGTTACGCCCGTAACCCTGTGTGCCAGCGAGTCTTACACAAGTATTACAAAGCTACCTCCCGACTCTTGGTATTGTCCTAAGCGGGCTGCCGGGAATGGGGTGTTCCCTCAGGAGCTAAGAGCAATCGTCGTTTTCGGAGCCGAATTTACCCGCGGCGATGCGCGGCCAACTTCAAAACGACGCGCGGCCTGGTTCAAAGCGATGCCACCCACACCATCTAGAGAAATTCGGGAGAGAGAAAGAAGATGAGCAAGACCATGATCGAAGAATTGAAGATCGAAGAATTCAAGATCGAAGGATTGAAGATCGAAGGATCGAAAACGCCTGGCGGCGCAGCCGGGCTTGGCAAGGACGGCGCCGAGCGCGACGGCTTCAACTGGGGCACGGCAACCGCCATGTTGGTGTTTCATGTGGGCGCGGTGGCGGCGCTGTTTTTCTTTACGTGGAAGGCATTTTTCGTCGCCTGTTTTCTTTGGTGGATTTCGGGCAGCCTGGGCATTGGCATGGCATACCACCGGCTGCTGACGCATCGGGGATATAAGACTCCGAAGTGGTTGGAATATTTTCTGACCTGGTGCGCCACGCTGGCGCTCGAAGGCGGACCGATTTTCTGGGTGGCGACCCACCGCATTCATCATCAGTATTCGGATGTGGAGGGCGATCCGCATTCTCCAATTGACGGCACTTGGTGGGCGCATATGGGCTGGATTCTGATGGGCCGCTCCATGCACCACGACACGACCACGCTGGCGCGGTATGTGCCCGACCTGACTCGCGACAAGGTTCATGTTT
>Ga0187769_10002334_pt1 | contig 11072 bp, 8 predicted proteins | sample 0116_SJ02_MP02_1_FD_133140 | JGI IMG/M metagenome (GOLD analysis project Ga0187769, IMG submission 133140) | Tropical peat soil microbial communities from peatlands in Department of Meta, Colombia - 0116_SJ02_MP02_10_MG | ecosystem: Environmental > Terrestrial > Soil > Wetlands > Peat | place... | reverse complement strand
TGGATGCAGACCTGGCTGGTGCACATGCGCCGGCCGACGCGGTTGTGGCGGGATCTCAATCCCGCCGGGGCGATCGCTTTTCAAATTTTCTTCGCCGCCAACGCGCTTTCGGCGCTGATCCACCCGTTCTTCATGGCCGGACTCGGCTATACGTTTTTTGCACTGCCGGCGCCATGGGCATACACGGTGCTGGAAAACGCGGCGCCGATTTTTCTCATCACCCTATGCACCGCCTATCTCTCGACGGTTGCGCTCGACGTCGCCGGGCTGTGGCGGCGCAGGCTGTTGCGGCAGGCCTGGATTCTCATCCTCACCCCGCTGCATTGGCTTTTGCTGTCGCTCGCGGCCTGGCGCGCGCTGTTTCAACTCATCTATGATCCGCAGCGTTGGGAAAAGACCGAGCACGGGCTGGCGAAAAATCCGCGCCCTTCCGAAGCGCCGGGCACTCGATCGCGTCATCGCCAAACGCTGCTCGATGTCCGGCGCAGTAAATTGCGCATCGAGCCTGAGCACGTGGCGACGAAAGTGCAGGTGGCGACAAAAGTTAAGATTGGACCGGCTGCGCCCATCGCCCCGCTAAAGCTGATGCAGGCACGGCCCGGCGTGATACCGACATCGTTCCTGGCCGGCGGTTTGCGTCACATATAGCGGCGCAAATCGGCGGCTGCCGCCTCGGGCGGCCGGTTTAAGTTGAATGGCGCGACGAAACGGCCGTCTTTGTCCATCAGATAGACCACGGCGGTGTGATCTATCGTATAGTCGCCATTCTCCAGCGGCACTTTCTTGGCATAGACCCGATATTCCCGGATCGCAGTATCGATCGCGGTCCGATCGCCGGTCAGTCCCCGCAGATGGGGATCGAAGCTGGACAAATAGTCTTTGAGGACGTCGGGTGAGTCGCGCTCCGGATCCACAGAAATGAACAGCGCGCCAGCGCGATCGGCGTCGGGACCAAGCGCTTTCATCACTTGCGACATCTCGAACAGCGTGGTTGGGCAGATGTCGGGGCAACGCGTATATCCGAAAAACACCAAAAACGGCCGTCCTTTCATGTCCTGATCGGAAACCGGTTTGCCGTTCTGATCCTCGAGACGGAACGGACCGCCAACTCCGACGCTCGCCTGTCCGATCGGCAGACGGCCGGTGACAAATACAATCGCGCCGAAGAACAGAAAAAGGCCGCCCAGGAAAGCGGCGAGCAAGAGCATGACGCGAGAGGCTCCGGCGCTGGTTTTGCTGTTCATCGTCCCCTCAGCCGAAGCACGCGGAAAATCCGGCGCGTATGGTTTCGAAAAAGACTGCGGTCCCATAATGCGCCCACAGCAAGACGGTGCCCGCGAGCGCGACTCCGACAGCCGCGCCGACCGCGACAAGCGGCCGCGACAGGCGCGTTCGGGCAACGATGTCAGCCATGGGCGGTTACCGGTTCTTTGCTAAATAAGCCGGAACGGCGACGACGACAACGGTCTGCGCCTGGTATCGACCGCCGCGGTGCAGTCCGCCCGGCTTAACGGCAGGTGCGGTACAGTGCGGCCAGTTCCCGGCCGCGCAGCGTGAGGAGCTGCGGGGTGAGGCCACCGTGCCGCTCGATCCAGGATCGGATCTCGGCAGGATAGAACCGCATGACCAAGCGGCTGCCTTGCCGCGTCGGCACCAGCGATCGCGACGTGTCGTCGTAGTAAGACGCCGCATGGAAGCCCAGCACCGCGCGTCTGGTGATGCAAACGCGGTCCGGCGGGATAATGCCGGTTAACAGCGTGCAGGCCGACAGGCAGGGCCCGTCGATGACGACACGCTCGCCGGACCGACGCAGCGCCTCGAACTTGTGGACATAGGAGGACACTTCACCTCCCGGGTCGCTGACGATACGGACGTCCGCGGATGCCGCACACGTCAGGAGAGCCGACGCCAGCGCGCCGGCCAAAGCCGCCTGCCAGTTCATGGCTTAGCCTCTCCCCGCTCAACCGCCCGCGATATCGCCCGGCATTGTGGCAAGAGTTCGGGGATTGCCGGTCTTTATGCCGAAATCATCGGCGCCGGGCGGGCGCGCAATCGGCGAAGGAATGCTATAAGGACGGCTCTTAACTGCCGTCCTTCACTGCCAAACGAGTTCCCACCCCATGGATACGTCAGTCGCGCGCAAGACCAATGTTCCCGATTTCGCCACGGCCTATTACCTGCTCGAAGGATTGAACGAGATCGGGATCGACTACCTGTTCTGCAACTTCGGCACCGATCACGCCCCGATCATCGACGAGATGGCGCATCGGCGTAAGCGCGGCGAGCCGATGCCCGGCGTGCTGCGTTGTCCGCATGAGAACACGGCCACGCATATGGCGGCCGGCTATGCGCTGGTCACCGGGCGCGGCCAAGGGGTGCTGGTGCACGTCGACGTCGGCACCGCCAACAGCGCAAACGGCATGCACAATCTGTTCCGCAGCCGGCTGCCGGTGCTGCTCATGGCCGGCAAGGCTCCCTATACGGTCAACGACGAACTCGTCGGCTCGCGCGACACTTACGTGCATTTCGTGCAGGAACCCTTCGACCAGGCCAGCCTGGTGCGGCCCTATCTGAAATGGGAATGGACGCTGCCTTCCGGCGTCGTCGTCAAGGAAGCGCTGCGCCGCGCGTCTTCGATCATGCAGAGCGAACCGTGCGGTCCGGTCTATCTGATGATGCAGCGCGAGACGCTGACGCAGCATTGGAACGCCGACGAGATTCGGCGGTATCCCGGCGAACGGTTCGCGCCGACTTCAGGCGGCGGCGCCGATCCCAAGCTGGTCGCACAGCTCGCGGAAAAGATTTTGACGGCGGAAAATCCGGTGCTGATCACCGGCTATGCCGGCCGCCATGCGCATGCGTCGCAGGCAATCGACGCGCTTGCGCAATTCGCCGGCATCGCCGTCTACGAAGCCAATATGACCAACAATATTTCGCATGAGAGCCCGTGCTTTGTCGGCTTTTCGGCGGACAAGGCGGTGCCGGAGGCGGATGTCGGCCTGCTCGTCGACGTCGATGTGCCGTGGTTTCCGAGCGCCGTCCAGCCGGATGAGCGATCGTTCTGGGCGCATATCGACATCGATATCGTCAAGCCCGGATCGCCGATGTGGACCTTCCCCGGCAATATCCGCATGCAGGGCGACAGCGGCCGCATCCTCGAGCAGCTGCTCGCGGAGCTCAAGGCCAAAGCGACCCCGCGCTTTAGGGATAAGACGGCGGCGCGGCTTGATCGCATCAAGACGGCGCGCGAGGAACGAATCGCGCGCGCCGCCAAGCTTGCCGCCGACAAGGGCAAACCCGGCGGCATCAATCCGCATTATCTGATGGCGGAACTGGGTAAGCTGCTCGACGACGAGGACATCCTGTTCAACGAGGCGGTGACCAATGCCGCGGCGGTGCTGATGCAAATCCCGCGGCGGCTGCCGAACACCACGGTGCGCGTCGGCGGCGGCGGTCTCGGCTGGTCGGGCGGCATCGCGCTCGGCGCCAAGCTTGCCGCGCCGGACCGGCTCATGGTGCAGATCTGCGGTGACGGCGCTTTCTATTTCGGCAATCCGTCGTCGGTGTTTGCGGTCGCGCAGCAATATAAATTGCCGATTTTTTCCATCGTCATGGATAACACAGGCTGGAACGCGGTGAAGCAATCGACATTGCGCGTGTACCCGGAGGGCGAGGCCAAGGCGGCCAATTCCTTCGAGTCCGAGCTGGCGCCGAATGTCCACTTCACCAAGGTCGGCGAGGCGTTCGGCGCCTATGCCGAGGAGGTTAGCGATCCCGCCGACGTGCCGGCGGTGCTAGCGCGTTGCGTCAAGGAAGTACGCGCCGGCCGCGCCGCGCTGTTGCACGCGCGGGTGACCAAACTGTAGCGCCTTAGCCGCGACCCATCTTCGCTCGCTCAAGCGAGCTCAACCCGCCCGACCAATCACGGGCTCGCGTGATTGATGAATTTTTCCGGCGGCGCCTCGCCCCACTGCGACACCAGCGCTTCTTCCGCCGGCACCAGATTCGAGCCGTTGGCGAGATTGAGGCGGTCGCTGTCGGCCCAGTGCTCGTGCACGCGACCCCACGGGTCCGCCCAATAATCGTAGACCTGGCTGCCGAGCACGTGACGGCCGATGCCCCACATGTGCTCGTAGCTACCGAACTGCTTGAGATAATCGTGGCCCATCGCCACATCGTCGATGTCCTGCACCTCGAAGGACAGGTGATTGAGTCCGGTCTTCTCATGCGCCAGGCAGAAGAAGACGTGGTGGTCGACATAGCGGTCGCCGCGATCGCAGCGGTTGAACGAGCCGATGACGTTGTCCTTCTCCTGCACGTAGACGTCGTCGGAGCAGACGAACCCGAGCGTGTCGCGGAACCAACGGACGGTCTCGCGAAACCGCGGCGTCATCAGCACGCCGTGGCCGATGCGCTTGACGAGTGAAGGGCCTTTGGGCAGCCGCATCAGCTCGCCGGCGCGCGCGGTCGGCGCTTCGCCGGAATTGAGCTTTTGCCGCCTGACCGAGATTTCCGGAACCGGCGCGATGCCGGTCACCACCTCGATCTGATAACCGTTCGGCTCGGTCAACCGCACCCGCTTGCCGCCGCCGGGCTCGTCGATGTTTTCGATGCCCGAGGCGCCCGGCGCTTTGGTCAGCCGCTTCAAGTCGTCTTCGCTGTCGACGTAATAGGCCAGGCCGACGAATTTCGGGTCGCCCTTCTCGGTGACGTGGATGTGATGGTTCGGATCGGTGCCGCGCATGTAAAGCGCGTTGCCGGTGCGTTCGCTGCGGCGCAGGCCGAAGCGGGTGAGAAACTCCTCCGCGACGTCGAGATCGGGGGACCGCAACCGCCCGTAGGCGATATCGGTTACCTTGACCCAGGACATGTCGTTACTCCATCGGGTGCGCTTGCCGGGCGAAATTCATGCCTTCGCGGCCCTCGTAATGTGCTACGACCGACGCATCCCCGGCAATGATCGGCTCAGGCGTGGTAATCGGCCGGCACCGTCGCGTCGCTCGGTTTGCCGCCCATCGCATTGAACAGCGGGGTCAGCACGATCGTGACGATGAGATTGAGCACCACGGTATAAAGCGCCGCGTAACCGGGCAAGGTGTAGCCGGCAATTGCCAGCGGATAGTTTGGCGCCCAGTTGGCGGCGTTGAACATCCAAATCCCCACCGCGGTGCCCACGGCCCAGCCGATCAGCAACGCCCAGTCGTTGAACCAGCGGGTATAGACGCCGAGCAGCACCGACGGCAGCGTCTGGATGATGAGGATGCCGCCGAGCAGCTGCAGGTAGATCGCATACTGCGTCGGTACGAAGATGATGAAAACCAGCGCGCCCAGCTTGACGATGAGCGACACCCATTTCGCCATCTGCGCTTCCTGTTTGTCGGTCGGATTCGGATTGATGAATTCGCGATGGATGTTGCGGGTGTAGAGATTGGCGGCGGCGATCGACATGATCGCCGCCGGCACCAGCGCGCCGATGCCGACTGCGGCGAAGGCGACGCCGACGAACCATGACGGGAAACTGTGCAGGATCAACGCCGGCACCGCGAAATTGTTGCCGAACTGCTTGAAGCCGGCGGCGTATTCCGGAAGCGTGCCGACACCGGCGGCGATGGCGAAGAAGCCGACCAGCGCCAATAGCCCGAGCATGAAAGAATAGCCCGGCAGCATCGCCGCGTTGCGGCGGATGGCATGGCCGCTGCTGGCGGCCAAAATGCCGGTGATAGAGTGCGGATAGAGAAACAGCGCCAGCGCCGAACCGAGCGCGAGTGTGGCATAGATGCCGTAGGAGCCGGTGGTGTTCGGGCCGGGAACTGCCAGCAACAGCTTCGCCGGCGGCACCGCGGCGAATATTTTGCCGAAACCGCCGAGCTCGATCGGCACCGCGATGACCGCGGCAAAGGCCGTGACGTAGATCAAAATATCCTTGACGATGGCGATCGAAGCCGGCGCGCGCAGCCCGCTGGTATAGGTGAAGGCCGCCAGAATGATAAAGGCGATGACCAGCGGCAAATCGGCCGCGTACCCGCTTCCGGAAATGCCCATTGCGCCGATGACGACCTGAATGCCGACCAGCTGCAGCGCGATATAGGGCATCGTGGCGACGATGCCGGTGATCGTCACGGCTAGCGCCAGCCAGCGATTGCCGAAGCGGCCGCGCACGAAATCGGCAGGCGTGATGTAATTGTGCTTGTGGCAGACATTCCAAAGCCGCGGAAAGGCGAGGAACAGGATCGGATAGATCATCACCGTGTAAGGCACGGCGAAGAATGCGATGGCGCCGGCGCCGAAAGCGAGCGCCGGAACGGCGATGAACGTGTAAGCGGTGTACAGATCGCCGCCAACCAGAAACCAGGTGATAATGGTGCCGAAACGCCGGCCGCCGAGGCCCCATTCATGGAGCAAATCGAGGTCGCCTTTGCGCCAATGCGCGGCGACAAAACCGAGCCAGGTGATGAAGGCGAACAGCGCCACAAAAATGATGAGAGCGGTCCAATTTATCTCCTGCACGGCAGTGCCTCCCCCGTCCATTCCTTTTTGCTTGGCCTTGGTCTTCTTCGCTGTGCTTAGCGCGAGCCTGACGCGTTATGTTTCCGTCGCGAAGTAGACGATCGCGGTCAGCACCGCGCCGAGGATAACGCAGAGCATCTGATACCAGTAATAGAACGGGATGCCCGCCCACGACGGCTCGATCGAGTTGTAGAACGGCGGCCACAGCACCGCGACGAATTGCACGACAAGGAGCAGGTACCACCAGCTCCATCCCGAGTGCTCATGGCTTGATTGATTTTGTGGGCTCATCTTGCCACCTCGACGTTCCATCCCCAATGGAGCCGTACCGCTCCTGGCGCGCACCATAACCGGACGTAACGTGGCAAGCAAAACCAAATATTATGCATTCCGCGCTGCAACATAGGTCGCCGGCGGCGTTTTCGGCGCCTGCGTCGCAGAGTCACGGAGCTTGAATGGAGCGGGCGATGGGAATCGAACCCACGACACTCAGCTTGGGAAGCTGATGTTCTACCACTGAACTACGCCCGCGCCGCCGATCAGCATAGCCAAGCACGGCGGCGTGCAGCAAGAGCAAGCGCTATAATCGCGCGCGTCCTCGCCCGAACAGGGATCAAGCTTATGCCGCCGCGTTCCATCGAATTTCTGGCGCCGCCCGGCGCGATTAAGCCGACTGGCACCTGGAGCCTCGGCGTGCGCGCCGGCGATTTTGTCTTCGTATCCGGCATGCGCGGCATGGATCCCGCGACCAATCTCTTGGTCGAGGGTGACGAGGCCCGCATTCGTCAAGCCTTTCGCAATATGGCGACGATCATCGAGGGCGCTGGCGGAGCCTTGCGCGATGCCGTGCGGCTGGTGGTCTATGTGACCGATATGCGCCGTCATCGGCCGATCGTGAACAAGATTCAGGAGGAGCTTTGGGGCGGGCCGCCTTACCCGCCGCGCAGCATTATCGAGATTACTCGGCTGAGCCAGGACGACATCGCCGAGGTTGAGGGGACGTTCTATTGTCCGATGAAATAACCCCGGACAGGGCGCGGCAGGCTCGCCCGCACGGTGTGGCTTTCTAACCCTAGTCGCGGCCGAACTGCCTGCGCAGCTCGGTCTTGGCGCGCTGCAGCGTCTGGCGCCGTTCGGCGCTCAAATTTTTGCCGGCGCGATTGATGTAGAACGTCAGCATCGACAGCGCGGAGCGGTAGGGATCGGCCTTGCGCCGACGGCTCAGCTCGGCCGAACGCTTCAGCGAAGCCGCGATCTCTTTGGGATCGCGCAAGGTGAACACGCCGGGCTCAAGGTCGAGCGCGTTGCTCTCGCGGGTGACGCGCCCCGACCAGCGGCGGTTCGCCGAACGGCGCGAGGACTTCTGCGCCGACGATGTGGCGGAGGTTCCAGCCATGGCCTCACCTCACGTGCTGGGCCGGTTATAAAACGTCAAAAAGCCGCGTCGTCTTTGTTCCCGCCAAGTCCGTCGCGACACGCTATTCGGCCGCGAGCGCATGAACCGGAGCGGACTTAAATTCGCTCAGGCACTTCGCCAGCGCTTCGCCTTCGGGATCGACCAGCGCCGCCGTTCGCGCGCTGGCGATCGCGTCGGCTGCCTGCCGCACCGCCATGTCGCCGGCCAAAGCCGGCGCGATCACTTGCGTGACGATCGCCTGATAATTGCCGCTGCCGCGCTTGTGGGTGTCGCCGTAACCCTTGATGAGGCGCGCGCACTCGGCGATTTCGATTGCCATATCGGCCGACAGCGGCGCGGCTTGAAGGATCAATTGCAGCCAAGCCTCGATGGCGCGCTGCTCCTGTTGGAAACGGAAGGTTTTGCGGCGGAAGCGGCGTAGTTTGGCAAGCCCGCGCAGGCGCAGGTAACCGGTAATCGCCGTGCTGTTGACCGTCATGCCCCAATGAACGCCGGCAAGCGCGGGATGACGATCGGCGAAGTTCAGAATAGGGCGCGCCAGCCATGACGGCAGAATCGAGCAGAATTCCTCGATGCCGGGCTTGAGAAATTCCCTGACCGTGAAGGTCTGCGCCGGCCCGATGGCAAGCTCGCCCGCGATGCGCGCAAGCCGCGCCGGATCGGTTTTGGCCTGGGCGACGCGGATGACGTCTTCGTAGGACATGCGCACGGCGAGATGCCGCGCCGTGGCCGCAAGGAGCCGTCCGTCGGCCGACGCCAGTGCGTCCGCGTCGCCAATCTTGGCAACACGGTCGAGATAAAGCCGCGCATAAGCCGCATCCTGGTAGGCGGTCAGTCGGCGCACGCCTTCGCTCACGACGGCACGTGCCGGCTGCGGCATGGCGGCGATTTCGCTTTCGAAAGCTGCAACCGCCGCGGACGGCCCATGCCGCCGCTTGAGCGGATCGGCTTGCCGGCGCGACCCGGTGCGTGCCGCGATAAAGCCGGCGCGGAAGCCGCGCAGATTGGCATCGACCGCCTTGCCGTCGGCGCGGATTGCCGCCTCGAACGCCGTGCCGGGGATCGGCAGCGCGTCGGCGCCCGCAATCGCGCCCAACATCACTGCATTGATCATCGCTCCGGCCTCGCGCGCGACGGCTTCGAGGTCGAGCAGCAGGGCTTTTTGCGAATTGTTCTCGACTGCTGCGATGAGCCGGTCCTGATCGTAGCGGCCGTCGCCCATCGCCATTTTCTCGACCACGAGATAGGAGCGGCCGGTCGAGGCGATCGTCGTGGTGCGCTCTGGCGTGACAAAGCCGCCGGCGATGGCGCGGCCGGCTTCCATCAATTCGCTGGCCACGACGAGATCGACGTCGCCGACGCCGGGCGCAAGCGCCAGGATCGGGCGCGGCGCGGATGCGGACCGCGGCGCGGGGACCATTTCGATGTGGTAGGTGGTCGCGCCGGTGCGCTGCGCGACGCCCGGTATCGACGTCGATTGAACCGGAAAACCCTGGCTTGTCGCGGCGGCGACAATCCACTCGGTGAGCACGCCGCCGCCCTCTCCGCCCAGCGCGGCGATGAGGATGGTGAACGGACGCTCGGTAGATTTGTCGCCGAAGTTCTTGGCTGGCGAGCTTGCTGATGCGAGCTCCCTCCCCCCTTGTGGGGGAGGGAACGCAACGACACTTCCTTTGCTAACCCACCCGATCACCGCGCGCCGCAGACGGCTCAACGTGCGGTCCCAGAGGTTCGGGTTGCTGACCACGTCGGCGCAGTAGAACGACGGGCAGAGCACCGCAGCGTGCGCCACCTCTCCGCACAGCCCGCAGCCGACGCAGCTTTCGACCACGGCGGCCACCGGATCCGACCGCAACGGGTCGGGATTGGGCTTGACGGTCAGCGACGGGCAGCCGGACAGCCGGATACAGGAGTGGTCGCCGGTGCAGATTTCGTCGTCGACGCCGTAGCGCGTTTTCACGACGCGCTCGCCGCGCTTGAGCTTGTCGGCGTCGGCGGCGCGGATGCGGCGCTGGCGCGCCAGCATGCATTCGCCGTCGGCGATAATGACCTTGAGCCCGTTCTCGGCGGTGCGCATCGCCTGTTTCAGCGTCGCCGCCATCTTCGCCACGCTGTAGCTGCGCACCGTGCGCAGCCAATTGACGCCGAGCGCGCGCAACGTCTTCTCGATGCTGACGGCGTTCGGCGCGCCCCTGCGGTTTGCCGTGCTCGACGGCAGATATTGCTGACCGGTGGCCGCCGCGTAGCCGTTCTGCATCACGATCAGCACGCCGTCGCCATTGTTGAACATGTTCGAGGCGACGCCGGTAATGAGACCGTTGTGCCAAAAGCCGCCGTCGCCCATGACCGCGATCGGCCGCTTCGCCATGTTCGGGCCGACGGCCGCGGCGCTGGCCAGCGACATGCCGTAACCGAGAATCGAATTGCCCAGCGAAAACGGCGCGAAAGTCGCGAATGAATGGCAGCCGATATCGGCGCTGATATGGGTAGGGCCCAACTCGCGTTGCGCGAGTTTGATAGCGGCGAACACCGGCCGCTCCGGACAGCCGGTGCAGAAATTCGGCGGTCGCGGCGGAATATCGCCGACCGCGGCGGCAGCGCGCGGTTTGTGCGCGAGCATGGCGTCAATCCGCGCGGCGATGCCGGGAGCATCGATGCCGCTCGGTTGGCTCATGCTCAGAAAGGCGGCAACGCCGCGCAGCAGTACTTCCGCGCTGTAGTCGCCGCTGCGCGGCAAGCAGCCCTTGCCGAGCACTTCGGTGGCAATGCCAGCACCGCGCAGCGCTGCCTTGATTTGCTGCTCGACATAGTCCGGCGAACCCTCCTCGACCACAAGCACGGCGCGCTTATCGATGCAAAACTGCTCGATCTCCTCCGGGACCAGCGGATAGGCGACATTGAGCACATAGATCGGAATCCGCGAGGCGCCGTAGAGATCGGCGAGACCAAGCCGCGCGAGCGCGCGCAATAGGCCGTGGATCAGGCCGCCGAGCACGATGATGCCGATCTCGCGCTCCTCACCGGCAATGAGTTCGTTGAGCTTGTGCTCGCGGATGAATTTTTGCGCGGCCGGCAGACGCTGCTCGATTTTCAGCCGCTCCTGGGTGAAAATCACGGGCGGATGGGCGAGCTTGCCGTATTCGAAGCG
>Ga0187769_10002333_pt1 | contig 11072 bp, 12 predicted proteins | sample 0116_SJ02_MP02_1_FD_133140 | JGI IMG/M metagenome (GOLD analysis project Ga0187769, IMG submission 133140) | Tropical peat soil microbial communities from peatlands in Department of Meta, Colombia - 0116_SJ02_MP02_10_MG | ecosystem: Environmental > Terrestrial > Soil > Wetlands > Peat | place... | reverse complement strand
GGCGAACAGCGGCAGCGAAGCGAAAACTCCGACCTTGATCAGCGTGAAATGCCGGGCCTCGATCAGATAGGACGGCAGCCAGCTCAAGAAAATCCACAGGCAATAGACGTAAGTGAAATAGGCCAGCATGATCGCCCACATATTGCCGGATCGCACCAGCGTGGCCCACGGCACATTGGTCTGTTTCTCGATCGGCGGCGGCCGAATGGCGCCGCCGGCATCCAGCCCGCGAATCTGTTCGAGTTCGCCGCGATTGACGAGGGCGTGCTCCTCGGGGAGGTTGCGGTAGGTGAGCGCCCACCACAGCGACCACAGAATTCCGACGCCGCCGCAAATGTAGAACACCGGGCGCCAGCCCAGGTCGCTCATGATCAGCACCACGATCGGCGGCGCGATTGCGGCGCCGAACCGGCTGGCGCTATGGGTGACGCCCTGCACCAGGCCGCGTTCGCGGCGCGGATACCACAGCTGCATGGCGCGCGTGGCGCCGGGAAAGGCGCCGGCTTCGCCCACGCCGAACAAAAAGCGCACGACGATGAATGACAGGCCCGAGAAGGCGGAGGCGGTGGCCGCCGTCATGATCGACCAATAGGTGACGACGCCGGTCAGCACGCCGCGCGCGCCGAATCGGTCGGACAGCCAGCCGCCGGGAACCTGGAAAATCGCATAGGCCCACACGAAGGCGCTGAAGATGTAGCCCATGGTGACTTTGTCGAAGCCGAATTCCTTGCTGATCTCCGGCGCTGCGGTCGAAATGTTGACGCGATCGAGATAGGTGATGAGATACATCACGCTGATCAGCAACAAGACATACCAGCGCCCGCGGCTGGCACGCGCCGGTGCGGCATCGGCCATTGGTTTCGCTCCCCGTGCAAATGGTTTTGCCCGGCTTGGCGCGGGCTGTTGCGGTGCGAGCCTGCCCGTTTATCGCCGTTGCCGCAAGCGCGCGCGATGCCGCGGCGCGGCGTGCCGGGATTTTTCGAACCGCCCGATTACCGCGCCGCCGCTTCCTTGAGCGGGTCTTTGACCGCCGGGAAGGTCTTGAACTCAACGGCCCACGGCTCGCCGTCCTTGTTCTCGACTTTGCGGATATAGATGTTCTGCACGATGTCGCGGGTGCGCGGGTCGATGAAGATCGGGCCGCGCGGGCTTTCCCAGGCCATGCCCTTCATGGCCGCGACCGCGGTGTCGGCGTCGGTCTTGCCGCCGGTCTTCTCGAGCGTCGCATAGATCAGGTGCATGCCGTCGTAACCGCCGACCGAGATGAAGTTGGCGCGGTGGCCGGTCGCCTTGCGATACGCGGCGACGTAGTCCTTGTTGAGCGCGGAAGGATGCGCCGCCGAATAAAAGCCGGCGGTGACCACGCCGAGCATCGTGTCGCCGGTCGTCGGCAGGTCGTCGTCGTCGACGATGTCGCCCGGACCGACCAGCTTGATGCCGGATTTGTCGAGGCCGCGTTCGGCAAACTGCCTGGCGAAGGTTCCCGCCTGTCCCGCGATCACGAACACGAACAGCGTATCGGGCTGCAGGTCGCGCGCGCGCTGCAGGAACGGCGCAAAATCCGGATTGGCGAGCGGCACTTTGAGCGTGTCCAGCACCACCCCGCCGGCGGCGGTAAAATGCTGCTCGAACACTTTGCTGGCCTCGGCGCCGGGAGCGAAGTCGGAGACGATGGTCACAACTTTCTTGCTGCCGCTCTCGGCTGCCCAGTCGGCGATGATGCCGGATTGCTGGCCGAGCGTAAAGCTCGTGCGCACGTAATAGGGCGAGCGTTCGGTGACGACCGAGGTGCCCGATATCATGACCACTGTCGGGATCTTGCCTTCGGTTGCGACCGGCGCCATCGCCATCGCCTGCGGCGTTGAGGGCGCGGCCAGGAAATTGACGTGATCGTTGACGATCAGCTCCTGAGCGAGCCGCCGCGCATTGTCCGGCACGCTCTGATCGTCCCTGATGATGAGTTCGATCGTCTTGCCGGCGGCCTTGTTGCCATGCTGCGCCACATAGACCTTGGCGCCGTCCGACATCTCCCGACCGTTGGCGGCGAGAGGCCCGGTGAGCGGCCCGACCATGCCGATCTTTATCGTTTCCTGCGCCGCTACGCGGCCCGCGCCGAGCGCCAACAGCGCGACGGCGAGAGCGCGAGCAACGATGCGATGGTGACGCATGGTATCCCCCTTGGTAGAGCCCGGCACGATTGCAGGCCGGAGACGGTTCGACGGCGGCGACCGCCCGCGTCAGGCATTTTTATTGCGCGCCCAGAGCAATTCGACGCCCTCGCCGGCCGAACGTCTTCGCTGCAACGACGAGACCGTCGAACGCCTTGAGCAGGTCTTGCGGACTATAGTCGGGAGTCGCGTCGAGTGGCCAGCCGATCCGAGAAAAGATTTCATCGAGCCAGACCTCGATGTGGAGGTCGACCTCGGCCTTCGCCATCAGATACGGGCCGAGCGCAATCTCCGCCGGTACGATCGGACGCCTCGCTTGATGGAAAGTCCGACGATGATAAGTTTTAACGAGAGCTTCGACCGGACCACGCCGACATTGTGTAATCCCGCAACGCGGCGCGAACCCGTACGAAAGCATCATCCCACGCACGCGTTTCATCCTGCCGGAACAGGCGCGCCGTCGGATACCACGGGCTGTCGTCGCGGTCGAGCAGCCAGCGCCAGTCGGGAACGAACGGCAGCAGCAGCCACACCGGCTTGGCCAGTGCGCCGGCAAGGTGCGTCACGCTGGTATCGACCGCGATGACAAGGTCGAGCGCGGAGATCAGCGCGGCGGTGTCGGCAAAATTCGTCAACTCATCGCCGAAGTGCAGGACATCGCTTCGCTCCCGCAGCACCGCCGCATCGGCGTCACGCACTTCCCGCTGCAGGCTGACGAGCGACACGTCCACGCCGGCAAAGATCGACAAAAAGGCGTCGAGGCCGATCGATCGGTTGCGATCGTTCTTGTGCGACGGGCGTCCCGACCATGCGATGCCGACGCGCAGAGACGTTCTCGGGCCAAGTCGCGCGGTCCAATGCTGCTTCCGCGCGCTGGATGCATGCAGGTACGGCGTGGCCGAAGGTATCGTTGCAAGCTCGGTCCCGAATGCGCGCGGCACGCTCAAGAGCGGGCACTGCAGATCGAAGTGTGGCAACGGCTCGCCGGACTGCACGACCTGCGCCGCACCTGGCAGCGAACTCATAAGCTCGTAGAGCTGCGGCTGGACTTCGAGAATGACGCGCGCGCCGCGGCCGGCGACCAGCGGCACGTAGCGGCAGAACTGGATGGTGTCGCCGAAACCTTGTTCGGCGTGAAGCAGAACGGTCCGGCCGGCGATCTCCTGCCCGGGCGTCCACAGCGGCTCCCGGAAATTCCGCTTGCCGGACCCGAGTTGATCGGTCCGCCAGCGCCATTCATGCTTTTCCCAACCGCGGCGAAGATCGCCGATCAAGAGCCGGCAAAGGCCTTCATTATAATGCGCGTCGGCGAAGTCGGGCCGCAACGCGTAGGCCTGTTGGTAGCTTGTCAGTGCGCTCTCGAACCGCTTGAGTGACTGCAGGGTGACGCCGCGATTGGCGAGCGCATTGGCAAAGTCCGGACGCCGCGCGAGTTCGATGTCGTAACTCGCCAGCGCATCCTCGAACCTCCGCAGCATGTGGAGCGCGTTGGCGCGATTATAGTGGATGTCGGAAAGATCGGGCTGCAGCGCCGCGGCGCGGTCGCAGCTAGCCAGTGCTTCCTCAAAGCGCTTGAGCGCCTGCAAAGCGTTGGCGCGGTTGACGTGGACTTCGGCGAATTGCGGCTGCAATGCCAGCGCCCGATCACAGCTCGCGAGCGCTTCGTCGAAACGCTTGAGCTGGTACAGCACCGAACCGCGATTAGACAGCGCTTCGACGAATTCGGGCCGGATCGCGACCGCGCGATCAAAGCTCGACAGCGCCTCATCCAGGCGCTTGAGCTCCTGCAACAGCACGCCGCGATTGAGATGAGCCTCGGCATAATCCGGCCGCACCGCGAGCGCGCGGTCAAAGCTCGCCAGCGCCTCATCGAAGCGTTTCAGGTCCTTGAGTACGTTGCCGCGATTCGACAGCGCCTCGACGTAATCCGGCTGCGCCGCGAGCGCCCGGTCGTAGCTTGCCAGCGCTTCGTCCGGGCGTTTGAGCGCGTACAGAGCGGCGCCCCGGTTGCACAGCGCAAACGCGAAATCCGGAGCGATAGCGAGCGCGCGATCATAGCTCGCGACGGCGGCGTCGAGTTGTTTGAGCTCATTGAGCGCGTTGCCGCGATTGTTCCAGGCGAAGGCGTTAGTGGAATTGTTGTCCAGCGACAGGTCGATCAGCGCAATGGCCTGCGCATGCTTGCCGCGCTGATGCAGAATTACGCCGAGCAAATGCAGGCAGTCGCAATGCTCCGGGTCGACGGCGAGAATTTGATAGTAAGCCCTTTCCGCATCCGCCAGCCGGCCGGCTTGATGCAACGCCACCGCGTCGGCGAGCAATGCCGCCACCTCGAACGGTCTACGCTGCGGATCCGGTATTGCAGAGGTCATGCGCGGCAAATCGGGTGGCGAATCACTGCCGATGCTAGCAAGCAAGCGCGAGCCGAAGGTTAATGCGGAGAGCGCGATCGGCCTCGAGACCGTTCTGCGTTCCGCCGATCGGTAGGACTTCGACTGCCCCTGTCGCGAGCGGAACAAAAACCGACTCGCGCCGCTGTCGGAGTCGGGGCCGCTTGGCCGCCACTGTCGGACATAAGCCGGACGTCGCATTGAGTTTGCCCGGTGCCATAGTTATCCACAGGACGATCTTGACCCCCCTTCAAGCCGCCAAGCAGAATTCAACGTCGCGTGCTGAGTGGTGGGTGCGTCATGTTGGATCATCTGGCGTGGGCTAAAAGTTACCGTGATCGGGCGGCCAAATGCCGCTCGAGTGCCAAGGAAACCACTTCGGCCGGTTTTGAAGAATGTTACCGGCTGCTGGCCGACCACTACATCCTGCTGGCCGATTTAGAAGAAGATTATGCGCGACGGAGCGCGGCCATGCAGCTGGCCGGCTCGGAGCTGAGATAGCACCGCAAGGCGATCTTGCCGCCTCCTTGAATAGCGCCGAACTGAGGCCTGATCGCTCGCCGAGCCTCGCGGCAGCTGTCAATTTTTACTTTGCGCATTTTACTGTGCGCAGCCGCAATCTTGTTCACTCGACTGCCGCATCGGGTTGTAGGATTTTGTCTGGGAAAAGCAGGCAAAATCAAAGTGCCATTTTTTGGTGGTGGTGCCCAGGGGCGGAATTGAACCACCGACACCTGCATTTTCAGTGCAGTGCTCTACCAACTGAGCTACCTGGGCTTATTCTTGGAGTACGATCTTATCCGAAAACCGGTATCCGGCCCCGGATCAAGTCCAAGGGCAGGCTTTTTCGGGATCATGCTCTGGGCCGCGCTTATAAAGATTGAGCCGCGCACTGTCCAGAATAGGCGAAAATTGCGCGCGGCCGGCTTCAATTCGGTTCTTCGCCGCCGCCGTCGCGCCGCTCGTTCTCTTCATCGTCCGCCGTCCCCGGCACGACATAGACGCCGGAAAGCCAGCGATTGAGATCGACGTCGGCGCAGCGCTTGGAGCAGAACGGCTGGGACAGTTCGTCGGCCGGTTTGCCGCAGATCGGGCATCGCTTGCGCTTGGCTTGCTCGGGCATGATCGCAATATGGGGCGCGGCACGGATCGCGCCAGCGTCAAACGACGTTCAGCCAGCCGAAATGGATCGGATAACCTTCGCCGCCAAGCAGCGTCGTGGTCTCATATAGCGGCAGCCCGACGATGCTGGAATAGGAGCCGACGATTTTGACGATGAAGCTTCCGGCAATGCCTTGGGCGGCGTAGCCGCCGGCCTTGCCGCGCCATTCGCCCGACGCGAGATAGGCCTCGATGTCCTCGGCGGAGAGCCGTTTGAAGCGCACGCGGGTTTCGATATAGCGCTGGCGGAACGTCTCCCGCGGCGTCACCAGGCAGACCGCGGTATGGACGCGGTGATTGCGCCCGGACAACAGCCGCAGACACTGCGCCGCCTCGTCGAGCAGTTCCGCCTTGGGCAGGATGCGACGGCCGACCGCGACCACGGTGTCGGCGGCGAGGATGTAGGAGCCGCGCAGTTCGTCGTCGATGCGCACCATGGCGAGCGCCGCCTCCGCCTTGGCGCGAGCGAGCCGCGTGGCGCAGGCGCGCGGCAATTCGCCCCGCTTCGGCGTTTCGTCGACGTCGGTGGGACGCAGCGCGTCCGGCTCGATGCCGATCTGGTTGACGAGCGACAGCCGGCGCGGCGAGCCGGAAGCCAGAACCAGTTTGGGGCGGCCGATCATTTGAACCGGTAGGTAATCCGGCCCTTGGTCAGATCGTAAGGCGTCATTTCGACCAGCACCTTGTCGCCGGCCAGGACGCGGATGCGATTTTTGCGCATGCGCCCGGCGGTGTGAGCGATAATTTCATGGTCGTTTTCGAGCTTGACGCGAAAGGTGGCGTTCGGAAGCAGTTCCGTCACGACACCAGGGAATTCCAACAGTTCTTCCTTCGCCATTCGCTTCCCGAATGCATGTTGCGGTGTGGCCGCGATATTGCACCGCGCCGGGCCAAAATTGGCGCGGAACCTAGCGGATGACGGGCCGCTTCACAACTGCGTCGTTCCTTATTCATTCCCCGTGCCGCGGGTGACGAACCGCTCGCGGATGCGCGCCAACAGCTGGTCGCGCACCGCGCGGTAGTCCTCGAGCCGCTGCTCGCGGCTGCCTTCGGCGGCGGTCGGATCGGGGGTCGGCCAATATTCGACGTCGATGCCGCTCATCCGGGTGAGCTCGAGCGCGCGGTGATGCGCTTCGGGCGCCAGAGTGACGATCAGATCGAAATTGAGTCCCTCCCATTCCTCCAGCTCTTCGAGCGTGATCGGCTTGTGCCGCGAAATGTCCAGCCCGACCTCCGCCATGACCGCCACCGCGAATTGATCGAGCTCGCCCTTGCGCACGCCGGCGGAGCCGACATAGACGGCGCGGCCGAAGATCTGGCCGAACAGCGCGGCGGCGATCGGCGAACGCACCGCGTTTTGGCTGCAGGCGAACAGAACCGCCAATGGCTGGCGCACCGGTGGCATCGCTGACGGCGGCATCGGGCGCTTCAGCCCTTCCAGTGCAGAACCGTGATCAGCGTGAACAGCCGCCGCGCCGTTTCGAAATCGAGGTCGACCTTGCGCTTGAGCCGCTCCATGACGAGGTGCGAGCCCTCGTCGTGCAGACCGCGCCGGCCCATGTCGAGCGCCTCGATGCGATCGGGCGTCGCGGTGCGGATGGCGGCGTAATAGCTGTCGCAGACCACAAAGTAGTCCTTGACCAGGCGGCGGAACGGCGCCAGCGACAGCATGTGCGCGACCACCGGCGTGCCGTCGGTGAGCCGGATATCGAACACCAGGCGGTTGCCGCTGATGCCGAGCTTAAGCGTGTACGGCCCGCCGGCGTGGCCGCAGGGGTGGAAGCTGTTGTTGTCGAGGAGATCGTAGATCGCGACCCGGCGCTCGTGCTCGACGTCGTCGTTGGGCGTGCCAAGCGAGGCTTCGTCGAGGGTGACCGCGGCAAGCCGCCCACTGTCCTCCGTACTGGTCGATTGGCGCGGCATCAGCGGTTAAGGCGGATGGCGACCGAACGGGCGTGCGCCTGCAATCCCTCGGCGGTGCCGAGCGCGATCGCGGCGTCGCCGAGCGCCCGCAGCTGCTGCGGCCCGCATTTGAGAATCGAGGTGCGCTTCATGAAATCGGTGACGCCCAGCCCTGAGGAGAACCGCGCCGAGCGCGCCGTCGGCAGCACGTGGTTGGAGCCGGCCACGTAATCGCCGATCGCTTCCGGGGTATGCGCGCCGATGAAGATCGCGCCGGCGTTGCGGATGCGCGCCGCCAATGCCTCGGCGTCAGCGGCGACGATTTCCAGATGCTCGGGCGCGATGGCGTCGATCAGCGGCACCGCTTCGCCGAGATTGGACACCAGGATCGTGGCGCCGAAATCCCGCCACGACGCGGCGGCAATCTCGGCGCGCGACAGTCCCTTCAGCTGGCCTTCGATCGCGCGTGCGACCGCGGCGGCCAATTCTTGGTTGTCGGTGACGAGGATCGCCTGCGCGCTCTCGTCGTGCTCGGCCTGCGCCAGAAGGTCGGCGGCGATCCAGTCGGGATTGCCGCCGCGGTCGGCGACGATCAGCACCTCGGAAGGGCCGGCGATCATGTCGATGCCGACCGTGCCGAACACGATGCGCTTGGCGGCCGCCACGTAAGCGTTGCCCGGCCCGACGATCTTGGCGACCGGGGCGATGGTCGCGGTGCCGTAAGCCAAGGCGGCGATCGCCTGGGCGCCGCCGATCCGGTAAATCTCGTCGACGCCGGCCAGTTTCGCCGCCGCCAGAACCAGCGGGTTGAGTTTGCCGTCCGGCGCTGGCACCGCCATCGCGATGCGCGGCACCGCAGCGACCTTGGCCGGCACCGCGTTCATCAGCACCGACGACGGATAAGCGGCGGTGCCGCCCGGCACGTAGATGCCGACCGCCTCAATCGCGGTCCAGCGCGCGCCGAGTTCGACGCCGAGCGCGTCAGTGAAGCGGTCGTCCTGCGGCAGCTGACGGCGGTGATAGCCCGCAATGCGGTCATGGGCGAGCTCGAGCGCGTCAAGCGCGTCGCGGCGGCAGGCCGCGAGCGCGGCTTCGATTTCCGCCGCCGTCACTTTGATCGGGATGCGATCGAGGTCGAGTCGGTCGAATTTAAGGGTGTAGTCCGTGACCGCGGCGTCGCCGCGGGCGGCGACGTCGGCGACGATGGCGCGCACCGCGGCTTCAACGTCGGCCGCGACCTCGCGCTTGGTCGCGAGAAAGGCGCGGAATTTTTGCGTAAATTCGCCGGAGCGGTTGTCGAGCTGGATTGGCATGAGACGAGACCGGCGCTGGGCAGTCCAAAGCTTGCAGCGCTCAGTTAGCAGTCCCCCGAAATTATAACAATTCTAATATTCCGCTTTTAGATTGACAAAAAGTCCCGCGTTGCCCACCTGCTTAGGCGATGACCGCTCGCGCGATGAGGAATTTCGGCGGCCGGCACTTGCCGTCGCTTCTGCTCGCCGCCGCAGTGATGGCGGGCGCAGCCGGCGCGCGCGCCGACGATACGGTCATGCTTTCGATCACCATTAAGGATCACAAGTTCGATCCCGCTGAATTGCATGCGCCGCCGGGCAAGGCGATCGCTATCCAGGTCAAGAATCTCAATCCGATCGTCTCGGAATTCGAAAGCAGCGATCTGCATTTCGAGAAAATCGTTCCGGTCGGCAGCCAGGCGACCGTCTATGTGCGGCCGCTCCAGCCGGGCCGCTATAATTTCTTCGACGATTTCCACCGCGACTCGCAGGGTTTTCTGGTCGTGCCATGACGGTCGCCAAGACAGTCGCCAAGACAGTCGCCAAGACAGTGGCCATGACAGCCGAACTGAAATTCGTGCCGTGAGGTTGACGTGGTTGCCGCGCTGGTAATCGTGTTCCGCGAAGTTTTCGAAGCCGGCCTGATCGTCGGCATCGTCATGGCGGTGACCGCGGGCGTTCCCGGCCGCACGCTGTGGCTCGCCGGCGGTGTTGCCGCCGGCGTGTTAGGCGCCTGCGTGGTGGCGTTGTTCACCACCGGATTGTCGGAACTGTTCGGCGGCAGCGGCCAAGAAATCTTTAACGCCGGCATTCTCGGCTTTGCCGTGGTGATGCTGACTTGGCACAATGTGTGGATGTCGCGGCACGGCCGCGAGCTCGTCGCCGAGCTGCGCGCGGCCGGCGAGGCGGTCGCCGCGGGCTCGAAGTCGCTTTTGGCGCTGGCGATCGTGGTCGCGATCGCGGTGCTGCGCGAGGGCTCAGAAGTGGTGCTGTTCCTCTACGGCGTTGCCGCCGCGCAAGGCGGCGCCAATCTCGCCATGGCCGCTGGCGGTTTCGTCGGGCTGCTTCTGGGTTCGTCGGTGTGCCTGTTGACTTATTTCGGCCTGATTACCATTCCGACGCGGTATCTGTTCGGCGTGACTAGCGCGCTGATCGCTCTGCTCGCCGCCGGCATGGCGGCGCAGGCCATCGCCTTTCTCGAACAGGCCAATATCGTCACCGCGCTCGACGAGACGGTGTGGGACACGTCGTGGCTCTTGAGCGATTCCAGTTTCCTGGGCCGGGCCCTGCATACGCTGATCGGCTACGTCGACCAACCGACCGCCATGCAGGTCCTGGTCTACGCGGCTACCCTTGCCACCATCGCGGTGCTGATGAAGCTGTTCGCTGCGCCGCCGGCGCAGCACCCGCGCGCCGCGTGATCAGGCCGTTGCCGTTCCGCTCGTGAAATGGTCGGGACGGAGGGCCGCCACGGACACTTCGCCGAGGTCGGCGAGCTCGGCTTCCAGGCATTCGACCTCAAGACGAATAACGCCGCCGCCGGAGAAAATCAGCGTCACGGTTCCCCCCGGTGAATCGTTTTCAACAAATTCGACCGCCAACAGGTTGAGCCACGCATCCTTGGCGGTGGCGTCGATATTCCGGCATTGGCAGGCGTTGACGCGCTCGAAACGCAACGCGGTGCGGCAGCGTCGGTAGTCGGTCTTGTCGTCCGGCTTGGCTTCGACCGCGCTCATCCAATCGAAGCGGTTGAGCGCTACCACGAAACGGTGGTCGCGCGGCTGCCACAGGATGTCGCTGACCTTGACCAGGGCATCCTGCACGTGGGCCGACACAACCTCAATGTCGTCCTTATCGAGAGCGACGAGCTTCAGTTCGTCCGCACACGGTTGCATCCGCGACCCCTTGTTCAGCGCATTTCCGCCATCAGCGAAGTTAGGAACGACGGCGGCATGCCGCAAGACCCGCCGCGCTAGAACGAGGCACAGGCCGGCCGTACGATGACGCCGATCGAGCGCTGGTGGAATTCTCGTTTGTAGGACTGCACGACGGCGTCGAGCCGCGCATCGTCGTCGTCGCGGCCGGGCAGCACGATCTCGACCCGCTTCGTCGGCTCGCGCACCGTCTTGCCGCTCACTGGATCGCGCCATTGCCCGATC
>Ga0187769_10002332_pt1 | contig 11076 bp, 7 predicted proteins | sample 0116_SJ02_MP02_1_FD_133140 | JGI IMG/M metagenome (GOLD analysis project Ga0187769, IMG submission 133140) | Tropical peat soil microbial communities from peatlands in Department of Meta, Colombia - 0116_SJ02_MP02_10_MG | ecosystem: Environmental > Terrestrial > Soil > Wetlands > Peat | place... | reverse complement strand
CGAGCGAAAGCGCACACACCGCGATCAGAACGACACACGCCAGGTAACGGACTGCCTTCATGCGCCTTTATGCCTCGGAAGGCCTCAACACATGAATCATTACATCGGCGCCGGAGTTAGCCAGCAAGGTTACCAGCGTAACGATGACGGTCAGATTCACAAGCAGAGGCAGATCGCGAGACAGGGCGGCTTGCCATGCCAGTTGGCCGATTCCCGGCAGCCCGCAGAGGCTCTCGACAGGTATGGCGGCGCCGAGTGCGAGGCTGATGGTAATGCCCGCAAGGGCGATCATCTGCGGGCCGGCGACAGGAAGCACATGGCGGGCCAGGATTCGGAGTTCGCCGAGTCCGCGGGCGCGCGCAGCAGTGATGTGCGGCAGGGCATAGGCCTTTATGAGCAGATTGCGAGCGTAGCGGTAGATTTTTGGGAAGACGATCAGCGCAATGGCGAGGTAACCGGGGGCGTTGAAGAAAACGGAAGCGAGAGCGAGCACGGCTGCGGGAATGCAGAGAAAGGCGCCACTCAGTGTGGTGCCAAAGATCTCACACACCGGCCGTCGCCAGAGGCTGGCAATGATCGCGAGAACTGAGGCCAGGAGCCAGCCGAGCAAGAGCCCGATGCCGGCAACGCGTGCCGTGACGGGCCAGCGGTCACGCAAGAGATCCTTTACGGGCTGCCCTAGGGCTTGCGATATGCCGAGGTCGCCGTGCACTGCTCCGCGCAAGTAGCTCGCATAGAAGCGCAGAATGTTGTGCTCGGAAGCGCGCTCGGCACGAACGGCGCGAAGGCTATCCGCGCTCAACGTTGGATCGAGTTCACGCTCGTCGGCGTCAAACCCGGGCGCAAGCCGCACCATTGTGGCGGCAAGCAATCCGCCGAGCAGAACGAGGGTTGCAATCGATGCGAGATGGCGCGCAATTCTGCGGAGAAGCATAAATCGTCCTAATTCACGGTTGCACTACGCGAGCGCGGCAGTCTAGGTTCAGCGGTTCGGTTGGGATCGGCGTGATGAACTTCCTTCATGGAATACATGCGGCGATCGGCTTCAGTGAGCAGCCGTTCCACGTCCAAGCCATCCTGAGGCGCGAACGCCGTGCCGACACTCAGAGAAACCAGACTGCGCCCCGCAATTTTGCGCCCAGCTTCAATGGCGATTTCATTCAGGTGGCTGGCCTTCTCGTTGCAGGCTTCTGGTTGGAGGCCGGGGGCAACTACGACGAATTCATCTCCGCCCATGCGGGCAACATAGTCGTATCCGCGGCAGGCCGCTTTTAGCTGGGCGGAAAAATCCTTGAGCACGTTATCGCCCGCGAGGTGGCCGTAAAGGTCGTTGATTTGTTTGAAATTGTCGAGATCGCAAACCATGACTGCAAGCGAGGTGCCCGTGCGGCGGCAGCGGGCCAGTTCGCGCGCAAGGTGACCATAGAGCGAGCGGGCATTGGGCAACCCGGTGAGGTAGTCGGTGACGGCGGAACTCTCGGCCTGCTGATACTTGAGCGCGTTTTCGATCGACAGTGCGATCTTGGAGCAGACGGCCAGCAGAATACGCAAATGGTCGGCGCTGAAGGCGTCGGGTTCGGAGCAATACATGGCGAGCACACCCACCACGCCGTTAAGTCCGTCAAGGGGCACGGCGAGCACAGAACGCTGAGTTGTGAATTTGGTTGTTTCGGACACATATCCGGCATCAATTTCCGGATCGCCGTTCAAGATGGGTTTGCGATTTTCCGCAACCCAGCCGCAAAGGCCTTCTCCGACTCTGATGTTGATCGACGAGAGCAAGCGGAAATTGTCGCCGCTTACCAGTTCGGGGACGAGTCGTCCCTCCTTCAGCAGGAAAACAACCATCGAATCGTAGGGAACCAACTTGCGCAGCCGCATTGAGAGCACGGACAACGTTTCGCCCAAGCTGAGCGAGTTGCCTAGGTCCTGGCTGAGTTCGAACATGGTCTGCGCTTCCTGGCGTGCGGAAGCGATGGAGGCAAGAAAATCGGCGTCCCCTCCGGCAACGAACGTGCCATTTGGGCCCAAATTGACAGCCAGGGATGCATCGCTTGTTAACTCAGGTTCGCCCTGACCATTCGCCTCAGTTCCGCTGTCGCCTTCCATTTGCGACAGGTTGCTTTCCAATTCACGGTAGCGGCGTTTGAGCACTTCGACAACCTTAGGATCGAAGTTGGAACCGGACATGGATGCGACCTTCTCCATCGCGGCATCGAGTGAGATCGCGGCGCGATATTGGCGATGAGAGGCGAGTGCATCCAGGCAGTCAACGGCGGCCAGAACGCGGGCTCCCCGCGGAATCTCTTCGTTTTTCAACCCCTCGGGATACCCTAGTCCATCCCAGCGCTCGTGATGCCCCCGCACAATGGGAGCGACGGGGTAGGGAAAAGCGACGCGCTCCAGGATTTCGGCGCCCACGGCCGCGTGAATCTTCATCTTCTCGAATTCTTCGGGAGTCAGGCGCCCCGGCTTGTTCATGATGTGTTCCGGGACAGCGAGCTTACCGATATCGTGCAGCAAGGCCGCAGCGCGAAGCGCTTCGATTTCTTCCTGAGCGAACCCAAGCTCCTTCGCGATCTCGGTCGCATACACGCGCACGCGCTGCAGATGCCTATGGCTTGTGTGATCCTTAGCCTCAATCGCGAGCGCGAGCGCCTCGATGGTGCGGAGATGGAGCTGCGCCACATCTTCGGCGTGACCCTTTTCAACTTCCACCTGTTTCTTTTCTGCTTCCAGACGTCCCAAATAAAGGCGATAGGAACGATAGACCCAGTAGATCGCAGGAAGAACGAGGAGGGTGGTCTGCCAGCCCGTTTGCTTGTTGACGAAGTCGACGATGAAAACGACTACGGCGCCAGCAAGGTAATAGGGGAACGACCAGAAATAGCATTCCGACCAGATCTTTTTTGGGGATTTACCCTCGGTGATGGCAATGATGATAGTAACCGGGACGGTATTGGCCACAAAAAAAATCAATGCAGTGCAAACAAGTAGCAATGGCGTGCTCTCGCCGAGGATCAGCCCAAGACTATGAAACGAGAGGTAAGAGATTGCGATGGCGGTCGCCATCATGCTGAAAATATTGAAAACGATCTTGACAGGGTCAGCTTTACGGTCTGACCAGACGGATTGCACTAGAGTGGCCGTACAGCCGATCACAAGAGTCTCGGGCAAACTCAGCTCGAGAATACCCAGGAGAATGAACAGAAAATTCACCGACATGGTGCCGTCGATGCCGGGCAGTTGAATCTTGAGCCGGGAGGCGAGTGCGGCGATGAGTAGATAGCAGAAAAAACGCGGTAGGTCAGCACTGTGCCAATGCCATATGGCATGCGCGACTACCCACACGCCGACGGCGGCGGTTGTGCCAATAAATAGTTTGGCCCGCGTAGACATGACTCGCTTTGCGACTTCTACTAATTTCTTCTGTGCAAGTGCGAGTCCACTGCGAGATCAGGATGGATCTTGCTAACCCCACGAACTGGATGCACCTACGCTTGCTAGTTCAGTCGCTCGGTCCTTCGTACTGCGCCAAAGTTGCACCAAACCCTGCCAGTTGGACAGTTCGGCTCAGTGCCCAAACCGCATTGTTGCCTTCGACAGAAGTTCAGGTCTATTTCTATGTCGAATGGTAGTGCAGGCAATGAGGTTCCGATACTTACCAACGTAACCACGTGATCAAATTTGGCTTTGGATTTCCAACCACGAAAGTGCTATGGCTGGGCGTTTCAACGTTGTACCGACAACCGGGTTGGCCAGAGCGCCGGCGTGACGAAAATAGGGCAGCGCAGAGTTGGCCGCGAGCGTGAGGACGATGGTTACTTTAGTTTAATGCCTGTGTCTGAAAGGTTTCGCTTGGCCCTTTCGGTTGTGGCAGCATCATTCTGGTATCCCGATTCTGTCAGCGGCGCACGGATGATCGCGGTTGTCAGAAGCGCCAGACAGATCTGAGACCCCTGAGTCGTTAGAGCGGTAGTAGATTAGCTGCAAACTCACCTGGTTCATGGAGAAAGCTCGGCAACTCGGCAATAGTCACGGTAGCCAAGTGACTTCGGCGGCTGCGGCTCCACGTACCTATCTTTCACCCAACATTCTGGATCAGCTGCAGGACGCAGTCTTCATGACTGACCTGCGCGGCATGATTACCGATTGCAACCTGGGTGTAAGTCGATACGGGTATTCGCGAGAGGAAGTGATCGGCAAGAATCTGGTAGACCTGTTGCATAAAGGCGACCAGTCTTTGGCCAGAACGGTGATCGGGAACGTCCTTGAGAACGGCAGATTTCAAGTTCAATTTCACGGTCAATGCAAGTCCGGCGAAGAGTTCTCTTTTCATCTTTGCTTGACGTTGCTGCGGGATGGCAACTCGCCCGTCGGCATGGTCGGAATTGCGATTGATGTCACGGATGCCAAACCAGAAGTGACGAAGGCTGTGCAACCGCCGATTTCGATGTGCGAAGCAGTTCCCCTAGAGCGGCGAGTCGTCGATGGAACCGAGTTTGTAATTGCCAGTCCGGTTATGCACAAGTTCATGAAATTAGTGGACCGAGTGGCGGGGCACACGGAGACCGTACTTATTACCGGAGAAACCGGAACCGGCAAGGAACTGGTAGCGCGCACAATTCACGAATCTTCTTACCGATGCGGAAAGCTGCTGGTTGATATTAATTGCGCTGCCCTGCCAGAACATCTTGTGGAGAGTGAGTTGTTCGGTTATGAAAAGGGGGCGTTCAGCGGCGCCGACTCCTCCAAGCCCGGATTGTTTGAGCTGGCCGACAAGAGCACGCTCTTTCTGGACGAAATCGGCGAGTTACAACCTCAGGTTCAGGTGAAGCTGCTGCGCGTGCTTGACGGGGCGCCATATTACCGGCTTGGCGGTCATCGGAAGATCACAGTAAATGTTCGGGTGGTGGCGGCCACAAATCAGGATCTCGAACTGGCAGTGAAAGAAGGCCGATTCCGCAAGGATCTTTTCCACCGCCTGAGCCAGTTCCAACTAAAGGTTCCACCGTTGCGCGAGAGACTGGAGGACATTTCGGCGCTAGCACGCCATTTTCTTAAGCTGAAAGCATCGGATAGAGTCTTGTCCACCGATGCACTGGTTGCTTTGCAGGCTCATTCGTGGCCCGGGAATGTTCGGGAACTGCGTAACCTCGTGGCGAAGCTTGCAATGGCCGCCGATGGCCAGCACATCAACGCAGGCGAGGTAATGGCCGAATTACATCAGGAGCGCATGCCTTCAGCCGACATGCGGAGCGTGCTGCCACAGGGCAACCTGGAGAACATGGAAGAACAGATGATCATTAGGGTGCTGGAGCAGACCGGGGGACACCGCTCGCAGGCTGCCGAGCGGCTCGGGATCTCACGCCGCACGCTAAGCCGGAAACTGCGGGAATACGGAATTGACGTGCCAGCAGGCGAGGCCACGTCCCTGGGTACAATCAGTCCAGAACAACAAAAATTCTTCCGGGCCAAAGTAAATATCCCGGTGACATTAAGAAATACGAACGGCAAGGAACTGCAGGTTCAGGCAAGCAACCTGAGCACTGGAGGAATGGGATTGGACGGGGTCATCGACACCGCAGGTTTTGCCGGCTTACTCGACGTGAGTTTTCTGTTGCCGGACGGCGAAACCAACATGCAAGCAAAAGGACGATTGATGTGGGCCGACGTCGGGGGAAGAGCCGGCCTCCGATTCGTCGTCATTGAACCCGCCGCTTTCGCAATGCTGCAGCGCTGGTCAAACCAAAAAATGAAAGACGAAGGCTGGGAACTTCCCTCCTGACCTCTCTAGCACTCGCGCTGGACTTGGGACGAAAATTTACAAATTCCGAAACAAAGAGGGCGTAGAGACACGCCTCCCGGGATAGTTGCGTTGCGCAGTCGGCAGTACCCTTCACGTGAAACCCGCAAGGATACTAGTCCAGGCGTGTTACGGAAACCAAATAATCCAGTTGAAAACACCCACAAGAACTTGATATAAGCTTGCACACAGGAGTTTGGTCCGCTATCCAACGGTCTGTTTCTGTTTTCCCGAAATGGGAAACCATGGCCGATGATCTCCCATCCCAACTGGTGAGCGTTCACGGGCCATCGCGCGCTGGGATAGGATTAGGCGCCGCTTCCCCAGGAGCGTACATGCTGTCGGCAGGCATCGATTTACGCAAGATACGCGAGCGGCTTGGCCTCACGATGAGGGACGTCGAGAGTGCCAGCATGCTGATCGCGCAGAATCACGGCAGCGAAGAATACCTGATTCCACCGAGCCGGCTTTCCGACATCGAGACGAAGGGTGTGATTCCCAGCGTTTTCCGGTTCTATTCTTTCGCCGCCATTTATCGCACACCCGTGCGCAGGCTGTTCCGCCTATATGCGATTGACCTGGATGGAATCAACTCCGAGTGGACATCGTCGCAGCCAGCTCATACGCACATTGTCACCATCGACAATGAGCGGTCTACGATCGACGTCCCCATCAAGATGGACCCGGGATTCGCCCTGAACGAAACGTCGGACTTGGGGCGGATGGTGCAGCAGTGGGGAACGCTTCCTCTTTCAATGCTGAACCGCTTGCAGACGCAAGGGTATACCTACGCCTATATCGGAAACGAAGATTATGCGATGTACCCGATCCTAACTCCGGGATCGTTTGTCCAAGTCGATGAGTCGAGGCGGCGCGTGACGGACCGCCAGTGGCGATCCGAATACGAACGGCCGATCTATTTCGTGGAGACGCGCGATGGGTTCACGTGTTGCTGGTGTTCACTTCAGGGGAACGCGCTTTCCCTGGTGCCCCATCCCCTCTCTCAAGTACCTGTGCGAATCCTTAAGCATCCTCAGGAGGCGGAAGTGATCGGTCAAGTGGTGGGCGTGGCGATGAGAATTGGGAACCTGCTTGCGACCGAGTCTCGAGAACCAAGAGAGTTTCCAGGATCGAAATCAGGTGCCATTCCGTCACCTTCTGGCAGTCTGACGGCAACAGCCGGTGCTGCTCTGCCGACAGTTTCGCCAAGTAAGAAATTGGGCTAACTTCCTCGGCGCTGCTCGTTTGCTCAAGATCCTCTCGTAACAAAGCTAACCGCGTTTGCAGGATCGTCTTGATCAGCGAGTGATGGACTCGTCCGAAGGTCTCCTGCGTAGCCGCCGTTCCATGCACCCGCTCAAATCCCCAATGTTGGTAGCTCCCGTTTGCTGAACGCGTATCTGCAAGGTACGTCAGCTTTCCCCATGTCCCCGTAATCCTGTCTAAGGTTCTTTCGCGAAGATCCTCATAAGCAGATTTCAGCGCCATTTTTCCACCCTTTCGCGAGTTCGCTACGTTTTTCGAAAACCTGCCGCCCGTAAATCTCTTCTCTTCCGCTCACCCGCTTCGCCTGAAACTGCGTTCACCGAGTTCCCACTTTTTGAACCAAGAAAGGATACCCCGTGAACACACTGAAAGCAAAAATTATGCTGCTTCTCCTGGTCCTTGCGACCATAACGGCCCTTCCCATCGCAGCTCGTGCCGACGGAAATCCGCTCCCAGGCTGCGGAGGAGAGCTTTGTATCCCTCCTGGCGCCAATTAGGAACGTGTGTGCTTTTACCAGTCGAGGTGATACATTCTCTGCGGACTGTATCACCTCACTCCAGAACAGATCCGCCCTAAATGCCTTGAAAACAACGAAATCTAGCTTGAGTGCGAGCCATCGCGGTGGTACATTTCCCTGAATAGCGGCGACTCAAGCGCAATGACCCTTCCGCATCTGATCTGGCTCTATCGCTATCTCTGGATAGCCCCGCATTTGCTGCTCCTTGCAGTCGCTGCCGTGATGTTCCGCAAAGGTCTGCACAAAAGCTTCCCGATTTTTTTCGTCTATCTTCTGTTCGAGTTTCTGATGTTTGCCATTTTGTATCCAATGGCCCTTTTCAGGTGGGCAACAACGCTCACGATTTACGTAAGGGTTGACATGCTCGACCGGGCTGGGAACGTTGCCCTGTTCTTCGGCGTTATCCAGGAGATGTTTGAGGCGCCGTTAGCGCACAACACCGCATTGCGCCGTGGCATGGCTCAAATGCGAAACCGGCTGACAGCCATCCTCGTTGTGCTGGCTTCCGCCTTTATTGTGGCTCTCTGTTACGGCACCTTCGAGCACTCCCTTATTCGCACCTATGTGATCGTAGAGGTGTTGAACACTGTGCAATGTGGTCTTCTGCTTTTTGTTTTTCTTTGGCACTGGGCTCTCGGACTTAGAATGTCGCCGTTCACATTTGGAATTGCGGTAGGCATGATGCTGACAAGATGCATCGAACCGCTTGAAATGATCTTGAACGCCTTTGTCCCCCAGCAAAATGGCATGATCGGAGCCATGCTGAACATGGCCACCTACCACGCCGCCGTGCTCATCTGGCTCTACTATGCCAGTGCGCGAGAAGAGGTTCCTTCGATTTCCTACGCCGCCTTGCCCCAGTTCATGGAGCAGGCGTCTGAGATAGGGAGGATTGCTCACCTGTGATTTCTATAATCATTCTGGCATTTCTTGCCTGTGCAATTGTTCTGTTCGTGGTCTTGCAGTTCTGGTCGCGCTACGTTCGGCGCGACGGATTGACTAAGACGGCGCAACTTACTTCGTTCGATTTGACGGCCTTCGAGAACTTGACTGATCCTGAGGAAGACGCTTATCTAAAGCGCAACCTCTCGGGAGCGGAATTTAGGCGCGCGCAACGGCTCCGAATCCGCGTCGCAAAAATGTATGTGGCCGTTCTGTCAAAGAACGCGAGCACGCTGGTAGCTGTCGGCCAAGCCGCACGCTCCGATCCGAACGCGGAGATGGCGGCCTCGGGACAAGAGATCTTCGAACGAGCGTTACGCGTCAAAGTGTGGTGCCTGCTGACAGCAATCCGGCTCAACGCCGGCTTGGCATTCCCGACGCTTCATTCTCCTTCGAGCGCCATTGCCAGCCACTACATAACGGCAAGACAAATGGCGGCCAGTCTGCCTAGGAGGTCTGCCGCTTAGGTATAGGGGCTCATCCCGTTAAGAAGCGGGCGGAACCGACGAGGGGGTATCTCAAAACCGAGCTCCGCCCAACCTCAGCACTGCGGGAGCCATTCTAAGGGGAGATCGGCGGGTCCCGTCCCAGCAAAGTATTACTGGTTACGAAAACCGAACAAGGGGTTTCGGATGCGCTTAGACGCGCGCATTGCCGCCGCCTCGGTACCGTTCCTCATATTCTTCCCACCAACCCGGCGGCTTTTAGGTCGCTGGTAACCGTTACCGAAAGTCAAAACGCGGATTACTAGAGCACCACCACCCCATTGCCTTGGGCCATATACCCTCGTGCGTTTCTTGTTTAAGCTTGGCTTCAAAGAAAGTCCTGCCGCGGGGTGGAGGCCGTTTGAAACTCTTCTTTTCGATTCTTCTGTTGTGCGCAGCCGCTCAGGCCGCCGAGCCCCTTGCAACGGCCTCGGGGCCGCTGCCAGACCCGCCCAGCAATCACTTCGCCTCTCGCCCTTTCTGGACTACTGAGAACAAGTTTGGATTCGTCACCCTGGGAAGCTTCGTTGCGGCCGATGCAATCACCACCCAGCGCGGGTTGAATCAGGGACTTCGTGAGGCGAACCCACTGATGCGGCCGTTTGTCACGCGAGGCGTAGCCGGACAGGCAACTGGATCGGCCTTGGGCTTCGGCACCGGGCTGGGGGCCGTGTATTTCCTGCACCGAACGCACCACTACAAAGCGGAGCGGATCACCATGCAGTTAATGGTGGCGGGAGAGGGCGCCTTCGTCGGGAACAATATCGCGGCGCTTCGCTAAGAAGCTTGTGAAGCCGCGTCCTTGCGAATGCGGAGAGCTATTGGTGGTCTGCTCGATGGCGATCGGCGTCCCCGGACCTTAATGTTCACCGTCATTCAGTCGTGTCATCCTCCCCATCGTTGTCTCTTCGTCTCTTCCGTTCGACCCCAGATGGTCCGATTCCATCGAGACGATTCTTTTACACATCTGTAACATTGCTGTCATCTGGCATTCATCGTTGTCTGCTATCTCCGTAGTAATTCCGTTTTGACCCCAAAATTCCCATTAGGAGGATCCAATGACCATCGATCACAAGCGTCGCGTCGGTGTGTCGCTTCTGGCGATCTTGCTGTTAGCATCGTACTCGTTTGCCCAAAGTAAAATTCAGCGTGTGCTTCTCATCAGCATTGACGGCATGCATTCCGTCGATTTCAGTAATTGCTCGAAGGGCGTCCCAGAGACCGGCAACGAGCCTTATTGTCCGCATCTGTCGTCGCTTTCCTCAACGGGAGTCCACTATCTGCAAGCGCTGACCTCGAAGCCTTCTGATTCGTTTCCAGGATTGGTGGCCCAGATCACCGGTGCTACGCCGCGTTCAGCCGGCGTCTTCTACGACGTCAGCTACGACCGCGCGCTGTCTCCTCCCACAAAAACAACGCCTTACGGGATTGTGGGTGGCCCCAAACTTTGCCCGAGCGTGATTGGCACGCAGGTGGGGTTCGATGAGGAGATTGACTACAACTATAAGGACCTTGATGCCGGTGTGCCGAACGGCAACTCCGGTATCAACGGGATCAATCCGGATTATCTGCCGCGCAATCCAAAAAACGGTTGCGCGCCCGTTTACCCGCACAGCTACCTGCGCGTGAATACCATTTTTAACGTTGTGAAAAATTCCGGCGGTTACACAGCCTGGTCTGACAAGCATCCGTCGTATGACTTTACCAACGGACCGAGTGGCGATGGTGTAATCGATCTGTGGTCGCCCGAGATCAACTCGATTCCCGTGGCTATTCCCAGCGTCCCCGGGTGCTCTCCGCTTCCAGATCCGGGGGCAGCCAAATCGACCAATGCCTGGACCGATAGCTTCCAGAACATTCGTTGCTACGACCAATATAAGGTTCAGGCGGTGTTGAACTGGATTGAGGGCAAGACGCACGACGGAAGCCAGCCTGCGCCCGTGCCGAACATCTTCGGCATGAACTTCCAGTCCGTGAGCGTGGGAGAGAAACTGGTCGAACCGTCGCTCAATTTGACGGGCGGCTATCTCGACTCGATGGGAACGCCGAGCGCCTCGCT
>Ga0187769_10002331_pt1 | contig 11086 bp, 7 predicted proteins | sample 0116_SJ02_MP02_1_FD_133140 | JGI IMG/M metagenome (GOLD analysis project Ga0187769, IMG submission 133140) | Tropical peat soil microbial communities from peatlands in Department of Meta, Colombia - 0116_SJ02_MP02_10_MG | ecosystem: Environmental > Terrestrial > Soil > Wetlands > Peat | place... | reverse complement strand
GCGCCCGGCACCCGGGTCGCCTATGTGGATATCCGCGCCGCGATGCAGAGCACGGCCGAAGGGAAGCAGATGGGCGCCGAACTCCAGTCCCAGTTTGCCTCCAAGCAGGCGGAGCTGGAGACCATGAGCAAGCAGCTCGAGGAAATCCAGAACCAGCTCCGCGCCCGGCAGCAGACCATGAGCGATGAGGAGCGCGCCCGCCTGGAACGCACCAGGGAGCGTTTGCAACGCCAGTTGCAGCGCAAGCAGGAAGAGTACCAGCAAGACGCCAACGACGCGCAGCAGGACGCCTTTGACAAACTCGGCCGCAAGATGGCGGATGTAGTCTCCCGCTATGCCCGTGATAACAACCTCAGCGTCATTCTGGATGCCTCACAGGCCTGCGCCATTTACTGCTCCAACCAGTTGGATGTCACCCAGGAAATCATCCGGCTCTACGATCAGGCCAATCCGGTGAAGGGCGCCGCGGCGCCGGCAACCAAGCCGGGCGCCACTCCCGTGCGGCCTCCGGCCAGCACGAACCCTCCGCCTAAGCCGCCGGCCACCAAGCCCTAAGCTCGCCAATCGGCGCGGCGGTTTCTCCTGTCCTGCTCCTGCGCGCCGTAGCCCCTGGCGTGCCGCGGCCACCGGTCGAACCCTGCGACGACGATGGCGCATTGGCTTGCATTCTCACCGGGCGAAAGCTATACTTGCGCTTCCGGGTGAGGGTCGAACACCAGAGTGGGCGAAAGCCCACTTTTTTGTTGGCCGTGAGGCCGCAGGCCAGCGGGGTGTCCGTCCTCGCGGGCCGGCGGGAACGATGCAGATTGAGAAAATTCGGGAGACGGCAGAGCGCGTGGCCGCCTCGGCGGGCCTCGAAGTCGTGGACGTGGAATGGAAAGTCGGCCGCCAGCGATTCCTCCGGGTCACGGTGGATAAGCCCGGAGGCGTCAGCCACGGAGACTGCGAGCGTTTGAGCCAGGAGTTGGGGGTCATTCTGGACGTGGAGGAATTGGTGCCGGGCGCGGCGGGCTACGTCCTCGAGGTGAGCTCCCCCGGACTCGATCGCAAGCTGCGCCAGCCCGCCGAGTTCCAGCGCTTTGCGGGACGGCGGGCCAGAATCTCTTTAACCCAGCCCGTCGAACAGAGCAGTTTTTACGAGGGGCGCCTGGCCGGATTTGTGGACGGGCGGGTGCAGCTTGAAGTCGGAGGACGCGTGCTGGCTTTGCCCCTGGAGCTGATTCGCAAGGCGCAGCTCGTGGTGGAGTTCTGACGCGAAGACTTGAGCCGCAGCTTCCCGCCGTGCCGGGACGAGGCAGCCGCGCCAGGGGGCCCAGCAAGGGAGAATAGGAATGGCAAGTCCGCTCTACCAGACCATCGAGCAGATCAGCCGGGAGAAGCACATCGAGCCCGAGATCATCGTGGCCGCCATCGAGGACGCCATGGTGGTGGCCGCGCGCAAGTTCTACAAGACCGAGGAAGACTTGCGCTCCCGCTTCAATGCGGAGACCGGTCAAGTGGAGGTGTTCGCCGTGCGCACGGTGGTCGAGCAGGTCGAGGACCCGCGCACTCAGATGTCCCTCGCGGAGGCCCAGAAGTACGATGCCTCGGCCGCCGTGGGAAGTGAAATCCTCTTCTCGAAGCCCACCGACGTGCTCGGCCGCATCGCCGCGCAGACCGCCAAGCAGGTGATCCTCCAGAAAGTGCGCGAGGCGGAGCGCGACACCATCTATAACGAATACAACGGGCGCGTCGGCGAGCTGGTCAACTGCATCGTGAAGCGCTCGGAAGGCCCGGACTTGGTGGTGGACATCGGGCGCACCGAGGCGCGCCTTCCCAAGCGCGAGCAGTCGCGCCTGGAGAGCTACAACCTCGGGGAACGCCTGCGCGTGGTCATCAAGCTGGTGGAGCGCGCGGCGCGCGGGCCGCAGGTGGTGGTTTCCCGCGCGGACGGTGTGCTCGTCCAGCGCCTGTTCGAGATGGAAGTGCCGGAAATCTACGATGGCACCGTGCGCATTCGCGCCGTGGCGCGCGAGGCCGGCGAGCGCACCAAGATCGCCGTGGAAAGCCGGGACAAGGAAGTGGATCCGGTGGGCGCCTGCGTGGGCATGAAGGGCATGCGCGTCCAGTCCATCATCCGCGAGCTGCGCGGCGAGAAAATCGACATCATTCCCTATTCGGAAGAGATTGTGGCCTTCGCGCAAAAGGCGCTGTCGCCCGCCAAAGTCACGCGCGTGCAGATCGTGGAGCCGGAAGAGAAGCGCCTCGAAGTGATTGTCGAAGATACCCAGCTTTCCCTGGCCATCGGCAAGAAGGGGCAGAACGTCCGCCTGGCTTCCAAGCTCATCGGATGGAACATTGATATCAAGAGCGAAGAAGAAAAGCGCCAGGAAATTGAAGAGCAGATGACCGCGCTGACCGCTCCGGTCACCCCGCTTTCCGATTTGAAGGGCATCGGGCCAAAAACACTCGAGAAACTCGAGGCGCACGGTATCACCAACATCGAGCGCCTGGCAGACATGTCTGCGGAGCAACTGCTGGAAATCCCCGGCATCGGCGAAAAAATGGTGGAGAAAATCCGCCAGGCCGTGGTGGCCCATTTCGAGGGTCTCGAGGCGGCGCAAGCCGGGGGCGCCGCCGAAGCGCCTGCCTCGGAGGAAGCAGCGGAAACCGCCGATGCGTCTTCCCAGGAGTCCGCCGAGGAAGCGCCGGCGGCTGCCGAGCCCGCAGGAGAGCAAGCCGCCGGCCAGTCTGCCGCGGAAGCGTCCGCGGAGGAATCGCCCGCGGATCGACCTGCAGGGGAGGCGCCGCAGGACGGTTCGAGCGAGGTGCACTCCGGCTAAGCACATGACTGAAGTGGCGCAAATTCGAATTAACGAGCTGGCCCGGGAACTCGAGGTCAAGGCGAAAGCCATCATCGATTTGCTTCCCGGCCTCGGCATCGCGGAGAAAAAGACCCACTCCAGTTCGATCGAAGTGGAAATCGCGGAGAAGGTCCGCAAGCTGATTCTGGGCGGAGAACCTGAGCCTCTCCCCGCTGTTTCTGCTCCTCAGGGTGCGGAAAAGCCGCCAGTGCCGCCCTCGATTCCTGCGCCGCCACCGGCTGCCCATTTGCCGGGGCCATCCGTTCCGGCAGCGGAAGCGCCTCCTGCACGACCTGCCGTCAAGCCTCCGGTTATCGTTCCTGCTGAGGCGGGTGTGCCCGCTCCGGTTGCGCGCCCGGCGGCTGCGCCTGTGGCGCCGCCCCGGGCAGTTGTGCCTCCTACTCCACCGGCCAAGCCGCCCAGCGCTGCGGCTCCCTCTGCACCTACGGCCCCGGCGCGGGCTGGCGCTCCGCTGCGGCAGCCGCCCGCAGCCGCGCCAACTGCCACCTCCGGAGCACGCGCCGCGGCCCAGCCGCTGGTGCCTCGCTCGCGGGAGGGCGCGATCAAGCCGCCGCCTCCGGCATTGCCAGCGAAGCCGGCGATCACCGCTCCCCTTGTAGAACGGCCCGCCGGACCACTTCCGCAGTTGCCGAAGAAGCCTCCCATCCCGGGCACCACGGGCGCGGGGACGGGACGGCCAGGGCGTCCGCCTCGGCTTACCGCATCACCCGGCGTGGCCATGGGCGTGCTTCCCGCTCCCAAGCCGGAGGCAGGAAAGCCGCTCTACCAGCGGAAGCCGGCCAAATCCGCCGGTGCGCGGCCCCTGGCGGAAAAGAGATTCGAAGAAGGCGAGCGCAAGCTGCACCCGGTTCGTGCACGGGCGGGCACGGCGGAGCGTGGCCGCAGTCCTGCTGTGCGCCGCGGCGATCATGGCGCGATTGCGGAGATGCCCGCGCCGGCGCCGCGCGAGCCGCGCGAACTGACCATCACGGAAGGAATCAGCGTGCGCCAACTGGCGGAGAAGCTGGACGTCCGCGCCAAGGAGTTGCTGGGCACTTTGCTCGAGCGCGGCATCTTTGCCAGCATCAACCAGCCTTTGGACGTGCAGACGGCCACCTCGCTGGCCGAAGCTTTTGGCGGCATTGTCCAGGTCCGGTCCTTCGAGGAGGAAGTAGTCGCGGAAGTCTCTCAGGAGGAAAAGACGGCGACGATGGAGCCGCGCGCCCCCGTGGTCACGGTGATGGGCCACGTGGATCACGGCAAAACCAGCCTGCTGGACGCCATCCGCGAAACCAGCGTGGCTGCGGGCGAAGCCGGAGGGATCACACAGCACATCGGCGCCTACGAAGTTCACCTGGGTGGCCGCAAGATCGTGTTCATTGACACGCCGGGCCACGAAGCCTTCACGCGCATGCGCGCCCGCGGCGCCCGGGTGACCGACGAGGTGGTCCTGGTGGTGGCGGCGGACGACGGCGTAATGCCGCAAACGCTCGAGGCCATCAGCCATGCCCGCAACGCCAACGTCCCCATCCTCGTGGCCATCAACAAAATCGACAAGCCGGATGCGCAGCCCGAGCGCGTCAAGCGCCAGCTCGCCGATAATGGCCTGCTCCCCGAGGAATGGGGCGGGGACACGGTGACCGTGGAAGTCTCCGCCCGGCAGAAAACCAATCTCGACCGGCTGCTGGAAATGATCCTGCTGGTCGCGGACCTGCGGGAGCTGAAAGCAAGTCCCTCCGTCTCCGCCAGCGGCACGGTGCTCGAATCGCGCGTGGACAAAGGGCGCGGCCCCGTGGCCACCGTCCTGGTACAGAATGGGACGCTGCACGTGGGCGATTTCTTCTTCTGCGGGGCCGTGTACGGCAAGGTCCGCGCCATGTTCAGCGATCGTGGCGGCCCCGTGCGCGAGGCGGGGCCCTCCACTCCGGTGGAAGTGCTCGGGCTGCAAGGCCTGCCGGACGCGGGCGACAATTTCCAGGTGGCGGATGAAGCCAAGGCGCGGCACATCGTGGATTACCGCCAGTCCAAGATCCGCGAGCAAACTCTGGCGCGCACAGCCACGGCGCGCATCACTCTCGACCAGCTCCATGAGCAGCTCAAGGCCGGCGAGGTGAAGGAGCTGCCCGTGGTGCTCAAGGCGGACGTGCAGGGCTCCATCGAAGTGCTCAACGAAATGCTGCCCAAGCTTTCCACCGACGAGGTGAGGATCAAGATCATCCATTCCAGTGTCGGCGCGGTGACGGAAACGGACGTGCTCCTGGCTTCCGCCTCCGGCGCGGTGATCATTGCTTTCAACGTGCGGCCGGATCGCAAGGCCGCGGATCTGGCGCAGCAGGAAAAGGTGGACATCCGCACGCACACGGTCATCTACGAGCTGACCGAGGAATTGCAGAAAGCGCTCGCCGGCCTGCTCGAGCCGGTGTTCAAGGAAACCCATTTGGGCCGCGCCGAAGTGCGCGACACCTTCCGCATCAAGGGCGTGGGCACGGTGGCCGGCTGCTACGTCACCGACGGGGTGATCAAGCGCGATGCCGAACTGCGCCTCACTCGCGATGGCGTGGTCGTCTACACGGGCAAGGTCAGCTCGCTCAAGCGCTTCAAGGAAGACGCCAGCGAGGTGCGCTCCGGCTTCGAGTGCGGCGTGGGCATTGCCAACTTCAACGACGTGAAAGTCGGCGACGTCATCGAGTTCTTTACCGTGGAGAAGCTGGAGGCAGTGGCCGCCAACCGCGCCGGATAGCATAGCGATTCCCGTTTGTGCGCCTTCGTGCGCGCCTCGCCGCACGCAGTCAAGGCCCAGGCGCGTCGCGCAGGCGGGACTGCGCGACCCAGGAAACCGACCATGCCCATCGGCCTGCTCACACTGGAAATTTACATTCCGGATGCGCGGTCGCTGAAGGACAAGCGCCAGGTGCTGCGCAGCCTGAAGGACCGGCTGCGCGGGCACTTCAACGTTGCCGTGGCCGAACTGGACCATCAGGACACCTGGCAGCGTGCGCTCGTGGGCATCGTCACGATTTCGGCCGATGTCCGCCATCTGGAGGAATCGCTCCAGAAAGTGGAAAATGAAGCGGAGCGCCTGCTGGGCCGCGACTTGGCGGGCAGCGAGATCGAAGTGCTGTAGGCGCCTTCCCGGCGTGTCGCTCCAAGCGCAGCGAGGAGCCTGCCTTTTGCGCGGCCTGGGCACATCGCATGAGGCTGAATTCCCATGACTACCGTCCGCCATCGCCATGAGCGCGTGGCCGAGGAAATCCGCCACGAAATCGAAGCCATGCTGGCCGGCGAACTCAAGGACCCGCGCCTGGCCGGGCCAATCCGCGTCGCCGAAGTCACCGTGACCCCGGACCTGAAACACGCGCGGATTTTCCTGGCCGCCTTTGGCAGCGACGAGGAGCGGCGCGGCGCGCGCGAGGGCCTGGCTGCGGCCATGGGCTTCATCCGCCATGAACTCGCCCAGCGCCTGGACCTGCGCCGCGCTCCGGAACTGCACTTTGTGGTGGACGCCTCGGGCCTGGAAACCGCGCGTATGGAACAGTTGCTCCAAAATCCATCGGCCGCGCAGTCCCGGGAAAAGAGCGGAGGCTCCTGATCCCGGCGGCTCCGCCGCACTCCCGAATGTCTCGACAGCCCCAGCCGCCGCCGATCGACGGCGTACTCGTGATTCAAAAGCCGCCCGGACGCACCTCGCACGACGTGGTGGAAATGGCGCGGCGCATCCTGGGCTTCCGCCAGATCGGGCATTTGGGAACACTGGACCCGCTGGCCACGGGCGTGCTCGTGCTGTTGCTGGGCCGCGCCACGCGCCTGGCGCGCTTCTACGCCAGCCGGCGCAAGCGCTACTCCTGCACCATCCGCTTCGGCTTTGCCACGGACACCTACGACGCAGACGGGAGGGCGCTGGGGCCGGACCAAGCGCCGCAACTCGCGCGCGAGGTGCTCGAGCCCCTGGTCGCAGAGTTCACGGGACATCTGCGGCAGACTCCGCCGGCCTATTCGGCCAAAAAGGTATCCGGCAAGCCGGCACACGAGCTGGCGCGCAAGAATCGTCCCGTCGAGCTGAAGCCCGTGGAAGTGGACGTTTACGAGTTCCGCGTGGACGAAGTCGAAGGCCCGCGCGCGCAGTGCACTATCGAATGCGGCACCGGCACGTACATTCGCTCGCTGGCGCACGATTTGGGCGCGCGCCAGGGTACCGGCGCGCACTTGGAAGAAATCTGCCGGCTCGCCGTGGGGGAGTTCACGGTAGATCAAGCGGTGACGCTCGAGGAGTTGCAGGCGGCTGCGCGCGCTCCTGCGGCCGGAGGCCAGCCTTCCGCGCCGGGCGCCAAGGGCCGCGCCGCGGAGCTGGTGATTCCCCTCGAGCGCCTGCTGCCGGAGCTGCCGCGGGCCACTGTGCTGCCCGTCATCGAGAAGCGAATCCGGCACGGCGCCAAGTTCACGCTGCCGCTCGCGCAGATCCAGCCCGCGCAGTTCACCTTGCCTCCTGGGGCGACCTCGCAACTCGATTCGGGTGCGCCCGCGCCGCCGCGCCTGCGCGTCTTCAATCAACAGCAGAAGCTGATTGCCATTGCGGAGGCCGTGGTTCCCCGCACCTATCAACCCATCCTGGTCTTCGACGCTGCGCCTTAAACGATCGGCATCGACGTCGCCACTCTTCGAAAAATTACCGGCCATTGAAATTATGATGGAGGCTGATTCGGTTGCGGCGGTGGCTGCTGCGGCCGCGGAGGCGGCAAGCCGGGGGCCTGAGGCTGCTGCTGCTGCGGGGGCTGCTGCGGCGGCTGGCCAAAGGGCGGCTGGGGTTGTCCGGGCTGGCCCGGTGGCGGCTGTTCGATGAGCGGTTGTTGGCCGGGGGCCAAGGGCTCGCCGAAAATGCGCTGGCCCGGCACGGCCGGCGTAAACTCCGCTCCCGCTCCGCCGGCCGCTCCGCTGGATTCGCGTCCGTAGCCCGCATACATCTCGCGGGAGCTGCGCGGCGCCAGGCGCACCAGGCGGGGCGTCACCATGATTACGAGATCGGTGGACTGTTTCTGTAGGTTGCTGTTGCCGAGCACGTCGTCCACGCCGGGAATATCTACGAATCCCGGCCAGCCGGCGAGCGTCAGGGTTTCCTGGCCGGAGACTATTCCGCCGACCAGGCCGGTCTCATTCTCCTTCAGGCGCATGGTCTGCTCGACGGATTCATTGGCAATCACGGGAATCCCGTTGTAGCTGGTGGAAGCGAGGCTGCGCAGCTCGACGGTCAGGGCGATGGTCACGTCGCCCGAGGGATGCAGGTGCGGCGTGGCTTTGGCCTTGATGCCGATGTCCTCGAACTGGACGGCGGGATAGGGAAGCTGTGGATTGGGAGTAGCGAGCTGCTGGGAGTTGATGATGACGGTCACAGTGTTGTCGCCCTCGTTGGCGATGGCGGCATCGGGCAGGCCTTGGCCGTTGAAGTCTCCGGAGGCGATGGCGGCCGGCATCGAGCCCACCTGGAGAGGAATACTGGCGGGAAATGTGCCATTGCCGGCACCGAAGAACACCACGATGTCGTTGTCCGCGCTGTTGGCGACGAGCAGGTCCTGATTGCCGCTATTCTCGAAGTCGCCGGCAAGCAGGGCGTCCGGGGCATCTCCCACGGTGAAGACGGAGGGCGCCGCAAAGGTTCCCCCACACTGATTCAGAAAGAGGCTGACCGTACCGTCGGTCTCGTTGGCCACCGCGAGGTCGGGATGCGCCTGGATGGTGGAAGCACATTGCAAGCCGGAGTTGAAGGTTGCGGCCGCCAGGGCCACCGGCTTGGTCCCCACGCCCAGATCCGTTTGCGTCGGAAAATTTCCCATGCCGTCCCCCAGCAAAATGGTGGCCGTGTTGGTCAGGGAGTTCGCCACTGCCAGATCGGCATGTCCATCCCCGTTGAAATCCGCGGTCACGATGCCGATGGGCCCTTGGCCGTGCGCCAGGGTGACTGTTTTTGCCGCCTGAAAAGTTCCATCGCCTTTGCCGAACAAGATGGAGATGGAATTATCGTTCGTGTTCGTTACGGCGATATCGGTAAAGCCGTCGCCATTGAAGTCGCCCAGAACGATGCCGGAAGGGAACTTGCCGACGGGATAGCTGGCGGCCGTGCCGAAGGTCCCATCGCCATTGCCCGGGAAAATTCTCACGCTGTCGGCGCCCTGGTCCACCACCGCCAGATCCAAAGCGGCACCGGAGCCGCGGAAAGCGGCGGTGGCTACCGCTATCGGGTTTACCAGCGCATTCGACCCTCCGTTGTAGTCCACCCGGGGAGCAAAGGTTCCATCGCCATTGCCCAGGAAAACGGAAATGGTCCCAGCGCCGTAGTTGGCGGTCACCAGGTCCAAGTTGCTGCTGGCGGCAACCGTGGTGGTGCCGGTGACCAGGGCGGCGGTGAGGATCCCGCGCGGAGAGGTGCCGGCGGCGAGCGTGCTAAATCCGATCCCCGGCGTCGCCCCCTGGGTGACGAATTCATTGGATAGGTTGGAGAAGTCGATGGGGTAGCGGTTGCCCACGAAGAAGCTGGCGGGCTCGCCATCCTCGGCGCGCAGCAGGATGCGCCGGGCCTGGCGCACGGCGTTCAACTGAGCCGCGAAGCTTGCGCTGGCTCCGGGCAGCGTGTACAGCCAGACGGTCTGGCCGCCGCCGAACGCCAGGAGCGGCGGCACCAGCGCGCTGAGCGCAGTGGTGCCGGAGCCTAAGAGCGAGGCGATTTGCTGGGTCGAGGAGCCCTGAAATGCCGTGGGCGTGCCGAACAACTGCTCAATCAACTGGACCAGGCCATTGGTGGTTTGTTGGGCTTGGTTCAGCTCGGACTTGGAGAGGGTCACCAATTCCGCGCTGGAGGGAGGCACGATGCCCAGGTTGCGCGCGGCGTTCACGTCCAGCTCGAGCACATCGATCTCCAGCATCACTTCACCGCGGGACTGTTCCAATTCGCGCACCAATTCGGTGGCCAGAGCCACATCGCGCTCCGGGCCGCGCACGGTCAGGGTGCGCGCCGCGGTATTCAATTGCGCGTGGGCGAGACCGGCAATGTCGTGTACCGCGCGGGCCACTTCGTTGAGCTGCTCGGGCTTTTCGGAGGCGGGCAGCAGCAGGGTGCGTTCAATCTGCGGCTCGTACTCTTTGCGCTTTTGGGCCGTATCGTTGACAACCAGAAACGTGTGCGCGTCCAGCGGGCGCAGGAACGTGGCGGTCTGCTCCGCCAGCAGGCGCTGCGCGGTCCAGAAGTCCACGCCCTCGACGCGGAAGCGGATCTCGTGGCTGGTCAGATCTTCGTCGAAGGCGGCGGAAAGCCCGAACACCTGGGCGAGATTCTCCCAAGCGCCTTTGACGGGACCTTTGTAGTTCACGTCGAGCGTGCCTGGGCGGGGCTGGACCCGGGGCGGCGCGGACTCGTACTCGGGGAGCGTGGTGGTCTCCTCGATGGCCTGGCGCTCGAGCTGGCGCAGCCGCTCCTCGGCCGTGGAGTTTTGCGGGTCGTACATCAGCGCTTTGCGCAGCAGGACGCTGGCTTGCGGCAGGTGGTCGGCCACAATCGCGCGTTCCGCCTGATTGATAAACAGGTTGGCTAGCGCATAGCGCACAGTTTCCAGGCGCTCGCGGTATTCGCGGCTGGCGGGTTCCTCGCGCAATGCAGCGGTGTAGTCCGCAAAGGCTTCTTCGAGGTTTCCCGCGCGCTCGGCAGCGCGGCCCGCGGCCCAGGCGAGATAGGCAGGGCGCTGGGTGGCGCTGGAATTTGCGCCGTAGCTTTCCTGGGCCCGGGCGGCCGGGGCGCGCACGGCCAGCAGGAAGGCAGGCAGGAGCAGGAAACCGGCGAAGAGCCGCAGCCGGTTGGTCTTGCAGGGGGCAATCATCGTGCGCTCATCTATTTGGACGCATTTCCATTGTATCGGGAAGCCTGGGCCGGCGCGCGGGATATTCCCGGGAAGCTTGCTGAAGGAGAAAGATTCCTCACGGAGTCCGCGGAAATGAGGTGTACACGGAGACATGGAGTTCACGGGGTTCGCACTGCGCTGCCGGCCGTGACGGGAATTTCGAGCACCTGCTCGGTGATGCGGACGCCATGAGCTTCAATGGGCAGGGCGAGCTCCCAATTGCCTCGAGCGACGAGCGCGGCAAACGTTTCCATACGATAGACAGCGCGGCGGAGCAGGGGATTAGGATGCGTGGCCAGCCAGTTGCGGCGCAGGGTGATGTAGCGGCCGACCCACTCCGCTTCGTCCACGCCGGCGGAATGG
>Ga0187769_10002330_pt1 | contig 11090 bp, 13 predicted proteins | sample 0116_SJ02_MP02_1_FD_133140 | JGI IMG/M metagenome (GOLD analysis project Ga0187769, IMG submission 133140) | Tropical peat soil microbial communities from peatlands in Department of Meta, Colombia - 0116_SJ02_MP02_10_MG | ecosystem: Environmental > Terrestrial > Soil > Wetlands > Peat | place... | reverse complement strand
GCGGCCCTGACCCTCATCCCCATTTCAAACACCATCGCTGCGGTGGGTTGGGCCCACTCCATGGCCGCCTGGGGAGTGTTCCAGGGGGTTGTCGCCTTCGCCATGGCCCTGATCTTGCGCCATCCCCCCGCGAACTGGCGACCGGCAGGCTGGGAACCGAAGGCATCGAAGACGGTGGTACAGACCGCGGTGAATTATAGCTGGCAACAGACCCTCCGGCGACCGGAGTTCTACCTCCTCTACCTCATGTTCATCATGGTCTGCGCGGGCGGCCTGATGACGACGGGGAACCTGTCGGAGATCGCCAGGTCTCTCAGGGTACAAAATGCGACGGTCCTGGGGATCTCCATCGTGGCCTTCACCGCCACCTTGACCGGGATCACGAACGCGGTGTCACGGATCATGTGGGGGGTGATCTCGGACAGGGTTGGCAGGGAAAACACGATGGCCCTCGCCTTCGCCGTGGAGGCCTGCTTCATCTTCCTGGTGACGCAGATTGCGGGGTACCCCATGCTCTTCGTTTTGGTTCTCCCCTTTGTGTTCCTCTCCTGGGGGGAGATCTACGCCCTGTTTTCCGCGATCACCGGGGATGTGTTCGGCCCCAAAAATGCGTCGGCCAATTATGGCATGCTGTACACGGCAAAAGGGATGGCGTCGCTCATGGCAGGCTGGGGGGCCGCTGTGGTGGCCGCAGCCTTTGCCGGATCCTTTCAAGTTCCGTATTACATTGCAGCGTGCTTCGATGTGGGAGCGGCCGTCCTCGCCTTCTTCGCTCTCAAGCCCTTGGTCAGAGCCAGGATCGCGAGGGAAAATGATCTGCAGGGCGGAAAGAAAGAAGGGGCCGTGCTGAGGGCGGCCTGAAGCCGCACAGCAGGAGATGTCCGAATAAGTCGGGGGCCCCTTTCTGAGGCAGGCGAGTGCTGCGGGCCCTCCCGGTGGGAGGAGGTGGCATTGCGAGGAGCGGATCCATCCACCGGGAGGGTCCGAGAGCTTCGGGGAGTTCTTTCGCGAGGTCCGACCGGGCGTGCTGGCCGCGCCCCCGGAGGGCAAGCACATGGTCAGGCGCTGGCGCCTGGCCGCCCTCCGGCAGACGGCGTGGCCGTGGCCGGGGTAGCCGAGTCGTAGGCGGCTGCAACCTGCTGGAACGCTTCATCCTCCGGCACTGAGCAACCTGCGGGGCACCATTTGTCCCCGGTGCGCCTACGGCCTTCGGAAGCCCTGGAGGGGCGCCATGCGCATCCTGGTCACCGGGGGAAATGGGAGCGTGGGCCGCGGGGCGGTGCCTGCGCTTCTGGGGCGCGGCCACCGGGTGGTGGTGCTGGACAAAGACGTCGCTGGCCTCGAGGGCCTGGCCCAGCCGGGCCTCGAGTTGGTGCAGGGCGGGGTGGAAGACGCCGCGGCGGTGGAACAGGCCTCGCGCGGCGTGGAGGCGATCCTCCACCTTGCGTGGTCGTTCTCCGAAGACCCGCAGGTGCTCCTGGAGCAGGACCTGCGGGGGCACCTCGTGCTCCTGGCCGCGGCGCAGGCCCAGCGAGTCCGGCATTTCATCTATACCAGCACCGCCGTAGTGTACGGGAAGCCGGCGCGCGTGCCCATCGACGAGGAGCACCCCCTCCGCGTCCTCGAAGCGCGGAAGCCTGCCTACGGGATGGCCAAGGAGTTCGCCGAGAAGCTCACGGTGCTCGCCGGGCGGGCGACGGGCCTGCCGGCCACCATCCTCCGATTCTGGTGGGCGTTCGGCGAGGAGATCGGCGGGCGGCATCTGCGGGAGATGCTGCGGGTCGCGGCCGCCGGGGGGCCGGTGCGGGTCCCCGCGGAGTGCGGCGGAAGCTTCCTCAGCATGCAGGACTTCAACCAGGCCACCGAGTTGATCCTCAACGACCCCCGGGGGCTCCGGGGGACGTTCAATCTGGCCAGTGCCTACGTAACGTGGGAGGAGGTCGCCCGGATGGTAGTGGAAGCCACGGGCTCCTCCGCCGAGGTCGCCGTGGTGCCTCGTGCCGAGTGGCCCGGCGCGGCCTTCCTCGCAGACCGGTGGGAGCTGGACGACCGCCGCATCCGCGAGACGCTCGGCTTCAAACCTGCGCGCGACCCGGCAGGTGTGCGCGAGGCGCTGCGCCAGGCGATCGCGCGCACCTGGCAGGCCATCGCAGGAACCCCCGGATAGCTTCCCCGCCGCGTGGCCCGCCCCCGCCCCCGGCCGGGACCCGCCGGCCCACACCTCCTCGAGATCCCTCTTTCCCCCCGCCTGCGTCAGGTGCGCCGGCGGTCCGGGGCAACCCTGTTTTTCACCCAGTTCAGCGATCGGAAACGAATGCACGCCGGAGGCGGCCCGGTGGAAGCAAAAAGTGCTGCGTTGGGATTGACCGTGCCGATCGTGCGCCGATGCTGGCCTGCATCGGCCTATGCTGTTCCGAGAAGGTTGGAACGTGAGACCTTAGGGGGCGCCCGAAGGAGAGAACCGAGTCTCCGACCTCCAGGTTCCATTTCTTGTCGCTCCGGGGATCACTGCGTTGATCCCGTCAATGCCCCCACAACCTGAATCCCTGCCGTTCCTCCTCCAGTTCTGCCCACCAGCGATCCCCGCCTGGGGCGGCTTCACTCCGTCCACCCACTCAGCAGGCTCCCATCGTGATCTCCGGAGAAGCGGGCCACCACGGGACCTACCACCGCCAGGATCAAAGCACCGACGATCAGCAACTGCCGCTCGACGAAGACTGGCGGGGCCAGCGTCGCCCTACGCCAGAATCGCCGCGCACTTCCACGGCCTCTTGCGTTTTCCCTCCGCGTGGAGGGGCTCGCAATTTGGCCGGGGATGTAACAAATTGAATAACCAGGGGTGATAGGCCCTGCGGTAGCTCCGGAGCGCGCTGCAGGGGCGGCAACGGGCCCGGGCAGGCGGGCCCAACCCGTCAGCCGGTGACCCACTTGCTCGGGGGCCTTGTGGCTCTGGGGATGGCCACATGGCACCCGCCGAGGTTTTCTCTCGGGACCCGTCCGGAGCTTTCGAGAAGGCGGTGGCGGTCCATCGCGGATTCCCAGGGAGGGGGACCGCAATGAAACATGTCGGCGACGAAAGAGATGGTCCCGAGGCCGGCGCGGCGCCAGGCGGCGAGAGAATCATCGGGTTTGGAATCAGTGCCCGTCAGGTGATACCCTGGGCGATCCTGATCCTCGCCGTGATCGCTCTGCTCGCGCTGGGCGTGAAGCATCCCGGGAGCGCAGAGGGAGGCCGCCCGCCCGCGTGGGTCTCGCATCTTCGGCGGATGGACGAAGCGCTTGCACGGCAGGATGTCCGCGGAGCCATCCGACCCTGCAACGAGGCGTACAGTGCGGCCGTCAAGAGTGAGGGATGGGAAGGCCTGGCCGCGGTGGGGGAGGCCTATCTTCGCCTCGCGGAACGAGTGGGTGATGACCAGCAAACGGCCAGGGGGATGCCGACGCCCATCGTGGCCCGGCGGATCTTCGAGGGCGTCCTCAGCCGGGCGGAGGGCCAAGGGTCCGTCGACGGGGTGTTGCATGCGGCGGCAGGGTTCAGGGCCCTCGGCGATCTCGCGGCGGCCGAACGATGCGTGCACCTGGCCTGGTACCTCGGCTGGTCCCGCCGTGCCCCTGGCGCGGAACTGCCGCAATGTGAAACCTGCGTACCCGGCCACCCCCGGTAGGACAAGCGGGATCGGAGACAACCCTGCCACCCCCCAATCTTGCCGCCGCACGCGACACAACGCGCAAATCCCGGCGGGCCGTCAGCGAGGAGGAGGCTTCCAGCCCAGGATCGCTGGCTTGAGGGGACGAAGTTCTGCAAGGAAGGAGGAGAAGGAATGGTCCCTTGGCCTGCGCCCCGGCCAGGGACTCACGTCATGAGAAAGGCGATTTCAGGGCCGCGTTGGGGAATGCTGCTACTGCAGCCAGAGGATCCAATGGTCGTCGCGGGATGAGGAGGTCGTCCATAAGCTGGGCCGATGTGCCCAGGTATGAGTGAAGATGACATGGAGCGCCCAGAGCGCCGAGACGATCAGGGACGCGGAAAAGATTGTCATGGCTTCGTGCCTCGACATGCCTTCACTGGATGAACATGGGTCTGTGGTCTCGTTCCTGTCAATAGGAAAGCGCCCAGGTCGTGCAGAGGCTTCGATCGGATAAACGCCCTCCGGACGGACTTCGGTTCTAAACCCTCGCGTTCACGATAAGCTGTCGCCACACCCTGCCTTCCCGCCCTTCGTCCTCCGACTCGTTCCCCCATCGTTTCTCACGATGCTCGGGGGTTTCACTCCGTCGGCTCGCCCAGCAGGCTCCCGTCAGGATGGACGGCGGTATGGCGAACGATGGGGACGACGATAAACAGGATCCAAGCACAAATCACTCCGAGTTCGACGAGCATCTTCAGCCTCCTCTTGTGCGGGATCTTGGGTCTGTCGCATGCCCCCCACCCGCGACTCATCACAGGGAGCAAACAAGAGGCCAAACCGGAGCGGGGCATAGACCCTTTATTTCGCCGCAAGTTGCGGAGGTCGATGCGGGCCGACCGGCTGCGTGAGGCGATCGCCGTCCAGCGGAAGTGCCCTGATCCGCGCCAAACCCCTCTGGGAGTGTCTTGATTTCCCGTAGACCATCAGGCCTAGGCAGGTAGCGCAGAAGAGCAGGCTCGCCGTTCCCCTTGCCGAGGCGCTCGCGCCCGGCAAGACCATGGTCGAGGTGCACAGCAACCTGACCGTGAAGGGGACCACGACGAGGACGGACGGCGTGCTGCCCACGCAGCACGCCGTGCACGAGACCCTCGAGATCACCCACGGGTTCACCCCCTGCTTCGAGACGGCCGCCTACCTCTTCAGCAGCGTGCAGCCCGCGAGGGGCGACGAGTGGGTGGGCGACCACCTCCGCCCGAAGGTCCGCGTGCCCGAGAGCTGGGACTGGCCGGTGGGGCTGGCCCTCTCGACCGAGATCGGCTACCGGCAGCGCAGCTTCTCCCCCCCTTCCGCCCCCAAGCATCGCGAGCGCCCCGGCCTCGGGCCCGCGCGGGCTCCATCCGTCGAGGCTGCGGCATTGCGACCGGGGATGGCGTTACGCCGGACTGCCACGCCGCCCCCAGCCTCTCGGCGCCCCACACGATGGTCTGCCTGCGTCAAGGTCACGTGGGCACGGGGCGGCCCTGCCCCACCGTTTCTCCCTCGCAAAGTCTGCTTATCGCCCTGCCGCGGCCGCAGCTTTGGGGCACGGCTGTCCCAAAGCCTCTCTGAGCGCGAAAATGCAAAATTTGCGCGGTTCCGGCCGGCCAATCGTGGCGGGCGGTTAGGGGGTCCGAGGCGCCGTCCGGAATCCATCGTTCCGTGGCACCCCTGTTGCTCTCTCTTTGCTGTGGAAACCTGTTTGCGCGCATCAGCGCGGGGGGATCCATGCTGATCAACGAGAAGCTCCGACGGGAGATCGGGCGGGAGGCGGTACGGTTCTGCCGGCGCTGCCCGGCGGTGGAGGAACGGGCCGAGGGCGACCGCGTGATCTACAGTTGCCACACACGGGAGTGCCGCCTGTGGCATTTTCTGAGCCTGCTGGGCCTCCGGCCGGACATGAACTTCGACGTGCCCACGGCAGAGGAAGCCCTGGCCGAAGCCCACGCCCACGAAGTTCGCCGGTTCCGCGGCCACCTGCCGATCCTGGGGGCCGCCCACGACTGGGAGGCGGACGCCCGCTTCCACGGCCTCGACCCCGGTGAGACGCCGGGCGAGGAAGACACCACCTTTCACCGGGAGGGAACACGATGTCGCTCATGATCATGGAGGAGTGCACGAGCTGTGCGGCGTGCGTGGAGGACTGCCCGAACCAGGCCATCGGGGAGGGTGATCCGGTGTACGTGATCGAGCCCGAGAAGTGCACCGAGTGCGTGGGCTTCTACGATGAGCCGCAGTGCGTCGCCGCCTGTCCCGTGGAGTGCATCGTGCCGGACCCGGCCCGTCGGGAAAGCCCCGAGGAACTGCTGGCCAAGAAGGCACGCCTGCATCCCGCCTGAGCGGGGTGGAAGGCGCAGGCCGGAACGTTCGAAACGTCGTGTGAGACCCGGGCCACTACGGGGCCTGAGGGCTTCCCGGGCCCAAGGTGGAGGAGGCAGACGATGGACAGCAGCATTGCGGAACTGGATGCCCTGGCGTACCGCCAGCGGTACCGGGGCCTGATCGGCGTGGAGAGCAAGCTGCCCGTGCGAGACCGGCACCTCCTGAGCCTGGTCTACACACCGGGCGTGGCGGCCCCGTGTCTGGAGATCGAGAAGGACCCGCGGACGTCCTTCGATTACACCTGCCGCGGGAACACGGTGGGCATCGTGACGGACGGCTCGGCCGTCCTGAGCCTGGGGGCCGTAGGCCCCGAGGCCGCCCTTCCGGCCATGGAGGGGAAGGCCGTCCTGCTCAAGACCTTCGCCAACGTGGATGCGGTGCCCCTCTGCGTGAAGTCCACGGACATCTACGAGATCATCCAGGTGGTCAGCCTGCTGGCCCCCACCTTCGGGGCCTTCTGCCTGGAGGACATCTCGTCGCCCCGCTGCTTCACCGTCGAGGACCATCTGCAGCGGGCCGTGAACGTGCCCATCTTCCACAACCACGCCCACGGGGCCGGCGTGCAGGTGCTGGCGGGCCTTTCCAACGCCCTGCCGCTGGTGGGGAAGACGCTGGAGGCCGCCCGCATCGTCATCGCCGGGGCGGGGGCCGCCGGCATCGGCACGGCCCGCCTCCTGCTGGCTGCGGGGGCGCGTAACCTCATCGTGTGCGACAGCGCCGGCGCCCTCTTCAAGTACCGGACCTCCGGCATGAACTGGGTGAAGAACGAGATCGCGCGCAGCACCAACCCGGAGGACCGGAAGGGCGCCCTGGCCGATGTCCTGAAAGGGGCCGACGTCTTCATCGGCTTCTCGGCGCGCGGCGTGCTGACCCCGGCCATGGTCCAGGCCATGGCCCCCAACCCCATCGTCTTCGCCCTGGCCGTGCCGGAACCGGAGATCCTGCCCGGCGAGGCGAAGGCGGCCGGGGCGGCCGTGGTGGCCACGGCCCGCACGGACTTCCCCAACGAACTGGACATCGCCCTGGTCTTCCCGGGCGTGCTGCGGGGGCTCCTGGATGCCGGCGCCCGCAACGTGAACGACGCCATGCTGCTGGCGGCCGCCGGCGCCCTGGCGGGCCTGGTGCCCCCGGCCGAGCGGCGGCCCGACTTCATCGTGCCCGGCGTCATGGACTTCCGCGTCGCCCCGGCCCTGGCCGGGGCCGTGGCGCGGGCCGCCGTGGAGACGGGCGAGGCGCGGCGCCAGGTGGACCCGGCCGTGGTGGCCGCCCGCACGCTGCGCGACGTGTACGAGGGCCCCGGGGCCTACGTTCCCCCGCCGCCCCGGGCGGAGATGACGCTGGCCGAGCAGGCCCTGGACCTGCACAAGCGCCACCAGGGCAAGCTCCAGGTGAAGAGCAAGATCCCCATCAAGGACCGCTACATCCTCAGCCTGTTCTACCTCCCGCCGGGCGCCGCGGCGCCCTGCCGCGTCATCGCCCGGGACCCGGCCAAGGTGTACGACTACACCGCGAAGGGGAACCTGGTGGCCGTCGTCTCGGACGGCTCGGCGGTGTTGGGGCTCGGCAACATCGGGGCGCGGGCGGCCATGCCCGTGATGGAGGGGAAATCGGTCCTCTTCAAGACCTTCGGCGGCGTGGAGGCCTTCCCCATCTGCGTGGGGAGCCAGGACCCGGAGGAGATCATCCAGGTGGTGCAGGCCATCGCCCCCGCCTTCGGCGGCGTGAACCTGGAGGACATCTCGGCGCCCCGCTGCTTCGAGGTCGAGGAGCGCCTCAAGAAGGACCTGGATATCCCGGTGTTCCACGACGATCAGCACGGCACCGCCGTGGTGGTGCTGGGGGCGCTCCTCAACGCCCTCAAGGTCACGGGCCGCAAGCTGGCGGAGGCCCGGCTGGTCATCAACGGGGCCGGGGCCTCGGCCATCGCCGTCTCGCGACTCTTCCTTAAGATCGGCGTGAAGGACCTGATCCTGTGCGACACCAAGGGGATCGTCTATGAGGGACGCACCGCCGGGATGAACCCGGTGAAGGCCGAGATGGCCCGGCTCACCAACCGGGAGCGCCGCACCGGGAGCCTGGCCGATGCCCTGGCTGGGGCCGACGTCTTCATCGGCCTCTCGGTGGCCAAGGCCGTGACGCCCGACATGGTGCGGGCCATGGCCAAGGACGCCATCGTCTTCGCCATGGCCAACCCGGTGCCCGAGATCTTCCCGGACGAGGCGAAGGCGGGCGGCGCGGCCGTGGTGGCCACCGGCCGCTCGGACTTCGAGAACCAGGTGAACAACTCCCTGGGATTCCCGGGCATCTTCCGCGGCGCCCTGGACGTGCGCGCCCGCGAGATCAACGACACCATGAAGGTGGCGGCCGGCGAGGCCATCGCCGCCCTGGTGAGCGACAAGGAGCTGAAGCCCGACTACATCATCCCGACCATGATGGACCTGCGGGTGCCGCCGGCCGTAGCCGAGGCGGTGGCCCGGGCAGCCATCGAGACGGGCGTGGCCCGCAACCCGGTGGACCCGACGGCGGTGGCGGAGAACGCGCGCCGCTACCTGTACGAGGGGCAGCTGCAGTTGCTCGCGTGACGCCGCGCGGGGCCCAGGGCATCCTGCGGGCCGCCCGACGCGATCGGCGGGAGGGGCGGCCATGAGCCCGAACGCTGACTGGACGCGGTGGTGCCACAACTGCGGGGTGGAGATCACCTGGGCGCCGGTACGGGCCTGGGGACGGTACTACTGCTGCGGCGCCTGTCTCCGCGGCGAGCGCTGCGACTGCCCGCCGCCCCTGGAGAACGAAGAGGAGAGCATCATCGAGGAGCACCGGGGCGGGGTGGAACGCGTCTGGTGACGAGCGCACTGGCGCAGGACTGAGGACCCAGGACTGAGGACTGAGGCACGAGTTTGAGTTGCCACCCAGTCCTCAGTCCTCGTGGCTCAGTCCTGTGGCGAGAGGAGGGGGCCATGCGCATCGAGGTGGGCGAGGAGGAACGGCAGCTCCTGTTGAATCTGTTGGACGAGCTGCTGGGGGACCTGCGGGACGAGATCTACCGGGCCGAGAGCCATCAGTTCAAGGAACAGCTCAAGGCCAAGAAGGAAGTCGTCAAGGGACTGCTCGGGCGATTGCGGCCGGAGGCGGCGGTCCCGGCCGGCGCGGCGTAGGCGAGGCATGGGCCCGGCCGGCGAGGACGCGGCGGGGTACGGCGCGCTGCGGCGCCGCATGGTGGAAGAGCAGATCGCGGCCCGCGGGGTGCGGGACCCGCGGGTGCTCCAGGCCATGGCCGACGTGCCGCGACACCTCTTCATGGACGAGGCCCAGCGGGGCCGGGCGTACGAGGATTGGCCCCTCCCCATCGGCCACGGCCAGACCATCTCCCAGCCGTACATGGTGGCCGTCATGACGGAATACCTGGAGCTCTGCGGGGAGGAGCGGGTCCTGGAGGTGGGCACCGGGTCCGGGTACCAGGCGGCCGTGCTGGGGCGTCTGGCGCGCGAGGTCTTCACCGTCGAGCGGATCGCGCCGCTGGCGGAGACGGCCGCCGCGCGCCTCGGGGATCTCGGCTACGCCAACGTGCGCGTGCTGGTGGGGAATGGGGCGCGGGGCCTGCCCGAGCACGCCCCCTTCGACCGGGTGCTGGTCACGGCGGCCTGCCCGATCCTTCCCGCCGCCCTGGTAGCCCAGCTCGCCGAGGGCGGGATCATCGTGGCCCCCGTGGGGGAGGCGTGGTCGGGGCAGACCCTGAGGGTGGGGCGGAAGGCGGCGGGCCGCCTGGCCACGCAGGACGTGCTGGGCTGCATCTTCGTGCCCCTCATCGGGGCGGAGGACCGGGCGGCCTGACGCCTCGACCCAGAGGCGTTCGGACGTTCGAGCGCTCGGACGTTCGGATCTCCGTCGAGTCAGGGAAGGGGGAATCATGAGACCCTGCATGGGAACGCCCGAACGATCGAACGCCCGAACTTTCGAACGGTTCCCAGGGGAAGGAGGTGCCATGGAGGTCAAGGACCGGATGACGAAGGATCCCGTGACGATTCGGGTCAACGAAACCTCGCGGGCCGCCGCGGAGCTGATGCGGGCGCACAGGATCCGCCACCTCCCGGTGGTGGACGCGGCGGGGAAACTGGCGGGCATCGTGACCGATCGGGACATCCGCCAGATCCTCTTCGCGCCGGCGATGCGCACGCGGGTGGGCGAGGGGGCCTCGCTCATGGAACAGGTCACCGTGGAGGAGGTCATGACGTTCCCGGTGATCACCACCACGCCCTATGCCGACCTGGCCGACGCGGCAAAGATCATGCACGAACGCAAGATCGGCGCCCTGCCGGTGGTGGAGCGGGGCCGCGTGGTGGGGATCCTGAGCGAGATCGACGTCCTGAAGGCCTTTTACGAGATGACGGGGCGCAAGCTGGAGGCGCGCCCCGAGGATTGGTAGCCGAAGAACCGTTCGGTCATTCGGGAGTTCGGTCGTTCGGTGGTTCTCCAAGCTGTGGCGTGCTGTGCGCGGGCGCGATCCGAGACCAGCCGAACCGCCGAACAACCGAACCACCGACCGTGACATACGGGGGAGGAGGGATGGGCATGCGGCGGAAGGCGGAGGAGGCACCCCAGGTGTGTCCCTTCTTGCACGAACTGGGCAGCGATTTCGTCTGCATCTACCCGCAGACGGTGTACTGCACGGGGGCGGAGCACGGGAAGCCCCGCTTCCCCAGCCGGGCCACCGCACAGGAGCACTGCGCGGGGAACTATCGCGCCTGCCCCGGGTACCAGCGCCGGGCGGCCCAGGAGCCATAGCCGTCCGCCATTCGCCATCGGCCGTGCGGCAGCCTCCCGGATTCCCCACGCGGCGGAAGGTGTGGGGCGAGAGGCGAGTACAGTGAAAGGAGGCGCATCATGAGCGCCGAGCGATCCGCCACGGAACGTGCGATGCGCGGCGCGGCCACCCTCCTGGTGGCGGTGGTGATCTGGTACCTGCCGCCGCCGACCGGGGTGGCCATCAAGGCCTGGCACCTGCTGGCCATCTTCGCCGGCACGATCCTCGGGCTGATCCTCCAG
>Ga0187769_10002329_pt1 | contig 11090 bp, 11 predicted proteins | sample 0116_SJ02_MP02_1_FD_133140 | JGI IMG/M metagenome (GOLD analysis project Ga0187769, IMG submission 133140) | Tropical peat soil microbial communities from peatlands in Department of Meta, Colombia - 0116_SJ02_MP02_10_MG | ecosystem: Environmental > Terrestrial > Soil > Wetlands > Peat | place... | reverse complement strand
GACTCGCTCAAAATCCGCCTCCTCTAGCGGCCCGGCCGATCGAGGCCCGTCTCCCGGTTGAATTCCGCGATGAGCGCATCCCACTTGGGAAGCGCCTCCCTGAGCCCGCGCCAGAAGCCCTCGTCCCGGCGCCGATCGAACTCCTCGAGCGGCACGCCTTGCTGCTCGACCCAAGTATAATAGCCGAGATTGAAGATTCGCCTCCGCTCGCTCGTGCCGAGCTCGATCATGTGGTCGTCGGCAACAGCGTCGAGATGTCGGCCGGCCACCTCGCCGGCATGGATCTCGTCGAAGCCTTGCGGATAGTGCGCGGCTTCGAACTTGCGGCGCTCGCTGCCGTACATGGCGGCGCTGTCCGTGGCCACGGTGACGATGGCGTCGTCGCGGCCGAGCGAGAAGCGCTTCGCGGTCTTGATAGCGGCCAGGAGATTGGCGATGCTCGAGAGCCCGAGCGCCTCGAGGCGGGCCACCAGCCGCGCGTCGAGGCCGCGGCGGCGCTCGAGATAGCGCTTTCCCACCCGGCTATTGAAGAGCAGGTTGAGCGAATCCGTGCCGCGGTCCGACACGCCGGTCACGACGTCGGTGTTCATGACGTTGTGGATGAAGGGAATGTGCTTGTCGCCGATGCCCTGGATGTTGTGCTCGCCGTAGCCGTTCTCGAGCATGGTCGGGCACTCGAGCGCCTCGACGGCGACGATCTTGGCGCCGCACGCCTCCTTGAGGTAGTCGCCCGCGCCGAGCGTGCCGGCCGAGCCCGAGGCGGCGACGAAGGCGGCAAGGCCGAGCGCCTCGTGCCCGCGCCGCGCATGCTCATAGACCGCGCGCAAGGCCGGCCCCGTCGCGGCATAATGGACGAGATGGTTCCCGAACTCGGCGAACTGGTTGAGGATGACGTTCCTGGGGTCGCGCGCGAGCTCGGCGCACTTGTCGTAGATTTCCTTGACGTTGCTCTCCGTACCCGGCGTGCGCACGATGTCCTCGGCCCGGCCCACCCAGCCCTTGAGCCAAGCGAAGCGCTCCTCGCTCATGCCGGCCGGCAACACGGCGACGCCGCGGCAGCCGAGGATGCGCGAGATCGCCACCCCGCCGCGGCAATAGTTCCCGGTCGAGGGCCACACCGCCTTGTTGGCAGCGGGGTCGAATTGTCCCGTGACCAGCCGCGGCACCAGGCAGCCGTAGGCGGCCAGCACCTTGTGCGCGCCGATCATGGGGAAGTTGCGGCCAAGGGCCACGAGGATGCGCGCTCTAACCCCGCTCAGCGCCTCGGGCAGCTCGAGATAGGAGGGGACGGCTGCCAGTCCCTTGCGGCGCTCGTCGTTGTACCAATGCACGCGGAAAAGATTGCCGGCCTCGGCCGCGTCGGGGTCGATCGCGGCAAGGGCAGCCAGCACGCGCGCGGGAATGCGCGCCGGATGCGCGAGCTCGGCGAAGCTCGGCAGCACCACCCGCGCCTCGCGCAGATGGCGCACGGCGCGCGCGCGAACTTTGGGATCGACGACCTCGGTCGCGAGCTCGGTCCAGCCCATGGCGGGAGATAGGTCTATCTTGTTATCGTCCTATACTTAATACCATAGGGGCCGAGACCCCTCAACTCCCTTGGCGTTGCGCCGTCCCTCACCCGGCTCGCTACGCTCGCCACCCTCTCCCGCTTGCGGGGTCGAGCCGCAAGGCGGATCGACGAAGGGACCCATCGCGCAAGCGATGGGAAGGGTGAGGGATTGCTCAGACGCCTCTGGCTATCCCGCTCACCGCCTTGCGACGCGGCGCAGGTACTCGATGTCGAGCGGCAGCTTCTCGCCGAGCCAGAGGGCGTATTCGGAGTGGTCGGTCGGGTCGTCCCCGGTTTCGGGGTGGATGAGCACGGAGAGGCCCCGGTGATTGAGAGCGAGCCAGGGCACGAGCCGCGCGAACTCCGTTCGAGCGAAGGCGACCTGGTACATGGGCTTGGGGTGCGGGCCGACCGGCTCGTCGCGCCAGCGTCCGAGCACCACCTCGAAGGTGCTCCCGAGCGCCTCGCGCAGCTCCGCCGCGCGGGCGCGCGTGGCAGCGTCGTCGTAGTAGACATGGGCGTGGTAGCCGCTGATCTTGCTCGGCTCGGCCGTCTTCATCGCGGGCCTGGCGTGCCGAAGAGGCCCATCACATAGGCCACGTGAAACGCCAGGACCGGGCCCCAGCCGACCATCGGCCAGACGAACCAGACGGTCTCCGGCGTCCACAAGCGATTGACGACGACGCACGCCGCCGCGACCGCGAAATAGCAGATGAGGTGCCAGCGCAAGCCGCGCAGCCGGCGGGCTCTCACAGCGGGATGTTGTCGTGCCTCTTCCACGGGTTCTCGAGCTTCTTCTCGCGCAGCATGGCGAGCGCGCGGCAGAGCCGGCGGCGGGTCGAGTGCGGCATGATGACGTCGTCGATGAAGCCGCGGTGGCCGGCGACGAAGGGATTGGCGAATTTCTCGCGATACTCCTCGGTGCGCCGCGCGATCTTCTCGGCGTCGCCGATGTCCTGGCGGAAGATGATCTCGACCGCACCCTTGGGCCCCATCACCGCGATTTCGGCCGTGGGCCAGGCGTAGTTGAGATCTCCCCGCAAGTGCTTCGAGCTCATGACGTCGTAGGCGCCGCCGTAGGCCTTGCGCGTGATCACCGTCACCTTCGGCACGGTCGCCTCGGCATAGGCGAAGAGCAGCTTGGCGCCGTGCTTGATGATGCCGCCGAACTCCTGCGCCGTGCCGGGGAGAAATCCCGGCACGTCGACGAAGGTCACGATCGGGATGCCGAAGCAGTCGCAGAAGCGCACGAAGCGCGCCGCCTTCTTCGAGCTGTCGATGTCGAGGCAGCCGGCGAGCACCATCGGCTGGTTGGCGACGATGCCGACGGTCGAGCCCTCCATGCGCGCGAAGCCGACGACGATGTTGCGCGCATAGTCGGCCTGGGTCTCGAAGAAGTCGCCGTCGTCGACCACCTTCTGGATCAGCTCCTTCATCTCGTAGGGCTTGGTCGGATTGGCGGGCACAAGCGTATCGAGCGAGGGCTCGATGCGATCGGCGGGATCCTCGGTCGGCCGCAGCGGCGGCCTCTCGCGGTTGGACGCCGGCAGGAAGTCGATGAAGCGCCTGAGCTCGAGGAGGGCCTCCACGTCGTTCTCGAAGGCGCCGTCGGCGACACCCGAGCGGGTCGTGTGGGTGACCGCACCCCCGAGCTCCTCCTGCGTGACGGTCTCCTGCGTCACCGTCTTCACCACATCCGGACCGGTCACGAACATGTAGGAGCTGTCCTTGACCATGAAGATGAAGTCGGTCATGGCCGGAGAGTAGACCGCCCCGCCCGCGCAGGGGCCCATGATGAGCGAGAGCTGCGGAATGACCCCAGAGGCGAGCACGTTCCTCTCGAACACCTCGGCGTAGCCCGCGAGCGAGGCGACCCCCTCCTGGATGCGCGCACCGCCCGAATCGTTGAGGCCGATGACGGGAGCGCCCACCTTCATGGCCTGGTCCATGATCTTGCAGATCTTCTCCGCGTGCGCCTCGGAAAGCGAGCCGCCGAACACCGTGAAGTCCTGGCTGAAGACGAAGACGAGCCGTCCGCTCACGGTGCCCCAGCCGGTCACCACCCCGTCGCCTGGGATCTTCTGCGCGACCATGCCGAAGTCGCCGCAGCGGTGCTCGACGAACATGTCCCACTCCTCGAAGGAGCCGGGATCGAGCAGGACCTCGATGCGCTCGCGCGCACTCAGCTTGCCCTTGTCGTGCTGGGTCTTGATGCGGCGCTCCCCGCCGCCCCCGCGCGCCGCCGCCCGCTTCTCCTCGAGCTGTCGCAAGATTTCCTGCATGGCACCTCACTCTACCAGCACCCGCCCGGGTGCCGACCCGCCCTTGTTGCAGAGGGCTTGCAGATAGCATGGGCGGGGGCCGAAGGCCAGGAGCCTCTCCCCAAGAGGCCGGCGGGCCTCAGCTCGCGAGGAGGGTGAGAAAGCGGGCGGCCGCGGCGATGTCGGCGCGCAAGGCCTCGCGGCGGCGCTTGGCCTCGGGGTCCTCGCCCCAGAGCTCGATCTGGTAGCTCGCGTCGAGCTCCGAAAGCGCCCAGGCCGCCTCCGCATCGATCTCGCCCTCGGCGAGCGCGAGCGCCAGGATGAGCGATCCGCAGGCCGCCGTCGCTGCGGCGAGCGCTGTGAGGCGCCAATCATCCGAGGCCTCGACCGCACGCCGCAGGATCGCCAGGCTGCGCACGGGCTGCTCGATCGCGACAATGCCGGCGGTCACCCGCAGAGGGGCCTCGAAGCGCCGTGCCACCCAGTCGACGAGCGGCTGCCACCCCGCCTCCTGGCGTTCTGCGAGCGCCTCTGGCCCGAGCGCGCGGTAGCAGAGGAGGTCGGTCTCGGCATAGGCCACGGTGCGCTCGACCACCGTGGCGCGGTGGGCGCGGACGAGGTCGATGGCGGAGCCCGCGAGGCGTGTGAGCGGCATGGCGAGCGGATCGAGGTGCTGGCCTTGCGCCTGCCATTCCGCGGCGAGCGCTTCGGCGAGCGGGCGGCTCGGCAGCACCAAAGGGCGGCCCTCGGGCGTCGCGGCCGGCTCGCCGTCGAGCGCGATGGCGTAGCCGCCCTCACGCTCGACGACGGCCACGGCCTGGTAGGTGCGCCGCGCGCTTGGCGCGGTCACGGCACCAGCGCCTCGACCGCAGCCGGGAGATCCGCGGCGGCCCGCACGATGAGGTGCGCCCCCGACGCGGCGAGCTCCTCGACATCGTGGTAGCCCCAGCCGACCCCCACCGCCTTGGCCCCTGCCGCGCGCGCCATCAGCACGTCGAAGGTGGTGTCGCCGACCATGACGCAGGCGCTTGCCTCCACCCCGGCCTCGGCAATGGCGCGCACCAGCATGTGCGGGTGCGGCTTGCCCGGGCCGATGTCGCTCGTCTGCAGCGTCATGAAGTGGTGCAAGAGACCGTGGCGCTCGAGCGTGCGCTCGAGGCCCCGCCGGCTCTTGCCCGTGGCAATTCCCAAGAGACAGCCGGCCTCCTCAAGGGCGGCGAGCGCTTGAGCCACGCCCGGGAAAAGCGGCTCCTCGAAGTCGGGGCGGGCGCGTAAGGCAAAGAAGGCCTCGCGGTAGCGCTCGGTCAAGCGGGCGTGATCGATGGCCGCCCCCGGCGGGGCCAAGGCGGAGAGTGCGTCCGCGAGCGGGAGCCCGATCACGCGGCGGGACTGCTCGAGCTGGGGCGGAGCGAGGGCGAGCGACTGGAAGGCCTCGGAGACCGCCGCCCAGATGGCGTGCTGGCTGTCCACGAGCGTGCCGTCGCAGTCGAACACCGCAAGACGCAGGGCAAGGGGCCTATCCATGACGTCCTATGTGGGGCAAAAGCGGCGCCAATGCAAAGCCTCGCCTGCTCGGGAAAAGAGCATTAAATTGCAGGCCATGACGACCGCAAGCGCAGACGCCCAAGCATCGACCATCGGCAATGTCAGGTGGAGGCGCCGGGCGCTTGGCGCCTGCGGAGGTGCCCACATCCTGCATGACGGCCTGGCCAACGCGCTCTACGTGCTGTTCCCCCTCTGGCAGGCCGCCTTCGGACTCTCGCTCGCCGAGGTCGGCCTCTTGAAGACGCTCTATTCGGGAGCGCTTGCCGGCCTCCAGGTCCCGGCCGGCCTCTTGGCCGAGCGCCGCGGCGAGCGTGGGCTCCTGGTCCTCGGCACCGCACTCGCGGGCTTGGGCCTCGTTGCCGCGGGCTTCTCGCAAGGCTTCCTCTCCCTCGCCCTCTGCCTCGTACTGAGCGGCGCCGGCTCGAGCGTACAGCACCCGATCGGCTCCTCGCTGATCGCCCGCGCCTTTGAGGGAGGTGGCTTGCGGGCAGCACTCGGCACCTACAATTTCGCGGGCGATCTCGGCAAGGTGGCGCTGCCCGCGCTTGCGGCCTGGCTCATCGCGCTCGTGGCCTGGCGTACCACGAGCATGGCCCTCGGCGCGGGCGCGCTCGCCGCGGCACTTGCCGCCCTCTGGGCGCTCGAGCTCAGGCCCGAGGCGCCGCGCGCAGAAGAGGCGGCAAAAACGGCCGAGCCCGAGCCGGAGGGCACCTGGACGCCGAGCGCCAGGCGCGGCTTCGTTGCACTCTCGACCATCGGGATCATCGATAGTGCGACGCGCGGCGGCTTTCTCGTCTTCCTGCCTTTCTTTCTCGCCGCCAAAGGGGCCTCGCTGCCGACCCTCGGGCTCGCCATGAGCCTCGTCTTCGCCGGCGGTGCCGCGGGCAAGTTCGTCTGCGGTCTCATTGCAGGCCGGCTTGGCATCCTGCGTACGGTGATCGTCACGGAGTGCGCCACCACGGCGGGCATCCTTGCCTTGCTGCCGCTTTCATTGGGTGCCGCGCTCGTGCTGCTGCCCGCGATCGGGATCGCGCTCAACGGCACCTCCTCGGTGCTTTACGGCACCGTCGCCGAGCTCGCACCCGCCGCGCGCCGCGCCCGCGCCTTCGGCCTTTTCTATACGCTCGGCATCGGCGGCAGCGCCTTGTCCCCCTCGCTTTATGGTCTCTTGAGCGACAGCATCGGCATCCCGAGAACGCTTGCGATCGTCGCCTTCATGGTGCTGCTCGTCGTGCCGCTCACCTTGCCGCTCAGGCGGCCGCTCGCGGAGCTGCACGCGACTTATTGATCGCCGCCCACTTGCACGACCTTGACCTTGACCGCGAGGCTCTCGGGCGCCGTGCCGCGCCGCACGCCGCGCACCGGAGCCGCCGAGGCGTAGTCGAGCCCGACGCTGGTCCGGATATAGGCCTCGGTCGGGCAGATTCGGTTCGAGGGATCGAATCCCACCCAGCCGAGATCCTCGACAAAGGCCTCCGCCCAGGCATGGCTCACTTGAGCTTCGCGAGGCTCGTCGCCCGTCCACAGATATCCGCCGATATAGCGCGCGGGTATCCCGAGGTGGCGTGCGGCGGCGATGAAGATATGCGCATGGTCCTGGCAGACCCCGGCACCGGCGGCGAGCGCCTCGGCGGCCGTGGTAGCCGGATCGGTGAGACCCGGCCGGTATTCCACCTTGTCGCGCACGGCATTGAGCAGGGCATGAAGCCGCGCGAGAGGCGAGCCGCTCTCTATCACCGCCTCGGCAAGTGCGGTTATCGCCGGATCGGGCATGGTCAGCGGCGTGCGGCGAAGAAAGAACAGCGGCGGCAGCGGCTCGCTCGTGCTGCGGATTACGCCGTGCGTGTCGGTGGTCTCGACCTCGCCTTCAGCCGTGATGACCACCTGGCTATGCACTTCATTGACGTAAAGGCAATGGGTCAAGTTGCCGAAGCCGTCGGTGAAGACCGGCAGCTCGCGACGGCCGGTACTACGCACGCTCCAGCGGAGGACGTTCAAGCCCTCATAGGAGCGCGGCGTCAGACGCAGAACCTGCGCCGCCGCTGCGATGGGGCTCTCATAAACGTACGAAGTCTGGTGCCGCACGATAAGACGCATCGGAGTGCCACTACTGAAGGTAGAGCTTGCCGATCTCATTCCCGAGCATGGTCGAGCGGTCCATGAAATCGACGAGAAACTCGTGCAGCCCGGATTGAAAGATGTCCTGGATGCGTCCGAAGCGCAACCGCGCATGCATGTCGCCGGCGATGCGGTGGCATTCGCCGCGCAGCCCGCCGTAGGCCTCGGCCAGGAGCTCCAGGTGCCGGACGATCTGCTCGCAGCAGCTCAATAGCGAGCGCGGCATCTCGGGCCTGAGGATGAGGAGCTCCGCGACGAACCACGGCTTGAGCCGCTCCTGATAGACCCAGTGATAGCTGCGCAGCGCCGACACCGAGCGGAGAATCGACTGCCAGTGATAATAATCGAGCGCGCCGCCCACGCCCTCATGGCGCGGCAGAAGCACATGGTATTTCACATCGAGGATGCGCGCCGTATTGTCGGCGCGCTCGATGAAGGTGCCGAGGCGCGTGAAGTAGTAGGCGTCGTTGCGCAGCATCGTGTTGGCGTAGGCGCCGCTGAAGAGCAGCGAGCGCTCCTTCACCCACTCCAAGAGCTCCAACAGGCGTTCGGGGTCGTTGGCGGCGCCGTCGGCGTCGCGGGTCCTGAGCCAGGTCTCGTTGAGAGCGTCCCACATGTCGACGGTGAGCGCGGTGCGCACCACGCGGGCATTGCGGCGCGCGGTCTCCAGGCAGGAGAAGATGCTCGAGGGATTGTCGGGATCGCGCACGAGATAGTCGATCACCTGCGCCGCGCTCGCTTCGGGGTATTTCGCAAGGTAGCCCTGCTCGCATCCCGTGGCGATCAAGGTCGAATGCCATTCGTTGCCGGGGTTCTCGAGCGAGCGCGCCATGCTCGCCATGCGATGGCCGACCATGACGATGCGCGCGATGTCCTCGGCGCGCTCCATGTACCGCGCGAGCCAATAGAGGCTATCGGCGGTGCGGCTCAGCATGGCTCAGCTCTCCAGCACCCAGGTGTCCTTCGTACCGCCGCCCTGGCTCGAATTGACGACGAGCGAGCCTTCGCGAAGCGCCACGCGCGTGAGCCCGCCGGGGACGATGCGGGTCTCCTTCCCCGAGAGCACGAAGGGCCTGAGATCGACGTGCCGCGGCGCGATGCCGGTCTCGACGAAGGTGGGACAGGTAGAGAGCGCCAGGGTCGGCTGGGCGATGTAATTTTCGGGGTGCGCGCGGAGCTTCGCGGCAAAGTCGGTTAATTGCTCGCGCGTCGCCTGCGGGCCGATCAGCATGCCGTAGCCGCCCGAGCCCCGCGCCTCCTTCACCACGAGCTCGCCGAGATGATCGAGGACGTAGCCGAGATCATCGCGCGCCGAGCAGCAATAGGTCGGCACGTTATCGAGGATGGGCTCCTCGCCGAGATAGAAGCGGATCATCGCCGGCACGTAGCGATAGACCGCCTTGTCGTCGGCGATGCCGGCGCCGACGCCGTTGGCGAGCGTCACATTGCCTGAGCGATAGGCGTTGAAAAGCCCGGCCGTGCCCAGGGTCGAATCCGCGCGGAACGTCAGGGGATCGATGAAATCGTCGTCGATCCGGCGATAGATGACGTCGACGCGCTTCGGTCCTTCGGTGGTGCGCATATAGACGATATTGTCGTCGATGAAGAGATCGGCGCCCTCGACCAGCTCCACCCCCATCTCGTCGGCGAGGAAGGAATGCTCGTAATAGGCGCTGTTGAAGGAGCCGGGGGTCAACAGCACGACCACCGGATCGCGGCCGCAATTGGCCGGCGCCACCGATTGCAAGGTCTCCAAGAGCTCCTCGGGATAGTGCGAGACGGGTGCGATGCGATGGCGCGCGAAGAGGTCCGGAAAGAGGCGCATCATCGCCTCGCGGTTCTCGATCATGTAGGAGACGCCCGACGGCGTGCGGCAATTGTCCTCGAGCACGCAGAACTCGCGCGGGCCCAGACGCACGATGTCGATGCCCGCGACATGGGTGTAGACCCCTTGCGGCGGATCGAAATCCTGCATCTCCGCGCGAAAGCCTTCGTTGAACAGGACCAATTCCTGAGGCACATGGCCGGCGCGCAGAATTTCCCGCCGGTGATAGACATCGCGGATGAAGGCATTGAGGGCACGGACGCGCTGCATGAGACCGCGCGAGAGGAGCGCCCATTCCTCCCTGTCGAGCACCCGCGGAATGATATCGAAGGGGATGAGGCGCTCGGGATCGCCGCCTTCGGCATAGACGGCGAAGGTGATGCCGATGCGGCGGAAGAGGAGCTCGGCCTCACGGCGCTTGAGCGCGAGCGCGTCGGCCGCCGTGTCCTCGATCCAATGCCGGATCAGGTCATATTGACCGCGGCAGTGCCGGCCCGCCCCCATTTCGTCGAATGCGGGAGGTGCCTCCTGCCGCCTTGCCGTCGCTATCGGATCCACGAGCAGAACCCCGCTTTCCCATGCCTGGCCGCGCCGCCAGGCTTCGGTGCAAGCCGCGCGCCACCAGCTCTGCCGTCGCTAAGATGCTGGCGAGACAGGGCAATCCGGTCAAGGGAAACCCGCGCCAAGGGGTGCTGGCCAACTCGGTGGCTAAAAATTAGGCGGCATCGGCATTGCCAGGCTCATCATCGCGAGACCGGCGCATTGCCAAGCCCCTCGCCCGCTTGCGGGAGAGGGACGTTTCGCTAAACCTCGAGCCCCGCGAACGGGTCGTCCCGCCGCTCGGGGTCGAAGCCGAAGAGCCGCCAGCTCGCGCGCATATGCTCAGGGAGCGGTGCCGTCAGGGTGAGCGGGCGCCCCGTCTTGGGGTGCGGCAGCGTGAGCGCGCGGGCATGGAGGTGGAGCTTGCGCGAGATTTTCTCGCCCGAGAGAAAGGCCGCCTTGCCGCCGTATTTCCCATCAGAGAGGATCGGCGTGCCGATGGCGGCGAGGTGGACGCGGAGCTGGTGCGTGCGTCCGGTCACGGGCCAGAGCGCCACCCACGCGGCCTTCTTGCCCATATGCTCGAGCACCTTGTAGTAGGTGATGGCGCGCTTCCTTCCTCCTCGTCGGGCGCCATGCGCTCCCCCGCCCGACCCGGGAGCTTGGCGAGCGGGAGGTCGATCTTGCCCTGGAGCGGCCGGGGCACGCCGACCGTGATCGCCCAATAGAGCTTGCGCGTGGCGCGGTCGCGGAAGGCCTCGGCAAGCGCGCGCGCGGCCGCGGCATTGCGGCCGAGGAGGAGCACCCCGCTCGTGTCGCGGTCGAGGCGATGGACGAGGCGCGGCCGCTCCGCACAACCGAAGCGCAAGGCATCGAGCATGGCATCGAGGTGCCGCACGGTCCCCGTTCCGCCCTGGACCGCGAGCCCCGGCGGCTTGTTGAGCGCGAGCACCTCGTCGTCGCGATAGAGCACGAGGGTCTCAACGAGCTGCCGGTCCTCGGCCGCGACGCCCGCTCGCGGCCGCGCGCGCGGTTCCGGGGCCTCGCCGAGCGGAGGAATGCGCACGCTCTCACCGGCCGCGACCCGCGCACCTGCCTTGGCGCGCTTGCCGTCGAGGCGCACTTGGCCCGTGCGCAGGAGCCTCTCGAGCCGCGCGTGGCCGAGGTCGGGGAAATGGCGCTTGAACCAGCGGTCGAGCCGGAGCCCCGCCTCCTCCGCCGTGACGACCAGGGTGGCGACGGCAGCCGTCAT
>Ga0187769_10002328_pt1 | contig 11091 bp, 11 predicted proteins | sample 0116_SJ02_MP02_1_FD_133140 | JGI IMG/M metagenome (GOLD analysis project Ga0187769, IMG submission 133140) | Tropical peat soil microbial communities from peatlands in Department of Meta, Colombia - 0116_SJ02_MP02_10_MG | ecosystem: Environmental > Terrestrial > Soil > Wetlands > Peat | place... | reverse complement strand
CGAGCACCCCGGCAATGACCGCGTGCCCGCCGTGAAGCTGCAGCTCGGCCACGTCTTCGCCGGTCTCGCTGTGCGGCGCCGGAAACCACAGCGCCAGCGCCTCGTCGATCGGCTCGCCGCTTTTGGGCGCGCGCACGCGAATGAGCGCCGCCTTGCGCGGCTCGGGCAGGCGGCCGGTCAGCTTTTCCAGCGCGAGCCGCGCGCGCGGCCCGGACACGCGCACCACAGCGATCGCCGCCGGCGGCCGGCCGGAAGACAAGGCGAAAATGGTGGAACGATCGGGCATAGATTCCGTTGAATCCAACTGGGTTTTCGGTGCTTCGCACCCTGCGGGCTACTTGCTACGGTGCGGCCATGTCAACGCATCAGCGCGCGCCGGCGCAACAGCAAAACCGCCTGGCCCACGAGACAAGCCCCTATCTCCTCCAGCACAAGGACAATCCGGTCGAGTGGTGGGCCTGGGGCCCCGAAGCGCTCGCCGAGGCGAAACGCAGCAACAAACCGATCCTTTTGTCCGTCGGCTATGCCGCCTGCCACTGGTGCCATGTCATGGCGCACGAAAGTTTCGAGGATCCGGCCACCGCGGCGGTGATGAACGAGCTGTTCGTCAACGTCAAAGTCGATCGCGAGGAGCGGCCGGATATCGACCAGATCTATATGGCGGCGCTCCATCACCTCGGCGAGCACGGCGGCTGGCCGCTGACCATGTTTCTCACGCCCGCCGGCGAGCCGATCTGGGGCGGCACGTATTTTCCGCCGACGTCGCGTTACGGCAAGCCGGCCTTTGTCGACGTGTTGCGCGAGATCGCGCGGCTGTTCCGCGAGGAGCCGGGCAAGATCGAGCAAAACCGCGCCGCGCTGATGGCGCGGCTTGCCGCGACCGCGCGCGCCGGCGACGGCGTCCAGATCGGGCCTGCCGAACTCGACAATGCGGCACGGCAGCTTGCCGGCATCATCGATCCGGTCAACGGCGGCACCCGCGGCGCGCCGAAATTCCCGCAGGCCGCTTTATTCGAGCTGCTGTGGCGCGCCGGCCTGCGCAGCGGCGAGGCGCGCTATTTCGCCGCCGTCGACACCACGCTGCACCACATCTGCGAGGGCGGCATTTACGACCATCTCGGCGGCGGTTTTGCCCGCTACTCGGTCGACGAGCGCTGGCTCACCCCGCATTTCGAAAAAATGCTTTACGACAATGCCCACCTGCTCGAACTCCTCGCCACAGCCTTCGAGCGCGCCGGCCAGCCGCTCTACCGCCAGCGCGCGCGCGAAACCGTGGCCTGGCTCGAGCGCGAAATGACCACGGCCGAGGGCGCGTTCGCGGCGTCGCTGGACGCCGACTCCGAAGGCGAGGAGGGCAAGTTCTACGTCTGGTCCTACGACGAGGTGATGCGCCGGCTCGGCACCGAGGACGGCGAATTTTTCGCCCAGCATTACGACGTCACGCCGGCCGGCAATTTCGAAGGTCACAACATCCTCAACCGGCTGAAACCCTTGCCGCGCACCGACGGCGACGACGCGCGGCTCGCCGGCTTACGCGACAAGCTGTTCGTAGCGCGCGGGGCCCGCGTGCGCCCCGGCCTCGATGACAAAGTGCTCGCCGACTGGAACGGGCTGATGATCGCGGCGCTGGCCGACGCCGGGCTGTTGTTCGACGAACCGTCGTGGATCGAGCGTGCGGCGCGCGCTTTCGACTTTGTCGCCGGCGCCATGACGAAGGGCGACCGGCTCGGCCATTCCTGGCGCCAAGGCAAGCTCAAATTTCCCGGGCTCGCCTCCGATTTCGCCTGCATGATTCGCGCGAGCCTCGCGCTCTACGAAGCGACGGGCCGGCGCGCTTACCTTGAGCAGGCGCTGCAGTGGCAGTGCGCGCTCGACCGCGATTACGCCAACGCCGAGACCGGGACCTATTATCTGACCGCCGCCGATGCCGAGGGGCTCGTCATCCGCCCGGCTTCGACCGCGGACGAGGCGACACCGAACCACAATGCGGTTGCGGCGCAAAATCTCATCCGGCTTGCGGTTTTGGCCGGCGACGACAGCTGGCGCGCCAAGGCCGACCGGTTGATCGCCGCGGTCGCACCGCTCGCGGCCGAGAACCTTTACATGCACATGGCGCTGCTCAACGCCATCGACCTGCGGCTGCGCGGCGCGCAGATCGTGGTGACCGGGCAGGGGCCGAAAGCCGAAGCCTTGCTTGCCGCCGCGCGGGCCCTGCCGCCGCTTGATCGCATCGTGCTCGCCGCCGCCACGGTCGAAATGCTGCCGCCGGCCCATCCCGCCCGGCAAAAGCTCGCCGCCAGTGCGGAACCTTCAGCCTTCGTCTGCGTCGGCGAAACCTGCTCGCTGCCAGTGACCGATCCGGCCGGCCTGATCACCGCGCTGGAGGCGGTGCGACATTCTTGACGGCACCATCCCTGCGGACCGGTTTTGTGCTTTACCGATGCCGGGGCGCAGCAAGGACAACGAATCATGCGCAACGGCATCATGCTGGCGGCTCTGCTGACGATTGTCTCGGGAACCGGCGCCCGCGCCGAGGACTGGTGCGGCTATGCCACCAGGGACAACGCAGTCATCGAGTGCGGCTATACGTCGGTCGCGGACTGCGAGAGCGCGGTCGGCAAGGGCGGCATGTGCTTCGTCGACCCGGAAGTGGCACGCGGCGGCACGCCGGCGAGCGGTTCGCAGGCCGTCCCGCGCGGCTGACCGCTGTTTCCTGCAGCGGCTTTACGTATTCATCGAGTCGAAGAACTCGGAATTGTTCTTGGTGTTGCGCAGCTTGTCGAGCAGGAAGTCGATGGCGTCCATGGTGCCCATCGGATTGAGGATGCGGCGCAGCACGTACATTTTCTTGAGCTGATCCGGCGGCACCAGGAGTTCCTCCTTGCGGGTGCCGGAGCGGGTGATGTCCATGGCCGGGAAGGTGCGCTTGTCGGCGACCTTGCGGTCGAGGATCAGTTCCGAATTGCCGGTGCCCTTGAACTCCTCGAAAATCACCTCGTCCATGCGGCTGCCGGTGTCGATCAGGGCGGTGGCGATGATGGTCAGCGAGCCGCCTTCCTCGATGTTGCGCGCGGCGCCGAAGAAGCGCTTCGGCCGCTGCAGCGCGTTGGCGTCGACGCCGCCGGTCAACACCTTGCCCGAGGAGGGCACCACGGTGTTGTAGGCGCGGCCGAGCCGGGTAATCGAATCAAGCAGGATGACCACGTCGCGGCCGTGCTCGACCAGGCGCTTGGCCTTCTCGATCACCATTTCCGCGACCTGCACATGGCGCACCGCCGGCTCGTCGAAGGTCGACGACACCACCTCGCCCTTCACCGAGCGCTGCATGTCGGTGACTTCCTCCGGCCGCTCGTCGATCAACAGCACGATCAGATAGCACTCGGGGTGATTGTGGGTGATCGAGTGGGCGATGTTCTGCATCAGAATCGTCTTGCCGGTGCGCGGCGGCGACACGATCAGCGCGCGCTGGCCCTTGCCGACCGGAGCGACGATGTCGATGACCCGGGCCGAGAGATCCTTTTTGGTCGGATCCTCGTATTCCATTTTCAGCCACTCATCCGGATAGAGCGGCGTCAGATTGTCGAAATTGACCTTGTGGCGGGCCTTCTCCGGGTCCTCGAAATTGAGCGAATTGACCTTGAGCAGGGCGAAATAGCGCTCGCCCTCTTTCGGGCTGCGGATATGGCCGTTGATGGTGTCGCCGGTGCGCAGGCCGAAGCGGCGGATTTGCGACGGCGAAACGTAAATGTCGTCCGGGCCGGGCAAATAATTCGCCTCCGGCGATCGCAAAAAGCCGAAGCCGTCCGGCAGCACCTCGACCACGCCCTCGCCGACGATGTCGGTTTCGCGCGCGGAGAGCTGCTTGAGGATGCCGAACATCAGCTCCTGCTTGCGCATGGTCGAGGCGTTCTCGACCTCAAGCTCTTCCGCAAAACTGACCAGCTCCGCCGGAGTCTTGGTCTTTAGGTCCTGTAGTTTCATTTCCTGCATGCAGAATTGTCCTATGGAAATTGCGCCAGCAGCGAAATTCGGATTGCGGCGTCGCTGGCGGAGGAGAGAGATTCGCAGGTCTTGGGTTAACAGAGGGGCATTGCGGCCCCGAACCCCGATGCACTCGGCGGCTCCAGCCCACTGGAGCCAAAACGCAACTGCATCCGCCTACGTTGGGTGGGATGGACTAAAGATAAGAAAAGACCGCACTTCAGGCAAGGGCTGCAGGCGAGCCAACCCCCGTTTTGCACCAAGAACGCACCAAGCTCAGGACGGTTTCAGCACCGCAAGGATAACAATTCCAATCAACAAAACCGTCGGTATTTCATTGATTATTCTATAGAATTTATGAGAATGCCGGTTGCGGTCGGCGGCGAAATCCTTTCTCCACCGGGCCAGGAAGCCGTGCAGGATGGTCAGCGCCATGACCAGTGCAAATTTTGCCTGCAGCCAGGGTGAGGCGAACCAACCATAGCGAGAATCAGGCCCCTCCCAGGCCAACCACAGGCCCAACAGCCAAGTCACGATCATTGCCGGATTGATGATGCCGCGCAGCAGCCGACGCTCCATCACTTTGAAGGTCTCCGACTGCACGGAGTCCTCCTCGGCGGCGCAATGATAGACGTACAGCCGCGGCAGATAGAACATTCCCGCCATCCAGGCGACGAAGGCGATGATATGGAAGGCTTTGATCCACTGATACGTCATGTCCATCGCCATCGTGCCATCCTGGTCTGAAATCGGTCAGCCGCGCGGTGCGACGCCGCGCACCCGTGCGATCAGCCGCTCGACATGCGCCAGCGGGGTCGCCGGCAGCACGCCATGGCCGAGATTGAAGATAAACGGCCCTCCCGCAAAGGCCTCCATCACCGCATCGATGGCGCGATCGAGCGCCGCCCCTCCGGCCAACAGCACCAACGGATCGAGATTGCCCTGAACCGGCCGCTGCTTCTGAATCCGCTCGCGGGCAAATCGAGGTTCGATCATCCAATCGAGCCCGATTGCATCGACCGGCACGGCCGCAACATATTGCGTCAGCTTGGTCCCGGCACCGCGCGGAAAACCGATGATCTTCGCCTCGGCCCTTTTGTGACGCACCAGGGCAACCATACGGGCGCACGGCTCGATACACCATTTGCGGAATTCATCGGGCGGCAGTACCCCGGCCCAGGTATCGAAAATCTGCACTGCATCGGCGCCCGCCTCCAATTGGCGGATCAGATAATCCGCCGAAACCGCAGTCAGAACATCGATGAGCTCCTTGAACACCTCGGGATGCCGGTAAGCAAACTCGCGGGCGGGCAACTGGTCGGCCGCGCCGCCGCCGACAATCATGTAAGTTGCGACCGTCCACGGCGCTCCGCAAAAGCCGAGCAGAGCCACCGCGGGCGGCAATTCCTGTCTGACGCGCCCGATCGTCTCATAGACCGGTGTAAGCACTGCCTGGTCGATTTCCCGCGGCAAAAGCCTTATCGCTTGCGGTTCGTTCAGCGCATCGAGCTGCGGCCCATCTCCATTTTCGAAGCTCACCCGCCGGCCGAGCCCATGCGGAACTATCAAAATATCGGAAAATAGAATTGCCGCGTCAAAGCCGAACCGGCGCACCGGTTGCAACGTGACTTCGGCGGCAAGCTTCGGATTGAGGCAAAGCTCCAGGAAACTTTTGGTCCTGCCGCGAATCGCCCGGTACTCCGGAAGATATCGCCCTGCCTGGCGCATCAGCCAAACAGGAGGAATAGCCCTTCGCTCACCTTCGAGCACACCGATCAGAGGTTTGGTCACAAGGTTATCCGGCACGCTTTCAGCACCACTAAAATAGATTCTAAGAATCTGTTGTAGTACTTGGACGGTTGATTGGACTCATACATTCGGCTTCACATCTCATCCACGGGTTACCCACATTTCCTCCCAATTGATGCCGGATCGGCTGTTTCGCGGGCCGCCAGCGTTATCGGCGTATCAAGCCGACTGCCGCTGTGTTTTGCAGCCGCCGTCCACATTTCACCGCTGCCTCGCCTAACCGTAGACCCGTGAGCGTCGGGCGGCACCGATGTGGACGACAAGAGCCGCAATACACCTATGGCGCTTGCGCAACAGGAAAAGCCGTGGCCTTCTCCCCAGCTATCGACAGCTTTTCCTACGGAGTCGAAGCAGTCCTATGCCGCATACGGCTGGCTATTTCCACCTTCATCTGATCTCGGATGCAACCGGCGAGACATTAATCACGGTCGCACGCGCGGCGGCCGCGCAATATGTGAAGGTGATGCCGGTCGAGCACGTGCATCCGCTGGTGCGCAGCCAGAAGCAGCTTGATCGCGTGCTGATCGAGATCGAAGAAACCCCCGGCATTGTTCTCTACACGCTGCTCGACGAGGCTTTGGTTACGCGGTTGGAAACCAAGTGCCGTGAACTCGGCCTGCCGTGTCTGTCGATCCTCGGGCCGGTGCTGCATCTGTTCCAGGCCTATCTCGGCGCGGAATCGACCCATAAAGTCGGGGCTCAGCATACGCTCAATGCCGAATATTTCCGCCGCATCGACGCCCTCAATTACACGATGCTGCACGATGACGGCCAGCAGGGCGACGACCTCGAGGAGGCCGACGTCGTGCTGGTCGGCGTGTCGCGCACCTCGAAGACGCCGACCTCGATCTACCTTGCCAATCGCGGGGTCAAGACCGCCAACGTGCCGCTGGTGCCGGGGGTGCCGCTGCCGCCCCAGCTCGAGCATCTTCATCGTCCGCTTGTCGTCGGACTTTACGCAACGCCGGAGCGGATCGTGCAGATCAGGCAAAATCGGCTGCTTGGGCTGAAGGCGCATCGCGACGACGACCAGTACATCGACCGGCAGGCCGTGGCCGAAGAAGTGGCCGCTTCGCGCCGGCTCTGCGCCAAAAACAATTGGCCCTCGATCGACGTGACCAGACGGTCGATCGAGGAAACCGCCGCGGCGGTGCTCGCTTATCTCGGCGAACGTCGCCGGCAACGGGCGTCGTGAGCGCGACCGATGCCGCTATGGCTTGCCGCGGAACCGCTGGTGCTGGCCTCGCGGAGCAGGGCGCGGCAGATGCTGCTTGCCGCCGCCGGCATTCCGTTCGAGGCGCGCCCGGCCGACATCGATGAGCGCGATCTGGAGGCGGCCGCCCCCGCGCCGGCGCCCGGCGCGATCGCCGCATTTTTAGCCCGGCAGAAAGCCGCGGCGGTGGCGCGGCTTTGTCCGGGACGCCTTACGCTTGGCGCCGATCAGACGCTCTCGCTCGGCACCGAGCGGTTTGCCAAACCGGCCGACCGGACCGCGGCCCGCGCGCAATTGCGCGCGCTTTGCGGCCGCACCCATGAACTGCATTCGGCGATTGCCTTCGTCAGAGACGGCAGCGTGTTGTTCGAACATGTCGGGATTGCGCGGCTTACCATGCGGTCGTTTTCCGCCGCCTTCCTCGATCTTTATCTCGACGCCGCAGGCGACGCCGCGACCGCAAGCGTCGGCGCTTACCAGCTCGAGGGTCTGGGCGCGCAATTGTTCGAGCGCGTCGACGGCGATTATTTCACCATACTGGGTCTGCCGCTGATCGCGGCGCTCGACTTCCTGCGCCGCCAAGGCGCTCTCGCGCAATGAGCGACAAGCGACCATTCGTACTGTGCCTGACCGGCTCGCTCGGCATGGGAAAATCGACCGCGGCCAGGTTCTTCGCCGAGGCCGGCGTTGCCGTTTACGACTCCGATGCCGTGGTGCATGCGCTTTACGAAGGCGAGGCGGCGCCCTTGATCGAGCGGTCATTCCCGGGCACGACGGCGGGCGGCAAAGTCGACCGCGGCAGGCTCGCCGCGGCGGTGCTCAACGACAGCGCGGCGCTCGCCCGCCTGGAAGCCATCGTCCACCCGCTGGTTTTTGCCGCGCGGGAGCGGTTCCTCGCCGCGGCGCAGGCGCGCGGCGCGCCCGTCGTCGTGCTCGACGTGCCGCTGTTGTTCGAAACCGGCACGGACTGCCTTTGCGACGCGGTGGCGGTGGTTTCGGCGCCGGCCGAGGTGCAGCGCCGGCGCGCAATGGAGCGGCCGGGCATGACCGAAGATAAATTTGCCACTCTTGTCGCCAAGCAAATGCCGGACGCGGAAAAGCGCCGTCGCGCCGATTTCGTCATCGACAGTTCACAGGACTTCGATCATACCCGGGCGCAAATCCGCGACATTTTACGCTCCGTCGCTAAAATGCCGCGGCGGGAGCGCTGATTCGCGCCAAGAGCGGCCAATGCGAGAGATCGTCTTCGACACCGAGACCACCGGGCTTGATCCGCTGCAGGGCGATCGCCTGGTGGAGATCGGCTGTATCGAGCTGATCAACCGGTTTCCGACCGGCAAGACGTTCCATAGCTATTTCAACCCGGAACGCGACATGCCGGAATCCGCCTTTAAAATTCACGGCCTGACGGCAGACTTTCTCCAGGACAAGCCGTTGTTCACCCACAAGGTGGACGACCTGATCGCGTTTCTCGGCGAGGCCCAGCTGGTTGCGCATAACGCGATGTTCGATCTCGGTTTCCTCAACGCCGAATTGGACCGCGTCGGCCGCACCGGCGTCAGCCGCGAGCGGCTGGTCGACACGCTGTTGATCGCGCGCCGTAAACATCCCGGCGCGCCGAACCGGCTCGACGATCTGTGCCTGCGCTACGCGATCGACAATTCGCGACGCACCAAGCATGGCGCCTTGCTCGACGCCGAGCTTCTCGCCGAGGTCTATGTCGAACTGATCGGCGCCCGCCAGGCGCAGCTGGTTCTGGCGCAAGCCGCAGTGGCCGCGGACGCTGCCCGCGAGGTCATCGCGCGGCGCCAGCGGCAGGTGCCGCTTGCCGAACGGCTGACCGCACAGGCGCGTGCGGCGCACCGTCGCTTTGTCGCCAGCCTCGGCGACAATGCCATTTGGCGCGATTACGTCAGCCTGGATTGAGCGTCGGAAAAGCCGGTGCCGGTTGTGCCGCGGCCAGCCGCTGGCGATACAACCCCACGAAATCGATCGGCTCCAGCAACAACGGCGGGAATCCGCCGTTGCGCGTCGCGGTAGCGACGATTTCGCGGGCGAACGGAAACAACAGCCGCGGACACTCAATCATCACGGTCGGTTGCATGCTGTCGGGCGGCACATTGAGGATGCGGAACACCCCGGCATATAACAGCTCGAAACCGAACAACAGCATGCCCCCCGACTCCGCCTTGCCTTCCAGGCGCAGCGTCACCTCGGTGTCGGTTGTGGAGAGCGGCGCGGCCTCGACGGTGATGTTGATGTTGATCGCCGGCTGTTGCGGGCTCGGTGCCAGCGCCCGGGGCGCGTTCGGATTTTCGAAGGAAAAGTCCTTCACATATTGCAAGAGGACGCCGACCTGCGGCATCGGCATTTGCGGCTCGGGGCCGCCATTGGTCATTGACATCGCTGTCTCCGGCGTACGCTCGGCGGCTTGGCTAACATAGGGGAGGGGGGGCGAACAATGCCGGCGCCCGCTTAAGCCGCGGCGGTATCGGACTGGGGTTCGTCGCCGTTATCCGGCCGGGAAATCGCGAAATTCTGCCGAAAACGGATGGCCTTGAGCCGACTTCCGTTGTTGGCGTGACGGCGACGATCGTTTAATCTTGCGTTCGGCATGCCGGGACGTGATCGGCGGTCACTGGATGGCCGCCTTTGCGTGCCTACATAGAGCGGAGGGTTCGTGCGTCCGCCCGCGGCCAGTCGCTTACCGCGTCCGCAATAGACCGTTCCTGCTATTGGCAGTGCCGAAAGAATGCCCGACGTGTTCGACATCTACACCATCATCTTTTTGGCGCTGGCGGTATTCATTTTCCTGCGCCTGCGCAGCGTATTGGGACAGCGCACCGGACGCGAGCGGCCGCCCTACGATCCCTACTCGGCGCGCGACGCCGTGCGTAGCCCGGCAGGCGACAAAGTGGTGACACTGCCGCCGCGGCCGGCCGAGCCGCCGCCGCGACCGGTCGAGGCCGCGCCATCTGCCGCGGAGCGGTGGAAAGACATTGCCGAGAGCGGGTCGAGCGCGGCGGCGGGTCTTGACGCCATCGCCGCCGCCGATGCGAGCTTCGACGCCAAGCACTTCGTCACCGGCGCGCGCGCCGCTTACGAGATGATCGTGACGGCTTTTGCCGCCGGCGACCGCCGTCAATTGCGCAGCCTGTTGTCACGCGAAGTCTTTGACGGGTTCGATGCCGCGATCACCGAGCGCGAACGCCGCAGCGAAACCGCCGAGACACGCTTTGTCTCGATCGACGCCGCGACGATCATAGCCGCCGAGCTGCGCAATCGAGCCACGGCGCAGATCACCGTTCGCTTCGTCTCCAAGCTGGTGTCGGCGACGCGCGACCGCTCCGGCGCGGTGGTCGACGGCAATGCCGAAAAGGTCACCGACGTCACCGACGTGTGGACCTTTGCGCGCGACGTTTCCTCGCGCGATCCCAACTGGAAAGTCGTCGCGACCGAAGCTGGGCAATGACGATCAGGCCGCCGTCGCCGCGGCGCCGGCTGTTGCGCCTGCTCGCTTTATTGGTCGGGGTTGTCGCCGCGCCGATGCCGGGCTTCGGCCAAGAACGCAGCCAAGAACGCAGTCCGGAGCGCGAGCCGATCATATTCGCGGATACCCAATACGAGCCGGTCGACTGGTCGGATCTCGATGGCTGGGACGGCGACGACCATGCCGCGGCCTTCGCCGCCTTCCTCAACAGCTGCCGCGCGCTCGACTTAAAGCATCGCCGGGAGCGGCAATTGACCGCGATTCCGTTGGCGCTGAAAGACATTTGCGAACGGGCGCGGCAGGCGATCCCGCTCGATGAAGACGGCGCGCGGGGATTTTTCGAGGAGAATTTCCGCCCCATCCGCATCAATCGGCTCGGCGACAGTAACGGTTTCCTCACCGGCTATTACGAGCCCATTATCGCCGGCTCGCGCGTGCCGACCGGCGAATTCACCGCGCCGCTGTATCGGCGGCCGCCGAATCTCGTCGTGTCCGGCTGGCGCCGGCTCGGCAAAGACACGTTTCCCAGCAAGGGAGTGCTGGTTGGCCGCCGCGTCGGCCGCCGCAAGATCGTGCCCTATTACACACGCGCCGAGAT
>Ga0187769_10002327_pt1 | contig 11092 bp, 9 predicted proteins | sample 0116_SJ02_MP02_1_FD_133140 | JGI IMG/M metagenome (GOLD analysis project Ga0187769, IMG submission 133140) | Tropical peat soil microbial communities from peatlands in Department of Meta, Colombia - 0116_SJ02_MP02_10_MG | ecosystem: Environmental > Terrestrial > Soil > Wetlands > Peat | place... | reverse complement strand
CGTAGAAGTCCTTCCACTTCAGGATCTCGATCGGGTCCTTCTCGGCGAACAGCTTCTCGAGAAGGTCGCGCAGAAGGTCGTCCGCCTCGTTCTCGAGCCGGTTTACCTCGACGATCGCACGGTTGAGGTTCGCCGGGGCGCCGCGATAGAGTTCGTCGAGGCCAAGGATGCCGTTGCTGACGTACTCGACCGACTCTACGACGATGTCCGCGAACCGGCGGAGTTCCTCCCGGCTTCGGACGAGGCCGTAGGTCTTCACCCGGGCGGAGACGGACTCGATCCCGTCCACGATGTCGTCCAGCGCGCTCGCGAGTCGCCCCACCTCGGTGCGCACGTCCGAGCTGAGGCGCCGGTTGTTGAGCTCGATGAAGATCCGGTGCACCTCCTCGTCGGCGGCGTGCTCGATCGTGGTGATCCGTTCGACCTTCGCGTCCCGGTCGGTGGTCGGGTCGTCGAGCAGCTCCCGGAGGGCGAGCGCCGCCTGTTGCGCGGTCAGGGAGAGCGACCGCAGGTAGGTCGAGAACCGCCGGACGAGCACGGCGAGTTCGTCCTCGCCCGAGACGTCCTCGAGCGAACGTCGTGAGGTCTCGGGAAGCAGCGCGAGGGTGAGCAGGAACCCGACGAACGAGACCGCGGCAAGGAGCCCGAAGAACCAAGGAAGCCCGTAGACGGCATAGAAACTCGCGAAGACGAACACCGCGACGACCGCGCCGATCTTTCCGGCTGCGGCGGCGATACCGTGGCCGGTCGTACGGAACGCGGTCGGGAACACCTCACTCGGGTAGACGAACGTCGTCGTGTTGGGGCCGAAGTTCGCGAAGAAGAAGGTGAGGCCGTAGACGGCGAGGAACACGGGGATGACTCCGATGAGCGCCCCCCAGCCGATGGAGAGAAGGAGGAACGCGGCAGCCATGACGCCGAAGCCGATGTACTGGAGCGGCCGACGCCCGACGCGGTCGATCAGGGCCACCGCCGCCCAGTAGCCGGGGACGGAGGCAAACAGCGCGATCAGGACGTTCCCGGTGGCGAGCAGCCGTACCTGCTGGAGGGGCGGGTAGGAGGAGGCGTTCGCGAACCCGATCTCCTTCAGGATGAGCGGGTTGAAGATGTTCGTCGAGTAAAACGCGACGTCGAGGAGGAACCACGTCGCGGCCGTACCGAAGATCAGCAACCCATAGGAGCGGAAGAACTGCCGCAGCGGGACCCGGGACGCTCGGACGGAACCCGTGGGAGCCACGGTGACCCCGGTGATCGACCCGACCGTGCGGGCGGCTTCACCGACCGCCCCTTGGGAGAGGCTGAACCGCGGGGTCTCCGGCATCCGGATTCGATAGTAGATCGTGAGGAGTGCAGGGACCGCTCCGAGTCCGAGGATGAGGCGCCAGGCGATGTCCAGGCTCGGCGCCAGGAACACCACCGCGAGGCTCGTGCCGGCCCCGACGAGCAGGCCGAACCCCTGCATGGCGAAGACGCTCGCGACGAGGCGGCCGCGACTCTGCACGTTCGAATACTCGCTCATGATGGTGGCGCTGAGCGGGTAGTCGCCCCCGACCCCGACACCGAGGACGAACCGCCAAAGGATCAGCACGGTGACCGTGGAGAGGCCCGCGACCGGAACGCTGAGCGCGCTCCCGACGGCGGCGATCGCCATGATCGTCAGGGTGAGTCCGTAGACCTTCCGGCGGCCGAGTCGGTCACCGAGCCATCCGAAGAAGATCTGGCCGACGGCTGCGCCCATCAGGGCCGAGGAGCCGAGGAAGGCGAGTTCGGTCTTCCCGATGGCGCCGCCCGGGGCCAGGGCGACCAGGATCGGGAGGACGAGCGAGATGACGAACAGGTCGTAGGCGTCCGAGAAGAACCCCATCCCGGCGACGATGATCGTTCGGAAGTGGAACCGCTGGATTCGCGCGCCGTCGAGGGCGTTCAGAATCTGGCGGGGGTCCGAGGGCGTTGGGGGTGGGTCCGGCCCGGACTGGGCAGGAACTGACGTCACGCACAACCGACGTTTTCGAATATTTAGGCGGTGACTACCAAAACCCCGTAGCGCGGACTCCCCGGGGTTGGGAGGGGCCGGCTACGGAGCGGGGCCTGTGCGCCCCCAGGACTCGACCAACAGCCGTTCCACTTCGCGTTCTCCGGGGACCTGCGGGTTCGCGAGCACCGCCGGTGAGCGGAGGGCGTTCGCAACGATGCGGGGGCGGGCCGCCTCGAGGTGCGAGCGGTCGACCCCGACCGCCTCGAGCGACCCCGGAACCCGAAGGTTCTCGAAGAGCCGGGCCAACCTCACTTCGAACGGGACCGGCGACCGGTCGTCCGCGAAATGGACGGCGAGCGAGAGCGTCTCGATCCGGTCCCGGGCGGAGGGCCGGTCGAACTCGAGCACCCGGGGGAGGAGGATTCCCATCAGGCGTCCATACGGGATTCCGGTCGGGGGCACGAGCGCCCGCGCGAGCGCGTGGGCGACGCCCCGTTGGGCGTTCGAGGCGGCGAGCCCGGCGAGCGTGGCGGCGAAGTGCAGGGCCTCCTTCGCGTCCGGGTCGTCGCTCCATCTGAGCGCGTGCGGCAATCGCTCGAAGACCGTCCGGACGACATAGAGCGCCAACGCGTCCGAGAACGGGTTCGCCCAGGCCGAGAGGTACGCCTCCACCGCCTGCGTGAGCGCTTCGAGGCCGCCGTCGCGGCGGAGGTCGTTCGAGAGCATGCTCGCGAACCCCGCGTCCACGATCGCCCAATCGGGGGCCAACGCTCGATGGGCCAGCTCGATCGGCTCCTCCTCGAGGGAGCGGAGGTCGACGGTCCAGCTCGCCTCACTGCCGCTTCCGCTCGTGGTCGGGACGGCGGCGAGACGGCAGTGCGGCGGGTCGGGGAGCTCGAGCACGGGCGGTAAGGTGGAGATCGAGAGGTCGGGGTTCTCGACGAGGAGACGCGCGGCCTTGGCGCCGTCGAGCGTGCGGCCCCCGCCCACCGCCACGAGCCAGTCCGGTCCGAAGGCGGTGAGACGTTTCGCGAGTTCCCCCACCGAATCCAGCCGGTCGGCCTCCGTCCCGGCGTCGATCACCTCGACGGTCGTCTCGGATTTCGCGAGTTCCTCGACGACCCGCTGGTGCCCGTGGTGGGCGGCGACGACCGGGTCGACCACGACGGCGGCCCGGCGGGCACCGAGGCCGCTCAACTGTTCGACGGCGCCCGGTCCCCAGGCGATTCGCGGCGAAGTGAAGAATCCGGTCATCCCTCTTCGCCGTCACCCGGCGAACCGCTCACGGAGGCGGGCCCTCGCGGCACCGGCGGCAGGCTCCCATCAAGGAGAACGCGATCCCGTCCACGCTCCAGCCGTCCGGGTGGTGGCCGGCGAGTTCGGTGAGGAAGTGTCGGTCGAGTTCGGTCAATTCGACGCTCTGGATCCGACCGCACGCGCGGCAGACGATGTGGGCATGCGGGTCCTCGACCAGGTCGACCCGGATGACCCGCGGGGTCGGCGCCTCAATCCGCAGCTCCGGGGGGACGCGAATCCGCACCGGGGATTTCCGTGCCGGAGATCGACGACGGGCGGTCATCCCGGTTCGGACCCCGTCTCGGTATTTAGGCCCCCCGTCACGGGACCTGTCCGCGAGCGCTCTCCTAGCGCCGGCTCCCGCGGGCCGGTCCGGTCGCCCCTCGAGCCCGCCGGACGACGATAGGGCTGATCGTGGTCGGTGGGAGCGTCGCCGCGGAGTCCACCGGGACCGACCATTTCGAACCGTTAGCAACGCGAAGGCCTCCGAGGATGAACTCCATCAGCTCCCGCAGCTTCTTGCGGGGAAGGCCGTCCCCCCAGGAGACGTAGCGCATCGCGACGAACTCGGCGATACCCATCAACGCGCAGGCGGCGAGGTCCTCGTCCCAGTCGCGGAACTCTCCCCGGTCCATCGCCGCACGCAGCCGTCGGGCGTATCCGTTCGCGATTCGGTAGTAGTACCACTCGTAGATCGGAGGGTCCGCGAACTCCGCCTGCTTGATGATCCGGTAGAGCTTGCGGTGGCGCGGAAGGAAGTCGTAGAAGAAGATCTCGAACCCGCGCACCTCGGCGTCGGCCCGGTTCGAAAGGTGGTCCGTCCCCTCCGAGAGCGCCCGACGGAGGTCGTGGTTGATCTGCTGGATCAGCGCCCGCATCAACTCCTCCTTCGACTGGAAGTAGAGGTAGAACGTACCGGCCGCTACCCCCGCCGTGCGCGTGATCTCCGAGATCCGTGCGTCGTAGAACCCTTCGTCCCCGAACACCTTCTCGGCCGCGCGGAGGATCTTAAGGCGCGTACGCTGGCCCCGCTCGGTCTTGCCGTGGGTTCCGGGGGAAGGAGGGTTCCGCCCCGGCCGGCTCGAGAGGCGCCGTCGCCCGTTCCTCCCCGGTCGGGCCGACATCAGCTCTTTCCCTCCCGCACGAGCAGCGGATAGTCCTTCTTCCCGGCCCGGGTGTGGGGAATCTCGGGGAGGCGAACGAACGATTTCGGCACCTTGTAGGCGGCGAGCCGCTCGCGCATATACCTCCTCAGGTCGTCGTCGGCGACCGGCGAGCGTTCGACCAGGTACGCCCGGCCGACCTCCCCCCACTTCGGGTCCGGCACACCGATGACCGCCGACTCGACGACCAGAGGGTGCGTCTCGAGGACCTGCTCGACCTCGGCGATGTAGACGTTCTCGCCGCCGGACTTGTACATCAGCTTCGTCCGTCCGACGAAATAGTAGAACCCGTCCGCGTCCCGTCGCAACACGTCCCCCGTGCGAACGTACGGACCGGACATCGCGGCCGCCGTCGCCTCCGGGTTGTCGAGGTAGCCGGAGAAGAGGACCGGTCCCCCGACGAGGAGTTCCCCGAGGTCGTTGTCGTTGCCGTGCTCGTCGACGAGCCGCATCTCGCAGAGCAGGTTCGTCCGTCCGATCGTCCCGGGTCGCTCGAGGTCCTCGGCCGTCGAGTAGAGGAGGTTCGGTCCCGCCTCCGTGAGCCCGTACCCCTGGTAGAACGGGATCCCCCGGTCCCGGAACGACTTCACGACCGCCGGCGGAGAGTTCCCGCCGCCGCTCTTCGCGAACCTCAGCGACGCGAGCGACGCCTTCGCGAACTCGGGGCGGCCGACCATGTCGATGAACATCGCCGGGACCCCCCCGAGGATCGTCGCCTTCTCGGCGTCGATGAGACGGAGGATCTCGACCGGGTCGAACCGGTCGAAGAAGACGGTGCGGCCACCCACGATCATCAGCGGGAGCAGCAGGACGTTCCAGCCGCCCGTGTGGAACATCGGGAACACGGTGATCGTCGAGTCGTCGCCGGTGAGCTTCCAGCCCTCGGCCGTGTTGAGGGCGTTCATGAAGAGGGCCCGCAGGCTGAGGACCGCCCCCTTCGGGCGGCCGGTGGACCCTCCCGTGAACAGGACGAGAGCGGGAGCCTCCCAGTCGGGAAGCTCCTTGGGCCGGGACGGGGGAACCACCGCGGGCTGCGTCAGTTCCTCGAGCGACGCCGTCGGGCGTCCGGGGACCGTCACCGACGCGAGCTCGCCCGGCACGAGCCGTCCGCGAACCAGGAGGCTCGGTCGGATGCGCTCGAGGTCCGCGGAGAATTCGGCGGGGGTGAGCCGCAGGTTGTGGGGCACGAGGACGGCCCCGAGCTTGAGCGCGCCGAAGAGGAGCACCACCATCTCCACGTCCGGGCCAGAGAGGATCGAGATCCGGTCCCCGGAGTGGACCCCGAGCGCGCGCAGCCGCCCGGCGGCGCTCGCGGCGCGGCGCTCGAGTTCCTCGAACGAGAGCGAGCCGCCGCGGCTCGCATCGGTCAAAGCGATGCGGGACCCGTAACGGAGCGCGAGGCGTGCGGAGAGGTCCAGGCGCATACCCTACCCCCACTTCACCACGGTGGAGCCCCAGACGTAGCCGCTTCCGGCCGCCGCCATCACGACCGGTCCGTCGGTGAAGCGGCCGGAGTGGAGCGCGATGTCGAGCGCCATGAACTGGTCCGCCGACTGGCTGTGGCCGTACGGTTCGAGGTAGATCGCGCGTTCGGGAGGGACGCCGATCCCATCGACGATCGCGTGGTGGAACGACCGCTTCATGTGGTTGATGATCAGGAGCTGGATGTCGGAAGCGGTGAGCCCGCTCCGCTCGATCGAGGTTCGGATGACGCGCAGGAAGTTCGGGAGCGACACCTGTTCCATCCGTCGACGGAAGAACCGCTCGTTGAGCAGCGTCTCGGCGAAGACCTGCCCCTCCCGTTCGTACGCCGGGTAGACCGGGTGACGCGCGCCGCCACCGGCTTCCACGGGGGCTCGGGAGAGGGAGCCGTCGCTCAGGAAGTCGGAGGCGAGGATCGTGTTCTTCGGATGGTCCCTCGCCACGACGACCGCCCACCCCGCGTCGGCGAAGTTGTCCATCCACTGGCTCATGGGCGCCACCGGAGAGACCATGTACGACTCCTTCGAGGCCCCAATGAGGAGGACCGCGCGCAGGTTGGGGTCCGCGAGGAGGAAGTTCTTCGCGGCGTAGAGGCCGAAGACGCAGCCGGCGCACATCGCCGAGACGTCGAACGCAAAGCATTCCGGGATTCCGAGCCGGTCCTGGAGGAAGGTGCTCGCGAGCCACACGTGGTAGTCCTTCCACTGCGACCCGGACCAGATCACGAGGCCGATGTCGGACCGGTCGACCCCGTTCGCCCGGGCCCGCTCGAGGGCGACGCGGCCGGCCCGGCGTGCCATGTCGCTCGGCATCACGTTCGGCGCGCTCACGTGCTTCCGGGTGAACCCCTGCTTTTCCTGGACGACCGCGAGCGGGAGGTGGAAGCGACGGCCGACCGCCGCCGCGCTCATCGTGGTGCGGGGGATGTAGAGGCCGTAGGAGACGACCCCGACGTCCGTCATCTACCGCACCTCCTCGATCGAACCCGGGAGGATCTCCGGTGAAGCGCCCGTCAGGAACCGGCTCACTACGTCGTTGAACTCGGTCGGCCGCTCAAGAAGGTGGAGATGGTTGCGGCCGCGAAACAGCACGAGGGATGCCTTCGGGATGAGACGGTAGAGGTAGAGCGAGTTTGTCCAGGGGACGACACGGTCCTCCGTGCCGGTCGTGAGGAGCACCGGGACCTCGAGGCGGGCGTCGGTCTCGGTCGCGTCGAACGACTGGAGCGACATCGCCTGGTACATCCACTGGGTCCCGTCGGTGGGGGAGGCGAGCCGGTCCGCGATGATCGCGTCGATCACCTCCGGATGCTCCTCGGAGAAGCCCGGCGTCAGAGCGACCGACATCGTCCGACGGAGCCGATGGGGCTCGGTCTCGTTCGGGACCTGACGGGTCACCTCCGCGAACGTCTCGGGCGGCATGTTCTTCGACGCCGGACCGCCCGGGAGCGTGCAGGAGAGCACGAGCGCGTCGACCCGCGTCGGGGCGATTCCCGCGAGCGCCTGGGCGATCGCGCCGCCCATCGAGGCACCGAGCACCGCCGCTTTCTCGACCCGCTCGGTGTCCAGGACCGAGAGGATATCGCGAGCGAACTCCGACGCTGAGTACGGTCCCGGGAGAGGGGAGCTCCTGCCGACCCCTCGGTTGTCGACGAGGATCAACCGGAACCTCTCTTCGAGCGCGGGCGACTGGCCGCGCCACATCCAGAGGCCGTAGCCGAGCCCCTCGACCATCACCAGCGGCCGGCCCTTCCCCCGGACCTCGTAGTAGATCTTCGTCCCGTCTCGGGTTGCGAACGGCATCCGCTACGCCTCCCTCGCGGCCGTAGTTACGGGAGCCTCTCCGCGGTCCCCGAGGTAGGTCCGGTGCACCCGCTCGTCGGCGAGGATCTCCTGCGAAGTTCCCGAGAGGACGATCCGACCGGCCTCGAGAAGATGCACCCGGCTCGCGATCGGAACCGTCTGCCAGACGTTCTGTTCGGTGAGAAGGATGGGGAGGTCATTCGCCACGTGCTCGATCGTGAGAAGGAGGTCCTTCACGAGGGTCGGGTGAAGGCCGGTGGTCGGCTCGTCCATCACGAGGAGCTTCGGATGCGCGACCAGCGCGCGGGCGATCGACACCATCTGCTGCTGACCCCCGCTCAACAGGTGGGCCGGCGAGCGCATCTTCGGGCCGAGGTCCGGGAAGAGGCGTTGCACCTCCGCGAGGTCGGCCTCGAGGTCAACCTTCTCCCCGCGACGTTGCGCGAGCCGAGAGCCGAGGCGCAGGTTGTCGATGACCCGAAGCTCGCCGAAGAGACGAGCCCGTTCGGGGACGCACACGATGCCGAGACCCGCGACCACCTCGGGTCGCAGCCTCTCGATCGGCTGTCCTTCGAACCGGACGGAACCCAGGACGGGACGAAGCGACCCCACGATCGAGCGGACGAGGGTGGACTTCCCGGCCCCGTTCGGACCGATGATGAGCGTGATCCCTGCCCCCGACGAGAACGAGACCGCGTCGAGCACCGTCGACCCGTAGTACCCCGATGACAGCCTATCAACCTCCAACATCGCTGCTCCCCAGATACGCCGTCCGGACGGCCGAATCGTGATAGAACTCGGACCGGCTCCCGTGGAAAATCACCCGGCCGCGGTCGAGCGCGAGGACCCGGTCCACCACGGGGAGGATTTCGGCGAGGCGGTGCTCCACGATGAGCATCCGAACGCCCCGCGCCTTCAGCGCGGCGAGCGTGCCGACAAGGGCCAGGGCCTCGGTCCGGCTCAGCCCCCCGATCGGCTCGTCGAGGAGCAGCAGGTCGGGGTTCGTGGCGAGCCCCTTCGCCAGTTCGAGCCGCTTCAGGAGTCCGAACGGAAGTGCTCCCGTGGGGTAGTTCCGCCAGTCGGTGAGACCGGTCTCCGCGAGGACCTCCTCCCGGTCCACGGTCCCGCGAAGCTCGCTGAACAGGACGAGGTTCTCGTCGACCGTGAGCGAACGAAACGGACGGACGATCTGGTAGGTCTTGACCATCCCCATGCGCGCGACGCGCCACGGCGGGAAGCGGGTGATGTTCCGGTCGCGAAACCGGATCATCCCATGGGTCGGGTGGAGCTGTCCGGCGATGAGGTTGAGGAGCGTGGTCTTGCCGGCACCGTTCGGGCCGACGATGGCGAGGGTGTTGTCGGTCATCTCGAACGAGACGTCGTCCACCGCCCGGTTCCCGCCGAACATTCGGGTAACGTGGGAGACCGTGAGCAGGCTCATCCGGCCTCCGGGGTGCTCATGAATTGGATGAACCGCCGGACCGGCCCGGTGACCCCCCGGGGCAGGAAGAGCACGAGCAGGATCGCAATCGCGGTGAACAGAATTAGATTGAGCCCGGGGAACCAGGACAGGGTGTACTGATAGACCAGAATCACCAGGTATCCTGCGAGCACGGAACCCGCGATCTCCCCCGCGCCGCCCAGGATGACGATCAGGAGCGGGAGGAAGAGGAACGTGAACTCGAACGTGTCGACCCCGGCGAACGTCACCACCAGCGCGTACGCCGCGCCGGCGAACCCCGCGATCCCGCTCGCGAGCGTGAAGGCGACCACCTTGTACGGGAACGTCCAGATCCCCTGCGAACTCAACGCGTCCTCGTCGTCGCGGATTCCCCGCAGAATAAGCCCGAAGTGGGAGTTCCGTAGGAGGTAGAGCACGGTCAAGAGGAATCCGTTCGCGACCGACAGGATGACGAGCTCGGCGCCCGGGGTCGGCGCGAGGAACGGGAGGTCGAAGTATCCCAGCGTTGGCATACCGAGCTGGGTCCAGTAGTTCGCGATGAAGTCCAGACCAAGCAGCGGAAGCAGGAGCGAGAGCAGCGAGAAATACGGTCCCCGAAGGCGCAGCGTGGGGAACGAGAACAGGAAGCCGCCGAGGGCGCCGACCCCCAGAGAGACGGCGAGCAGGAACGGGATGTACCGCTGTCCTCCCCAGGCGAAGTAGCCGGTGACGAACGCCCCGAGCCCGTAGAAGAACGGCAGCCCAAAGTTGAGGTAGCCGCTCAGCCCCGAGGAGAAGTCCCACGCGAGCGCGAGGGTGATGTAGATGCTGGTGAAGACGAGCGAGAGCGCGAAGTACGAGGTCGGAGCGCCCTCGGCGAGGACGACGAAGGCGAAGATCGCGATGAGCGCTGCGAAGTAGAACGGCGACATCAAGCGGTTCCCCCAGCCGAGAACGAACGCGAGGTAGACGCTGGCAAAGACCACCCAGAACGGGAAGTAGATGGGGAGGAGCCACGGCGACAGCAGCGAGAGCGGGAGAGACGACGCACCGGCCCAGGGCGCGGTCGTCGCGGTGAACACGGCGATCGCAGCGAGGGCAACCAGATAGAACGGCGAACGGAACCGCTTCCAGACCGCGGTCCAGTCGAATCTCGCGGACGGACGCTCAGGTGCTTTCACGGAGCAGCCCCCCGAATCCGTGCGGAAGCGCAGCGATGAAGCAGATGGCCACCACGAACGCCACGATGTCCGTGAGGCTCTGGCTCGTGGGATACAGGAACGCCACGGTCTCCTGGCTGAACGAGAGAAGGAATGCCGCCGGGAGCGTCCACTTGAAGTTCCCAAGGCCGCCGATGACCGCCACCACGAACGCGATCACGAACGGCTCGATCCACATCGTCGGCACGACCTCGGTCGCGGGGACGATCAGCACGGCGGCGATCGCGACGAGCGCGGACGAGACGACGACGACGATGAGATACACCTGGCGCACGCGGATGCCGAAGAGCGCCGCGGTCTCAGGGTCCTCCGCCGTGGCCCGGATCGTGTGACCGTAGCTGGTCCATTCAATCCAGGCCCAGAGCGCGAACAGGAGGACGAGGGCGACCCCGGCGGTGACGATGTACACCGGGTTGACCGAAACCCCGTAGATGAGGATGCCCTTGATGGGAATGAGGGACGGGATGACGAATCCCGAAGCGCCGTGGAAGTAGTACGAGAACATGTACTGGAGCAGGAGAGCGAACATGAAACTCACGATGAGGAAGCGCAGTGGGTCCGGCGCGAACCGGACGCAGAGAAGGAAGATCGCGACCCCGACCAGAATCGCCACCCCGACGGCGATCACGGCGGAGATCAGCAGGTCGTAGCCCTGCTCGACCACGAGCCAGTAGATGATGTAGGCCGTGACCATGTAGAGGGCGCCGTACGCG
>Ga0187769_10002326_pt1 | contig 11093 bp, 3 predicted proteins | sample 0116_SJ02_MP02_1_FD_133140 | JGI IMG/M metagenome (GOLD analysis project Ga0187769, IMG submission 133140) | Tropical peat soil microbial communities from peatlands in Department of Meta, Colombia - 0116_SJ02_MP02_10_MG | ecosystem: Environmental > Terrestrial > Soil > Wetlands > Peat | place... | reverse complement strand
GTCCCTTGCAGGCCAAAAGTGCGCTGACGATGTCATCGCGCATCTTCTTTGCATACTCATCGGCGACCGCGTCTGCCTTTTCTCTGGACGCGTTATCCGGCTGTAGAGATCGCTCGGGTTCCAGCGGAGCCCTGGCCGCCGGTTGCTCGGTTACTGCTTTCCGCAACTCTGACAGAGGCGCGTCGAGGGCTTTGCCGCGTGTCAGGATCACCGCACGTTCGATGAAGTTTTCGAGCTCGCGGATGTTCCCCGGCCAGTCCCAAGCCATCAGTCCCTTCATCACCGATGTAGGAATGGACTCGATCTTCTTCTGCATCTGCTTCGCGCACTTCTGAACGAAGTAATTCACCAGCACACGAATGTCTTCTCTGCGTTCTCGCAATGGCGGAACTCGGATGGGAAAGACAAGCAGCCGGTAATACAAGTCACTCCGAAATTCCCGGTCGGCAACCATCTTCTCCAGATCTCTATTCGTTGCAGCAATCAGGCGAACGTTCACCTTGCGCGTATGGGTGCTGCCCAGCCGTTCAAACTCGCGTTCCTGCAGCGCACGCAAGAGCTTCGGCTGGATCTCGGTGGGAATGTCTCCTACCTCGTCCAGGAAGAGGGTGCCCTGGTCCGCCAGTTCCAGTCGCCCAATCTTTTGGCTAATGGCGCCGGTGAATGCTCCTTTCTCATGACCAAAAAGTTCGCTCTCCAGCAAGCCTGTTGGGATCGCCGCACAGTTAAGCTTTACAAACGTCCGGCCTTTGCGACGACTGTGGTCATGAATCGCGCGAGCGACTAACTCCTTTCCGGTTCCGGTCTCACCGAGGATCAAGACAGTGGAATCGTTCGGAGCCACGGTCTCGATCAGTTCTAGGACGTGCTTCAGTGCCGGGCTTGTACCAACGATTTCGCCGAAGCTCATCTCGGTGCGAATTTCCTCTTCGAGGTAGAGCTTCTCTTGCGCCAGCTTGTCTTTGAGTTCTGAGATTTCCTCGTAAGCCAATGCATTTTCAATGGCGATGCCAATCTGGCCCGCTGCTTGGCTGAGAAAATCAATATCCTCCGGGCTAAACGACATTTCAGTTCCGCGCGCAATCCCGAGCGTGCCGAGCGCTCGACCGCGGTTCACAATCGGAATAATGCAGTGACTCTTCGCTCCCTCGGCAATTGACACCCGGTAAGCTTCTGGACTTAACGACTCCATCTCATTCGCGCTTACAACAATCGGCTTCATCGACCTGAATGCTTCGTTGGCGGCGGCATTGTGAGGAAGAAGCAGCCCTTCCGTTGCGACTCCTTTGCCATGTGGCAAATCGAGGGCATACAACCTCTGCTCTCCTGACGCGGTATCAGTTAACGTGATGCCTACGCCGCCGCATTCCATTACCTCGCGAATGTTCGCCGAGATGGCGCGCAGCACTTCACGGAGTTGAAGGTTGGAGTTAATCCTGTTCGTCAGGTTCAGAAGGAACTGCAAGCGCGTTTGAGCCGCCTGGGCCCGCCGGAGATTGAGCCCATCGTCGATCGCGAAGGCGACGTTGCGTGCGACAAGCTGTAACAATTCAATGTCCTCGGCCGCGTAGGTTACGCCCGGAGCACTAGCGATTCCCAAAGTGCCGAGGCGCCGATGTGGCGTCGTCAGCGGCACGCGAACTGCCGAGCCAATCGCTATGCCTTTTCCAGCAATGAACTTTTTCAGATGTGGGAACTGTTCATCGGTGTTCCAGTCGGGAATGTGAAGAGGTTCTTGAGTATCGTAAACCAGCCATTTCGCTAGATCGTCGGCAGGCAGATCTTCATCGCCCGGAGCTGGTCCCCCTTTGCCCCAGGCGTGCCATTCGAACTCTGGGGAGTTTTCCTTAAAGACCATCATGTCCAGATGGTCGAAGGAGAGAAGCTCGCCAAGCAGATCAGCGAGAGTCTTGGCCAATTCCTCAGGTTGGCGGCACGCAACCAGCGCCTCGCTGATGCGAACGACGGCTTCGTAGCGTCGTGAACTGGAGTCCGGCGTGATCTGCACCTGTCCGCCCATACGGGTCTTGCCCTGAGCTGTGATCCGATGACGGAATAGTTTAGCTTAGAAACTGATGACGATTCACGCTCGCATTAATTCGAATGCATCGAAAACTCGTGACGGTCGATCCCGAATCACGGGCAATGCGGAAGCTGATACACCGAAGCGAGACGGCAGAATCCGGGCGTCGCGGATCAGAGACATTTATGGGATGGGTTGGCGGCTTCGTTTTGGGCGGGCAACACGCCAGCGTTCAAGAAACCGGTCAAGGTTTTCCTTCGGCTCGCTGCGCTCGACCTATGACTGAACTCTCGCCCGCTTGCCCAAGCTGCTCCGCTAGAAAACGAAGGCACGACTTCGAAGTCTCCCGAGGACAAGTCCATTTCTTCCCATTTTTTCCTAGCGGAAACAAGACAGGAGCGGAGAGGGAGACGAGTCAAGCCCGCGCGTTTTCTCAGCGCGCCGCCTAGCGGTCGCAGCGAAGCGGAGAGGCTTGAAGCGGCTCCCGCGCTCCGTACAATCGCGCAGGAAACATGGGCTTTCTCCCTATTCAAAGGTGTGTTTATGGACGGCGTATGTTGTGACCTGTCGCGACTGTCTGCCTCGCTAGAAAGCGCATTAGGGGCCGTTTACCTTTGTAAACGGCGCCTTCTGCAACTGGCTCATTCATCGCGAGTTGACCAACCTGAGCGAAAGTTTACGAACGTGTACCCTTTCAGGGGTGGACTGTCGAAAATACTCCCGGTGCGAAGCACCGAAAAGCTCCAAACACCACGCTTGGAGCTAAAGGCTACAGCAGGGATCGACGCGGAACCCTGTCCAATGAATTCTCAGGACGAGATTATTCTCCCGGTAATAACTGAGCTTCGGTTGTTAGGTTGTGGCTGGTAGTGGTCAAGGCAAAGGGCGTGGGATTGAAAGCGGCATGGCACTCGCAACCCAGTGCAAGAGTGTTGCTCGATCTCAGCAGATAGTAGGACGCTTGCCAGCACTGATTTCCAAGGATTTTCCTGAAGTATGTCCGTCTGGTCTTCTGCTAAAAAGTCAACTTCAATCCGAACTCGAGTTGCCGTGGCGCGCCCAGGGAATAGACTCCTGTTCCAACGCCAACTCGGTCCACATTGTGGCCAATGGGAGTTGTCCCGTTAATTTGCCCGGCGGCTCCCGTCAACAGTCCGTTCAGGGCGGTCCCGGGCAGGTCAAAATTGGCAAAGTTGAAAAGGTTATAGAAGCCAGCGCTTGGTTGTATTTCGAGTGCTTCCCGAATCCTGTACGACCACGCGACCTTCACATCCAAAGCACGCAGCCAGGAGAGATTTACTTGACCAGGCGGAGCGAGTGGCACGGGAGGCGCGACCGCGCACAAGGAATTGACGGCCAAATTGTTGGGGTTGTTGTAGCACAGTGCATTGCCAACGCCCAGTTGAGCAGTCGTGAATAGCCCGTTCTGAACCAGCACTTGCCCAGCGGGAGTAAGTTGAAGTGCTACGGTGTTGTTGTAGTTGGCGAGTACGCGATTGATGTTCGACGCTTTAATGCCACGATCAAAGTTGCCGACATGCGTTCCGGGAACAAGATCTTGGACTGTGCCGTCTCCTGTGAAATCGGTGCGGAAAATCTCTCCTGGTCCCAAGTTGGTGTTGGGCACGACCAACGAAGTGGAGAGTGGACTCCAGAAATGTGCCATGATGCTCAGCTGAAATCCGCGTGCCAGATCGGCATATCCACCAAACGAAAGCTGGTGCGTGCGATCCAGTACCGACGGCCCGAAAAAACGGTTCGGGTTGGCATAGTCGATCGCCTGGACCCCATAATCCTGGTCCGACGCCAGTGCATTGACAGGTGTACTCCCGCCTGAGTTCTCAAATCTCGATAACGCATACGAAACCTGGAAGTGCAACGACCACAGGCCGGCAAATGGATGCGGGACGTTTCCCGTGAGTTTGGCCTGCAGTCCGTTGTACACCGATCGGCCGATCGGCTTGGCAAAGACCAAGGGAGGGGCGTTCGGATTGATTCCTGAGAATGCGCAGGGATAGCCGAACCCGACTGGAGATGCTGCCGTACAAGCCACACCAAAGTCTGCCGAGGAAGTCATTCCCCAACCAGCGAAATCGGCGATCATCAGAGAGCGGTTATTGCCGTTGGCGTCCACGTAGTATCCGCTTGGGCATGGTGCGCTGATCCCCGCCTGGACGGACGGGACTCCGCAGGCCGCGAGCGTGTTGTTAATCGCCTGAATGGCTGCTGTCTTATAAAAGTAGCGGACGTCGCCGGCGTGGTTCTCGTCGAGGCCCATAAAGTAGTGGGTCTGCACGTTGCGGAGAAAGTCGGCGCTGAAGACAATGCCAGGACGAATCTCCCGCTGCACTCCGATGTTCATCTCTACCGAACGCGGTGTGCGGAAGTTGGGATCGTACAACCACGAAAAGGAGCCTAGTCCCTCGTTGAGCAGCGTTCCAACATAGTTCGGGTTCGGTGCCGTCAGACTAAACGGGGAGTCGGCCTGGTACTGTTGTTGAAAAGCGACGATTTCATTCGTCGCCGCTCCGATCGCGACGGGGCTACCACTGGCACCGCAAAAAGTCGGCAACAGCGACTGGCCGCCCGGAATCGCAACTCTTTGTGGCTCCCCCGTGGCGGAGCAGGCGGTAGGCGTCTGCACGAAAACGTCGCCGTCCACGGAGCGAAACTCGGAATCAGCACCTTGCGCCACAGTGGTGAGCACATTTTCGTAGAACAACCCGATACCGCCACGGATCGCAGTCTTGCCCTTGCCCTTTACGTCCCAGGCGAAGCCGAGCTGGGGCGCGAAGTTCGACTCCGGATTGCGGACCCGGTTGCCCAAGCCCGGAATCAAGGCGTTGAGTTCAGGAATCGCGGGATACTGACTGTCGCTGCGGCCGGGCTCGCGTGCATAGCGCACGCCGTAGGTCAGCGTCAGATTCCTTCTCCATTTCGAGCTGGCCCCCACATATGCACCCAGCCGATCGTAAACGAAGCTGCCCGCCGGAAGTCCCAGACCAGGAAATGGTGTCACGTATCCCAACCCATTGCTGACCTCTACGAACTCCACGGGATAGTTCAGTGGGCACGCTGCCCCCGTGAGCGTGGCCCCGCCGGGCGCCGAACAAGTTAGAGTTCCTGCGGCCGCGAACGCTTCTTCAGTAGCGCCAATATTGGTGGATAGGTACGGCGCAAGGCTCTGGAACTGAACAAGGCCGGCCGCTGCAATGCGGTTAAACGTGAAGCCATAGCGAAAAATGTGGCGGCCCGCGGTTCTGCTGCCGTCATACTTGAACTGATGATTGCTCTGGAGAATCTTCTGCGGAGCGTTTTCGCTTGGACCGCTCACCAATCCCGTGTTGCCCATGATTAAATCCAGCGGGTAATCCCCGAAGGGCAAGCCACTGTCGCTGGCTGCGTCTGTTACTTCATGCACAGTCTTCAGATACCCGAACCGAATGCTGTGACTGAAGTTCCCGCGGCCAAAATCCAACCCCGCCACGTGCGTTCGCGTCACATTCTTGCTGTTGTAAATCGAGTAGCCCATACCCTGATTGGCGATCAGCGGATCCGCGAAATAGCCGAATCGATAGAACATGTGAAGCATCGGGAGCTGATAATCCGCCTTGGCCATGAGGTTGTCCTCATGAAAAGGCGCACTGAAGCTGCCAGAGTATTGCTGAAATGGAGGTGCAACCAGCACAGGTGCCTGCTCATGCTGCAGCGTGCGCTCACCGTCGAGAAAGTAGAAGAACTTGTCTTTCATGATCGGACCGCCCACTCGCCCGCCGCATTGCGAGCGCTGGAACGGTTCAGAAAGTCCGGGCGGAGCGGGCAACGCTGCCGCCAGCGAGCTGTCGCGGAAGAAATCGAAAGCTTCGCCGTGAATGGCGTTGGTCCCAGAACGCGTGGTCACATTGATCGCCCCCGAGGTCGTCAGTTCGGTTGAGAGATCGTGGCTGGATTGGCTGAGCTGAAACTCCTGAATCGCGCTCGCGGCAATATTGGTAGTGGTCGAGCCCCAGATTTCATCGGACACGTCTATGCCATCCACTTCGATTCGTGTGGTGCGTCCGAAACGGCCACCAAAGGATACTGAAGAGAAGCCATCCTTATCCGAACTGAAATTCGACCCATCCTGAATCTGAACTCCGGGCTCCAACTGGGCGAGGTCAAGGAAGTTGCGGCCATTGACCGGCAAGTTCTCGATCTGCTGCTCGTTCAGCACGCCTTGTACGGTGGCCTGTTCCGTATTGACCTGCGAGGCGGAGTCTTGCACTTCGACCACTTGCTTTTCGTTTCCAATGCGCAGGGTCACATTCACCGTAGCCGTGTTGCCGACCAACACGGTCGTGGTGGATTCGGCAGAGCTGAAGCTTTTCGCTGAGACCAGCGTTTTGTAATTTCCCGGCAGGAGCGCTCCCGAGTTGAAGGAGCCGGAGGAGTTGGTCACAACACTGACCACCTGTTGCGTGTCCACGTTCGTGATCTTCACATTCGCGCCCATGATGAAGGCGCCCGAGGGATCAGTGACTGTGCCGACAATGCTGCCCGTGCCAATGGTGGTTTGGGCGAAGAGGAACTCCCCTGGGACAACCAGCAGCGCAGCAAGAAAAACAAGCCCCGATATCCGCAAGCATCGCTGGGAGACCAGCATGTGCCACCTGAATTTCGGAAGGGGAGGCGAGCACCGAAACTGTAAGCCAGAATAGCCGCAGACGGTGTCAAAATCAATTAAAGAGGAGTGTTCCGTAAAAAGCTGGTGGGAAGGGCCGCAGCGATGCGGCCCTTTGGTTCTGAGGCATTCCTGGATTAAACCCAAACAAATTGGTTGGTTCCGTCGTCCTCTTTCCAGAAACGGAAGTCAAGATGCAGCGGGTTGCTACTGCGGCAGCCCGACGCGGCGGAGCAGGTCTTTGAATCGAGGGTCGGAGCGGAGTGGAGCGAGCAAGGGATCGACTTTCAGAATCGTCAAGCCCCAATCGTGACTGACCATTTCGCGATGCTCGTAGGCCTGATTCAACCAGTAAAAGGCGCGATCCTTGTCGCCTATAGCCGTGTATGTGATAGCCAAGTGCTCCGGCCAAAAGCCCTGCTTGGTTGCTTGCATCTGCTCCAAAGCTTTCGCCCACTCTTTCATCGCCCCTGGATAGCCAGAAGTGGTGAATGCATGCCGCAAAGTCGAACCAATATCTGACCACCCAACGATATCGACGGTTCTGGCCAGCTCCTCGATGGCCTGTTGATGCGCGCCCTTTGCTAAGTAACAGCGATAAAGCTCGGCGCGGACAATGGCGTCATAAGGATGAATTTCCGCTAGTTTCTGATCCAGCTCAATGGCGCGGTCGTAGTCACCTCGCCATTCCAGAATGAGATCCAGGTGTTCTTCGTTCGGGTCAAGTTCCTGAGCGAGCAGAGCCTCGCGCATTGCCTCGTCGAGACGCCCCGTGTCCCCTAAAAGATGGGCCAATGCCTCATGCGCCGCTGCACTATTAGGATTAAGAGCCACGGCCTTTCGGTACTCTTGCTCTGCCCCCGGCCAGTCGAACTCGTCCCTGAGGATGTCTCCTAGGATTACCAGAGCATCCGAAGAGCTCGCGTCGAGCGCAAAGGCCTTCTCAGCAGCCGTTCTGCGAATCGCGGCGTCTTCCTTCGAGCCTAGCGGGAGATCGGAGTGTGCATTGGCTAGGCCGATGTATGCGGGCGCGAAATCTGGCTCCAGATCAATGGCCTGTTGAAAGTAGTCTCCCGCTTTTCTTTTCTCTTCATTATCAAGGTGACGTTCTCCGGTGACCAGGTAGTGGTTGCCTTGGAGGTAGAGGTCTAGCGCCTTGGGATTTACCGGCAAACGCGTGAGCGTGCTGTCTGGTGTCCTCAGTTTCGCGCGCACCTGCCGGGTGATTTCCTCCGTGACCTCGCGTTCGAGCGCAAAGATGTCGTGCATGTCCTGCTCGTAACTGCCTGCCCACAGGTGTTTGTCTGATGGGCCGTGGACCAGCTGCGCAGTGATGCGCACCCGGTCGCCCGAACGCTGCACAGCACCTTCGATGATCCCATCGACGTTCAGCTCGTGCGCGATTTCCGGTAAAGATTTCTTGGTCTGCTTATATTGCATGGACGAAGTTCGTGAAATCACCTTCACAGTGCCAAGCTGCGCGAGGTCGGTGATCAGGGCATCCGTGAGACCGTCGGAAAAATACTCTTGGGTAGGATCGCCGGAGAGGTTCTGCAGTGGTAATACCGCAAGTGATCTTATAGGAGGGGCGGACTCCCTCCCCAAGAAGCGTTTCCCGCCGATATTAAAGCCGACTAAAAGTGCAATCAGCAGAAGCAGTATCAGAGCGCCGACTGCTAGCCGTTTGTATAAGACTCCCCAAGGCGGAGGTTCAATAACATCGCTCCTCACGGCTTCGTTTTCAGCTTCATGAACGCCGTGGGTAGCCATCACTGAGCCGATAAAGCGATAGCCCCGCTTCGGATGGGTCTCGATGAATCGAGGCTGATCGGCCGAATCGCCCAGCGCCTCGCGCAACCTCTTGATGGCGTTGTTCAGACCTTTTTCAAAATCGACAAAGGTGTCGGAAGGCCAGATCTGGCGCTGCAGTTCTTCCCGAGTAACCAGCTCTCCGGGATGATCGAGCAGGATTTGAAGGATTCGAAAAGGCTGCTCCTGCAGCTTGACCCTGGAACCGTCTTTGCGCACTACGCCATTGCGGAAATCCGCCTCGAATTCGCCGAACCGGACGACCCCAGGGGGTGGAGATTCTCGAATCACAGGCGACATGAGACTTGCCTTCGGGGTCTGAGTATAGCAGTGGTCTTTCACCCGATCTATAGCGCAACTCTCGTCGAATCAAGCCCTTTGCCCAGGATATCTGCGGGAGGGAAAAAGAATATACGGGAGTGGTTGAACTTAATGGAGCTTTGCGGCAAGAAATAGCCCGCCTGTGAATATTTTCTCGGCAATCACAACTTGAGGACGAGATCCAGGCTTGCGCGAAAAATCTCACGAATCCGGAGGACAGTCATGAAACACAGTATCGCACACGTCGGTTTAGCGGTTGTTTTTGCTTTTGCCATGATGGCGGGCTTGGCAATGCCAGCCCACGCATCGGATCACACATGCACTCTCGCCAACTTGTCCGGCAACTACGCCTTTAGCCAGTCGGGGTTCGAATCACCAAACGATCCGGGGCAAAAGCCACAGCCCTTCACGAACGTGGGGGTTGTCACGTTCGACGGGGCCGGTAATTTCTCATTCTCTTTGACCGACATGTCGCCGGGCAATCCCGACCGCTACTTGCCGCTCCAGTTGACCGGCACAGGGACCTATACCGTGAATTCGGATTGTACTGGCTCAGCATCCATCACGACCGGCCCTGCCGCTGGAGGCACTCTTAACCTGGTGGTTATTGGTGGGGGGGCAGAGGTGTTTGGCATCAACACGACTCCGTGGGTCATCGCTGCCAGCGATTTCAAGAAGCAGTAAGGCTTAGAGCCATGGCTCGTTGCGGGACGGCGAGAAATTGGCGGACCATTCGCAGGATTCGTCCTGCTGGCAGCGCTCTCGCTTGTGGCGTGGCGGGGGCGATGCCAGCGGCGGCGGACCACCACCGACGAAATACCCGGTCACCGTCACCGGTACCTCGGGTGCGATCCAGCATACGGCGCAAGTAACAGTTACGGTCCAGTAGCGGACGGCCGATTCTTCCGTCTACTACTGGGGCAGCCCGATGCGGCGGAGCAAATCCTTGTACCTAGGGTCCGAACGGAGAGGCTCAATCCCCGGGTCCCGGTTGACAAATACCATCGACATACCAGCGCCGCCGCGGCCTCGACTCTGGTAACCCTGCTCCAGCCAATAGAACCCACGGTCCTTGTCGCCGGCGGCGGAGTAAGCGCCCGCCAAGTTCATCGGTGCGAAAACCTGTTTGGCAACGTGCAATCGCTCCAGTCCTTCGGCGTACGTCCGCATTGCGCTTTTGTATCCGGAAGCCGCGAATGCTTCTCTCATCCTGGCCGCTAACTGCGGAAATCCAAACCGTACCCAGCATTCCTCCAGGTGCTGGATTGCCTCTTTGTACATCCCCTTTCCGACGTAACCTTCGTACAGGTTGCAGTGGAGGTAGCCATTATCCGGATCGGCTTCCAGCATTGGCCTGATATGCTGAATGATTCGATCATATTCGTGTCGATTGTCAAGAGCAGGTTCAAGATGGTCCTGATTGGGGTCCACCTGCTGAGCCATCTCGGCTTCTTTCCAGCCCTCATCCAGCCGGCCCAGAGCATCTAAAAGCCACCCGAGGTGCTCGTGGGCTTCGCCGTCGTTGGGATTGAGCGCCAGCGCCCGCCGGTAATCTTGCTCTGCTCCAGCCCAGTCCCAAAAATCGCACTTTATATCGGCCAGTGCGGACCAAGCATCTGAAAAATTCGGGTCGAGCTCCGCTGCCCTCTCTGCTGCTCTCTTTGCGATGTCCACGTCCTCGCTGGAAGAGCGCAATGTGCCGCCACGAGCTTTAGACAGACCAACATAAGCGGGGGCAAAGTCCGGCTCGGCGTCGATGGCCTGCTGAAAAAATACGCTGGCGAGTCTCAACTCTTCATCACCAGAGCCTCGGCTGAACTTGTGGATGTGGACATTCCCCTGCAGGTACGCCTCCAGGGCCGCAGGATTTACGGGCCGTGGCTGCGCAGGTGGTGGGCGCTTATCAGAGTTGAGCCGCGCCTGCACCTGGCGGGCGATGTCTCCGGCTACATCCCGTTCCAGCAGGAACACGTCGCGCAAGTCGCGCTCATAGCTGTTGGCCCAAAGGTGTTTGTCTGTGGGGCCCTGAATGAGCTGCGCGCTGATCCGCACACGATCGCCGGAGCGTTGGACAGTTCCTTCCACGATCCCATCGACTTGCAGCTCACGCGCGATTTCCGGAAGTGTTTTCCGCGTTTGCTTGTACTGCATCGAGGACGTGCGCGAAATGACCCTGATCGAGCCGATCTGCGCGAGCTCAGTGATCAGCGCGTCGGTCATGCCATCGGAGAAATACTCCTGTCCCGGGTCATCGGATAGATTGGTGAGCGGAATCACGGC
>Ga0187769_10002325_pt1 | contig 11093 bp, 10 predicted proteins | sample 0116_SJ02_MP02_1_FD_133140 | JGI IMG/M metagenome (GOLD analysis project Ga0187769, IMG submission 133140) | Tropical peat soil microbial communities from peatlands in Department of Meta, Colombia - 0116_SJ02_MP02_10_MG | ecosystem: Environmental > Terrestrial > Soil > Wetlands > Peat | place... | reverse complement strand
GATACCAATCGAGATCTCTCTCGTAGGTTGCTCCCGGAGTCATTTTTCGCCATAGATTAGAGATCTTTGAATCTAGTTCGCGATAGTATGTGTCTCCTTTCCAGAGAAGCTGACGGATGTGTTCAAGGTCACAGTCTGGCTTCCACGATTTGTAAGCTCTTAGAGTTTGGGTGATGACTGATCCGCGTGCGTTGTATCGATCTGACATGAGTTTTTTCACTCCAGCATCCTTCGAGCGCTTGAGTCCATCTTCGAGGTCAATTTCCGTAACGTATGGTAGCATTGGTGCGATAAACACCCACGTTGAAACTCCAGCTTCAGCCAGTTGCTTTACTGCCTCTATTCTCTCTTTGATTGGAGATGCGTGAGGTTCGAAGATTCGCTGTGCTTCATCGTTGAAGGTGGTTATCGTGAAGCCGACATCCCCCCTGTCCCTGATCGGTTTGAGGAGGTCTAGGTCGCGTAGTACGAGTGCGTTCTTCGTGAGGATGGAGATTGTGAACTTTGGATATTTGGATAGGAGCCGGATTGTCTCTCGGGTCAGTTGATACTTGGCTTCCGGTTGCTGGTAGGGGTCACATACGCTGCTGAGCCAAACGCTACCGCCGGGACGTTTTGAAGCCTCTTTGGCTAACACCTCGATTAGGTTTACCTTCACGTCTACGAAGGTACCCCACGGATCCTTCAGATGACCCGAGAAGCGGCGCATGAAGGTCGCATAACAGTAAACGCAGGCATGAAGGCAGCCCGTGTATGGGTTGACGGTGTAATCGTAACTCAACCCACTCTTCGAAAGAGCAGTTTTGCAACGCTTTTCCGCAACTCTCGGAACCAACTAATTCACGGTTATGTCTCTGCTCCGACACCTACAAAAAAGAACCTTAGTAGTGGCTCTGGCGAGAGGTCTGAAGGCAGAATCAGACTAGGCGGACAGTCAACCCAGTTCTGTGGGAATTGTTTCCGACAAAGTTCACATCTCGACGTTCACACAATGCATGTGATGAGGTATGAACGTACGGGGTTTCAAATTTCGTAATGGCAACCCGGCCAGTCCGGGCACTTGTAACCGTCATAGTGACGGCAAGAATTGCAAGCGCCGCATTCCGCGCACTCATACATTCGAATGCTGAACTCGTTCACTCCCGCTACGTCTAATCTTTCAATTGAACCGCAGCACGTGCACTCGACAGGTTCTATCCGCACGGTCTCTCCCTCGAAACCGAAACTACTATCGTTGAACGTTGGTAGTATGAGTTTGCAGTGCTTACCGGGAGCGATAAACACCAATATCTAACTCACGGTTTTTGGGTGAGATCGCGCAACATTTGATCGAACTGATCTTTGGTTATCTCTCGGCGTGCGTATCTCTGACGAATGATCCGGCCTGGTTCGTTTTTCTTAAACCGTTCACGCCAATACTTCCTTCTCGACCTCCAGTACAGGCTTCGGACGACGAACAACCCGAGGAATATGACCACAAAAATTAGAAGGAGTTCTCCCGGAAAGTATCCTCTCCTAAAAGCAAGAAGGTAAAACAGCAGAAGAACCACGATGATGAGCCCGATCGGCAGCATAAGCAACGTACCGATCATGCTGCGTCGGGCAGGACCACTATCAGATTCACTTGCCGTCGAAACTTGTTTGATCATATTCGATCGCATCTTCAATTCTACACATAGTTCACGGCGGGTGAAGAAAATCTATCGGAAAAAGGGCGTGTGCACGTGAGAAATCGTACCCACGATATTCGGGTGCCTTTTGGGAGAGAATTTGGCAAATCACTAAAAATTAGCTACGCCTCCGGCTGTTAGGATAACTTATGGCAACCGAATTCGTTGGAACCTACATTTGTCCAGCGTGCAAACAGTTTTTCAAAACAAAGGATGAACTTGAACTACACGCGAAATCAGTCCATCCTCAGTTACCTAGCAATCAACAAGAAATAAATCAAGGCCAAACTTCACCGGGAGCGTTTTCCAGGCACGTATTGACACAAACTTGCGAATGGAGTCTGTGAGGCTGTTCGCAGCTTATGATGAGAGGGAGGGGAGAATGTAGGGTAAAAAAAACTCGAACTAGTCGCGTGAGCGCCTGCCGCCTATCCAGAGTCCCACGAGGAGACCTATGAGAAGGGCTCCAACAAGTTTCCTATTCTCGCCTATAGGGATGAATTTGGTCTCTTCCTTGGTGATTTCCAGAACTCCTAGGGGCTTGATGTGGATGCCCCCTCCTCCTCGGCCCGCTTCTTTTTGTTCTCCTCCATCAGTTTTGTGTAGCGGGCGAATTCCTGCATGGAAACCGTACGCGACTCTTGCGACTGGGATAATCGTCTTCCCTTCAGCTGTTATGGCATCGCCATAGACTGCCTTAACATTGGCACTCGTCTGCAATCGATCCAGGATCGACTGGAAATATTGTTGAAGACTCACCATCGATCACCAAACATACCTTTTAGAAATTAAATGCGTGCCTTGCTATTGGGCTTTGCTGGAGGCTTTAATTGAACTAGAACTTGCAGGAATTAAGGTGCGTTTTGGCGGTAATCTTGGTTAACGAATTTTACGAGGCCGAAACGATTGATACGCGTGTTCGCTAGCTGGCGATTAACGTGCCCTGCGTTGTCTGAAGCATGGGGAAGAGGACGCTGTAAAAGACCAGCTCATCCTCCCGAAAGAACGCTGCTTCATCACAGACGACATTGTTCGCGGCGAACCCGCGGAGAAGGTTCGGGCTGTTCGGCAAGGCGACGATCTGTGAGCCGTTCTTGAACCAGATAACCGTCCGCTGAATCCTAGCCAGCATTTTTCGTCGCACCCTCCTGTTCATCGCCATGAGGAATGAATGGATACGGTCCATGGCGATCATACTCTGCCGCATCCGGGGGCAACGATGAGGCTGGTCGTTCGCGGATGCTCGGCGGTATACCAGATCATACGCACCGCGAGCGTAGTCATCTTTCCCGATTGTCTGGGGTAGATGATGAAGCGAGCCACTAGTTTCCCCAGCCTCAACTATTATCGAGGCGTCTGAAATGAGCGCCATGGTTCTGTTGCGAATCACAAAGTTCTTTGGCTCAGTTGGATATCCAACGGGAAATTGCGAAATCGCCCAGTAATCATGCATTATTCTTTTCTGAAGTTCATAGTTCCTTATTGGATAGGTTTTGTCCAAAGGAGTTCCGAGAACAGCAACCGTTGACCCACCTTTTCTGATTACTGTTTCATGAGCTGCCGTATCGATGCCCTCCGCAAGTCCGCTTACCACGATGACGGTTTTTTTCGCGAGAAACGACGCGATTTCTTGCGCTAAGAGGATGCCTTGAGATGAGGCTTTGCGAGAACCTACAACCGCCACCCTAGGTCCTGCAGGTGGGATCCTTTTCCCACTACCCAGGAATAGCTTGGAAGCAGCGAATTTCTGTTCGATTTCGTTGAGAGGTCTGCCCAGCAATTCTTCCGGAGTGACAGATATGAAAAGAGGGCGAGCAGCCTGTTCCAATGCAGCTCCCTACATTTTAGTATCTTTAGGTCTTAATATGAATTTGAGTTTTGAGTTTTCATCTGTCGTCTACTGGGTTGACTTCTACCATGGGTTCTGTTAGGCGAACTCGATCGTACATTTAAATGCGGACTGCAGGTGTGTCTTTGAGGCATTTATAAATGAACTTTCAGTCACTCCCTTTGAACGTCACTCCCGTGTCTTTGCTTGGCTCCTAAATCCATCTTGAGATACGCGCCTTGGTGTAGGGAATGAGCGAGGCTCTTACAGGCAGGCATGTGTACATGCACTCGACCTCGCCATAACTAAGCCGAGTACGACGGGTTTCACCTATCTTCGGTGATGCATTCCAAACTCTATCATCATCACAGAACAACCCGAATGCTTGTTTTGCGACGGCACCAAGCAGACAGATTCTGGAGGGTGCGCGAAGAGATACCTCTTCCTTCAGGTAGTTTGGAACGCATAGTGAGAGCGCAACACGGGTATGGCGTCTCCCGGATTGAAGTTTTCCGGGTTGTTTGGTGGCGCATTTTAGTGCGTGAACCAAAAAGAAGCCTTTGGAAAGAAACTCGTCAATCCCCATCACCTTTAGGATATCTAGAAGAGAGCCTCGAAGATTGTCGCGGTCGTTCCAGAAGTTCTTAGAGTCTGGTCTTGGCGGATTCCACGATACAAACAGGCACGATATGTTCCTTGGTGGCGGAGGAATTCCAATAGACCTTCGCGGGCAAGCTATCTCAGTAAGACCCCTGACCTGATTGGGCTTCCGCGGGCCAGGTTATCGTACCAACGCTTTACGTCATTATCTTGCAGAAGGGCTTCGCGTTTCGTCGTTTAGGGTACCGGCAAAATGAGCCTAAAATGAGCCCCTTTAGTGAAGACCCGGATAAAATTTTTGGCGGGTCCGGAGGGATTTGAACCCTGTCGGCCACTTCGTTTCCTAGCTGGCTCTCGACCTTCGGGTATCCCCAATCCAGTTAAGAGCTTCGGCCATTGTGACGTTCTGTCCGCCGCTCTACCTGGCTGAGCTACGGACCCGCTAAAGGAGTCCGAAAGTTCCCTCGCAAATTAAAGTTAACTTGTCGGCTGTGGTTTAGGGCGGTCAGTGACGAACGGTTGGGAGAGCTAATTTTCATTGGCTTAGGTCTCTATGATGAGCTGGGGATGTCACTTCGCGGCCAAGCAGAAGCGAGAACCTGTGATTTTGTATTCGCTGAGTTCTACACTAGCGCTATGCCTGGGTTGAATCTTGAGAACCTTACGCGGACAATAAGGAAACCCGTGACGGTTCTATCCCGTCGCGATCTCGAAGAGGATGCGGAGAACAAGATTCTATCCAAAGCCATGTCAGGGAAAGTTGCAATCCTCGTGGCCGGCGATCCTATGGTCGCAACCACGCACGTCGACCTTCGGCTGCGCGCCAAGAAGTCGGGAGTTACCACAAGGATCGTTCATGGAGCGTCGGTGGCATCCGCGGCTGCGGGTGCGACGGGTTTGCAGTCTTACAAGTTTGGCAGAACCGTAACGGTTCCCGCTTCACCGAGTAAGGATCTGCCGGAAAGTGTTTACGCCGCGTTGAAGGTCAACTTCGAAGCGGGCCTACACTCACTAATTCTTCTTGAGATCGATGCGGAGGGAGGTCGCCAAGTCACAATTAGGCAAGCGATTGAGCGACTTCTAGCCTATTCCGCGCGAACTGCTGGCCGATTAATCACGCGGGAGACGTTGCTTGTTGGTTTGGCGAGGTTAGAAGCACCCGATATGATCGTTCGGGCCTCGATAGCGGTGGACCTTATGGGTATAGATTTTGGCCGGCCGCCCCACTGCTTAATTCTTCCAAGCAGATTACACTTTGTTGAAGCTGAAGCCTTACAGGCCTTCTGCGGTGCGCCCAGGGGTTTGGTTGGTGCAAACGAATTGAATGGATTCGATGAAGACGCGGCTTCTAGAGCACGAAAATACATCACGGCTCTTAGAAGCGCCTTGCTGAAATCGAAGCCGCGACCGGTTGACACAAGTGTAACCGCGGCCGGCATCCAGAGGGTCGACGACGCCATTGAGCGGTATCTGCGGGACGCAGAGCACTTCCTAAACGCAGGACGCCCGGCAACTTCGTTAGCATCAGTCGCATACGCGGAAGGCCTGCTCGACGCTCTAACATTCTTAGAATTGACAACAAATGAGGTTTCGCAGTAAGCCCTTTAGTGAGGAACGAAGCACAGGACCAAAGCATCGGGGCAGCTCGAGATGAGTGAAGAACTACGGCTTATCAAAGCCGCCTACATCACCCAGCTTAGACACGGCCCCTTCACTGAGAACGAATTCTCAGCCAACGCTGGTCCAGAGGAGTTAGGCGGACTAGTAAGCGGGAAGAGTTTGGAAGAAGAACGAAAAGACTGTGAGAAATGCTACTCCCTGACGGAAACGGGCCGTAAGATGATTAGAGTCGTCTTGGCCGGGGGCGTGTACGACGTGATTCATGTGGGTCATCTAGCGGCGTTGACGGAGGCGAAGAAACTTGGTGATGTTTTAGTTGTTGTGGTTGCGACGGACACGACTGTTGAGACGTTGAAAGGGCGTAAGCCGCTGTTTCCCGAGGAAGATAGGCGAGCTTTAATCGAAGGGTTGAAGCCGGTTGACGTGGCAATCCTAGGCTATGAGGATGTGGGGTTCGGGTTTGAACAGGTTCTGTCCGAGGTCAAGCCGGACGTTGTTGCTTTCGGTTACGATCAGGAGAAGTTTGAAAAGATCGTGGCTGAAATTATTCATCGTCACGACCTGAAGATTAGGATGACGAGGCTTCCGAAGTTCGATCATGAAAGGTACGTTAGCTCTAGCTTACTGAGGCAGAGGCTCTCTGGGGAACTGAGCTGAATGCCCTAACTTTTACTACGTCTCCGTCTTTCGCACGAAGTGCTTTCCGCAAGTATTCGCTTGAGATTATTTCCACTACGTCTCCTTCGTAATGTGTGCGGACCGGGGAGATTAGGGCGCAGGTGTATTTGTCCGCGATCTTGCCCTGGAAACATTTGGCGGGCCCGAAGCTTCTGTTTCCGTTTGTGAACCCTTCTATGAGGATAAAGGGTGAAGCTTCTAGCAGGCGGACGTCTTCCTGATCTTCCTTTCGCACTCTGAGGTTGAACGTTCCTGGGTAAGGGGTGAAGCCAAGTTTTTCGACGAACTGACGTCGATATCCTTCTTGGCTTATGTAGTAGGCTCCTTCGCCTAGGCCCGAGAATACCGAGCCTTCAAACAAGAGTTCGGCCTTCTTCATTTCGAAAGCTCGTTTCAATGTGCGAAACATACCATCCAGTTGCTTCGCGCCGGGCGGTGTGATCTTGATGGATTCGCGACGGCCCAGACGGACCCTATGAATCAATCCCATCTTTTCCAGTTCGATCAGGTGACGTGATGCTGTTTGCTGCGACGTGCCGAGAAGCTTAGCGAGTTCGGTGGTTGTGAAGATCACCTCGTCCGGGTACGCTCCAACTTCGATGAGTTTGTAGAGCGTTATGAGTAGGCTTGGTTTGATTTCTTGAGTTCCCATTTTCTCTTCGTCACCGCTTCGTGAGCCAACCTAATGGGCAGTGGGCCCTGAGGCGTTAGGCAACGCCTCACAACTTCAACGGCGTGGTTCAAAGATATTTTGTGCCCCACACTCACGTAGATTGTCTTCCCACTGTTGGGCAGCGTGATAAGTTCAGCGATTGTGGTACCGTGGTCGTCAACAACTCGACCGTCCTTAACCGAGCCGTACAGGATACTCTTTGCGACGCCGATGGTAGGATGATCAAGGACAAGCCCAACAAAACATGCTAAACCGAATGCTCGCGGGTGAGCTAGCCCATGACCGTCGACCATGCAAACGTAAGACGTAGGGCGTAGGCCCCGAACGGCTTGGATCACCGCGGGGCCTTCCCTGAAGGCGAGAAGCCCGGGAATATAGGGGAAAGTTGTCCGTCCCGTAATCACCTTAGTGCTTTGGAGGCTAAGATTATTGTAACTCACGGATACTCCGGCAGCAACCGTCTTACCATGAATGTAGGTTGCGTCGCATCCAACTAGTGTCGAAAGGTTTCTCGGGAGCGCACTGATTTCTTCTACTAGTGGTGCGAGCCGTCGCTGGAGCGATACGGCTTCCTGCGGTGTAATTCCGGTTGGGATGTTAATTCGCATCAGGGCCGCGTGAGGTTTCGTATTGGAGTTGTGGAAGAATATGTGTATGGGGAATCTATGTGATGGTCAGAAGTTCACAGCTACTTGTCGCGACGTTGTTGTTCAAGTCTCCGCTGTAGAATGCGACGAAGCTGTATGTACCGGGCGTCGCGGTGTCCGATCCTTGGAATGTGCCTGAAGTGGCCACACCGGAACCGTACCCGGACACTGTGCTTGTAGCTATGGTGGTACCTGAGCAACTACCACCAGAGTACATGGTGAACGTCACGAGACCCGTGGGACTGAAGGCGCCGAAGAGAGTCGATGTATCGGTAACTGAGCCTCCGTGAATTATCGTGGTTGCTGATAGGAGAGTTGAGATGGTTGGGGAGTTGCGGTTCACCGTAAGGATCTCGCAGGGGCTCGTGGCTGGACTGTTTTCCTTCGTCGGGTCGGTGTAAACCGCTTGGAAGCTGTAGGTACCTGAAGAGCTGAAATAGAAGGGTGCATAAGCGGAGGTGGGTGGAACGAGGCCGTTTGTGACGGTTTCCGTGTCTGTGTGGGGGTACGCCGTGCCGGAACATGAGCCGCCGTTGAAATAGGAGTAGGTGACAGATCCGCCGGCGTTCGATGTAGCCCCGGTCAGTGTTGCAGAGTCGGTGACCCCATTTTCCCATGCGGCAGAGATCGTGATGGTTGTGGCTGAAAGCTGCGTTGTGATTGTTACTTGCGCGATTACGGTTAATGATTCACACGGGCTGGTCGCTCGGATGTTAAAGTTGTCTCCGCTGTAAACCGCCCATAGGGGATAGGTTCCGGCGGTGTGGAAATCGTTGAAAGCCTTAGAGTTGGGTACCTTGCCGCCGATTACGGTGGCAATGCTCGTGTCTATGGGCGCGCCGGTGCATGTGCCCCCTACGGCAAAAACTTCGTACGTCACCGTACCGGACGCCGTGGGAGTGACGCCTGACATGGTCGCCGAATCTTTGGCGGTCTGACCGACCGTTATGGAACCAGGCAGAAGCGTGGTGGAAATCGTGTTAGCCGATTGGACGGTTACTGTTTCGCATGGGGCCTTTGCTCCTAAATTGTTAGAGTCCCCCGAGTACACGGCGAGGATGCTGTAGGGTCCCCCGGCGACGAAAACCGGAGTAACGTACGGCGAACTTTCAACACCGCCCGACACCCCGATCGGAGGAGAGCTGTTCAGGAATGCCCCTGAGCAACTGGACCCGCTGTAAAGAGTGAAGGTGATTGAGCCACCCGCGCCGATCGCAAAGCCTGACAGAGTTGCTGTGTCCGTTACCGTACCAAGCGGGGTGCTCGGCGGGGTAATTACAGTGGATAGGGACACGACGGCGGCTGTCACGGTCAGTTTCTCACATGCCGCGTTCTCAGCGTTGTTGTTTGCATCCCCCGAGTACATCGCCAGGAAGCTGTAGGTTCCAGGTCCAGGTGCGGTGAAGGCGCCGGACGTTGCCATGTTATTGGAAACCGTCGGAACGGAAGCTGAGCCTACTGCTGTTCCGCTGCATGTTCCTCCAGTATACATGGTGATGGAAACCGTACCAGCGGCATTGCTACCGGATGAACCGGCTAATGTGGCCGTGTCGGTGACGGAACCGGTCATGGTTATCGAGCTTGCGGATAGGTGAGTGGAAACGGTTGGATTGGCTTTATTGACGTTTATGGGCTGTTCGCAAGGACCAGTGAGCCCTGCATTATTGGCGTCTCCGCTGTAAATGGCTTGGATGCCGTATGTGTAGGATGTGCCGCTTATGATGAACGCTTTGGAATTAGGAACGATGCCGCCACTTACGGTAACCATGCTCGTATCGAGCGGGCTACCGCTACAAGCGGTGTTTGTGAAGAGCTGGTATGTCACTGTGCCGCCGGCGGTCGGGCTTGCGCCCTTCAGAATAGCAGAGTCTGTGATCGACTGACCGGCTACAATAGTGGACGCCGATAAGGTTGTCATGAGGGTTGGGGTCCAATCTGTGACCGTTACGGTTTCACAAGCGGCAGTGATGCCAGCATTATTGCTGTCGCCGCTGTAAATGGCCTTGAAGAAGTAATTACCCACTTTAGTGAGAACGAATAACCGCGAGGGGGAAACTACACGATTGACTACCTCTTCATAGTCTACGGTAGCGGCCGGCGTTCCAGAGCAGACGCCGAAGTAGAGGACGTACTCTACCTGGCCGCCGGCGTTACTGGTCACTCCACTCAACGTCGCCGTGTCGGAGACTGCAGTACCGCCAGAAACGGTCGCTGATGAAGGCGTAGTAGAGATCGTTAAGGTTGTTTCCTTCGTGACGGTTATAGGGGATTCGCAGGGGCTTGTCGAGGGCTGGTTCACAGAGTCGCCTGAGTATGTCGCAGCCATACTATAGGTGCCCGCGGCGTTGATCGTGATTGGGCCTGACGGGGGCACGATTCCGGCAGTTAAGATCGTTATCGGACCTGAGGTCGCGACTACAGATCCAGTGCAGACGGTTCCGATGTGATAGACTAAGTACGTTATGGTTCCCATTGCGGACGCCGCGTTCGCTCCTGACAACGTTGCACTGTCAGCTATACTTCCGCCAACCGTGAACGTAGTAGGCGTTGTGAACGATGTCATGAGGGTTGTTGGCGTTTTTGTTACTTTCAGTTGCAGGCAGGCGCTTAGGGATGGGGAATTGGAGCCGTCTCCACTGTACTGAGCGTTAACGCTGAACGTGCCGGCCTGATTGGGCTTTAGGTTGAGGGCGGGTGAGACAGTTCCCTTCGAAACCGTAAAGGTGAATAGGGGTTTGGTTTGGCCCGGAACCGGGAGCCCAGAGCATGCCCCATTTTGGTATAGGCTATAGGTGACTGTGCCACCGGCGGTCGCGGCGGTAGCTCCAACCAGCTTGACGGAAACCGTAAAGGGCTGTCCAAAAGCAATGGCTGTGGGAGAGAGGTAGATCGCAAGGAAAGTGCTATTCAGCCCGTAAACCACTGCGCTATTAAGCGTGAGTGCTGCCGGGAGAAAGATTAAACAAATAATTAGAACTGCGCGAGTACCGCTATGGATTTCCCTCAAAATAGTTCGGTGTATTTGCCTTCTCGGATTCAATATAAGACCTGTGAATTATTGCCTTCGACGTGCACATTATCATGGCCCGGGGCGCGTTATTTTTACATGATTATTGACAACGAAATAGGCTGATGTTGCACATAAAAAACGGCTAATTATCCACAATACCCTGACGGATGAGTGAAGAGAGCGATTTGACCCAAAAACAAAGTGCCAAGTATGCCAAGTGACATATTTTGCAAAAGGAGCTAAAACTCGTTATACGTTTTCACAGAGTCTAGCTTTTCTTTGATCGTCTGGATTCGAGTTTGCGATCCACACTCCTCAATGCATTCTCCAGCGAGACTCTACGAAGGTCGGTGGCGACGTCGCCTCG
>Ga0187769_10002324_pt1 | contig 11098 bp, 15 predicted proteins | sample 0116_SJ02_MP02_1_FD_133140 | JGI IMG/M metagenome (GOLD analysis project Ga0187769, IMG submission 133140) | Tropical peat soil microbial communities from peatlands in Department of Meta, Colombia - 0116_SJ02_MP02_10_MG | ecosystem: Environmental > Terrestrial > Soil > Wetlands > Peat | place... | reverse complement strand
AATTGCAACAGGTTCGCGCGCGTTCGCGCAGATCCGGCCGTTTGCTCGAAGCAAACCAAGGCAAGCCAGGGCCTTACAACGGAACCTTGAATAAATCCGTTTGGAATCCGGCAATCATCGCCCTGGCGTGTTAAGGGCATATCATGCTGTCGTTGGGGTGCGGCGGTCGCGCCTCGGGACCCAAAGGAGGGAGAGTCATGGCAAAGGCCAAAGGCGGTGCAGGCGGCGTGTACCGTGTCACGGAGATCATCGGCACGAGTCCCATGTCTTGGGAGGAGGCGGCAAAAAACGCCGTTGAGATCGCAGCTAAGTCACTACGCGACCTGCGTATCGCGGAAATCAACAAACTCGACATGAAAGTTGAAGACGGTAAAGTGGTCGCATACCGAGCTCGTGTTTCTCTATCGTTTAAATACGAAACTTGATCGCCGCAGCAGCGAACGCACGAAGCGACTGGGTAAGACCGGTACAGGAGTTCGCAGCGCGATCTCCCAACTGTTTTCCTGGCGTCTGTCCCATGTTGGCTTGGCGCCGTGGGTTCAGATCGTGTCTCTGGGAGCGGACTGCGAAAACGCGAATGAGGCGATGACGCCGGATGCCAACACGATTGTGGTTGACGGTTGACCGGGGCAAACTCTTGCACCTTACGACGAACGCGGGCGCCGCGCTCTGACCCAGAAGGAAGCAAAGTGAGCGAGGCCGTCGACCTGGACGCGTATTTCGAACGCATCCGCTGGGGTGGTTCGACGCGCCCAGGCTATGAAACCCTGGCAGGTCTGCTGCGCGCCCACATGTTGCACATTCCGTTCGAGAATCTTGATGTGCTTCTTCGTCGGCGCGTTCACTTGGAACTCGATCCCCTGCAGAACAAGCTTGTCCGCGCGCATCGGGGCGGCTACTGCTTCGAGCACGCAACGCTTTTTGCCGCGGTGCTCGAGCAACTTGGCTTTGAGCCGATGCGCCACACGGCGCGAGTCATCGTTTTTTTGCCGCCTCATGCATCTCCTCGCACACACATGGTGCTCACAGTCCCGACTGCTGATGGCACCTTCGTAGCGGATCCGGGGCTGGGAGTCCTTGCGCCGCGAACTCCCATTCCTTTGGTCGACGAAGTAAAAGTGCATGACGATAATGAAGTGCACTGGATGGCCCGTGAACAAAATCACTGGACGTTGCGTGCCAAGATCGGGGAGAGAGTCGTCGACTGTTGGGTGTCGCCACTTGAGCTCGATAACCTGGTCGATTTCGAGGTCGGCAACCATTACACCTCCACTCACCCCAAGTCGCCCTTCGTAAACCGGATCATGCTGCGTGCGCTCACGCCCTGGGGTCGTGTCACGGTCATGGACCGTGACGTTACGCTCTGGCGGGCAGGGACGCCGCACGCTCATCAGCTTGCCGACCGGGCCGCATTGCGCCGCTTGCTTGCCGAGCATTTTGGTTTTGATCTGCCCGGAGTGGAGCGGCTTCGCGTTGTTTCGATCCCCGAATGGGAGTGACACGGGAAGGAGTCGGCAGAAGGATGTGTGCTCCTGGCATCGAAGCGGCGATCTACGACAATGATTCCGAACGGGACTTCTTGCCAGATGGCCCGTCCCAACCGTTGTGAGCCGTTGCGGCCAGCGCGCAGGGCCTTGGTCTGCGTTTTTTCTTGCGCATCAGCGAAGGGTACTGATCAACTTATGAGCTACTGGTGAACGAATCCTCGACCGAGCCCACGAGACAGCCGGCGCAGGCCGAGTCGCCGTTTCCCGTACCAAGACACGTCGGTGTCGGTGCTCCTCTGTGTTGGCTGCGTGCGGGCGTGCGTGACTTGCTCACGGCACCGGGATCGAGCCTGTTTTACGGTTTTGCATTTGCTCTTGCCGGCTGGCTGATTTATTTGGTATTCCGCTTTGCCTTTGCTCTTGCTTACGGGCTGACCTGGGGCTTTCTGCTGGTGGGTCCGTACTTAGCCACGGGTTTGTACGAAATCAGCCGACGGATCGAAGCCGGTGAGCCGGTGTCGCTGTGGCCGACCCTAACGGCGTGGCGGACAAATATTGGAGGTTTTGGTGTTTTTTCGATCGTCCTCACCGTGCTGATGCTGCTTTGGTCGCGCGCCTCGCTGATCTTGTTTGCACTGTTTTTCAGTAGCGGCCTGCCATCCGTCGACGATCTACTCGGTCAGGTGTTGCGGCTCCAACACTGGGATTTCGTCTTGGCCTATTTCGCGGTCGGCGCCCTCTTTGGTCTAATTGGCTTCTGCATCAGCGTCGTTTCCGTACCTTTGATCCTTGATCGACGCACCGACGCGATCGTCGCAGCCATCACGAGCGTGCGCACGATCTATCAGAATCCGGCCGCACTACTGCTATGGGCACTGCTGATACTCGGACTGATCTGCGCAGGCCTTGCAACGCGTCTACTCGGATTGGTCATAGTCGCTCCGGTCCTTGGCCATGCAACCTGGCACGCCTATCGTGACCTGCTGGAAGGTGACCCGAACGCGTAAACCATGCCGGGTCTTTTTCCCCTGGCTCTTCGGCACCGGTCTTTCCTAAGCCCCAGCCAAAGCACCCGCAAGATGCGCCTTGCGCTGGGCTGCCGCGCGATGTGCGCTAGAGGTCTTGGCACTGGCGAGGCGGCCTTGGCCCCTGGCTTCTTGGCGGCGTGCCATTTGCCTGCGGGTTCGTGACGGGGCCCGCAGCATTGGAGTTAGGAGACGCTGCCAAAGGCCCTGTCGATGGCTCCCTCGGGGATCTTCAGTCCGGCGAGGCGGCAGCCCTGTGCCACAGGTCCTCCCGGAAAGATCTCGTACAGATAGCGCAGGCCGCCTTTGATATGGAATTTTTCCTCTAGCGCGTCGTGCAGCTCGCGCTTGTTGATCGCGGGTGCGTTATCGTGCCGCGCAAAAAATTCCTGAAGAGCCCGCACCATTTCCCAGTGATCTTCTGCGAGTTCCAGTTTTTCTTGCCTAGCAACGACAATCGCATCATCCGGCGTCCATTGCGCTGGCGCGTGAGGAAAGCTGCTCTCCTTGACTTTGACCATGGCCGAATCTCCGCTCGAGCGAGCATTCACGTTAGTCGCGCGCCGCTACCTCGTCAATGGCCCGGGCCGGCGTGATCGCTGTGCGGCAAATGTCATGAATTTTGGGTAGACAGTCTGCAAGAGGTTTGGATACCACTTGCCTGCAACAGAGCAACGGAATTGTGTTTTGAACTTGATTCGAACTTTTTAACGGAAGACCTTCCGTCGTACCCCGGGCGTATGCACCAGTGGATGCCCTCTTTGCGGCGACGCTAGCCTTGGGGTTTGGGAGCTGCGGCTTCGGGTTGACGCGCCAAGTAGGTGGAGAGCGTTACGAAGCGGCAACCCTGCGATGCCATTCGATCAAGAATGGAAGGCATCGCTTCCACTGTCCAGGCGTGGACATCGTGAAAAAGATAGATGCCACCGATGTTGACTTTTAACTCCCGTTCTAAATTGGCCTCTAATGCATGCACCGTGTGGTACTTCCAGTCTTTGCCATCGGTGGTCCAAAGAACCACTACCAGACCGTCGCGCGCGGCGGCACGAACCGTATCGGCATCGTAATCCCCATACGGGGGACGGAAGAACTTGGGTTCGATGCCTAAGGCCCGTAAAGCATTTTGCGTGGTATCAATTTCTCTTTGTTGCTCCTCGCGACTTAAGTGCCGAAAATCCGGATGGTCAAAGGAATGATTGTCGACCTCGTGCCCCTCGGTGGCGATCCTACGAACCACGTCTGGCTCCCGGCGCACCTGTTCACCCAGAACAAAGAACGTCGCGTGCGCGTTGCGCGACCGCAGCACGTCAAGGAGCTGCGCCGTATGCTGGCCCGGGCCGTCGTCAAAAGTCAGAGCGCAGTCGGGTGCGACCTTTTGTTGCGCGAGCTTTTCACTCGGATCTAGCATGCGGGGGCCGGAACATGCACTAAGGAACAAGGATGCGGCCACTAGCAATCCGAGCAGCCGCCAACTGCGCTTTGATCCGAGATGGAAAATCGTCCTATTGACGATCATCGAACTGCAGCTACGAGGGCTAATGCGCAATTTTTTCATTGGGCTGTGTACGATCGGTCGCGAGAAGGGGTACGCAGATCGCCAGTGCCGTGCGGGGGCCTAAGGGGCCGCAGACCGGCGAGCGCATCGGGATTATGCCGACACTTGCTGGGGTATCGATGCGTTGCCCAATAGGTAGAGCTCGGCGCATTTGAATACGCGTTTGAATACGGGCACATCGCGCGGTTGCGCAGGTCAACAAGGATGCCCGCCATCGACTCCTATGGCCTGTTGCATGCCTTGGCGGCAATGCTAGTAGCATGAAGTGCGGTGCGTTAACACGTAGGGCGAACGGAGGCTCACATGGAACTGGCTATGGTAAGCATCGAGAAACCCGCCGAGGTCAACTGCATTCTTGGCCAATCGCACTTTATAAAGACCGTTGAGGATCTGCACGAAGCCATCGTGCAAACTGTGCCCCAAATGAAGTTCGGGATTGCCTTTTGTGGATCAAGCGGACCGGCGCTCGTACGCGCGAGCGGCAACGATTTCGAACTTACGGCATTGGCAAAGAAAAATGCCCTTTCGCTATCTTGTGGTCACTGTTTCATTATCTTTATGAGCGAGGGATTTCCGATCAACATCCTCAATACCATCAAATCAGTGCCTGAGGTTTGCGGCATTTACTGTGCAACGGCCAATGCGCTACAGGTGATCGTGGCCGACTCTGGAGAAGGACGCGGCATCCTGGGAGTCATCGATGGGGTCAAGAGCAAGGGCGCTGAGACCGAGTCCGACGTTGCCGCGCGCAAGCAGCTGCTGCGTAAATTCGGCTATAAGCTCTGATACGGCCGCTGCCACGCGATTGCAAATGGCCGCCTCAGCATTGACGGTGCAAGGCCGTCATGGAACGCGAAAAAGACAGTCTCGGCCGGACACGGTTCGTGTGAAAGGGCCATTACGCTCGGCGACAAGAGGTCGCCAAGGGGGCAGCGGGATGGCCAACAAGAAGTTGCCTTGGCGCGCTGTGCTCAGCGAGGCGACGCTCGTGCGCGCGGCAAATATCGGTCTTGCGTGTAGGTGAGCACGACCTCCGGCGCAAAGATAACCAGTGCCGAGAAGAGCATTCCACTTACTATGGCCTCACTCCAAGCAAGAAGAAAAATTGGCCCCAAATATTGCCCAAAGTCCACGCGTGTCCAAGACGACCCCACAGCTGAGGAAACCAGGAACAAGAGCGTGCCGGTGACAGCAGTGCAAACGAACGAGGAAAACATGCCGTTGCCAAAAATGAAGACAAAGAGGTGATGCGGCAGTCGGCTTTCAATCCATCGTTGGCAGAACGTCGCCACGACCGAGGGCACAAGAGCCAACAGCAATCCATTGAGCCCAATATTGATCCAAGCGCCGTGCGTGCAGGCGGTGTGCACAATCACGGCGAATGTCAACCCCAGTAGGGCGCGGGCGCGGCCGAAAACCAAGGCGTACAGGCCAACCCCCAGCATGCCAAATGCTGGACCATTTCCAACTTTGATCGTCAGCAGCCACAGTAGCGCCACGCAGACCGCACCACCCAGCCAAACGTGCTGCGCAAGCTCTCCTCCGTTCGCAGCATGGCGCACCGACCGCCAGGCCAGCCACAGCGACGGTAGCAATACCACCCAGCCGAACAGTGCGATCGGCAGCCAAACAGCCTGGTGCAGCAAATTCATCTCGCGCTTCCTTGTATTGCGCCGCCTCGCTTACACGGTCACAGCCGACCCTTGCGGCTACCAACTTTATCTTTATACCAGTCCCGGTGCGAGATGTCGGACCGTGGCGATTTCCAGCTTGCGTCTGATCAAGCCTGCGAGTTTGGGTGGCGCTGCGCAATGGCCCAAACACTTGGCGCCATTGTGGTGTATGTGTGTGTGCCGGATAAACAGTTCGCTGCCGAGCCGGCACGTCGAATGCCTTAGGACGCGGTCAAAGCTTACAAGGCACGTCCAGAGGACGCGCTCTTTGCGTCCGCATCTGCCGCAGGCACAATGAGCAGGTGATTTCTCGCTCCAAGGGTGTGCCCGATGCAGCCGGTTTTGCATTCTTCAAAAGTAATGATCGTCACGGGCGGCTCCCGGGGGATCGGGGCGGCAGTCGCTCGTCTGGCAGCTGAGGAAGGCTACGCTGTGTGCGTAGGGTACTTGGACCATCCGGACGCGGCAGCCGAAGTGGTTTCTTCGCTCAGGCGTTTGGGCGCCACCGCGGTGGCCGTTCGAGCGAACGTTGCGATCGAAGAAGAGGTTGTTCGAATGTTCAACGAGGTCGATGAGACGCTCGGCCGTGTTACAGCCCTGGTCAACAACGCCGGAATTTTGCGGCCCCAGTGCCGAGTCCAGGACATGGACCAGGCGCGAATCGAGCGGGTTTTTGCGACCAATGTGATTGGCAGCTTTACGTGTGCACGGGAAGCGGTGCGGCGAATGTCGACGAAACAAGGTGGTAGCGGTGGCGCCATCGTCAACGTGTCGTCGCGAGCCTCGCGTTTGGGCTCTCCAGGCGAGTACGTGGACTATGCCGCTTCTAAGGCGGCGGTTGATACGTTGACGATTGGCTTGGCCAAGGAGGTCGCGGCCGAAGGAATCCGCGTAAACGCCGTCGCTCCGGGCATCATCGACACGGAAATCCATGCCAGCGGTGGCGATCCGGGACGGCTGGAGCGTTTGAAGGACTTGATCCCGATGAAAAGGGGCGGTACGCCGCAAGAGGTTGCCAAGGCCATACTCTGGCTGCTTTCGGACGAAGCGTCTTATACGACCGGAGCAACGATCGACGTCTCAGGCGGCCGATAGATGCGATACGTACTGCATGCAGATCCGAATGCCCAGCTGGCGCCTTTGATTTGGCGCGTCCAGCACCGAACTGCTGCATTCGCGTTTTTTGCAGCGACGCTGCGCAAGGCCGGCACGGCTGCGCCAAGCGCAAGTTGCGGACCGCAAGAAAGGGCAAACGAAAGGGCGCAAGGATTTGTTCCATTTTCGCAAGAGATCTTGGGGAGCAAATTCGCCGAGGGGCCTGTCTAAGTTTTTGTCTGAATATTGATCGGTGCGTGTGCACTGCAAACGCTGGACCCTTGTGTGCGGCGGGGTGCGCTTCTGCGCGCAGATCGGCCAGCGCTGGAGGTACCGATATGAAAAGGATCCCAGGACACGTCGGAGCAATTATTGGCGGGGTTTTGTTGATTCTTTGCACGTCGGTGGCCGCAAACCAAGGAGGGCACGGTGGCTTTGGTGGCGGTCACGGCGGAGGCGGACACGCGATGGGCGGGCGTGGTGGCTTCGGCCGCGGTGGAGCTTGGGGCGGTTGGCACGGAGGCGGTTGGGGTTGGTATGGGCACCACGGCTGGTATTCCGGCTGCTGCGGCTGGTGGGGTCTGGGTTTTTACGATCCCCTTTGGGATCCCTACCTTTGGTACGACTATTGGCCCCCCAACTATCCCAACGCTTACGCGGTGCCGCCTTCAGAGGGATATGAGCAGTATGTGCCACCCCCGCCGACGTATTGGTATTACTGCCCCGATTCGCGTTCGTATTACCCGTACGTGCGCCAGTGCGCCTCGGCGTGGCAGAAGGTGGAGGCCGCATCCAAATGATAATGGCGCGGTTCTTGCTGCTCCAAGCCACGTAGGACTCATCCACACTGGGACGTGCTCATTGCGCATCGCGCGGTAAAGTAACTTCCTATTTGGTCAAAGTTGAATTTGACGACGTTGATGCCGCCGCTTCTCTTGCGAAGGTTCTTTACAGGCTCATTGGCCGCGGCGCTGTTTGCCCTGGCAGGCTGCGCTTCGTCTCCCGTTGCGGTTGATTCGCCACAATCCGTGACGCAATTTGATATCGATCGATATCAGTTTGGTATGGACCGCGACTGTCGGGACGAAGGCGCCAAGCGCGGCGAGGCTCCGCCGACGGTCGATGCTTTCTGCAACTGCGTCTACTTGACCTTACAGCGAAATCTGAGCCAATCCGACTGGAGACGCGCTGTTTACTTTTCCCTGAACGGGCGCGAGCGCGATGAGTACCAGGTACTCGCGCCGGTCATGTCGACGGTGGGCGCTTGTCGCGCACTGCCGCCTCCTCCGGGTGGCGGTTCGCTGAGCTCCGAGTCTGTGGCGTCGTCCCTAGTTGGCAATTGGCAATGGGTGCGTCCGACCGATGAGTGCAGGGAGGTTTATACGTTTCGCGGCGATGGCACAGCGCGCGTTGAAAGCGGAAATGAAAGGACGGAAAACACTTACGTACTCGCGGATAAGCCCGAACCGTCGGGACGCGTCAAACTAACGCTGACAACCACAAAGTATCTGAGCGGGCGCAATTGCGAAGGATTGGTGCAAGATGTTACCGGCAGAACGCTAAGCTTGTACGTCTTGTTCGGTCCTGAAAATCGGATGCTGGCGGTGTGTAAGTCCGTTGCCGATCTGGACTGTATTGGACCCCTGAAGAGGAGCGATGCGCCGTAACCATCGAGACGTGATGGCTTCGGCTAGAGCAGCTGCGTTAAGCGCAACAAGCGGATCTGTCCGTGGGTGGTCTTTTTGGCCTCCGAGTCGCGCGCAAAAATTTGCATCCATGCGAGTTTCGGCGCAACCTTGACCGCAAGGCGAACGCCTTGACAAAAGGCGCAAACGAAGAGCGCTGGTTTTGGCCGTTCGCGCTGTTTCGTTTTCTCCGCAATTGCAAACTTTGCGTTATGTTTTCTGCGGGCGCGCGGCTGCGCTGCGGCGACGCGCCCGCAGCAGCGCATGAAGACGCTGGTTAGTACGAGATGCAAAGATGCGCCCCAGCCGGCCCCGACGTGTTTGAAAAAAACAATTCGATCGGCAAGCGCATCCCGCGCAACGGTGGCCTCATAAATTATGCGGTCGACCTCGTCTTTGAGGCGCAGCGACACGGCAGGCAGTGTCCTTCGTAGGACAGACCGCTAACGGGAGCTTTGTGTAGCCATGGATCTTTACGACATTGAAGTCACTGGTATCGACGGCGATCGCCAACGCATGGCCAAATTCGCTGGCAAGGTCTTGTTGATCGTCAACGTGGCCAGCAAATGCGGCTTTACCCCGCAGTACAAGGGCCTCGAATCTTTATATCGGCAGTTCGCGCAACGCGGCTTTGCGATTCTGGGATTTCCCTGCGATCAGTTTGGGCACCAAGAACCGGGCGATGAAGCGCAAATTAAGGAATTTTGTACGCTGCAGTACGACGTCACTTTTCCGATGTTCGCCAAGATCGAGGTAAACGGCAACCGAGCGCATCCCTTGTATCAGTTTCTCAAGAAGTCCGCACCCGGGGTGCTTGGCATTGAGGCGATCAAATGGAACTTCACCAAATTCTTGATTGATCGGGACGGACACGTAGTCAAGCGCTACGCATCGGCCGAGAAGCCGGAGAGCCTCGAGAAGGAGATTGAAGCGGCGGTCGTTGAGTCGAAAAAAAAGACGTAAGCGGCCGCAAAAGTCGGCACTACCCATCACGCATACGAGGCGAAGCAAACCCGGGGCCGCTTCGCATCGTTTTGCGGCTTGAAGTAGGCAACGCGTTGCAATGGGAAGCAGCAGCAAAAGGCGTCGATAAGACGTGTGGGGGCTTGGTAGCAGGCGGGTGCCCCAGACGCTGCAACAAAAATGGCGGCGAGCTGAATCAAGATATCTGGGGGTAGTGCCCCGCACAAGGAGCAACTTATGGAATCTCTGGGCTTTTATCAGAAACTGCTTGAACCGCTCCTGCCGGGGTTACTTGGGGTGCGGCTTGTGGAACTCGATCAGCGGCGCGTCGTTGGTGAAATGCTTGTGCGGCCGGATCTGTGTACTTCGGGAGGCATCTTGCATGGGGGCGCTTACATGGCCTTTGCCGATACGCTAGGGGCAGTTGGCACGATTCTGAACCTGCCGACGGGAAGCCGCACAACTACCACGGACTCAAGCACGAAGTTCATCGGGTCAGCCAAGGTGAATACAACGGTGGTGGGTGAGTCCACAGCGATTCACCGAGGGCGAACAACAATGATCTGGCAGACGTCCATTCGTTCTTCAGAGGGCAAGCTGTGCGCGCTCGTTACGCAAACGCAGCTTGTGCTCAACGGCGAATAATCTTTGTGCTCTTGCGCTGGCACTAGTGTGTTGCGGAGTTGTTAATCGTCTTGTGGCACGAGCCAAGAGCCAAGAGGCATTGCCCATTGATGTTCTTGCTTCGCGATCAATAGCTGCACGCGCGGGCTGCCCCGGCATGCCATGGGACATCCCAGGAGGACTGAGGGCGGGACGGACCGATTAAAAGTGCACTTCGTACTCGGCCTGCCACCGAATGGTCGTGCGGGGCACGACCGATGTCATGCCGAACAGCACGCCGCCGTTCCACTCCAGCGTGCCGGGTCCGAGGTTATGGATCTTGCCAAAAAGTTGCGGTCCCGCGCGCTCGTCCTGCAGATTCCACCCGGGAAACTGTCCCAACGGTCCTGGCTGTCCGTAGATCTGCAATCCCGGCTCGAACTCAAAATATTGACCCACGCGCATCACCCACGCATCGACCCGGGTTTCCCAAGCGTATAGGAACACCGGCCGGCTTGCGGCGTTGGGGCCAAGATCTTTTTGAAGGAATAAATTGATGGAGTTGCTCAGGCCCCAAAAATCCTTGCGCAGCACTGGGCCGAAGGTTGTTTCGTTGGGATTTCCCTTTTGTCTTGCCTGCCCGTATTCGACGAAGAAGCCCGCATCGAGCCAGTACTCGCCGCGCTCAGTGAATTGAAAGAGGTTTTCCCAAGTAATTTGGTCGAAGAGCGTTGACTGCGCGGGGCCGGGCGCGCGGTCGAACTCGAGTTCGAGTTCGGATTGCCACCAGGAGGTAAGGCCATATTCGACCTCGAATGTGTAGCTCTGCGCACCGTTTTTGGCGGACACCGGATCGCTGCTTACGTCGCCGACGTTTTCCAGTTCCAACTCGTGCAGGTTTACGTCCGGCGTCCAGACTTTGTAGTCCGCTAGCGCCGGCGCCGGACACAAGAGCAGCTCGAAGCCAATTGCCCCGGCTATGACCGCGGCTCTAGCGCATCTTGTCCAACTT
>Ga0187769_10002323_pt1 | contig 11102 bp, 9 predicted proteins | sample 0116_SJ02_MP02_1_FD_133140 | JGI IMG/M metagenome (GOLD analysis project Ga0187769, IMG submission 133140) | Tropical peat soil microbial communities from peatlands in Department of Meta, Colombia - 0116_SJ02_MP02_10_MG | ecosystem: Environmental > Terrestrial > Soil > Wetlands > Peat | place... | reverse complement strand
TTTAAATGAACGGTAAGCGGTATTTTAGACTTGTTGGCGGCTGATGAAGCTGCTGTACGCTTGTTTTTGTTTTAAAGTATAAATATGATGTCAGCCTCAGGTTTAGGCGAGTTTCAGGCGTCACTTTTGAGAATAGGCTTCTTTATCTGGGAATATCCACCTCAACTCGTAGGCGGCTTAGGCACCTACGCTGAATACATCACCCATGAATTCGTGGACATTGGACACGACGTTTCAGTCTTCACACTTAACACTAACGGGTTGAAGACGAGGGAAATCCTGCGAGGCGTGGAGGTTCACAGGCCCGAAATAGCTGACGCAAGCAACATTTGACCTTTCTTCGTGGTTGACGACCTCAAAAAATGGGGCACCAACATCAAACTCTTCAACGACATCTTCATCTACAACATTCTAAGCTCAACCAAATTCATCAACAGCCTAATTCAAAAAGAAAAGTACAATTTTGACATCGTGTGCGTCCACGACTGGTTGAGCAGCATCGCGGGCTTAATAATTAAAAACGAAACCAAGATACCAGTGGTTTTCCACGTGCACAGCACAGAATGGGGCAGAAGCGGCGGGCAAGGCTCTGAGGTTGTGTCCCACCTGGAGCGGGCTATGGCTGAAAACTCCGACCGCATAGTAACCGTCAGTTATGGCATGCAGGACGACCTCGTAAAACACGGCTGGTCTGCTTCAAAAATCAGCATGGTCTGGAACGGCGTAGACCCTGCAACGTACAATCCTCAAAATGTTCAGGAAAAAGACGTTCAAGCAATCAGAGAGAAATATGACATTCCAAACGGTTGGAACATGCTACTTTTCGTGGGGAGACTCACCTGGGTGAAAAGCATACGCAATCTGCTGCTGGCAATGCCTTTGGTTCTTAAAGAAAACCCCAATACTAAACTGGTTATTCTAGGCAAAGGCGAAGAACAAACAGACATTGTTGAAACAGCCGAGAGACTAAACATCAAGGACAAAGTCGTCTACCGCTTCGACTTCGTATCCGAAGAAGAACGGATTCTCCATTACGCAGCCTCTGACGTGTGTGTCTTCCCATCGATTTACGAGCCGTTTGGAATTGTAAGTTTAGAAGCGATGTCCATGGAAAAGCCCCTGGTGGTCGGCGCAAGAGGCCTAGTTGGCTTCAAAGAGCAGGTGATAAACAGCGGTCCAGATCAAAACGGAGTGCACATCAACGGTGAAGACCCAGCGGACATAGCGTGGGGAATAAACGAAACGCTACGTGACCCCGAAAGGGCCAAGACGTGGGGCGAAAACGGCAGACGAAGAGTGATTGAGTATTTTACTTGGCGAAAAGTCGCTGAGGAAACAAGCAAAATCTACGAGTCGCTGCTTTAAAACTCAAACAAGTAACAATGATAGAAAAAACTGGGGTTAAGTTGCAAGCATATCTGCGAGGTCCAGCAGCCTCAAATCTATCGGCTTCCACTCTCTAGCCGCTTTATCAAGCTCATAACCCACGACGGCGCCGCTCTGTAAACCAACCGCCATGTTGCCTTGCCCTTGACAGATTAAATCAACCGCTTTCTCCGCAAACAAACTAGCCAGCAGTCTGCTACGTGTTGTCGGGCTTCCACCACGCTGCGCGTACCCGAGAATCGACAGTCTAACTTCAGATTCTGTCTGCTGCTGCATTTCCAGCGCAAGCTTATGCGTGTTACCGAAGCCTTCTGCCGCAACTATGATTCCCGCCCGTTTGCCCTTTTTAGCGTTTTCCTCCATCACCTTGACAATGTCAGCGAGGGTCATCGGTCTCTCTGGAATCAAAATCACCTCTGCACCCACGGAAATCCCCACTTCCAGCGCTAAGAAGCCTCTTTTCCGACCCATCACTTCCACGATGAATACTCTTTCGTGGGAAATCGCTGTGTCTCTGATCTTGTCGATAGCGTCCACCGCCGTGTTGACAGCCGTGTCGTAACCGATCGTCTCATCAGTTCCATAAACGTCGTTGTCTATCGTTGCAGGTATTCCAATCATTGAGGCATCGCTTTCCCTGCCAAGGTCTAAGGCGCCTTTAAACGAGCCGTCGCCGCCTATAACAACCAAACCGTCAACATTGTTAATCGACAACGTTTCTGACCCTTTCTCAACAGCGCCATCCTCCTCGAAGCTTGGGCATCGCAGCGTGTGAAGTATGGTTCCGCCCAGCTGGATAATGCCGCCGACACTTCGAGGAGTAAGCTTTCTAAACGAGTTAGTTAACAGCCCATCCCATCCCCGCTCGAAACCTAAAACTTGAAAACCCTTCGCATGGGCAATCCTTGTTACCGCCCGGATAGCAGCGTTCATTCCTGGGGCGTCACCGCCAGGAGTTACAACTCCAATAGTCTTCGCCATAGGCATCTCTTCTCCTTTTAAGCATCAGCACTTTTGAATACAAATTAAACAATCTTGCTTTAAGATTAAAACGTTTAGTATCGCAGTCATTGATGAAAAACTCCAAAAAACATAAATTCCTTCTCCTTTATCCTTATGGATTTAGTCGGGAGGTAGCTCAGCCTGGCAGAGCTCTCGAGCCGGCTAACGTGCTTAGCTGGTGGAGACGCTGTAGAGGTCTACCCACGGTGGGCTTCATTCTAGCCTGCACAGGCCACAGAAACCGAGCTGTCGCAGGTTCAAATCCTGCTCTCCCGACCAAAAACACCGCAATCACTTAGTCATGACTCTTGTGTTGTGACGGCGCTTGTGTTTGGAAGACCAGATTTTTTGGGGCTTTGTTTTTTGTGATCTTTTTGGAGCAGTGTAGCCTTGATCTACAGTAACCAATAGTGCGTCGTTAGACACAATATTTAAAGATGCCAGTCTCGACAGTTCCTTCCAAATGGAAGACTTGCCCAAAGAAACAATAGTTGTGCGGAAAACTCTGAGAAGAGCAAAACGGATGAGCTTCGAATCCGCAAACCAAGACGGCAAGGAGATAGTATTCTATGCCAAGCTTCCGACCTCTGGGTCAACAGTATGAATCGACACTGTATCCTGTTCCTTTGATGAATGGCAACTCTAAGCGTTGTGCTGAACAAATCTGCGATGCAAAAGGTAATTTGCTGTAGTGCATCTCAAAGCAAACAGTCAGAACTCCGAAAGAGCACTATTGCTTTTCACTGGGTTTCAAATGGAAAAAGGATGGGAAGCTCAGTTATACGTTGATCCGCACTAGAACGATATGACTCCGACAATATCCATAGTCCATACTCCATAAGGCGGGCTGGTAACCGCATCGGTGCCCCAACACAAGCCGCCTCCAACAGCATCCCAGAATCGCCCGGTGCCTCCAGAGATGTAGTATGTGCCTTGATACGGCGCTGTTGGTCCCGCTTGCGAAGCGTGATACGTTATCGTTAAAGTGTCGCCTGCATTGTCCGTGAGAGTGCCTGTTCCCATAAGATCTAAACGGGTGAATGTGGGTGGAGGGCTGTTAAACGTGTCAACCTCAGTTCCCGTCACGGTTACCTTTCCCATCCAACTGACTGTTCCCGCGCCCCAGAAAGTAACATCATACACGGTCGCAGTAAGAGGATTACCCTGTGGAATACCAATGAAAGTTCCCGATGTGTCGCCCACCTGAAGCAGAAACCACCTGTGTTGCTTTTCTGACGGGCTGTATGCTTGCGCGCCGGCAATCGCTGAAACTGCAAAAACAGTTATCACAACCATCACAAGAGCAAATAGCATTTTTCTCATGATTTTCCCACCTCCCTTCTTACTTTTTGTTTTCTGGTGACTCTAAAGTAGCTTTCAGTTTTTCCAAGCCGTTTGTGACGCCTTTTTCGAGGGCTCTGTAAACGTGGAGTTTGTTGACTATCTTGCCGAGGATTGAGTAGGGCAAATCGTAATCCATCATGAAAGTGGCGACCGTTCCGTCGTCCGATGGAAGCAACGTTACCGAGCCGAAGCCTGTGAAAGTGCCGCCCGTGCTGCGCCAGGCAATCCTGCTGTATTCCGTCCACTCCGTAGTTTCAGCGTCCCATTCAGACCTCACTCCCCCAGCTTCCCCGCAAACATGAGCAACGCCGCCCACGCCCTCCTTTTCCTTTGAAGCGTACTCCGCTTTCTTGATTTGGCTAATCCATGTTGGAACCTGATCCCAACTCATCAACGGCCAGATTTCTTGAGGTGAAGCCTTGATCTCAATAGATTTCTCAATTCTCGCCATCTAAATAAGTCCTGTCCACTACCTTCGAGTTCTCCCTTTGCTTTTTGGATGTGAAAAATACTTAGCCATTTTTGATTGCTTAAAAAACGCAACTAAGCCCTGAAAATGCATAAGAACAGGTTTTGAGGCGTATTTTAACTAATAATAAATTGACAGCTATTCTCACCTTTTTTTGGGTCTAAAACTCAGCGAAATCGTCCATTAGAGGCGTATTTTATCCTATCGATTTTTTCCAGTCTTCATTATTTTTTCGTCGACTTTTCGTCTGACTGTTTCTTTTTCGTAACAAATCCTCAGTTTCGAGATGTTTCCGCCTCTGCCTCTTTCGCCAGAGAAAACGCGCGCTTCAGCTATGCCGCGGTGTACAAGTTCTGAGATTGCGTGTCCATGGTGACTCGCAGTGCCATAGACTGCACGCGCTGGCAGGCGGGTCTGTTTCTTTATCTCGTTGATGGTTCTCCAGCCTGACCATTCCAGCGGCAACCTCCTGCGCATGTAATCCTCAGCGAAAGAACCCAACAAGTAATCGAAGGCTTTCTTGGCTTCTTTAGTTTTGAAGTCAAACTCCAACAGTGCGCCCGCTGGGACGGGTTGCGCTGGCAGCTCAGTGGAAATTGCTGGCTTAACCTCAAATTCTGGCCACGACGGCTGCACTGTTACGGTTACTGTTTTTGGCGCGCAAGTTTTGGTCTCCCCCAAATCATCAACGTAAACAACTTGTGGCCTAAGCGTAAAAGCGCCTGCTTTTGTCGACTGAAGGGTGAGCACGAATGGTTCGATACCAAACGGGTTGACCTTTTTCATTTGAAGATCAATAGAGCCGTCCTGCTTAATCTTGTAACTTGGCTGAGCGGCAATGACTTTAAAATCAGGAGAAACTAACCCGTCGACCTTAACCAAACTACTTACAGTCTTGCCCACATTAACCATGTCCAAGCGCACGCTGAAATCTTTACCCAATTCCAGCCTCGTAAGGGTCAGAAGGGACGCATGGACGGTTGAACGCTGAAAACGCTTCTCAAAATCTACTAATACTCTTTTGGCTTCGTCAAACTGCCTCTTCGCGTCATCAAACCGGTTTTGCTGCAAAAGAGTCCAACAGTAGCTTTGCCTAACCGCTGCCTGAAATCCCAGCGGGGCTTCTATCTGTTTACAACGTGCCAAGCATTCTTCGTAAGAACTGTTCGACTGTTCCCATTGTTTTTTGGAAGAGAAATAAACGGCCTTAGAAAACAACCACATGGAAAAAGCAAATGCTTGTTCCCCTACACTTGTTTCTTCCAAGAGCTTGGTCATTTTTAAATAGTAAGCATCTGCATTGTCCATTTGACCGAGTTCCGCATACAACCTCACAAGATTCAAATAATTAAGAGCTCGTACCAAATAGGAATCCGTTAATTCAGCACACTCAGCTCCCTTCAAGCTTGCAACAACTGCCTCCTTTAGACCCCGCCTAAACTCACCAAAGGAACCAGAAAGCAAGCTCCCCAACATAAACTTGAGTTTTGCTCCCGTTCCAAAATCACTCATAGAATCAAGCGATAAACCGGAGAACATTCTGTTCGCAGCCACTGCTTCAAGAATACTTGTCTTGAACACGTATCCGAAGGCTTCCTCCCAACCTCTGCTGACGGGATCAGTTTGCTTATCAGATATGCTGAACGTGACCGCGTCGCTTTCAGCAGCTTCTTTTATGAAGCCGCAATACAGAAAAGCCATGTCCAAGTTACAATGCGCATAATGTTGTCTGTCTTGATTTCTCATGTAATTGTTAAGAGCCCAAGAGCGCAAAGTCGCGACAAAAGATTCTTCCGTTCGCCCATAGAAAACGTAAGTCATAGCCATTTCAACTAATACGTCAGCAATATCTTGGAGCGAAAACTCCTCCTCAAAAACTTTCAGCGCATCTTCCAAATAGAGAAGTGCTTCTTTTCCTTCGCCTGTAAAATTCTTAAGCATGCCCTTCAGCATGTGCACTCGTGCACTTTCCAGAAGATCAAGCTGTGGATTTTCGACCGCCTTGCTCGCTAATTCTCGGGCAAGAGAGTAGTTTCCCTGAGTTACGGACGCATAAATGCCTTTCCTCAAAGCCCTCAATCGAACCTCATCAGAAACTGCAGCGTTGCTGAGCTGCTCAAGCGCAGCTAGAGAATCCGATATTTGGGCTCTAGCGAAGTAGCCATCGGCCAAGCCCTCCAAAGCAATTAATCTGTCGTTGGCGTACTCGGGCAAGTCTGAAGTAGCGTTTAGCACGTACTTGAAGTGTTTGATAGCTTCTGAACCGGAGAATAAAACCAGCGCCTCTTGGCCCGCAGCCAACGAGTACTTTACGGCTTTTTCCAAGTTTTCCGCCGAAGAATAGTGGTAAGCCAAGTCAACGACTTTCTTTTTGTTTCCTGCTTGCATATAATGGTAAGTTAAATAGTCGGCTGGGAATTCCTTTGTGGTCTTGGCGGATTCTTCCAGTGTTTCAGCGATTCTCTCGTGGTATTGCCTTTTCAGAGCGGAAGGGATTTCCCCATAAATAACCTCTTTTGACTTAGCATGGTCGAATCTGAATGTGTTTTCTTCACAGCAAATAAGAGCGGTTGCATCAGAAATCTGCTGGAGTTCTTCAAGGGTGTTGAGAGTCTCCTCGGAGAGTGTTGATCCAAGCAAAATCGGGTCAAATTTTTCGCCGATAACCGAGGCATAATCCAACATGCGTCTTTGATTGGATTTTAGTTTGTCAGCCCGTCTCAGAATGATATCTCTTATCTTGGCAGGAATCGGAAGTTCCCCTGTTGCGAGACAGAAAATCCCTTTCTCTTGGACAATTTGCCTGTTGTCGAGCAGGGTTTTGATGAATTCAACTATGAACAGTGGGTTTCCCAAGCTTTCTGTTAAGAGTTTGCCCGCGAATTCCGAGTGTAAACGCCCGCCGACTAGGTTTTCAGCAAGTTTTATGGCGTGGGGTTTGCTAAGGTTTGACAGCTTCACCTCTGTCAGCAAATCGTCTCTCTTCATCAATCTTATTGTTTCAACGAGCGGGTGGCTTCTCCCGTCTATGTCGTGCTGAAGCTCTTCACTTCTGAAAGTGCCAACCAATATTACTCTTTCAGAAGCGAGAACGCGGGAAAGATAGTGCAGAAGATTAAGCGAGGCTGAATCTGACCAATGTAAATCGTCAACGACAACAATCGTTGGTTCGAATTCTGAGAGAGACTTCAGTGCTTTCGCGAGGGTTGAAAAAGTTGTATCCTTCCATACTTCGGGTGGAAGATTTTCACTTGGCTCGGGCTTGGGCTGCGGAGGATTTCCTAAAACGCTGGTGGCTGCCTCCAGTTCGTGCCAGATCTTTTTAGGCATGGATGAGAGTGGATCTTTTTTGCAGGCAGCTGCAAAGTTTTCAAAGGCTTCTATGAAGGGGAAATAGGCGCATGATGCGTTGCTTAGGCACCAGCCTGTGAGGGCTTGCACGTTTTTTCGGCGTTGAACGTTTAGGAATTCTTTGAGCAGTCTGGTTTTTCCGGTTCCTGCTTCGCCGCTGATGAAGACGGTTTTTCCTTTGCCTGAAATGGCGGAGTCTAAGCAAGCTTGCAGCTGCTCGATTTCGCGGTCGCGACCCACAAAAGCCGGCTCGTTCACAAGCCCAGATTTTGCATCCGTACCGATTTCTCCCAGCATAGCCCCAAGGCTTTCTGCCTGGTAGTATATGCAAAGGGATTGAAAAGATTTGCGTACTTAAGATTTAGCTTAAAAATTCATGGGAAAAAATTTCAAAGTTGTGTTTTGAATGATTAAAAAAAGTTCGGCGAGCAACTTGGCACTTGGAGGAGCTCAACTCATGCAGATTCACAGGTGTAGCTCTTGAAGACGCGTGTTCTGCATTGTCGGCCGCCCTTCGCAAAAGTCGCATTTCTCAAGCAGGTTTAAGCTCTAAACTGGAAAAGCAATTTAAAACGCTAGAAGCCACGCGCAGAAAGTCTCAACAACATGAGTGAAAGTCGCAACGATCAACATGATTCAAACTCCAAACCAGAAAAGCAACCCAAAACACAAACTGCCAAGGCGGAAAGTCTCAACTTTCACCAAAACAAAGGCCTCAACAAAAAAACAGAAACGCAAAAAACCAAACCGAAATTTCCCGCTTCCAAGGATAGAAGGGTTTATCAAGTCTAGAACAGAAAGATAGTTTGGTGAATTTTTTGGAACAGAAGCACAGGATAATGAAGAAGAGTTTTGACACCGAAATGTACGTTGACGGAAAAAAGCTGCCTCTTAACAATTTTGTGCAGGAAACCATCGGCAACATCATGGCTGGGTTTTCAAAGTCGCTGAAATGGCTGCCAACGGAGCCTGAAACGATTGAGGTGAAAATTAAGCGGCTGCCAAAACCCACTGATGTTGACGCCCACGTTTACCCAAGGCAGTAGCTTTTATTTTTTAGCTGACCACTTTTCTGAACTGGTACAGTGTGGCGCTTAGCGTAATAACAGCTACCAGCCCAATCACACCCCATGAAGGCAGTATCGTATGCCAGATGTAACCGTTTATCATAAGTGCCCGAATAGCGTTTACAGCGTAGTTTATTGGGTTGAACATGGCTACGGTTCCCACCCATGAAGGCAGAAAGCTAATCGGGAAAAGAGCTGCGCTGAGAAACAGCAAAGGAAACGTGATGACTGTGCCTATTGCGAACAAGGTTTCAGACGTTCTTGTTTTCATGCCTAGCGCCAGCGAGATCCCCGACCATGCAAGCCCGAAGAAGGCAATAGTGAAGAATATTAGCAAAATCCCAATGATGCCTGTGGTAACGTGTGCGCCTAAAGCGTAGGCTATGCCGAGAATTATGGCTGATTGGATGACCACCCTGAACGCGTCGGTTGATAATCGACCCAGCAAAATGGCTGGTCTGCTGACAGGTGTTACAAGCATCTTCTGCAGATAACCCGAGTCAATATCAAGCACGATGGAGTTTCCAGACTGCAAAGCGCTGCCGAACCCGTTTTGGAGAATAATCCCAGCTGTCGCAAATTCGAGATAGCTTACTCCAACCGGTAACACGCCTGGAAAGCTGGAAAGCCTTGTCAACAGCTGAGTGAACAAGACCAGGAAGATAATAGGTTGAAAGAGAGAAAAGAAGAGCAAAATAGGGTTGCGAACCAGCTTTTTCAAGTACCTCACGAATATGTAGCCAGTGTCCATCAACAAGGTCATTTCAGCTTCTCGCTCCTCCCCACATTCTTGCTGGGGCTTTTACAGGTGCGTCTACCCGGATTTTTCTGCCGGTGTGTTTAGTGAAAACATCATCTAGTGTGGGCTGTGAGAAGGTGACTGAAGTAATTCGGATATCGGAACTGTCAAGTGCGCGCACCAAGTCTGCGATTAATCCTGCTGCGTTCTGAGCGTAAACGTTGATACATTCTTCAGAATCTATTATCTCCTTAACGCCCGTCATAGTTTTTACGAGGCTTTTTGCGCGTTCTCGGTCACGATCACAGTTTTCAAGTCCAATCCTGATGGAGTCCGCTTCAATTTCCCGCTTAAGCTCAAGTGGCGAGCCAGTTGCCACTATTTTGCCGTAATCAATGATTGCCAAGCGCTTGCATAGCCTGTCTGCTTCTTCCAAGTACTGTGTGGTCAAAAATATGGTTGTGCCTTCTTCCTTGTTTATCTGCTCTAAGTAGCCCCAAATCGAAATTCGAGATTGCGGATCCAGCTAGTGGTGGGCTCGTCGAGAAACAGCAGTTTAGGTCTGTGCACAAGTGCAGTTGCTAGGTCAAGTCTTTTTTTCATACCACCTGAATAATTTCTTGCGCGCCTGTCAGCAGCTTCCTCGAGACCTACAAGCTTCAAAAGCTCCTCTACACGGTCTTTCAATTTGCTGCTCTCCATCTGCTGAAAATGACCTTGAAGAATTATGTTTTCTCTACCCGTCAAGTCTCCGTCCACGGTTGTGTCTTGGCTCTGGACTCCGATTATCTCACGTATCTCCGCGGCGTCAGTGTCAAGGTTATGTCCGGCAACTGTGGCTGAACCTGAAGTTTTTTGGAGCAACGTGGTCAAAATCTTGATGGTAGTGCTTTTTCCAGCACCGTTAGGACCGAGGAAACCGAAGAATTCGCCTTCCTTAACGTTGAAAGAAATGTCGTCGACAGCTTTCGTTCCGTCGGAATAGATTAGGACAAGATCTTTGACTTCTATTATTTCGGACATTTAATCAACTCTTGAATTTCAAAATCCTTCAATTTCGCTTTACTTAGTAGATTATTCGCCTCTAAACCAAACCCGAAGTAAAGCAAAAACAAAACCTAGTAAATTCTAAGGAGCTTATTAGGGTTTTGATATTAACGTTTTTTCTTGTGCTCCCTCGCCAGAAAACCGAAGAACTCCTTTCCTGCACGCTAAATGACATGTCGTCAACAGCTTCTGTGCTGTCAGAATAGACTTCTGCAAGATTCTTTACTGTGATGATGTCTGACATGATCTTTCAAGAGCTAGTTTTGCGTTCGATAAAATAACAGTATGTGACTGTCACCTCACAACAACAAGACGTAGGAGCAATCGTCTTAAGCGAAAAGACTTATGATCCGTCAGTGCTTATGTTACGTGAATAGTGTGAACAAACCGTTACCTACGTAAAGAAAAGTTTTACAAAGTGATAGTTTCTTTGAGACGCCGTTCATTGCCCGTGTCTATGTTCGGAAAAGGAAATCAGCGAGCACTTGTTTTCTTGCTTGCGAGGTTACTTTGTTTGGAGGTTGCATCTATAGGCGTCGATTAACGTCTTTTAGCCCGAATGTAAATGCTCAAAGAAGGAGCTGTGCCGTACGTGCTAATCGGGCAGTCGTATGTTAGTCAATTTTCAAGTGAAGAAGATTCAGGCTTGGAAGCCCCCTAAGCCTGTTCGAAACTCGGCTTGGTAAGCTTTTGACGT
>Ga0187769_10002322_pt1 | contig 11102 bp, 9 predicted proteins | sample 0116_SJ02_MP02_1_FD_133140 | JGI IMG/M metagenome (GOLD analysis project Ga0187769, IMG submission 133140) | Tropical peat soil microbial communities from peatlands in Department of Meta, Colombia - 0116_SJ02_MP02_10_MG | ecosystem: Environmental > Terrestrial > Soil > Wetlands > Peat | place... | reverse complement strand
CGAATGTAGGAATTCTTATGCCATTGACAAAGTCCGAGTTAACCGCATTTCTAAGCGAACCCAGAATAGCCCATCTCGCCACATCCTCTTCAAAAGGAAAACCTCGTGTGAGCCCAATTTGGTATGTGTACGACCAAGGCTGCTTCTACTTCACTACACGGCTCGGACGAATCAAGAGCAACCACATCCAACAGAATCCCAACATCGCCCTAAGCGTAGCCACGGACGAACGGCCCTACAGGGCTGTTTGCGCGTTCGGAAAAGCCCAACTCGTTCAAAGAGACCGAGACAAATGGTTGGAGAAAATCTCCATCCGATATGGCGAGAAAGAAGGAAGAAGTTGGTTAAGCGATGCTGTGAAGCAAGACGGGAGAGTCGTTTTCAAGCTTCAGCCAGATCGAGTACTATCTTGGCATTACGGACGCGACGATGATGAGCGACAAGAGAAAGGCGAGTCAATGGCCACGCAAACTTTGTAGCAGAGTTACACCGCTGGTGGTTTCCTAAACTTTCTTCTTCTTGTCTCCGTCAATCTTTCCCGTGTACTCTTGAGATGGCCTTCGTACAGCCTGATTTTTCTTTCGAAGAAATCGGCGGCTTCTCTGCAAGTCGTCTCCTCGCTTACAGCGTACTTGGCAAGAAAAGGAATCATAAGGCCGTATGCTTGTTCCCTAATCATGGGTTCAGGTTGACCGCTTTTGGTGCTTTCGTCAACTACTAAAGAAAGCGCGTTCTTCAAACTCTGTAATTGAGCGACTTCGACCGGACCTCTAGGCTCTGAAGAGCTTTTCTTAAATGTGAAAACAAAATCGCCGACGAAAGCTCCAATCTGCATGGCGTGAAAGGTAGTCATGTAAGGTCTAATTGGCGCCTGGTACTTTGCGCCCCTGGAAGGAAGAACGAACCCTGACCTGACCGCAGCTGTGATGAAGCTTGCTACAACGCGAAAGTCTTTGCTGTTGAACGTTGAAACAAAAACCCCATCCGGTTTCAACACCCGATAGCATTCATCGAAGACTCCCTTCAAAAGCCTTTCATAGTCTGCGAGGGATTTCCCTTGCGTTTTATTGATTATGACTTCATCCTTCTTCTCGATTAGCTTGCCGTCGTTCACCCAGACGTACCAGAAATCTGAAAGTTCGGCATAGTTGACGTTTCCTCCGTAAGGCGGGTCTGTGATCACGGTATCTACCGCGTTATCCGGGATCGGAAGATCGGCCCCGTTTCGAGTTAAGACGAGACACGTTGCGTCTCCATCGACGAGTTCATTGAAATCGTGTCCGAACTTTGAAAAGTTTCCGATGTGATCGTTGCTGTAGCTCTTCCCTCTGTGAACCGCATTGAATCGACGTTTGAAGATATTCCACACATTGAGTTCGAGGCTCTTAGGATAGATCCAGTACGCATGCATCGCCCACCCCTCAACGATTGTGCTCCTGAGGTGTGACTGGCGACTCGCCCATTTCAGTGAACTGCTGAACGTAAATGAGAGCAGATCCTTCGCCGGGGCGCTATCGAACTTCGCGATCTCTCTGCGGAGAATCGAAAGCGCCAGAAGGTTTCTTTTTGTAAAAAGCTGATCGAAGCTTAGGAGTTTCCGTGACAGAAGATAATCTGTCTTAACCCCGTTAGGAATGCGGGTTAAGGGAAACCATAGATTGCGTTCTTTCACGACGCTCTTGAAGCTTCGTTCAATGCGCCTTACTAGGCGGTAGTCGCTCTCGGTGGCGACTTTTTCGAATGAGCCACAGGTGGGGCATTCGCATTTGATGCGTAGGATATGCTTGGTTTTCTCGTCCCACTCCAGCCAATCTGCGACGGCTTCTGATCGGCATTTGTTACAGTGTGTTCTGTAGAGGGAGGAAAGTTCGTTTTCAACTCGATCCGTTAGTTGAGTGAACAAGGAACGGAACTCGGCAAGATCGGCTGGGGCACACTCATTTGACGTTACGTAAGCCGCAATGGGGTTAACGTCAACACCGACCACCTTTCTGCGCAGTTTCAGGGCTTCCACGACGGTCACCCCTCCTCCACAGAAAGGGTCTAGGACGATGTCTCCTCGCGATGAGTAATGAGATATAAGATATGAGAAGACGTTCCACGGCCGCCTGGCAAAATATTTGTGCATTCTGTAGACTGCAGTATGGGGCTTAGCTTCCAATGTTTTCGAGTACACTGATGTCAATGATGGTCGAGTCTTCCCTGCGCTTGTTTCTTATATCGGCCTGAGCCGTAAGCTCTAGACGTGCATCATCGATGATTAAGAAAGCTCTCTTTCGGGAAGGTCACGTGCCGAAAGGCGGCACGTGCATCTCCACTTTCCTAGTACTCACAGGGAAGGGTGGTATCCTTGTGGGAAAGATGACGAAGCCGGAAATATGGGTTGAGAGGTTCTTCGTTGGTGAAAACTTTGCGCCTCAATATGCTTCTTCCGGGAAATGGCTTCTTCCTGCTTCCCATCTGAAGTATGGCGAGAAACCCGACGACGCCGCAGAGCGAGTGCTTACCGAACAGATAGGGATTAACGGCGTGAAACTGACATTCAGTCAGGTTCAATCGCATCTCTCCCAAGACCCCAATGACCCCGAGTCTGCACATTGGGACATATGCTTCATTTACGAGGGAAACGTGAAGGGAGACTTGAAACGGCCTGAGTGGTTCTCTGAACTAAAATTTGCCAAAGCCAATGAGCTGAGGACTGACGATTTCACCCGCGGACATGGGGATGTGCTCAAGGAACTCGGAACGATTCATTAGGACCCAGCCTTCCTGCAAGCATTCGACAGATACCTAGTCTTGACGAGGTTCGGCCGCGCCCAGTCGCTAAATTCAGCTTCGGTACTACAATGTCTGTCGAATGGTGTAAGGGAGGTGTTGAAACGAGATGTGTCATGAAGGTCGTAGGTTCCTAACGAAAGAAGAGAAGGTCGAGTGGCTTGAGGAGTACAAGAACAACCTAGAGGATGAACTCAAGGGCGTTACCGAGAGAATCGAAGAACTAAAGCACTGATCATAGCGTAGATTTTCTCCCTTCTTTTTTCTATTCTACCTTCATATTAGGCGATGGTTATGCTGATGTGGAGTAGCGGGACTTCGTTCTTGATCTCCCTTAGACGGACGATTGATTTACTCATCTACCTTACCGTTGCATTAGGTGTGGTCCTGCTTCCACAGCTTTTCATTTTAGTTCCGACTTGGCTATTTTTCTCAGTTCTCGTGGGGTGGCTCGCATATCTCGCCGTAGCGGTGTTGGTTGCTGCTAGGCGCCGGATAGGGTATCCGTTAGCTTTTGCGCTTTCGATACTCACGCTGGGAGTTTCATTACCTCAGCCTGAACATTACTCATATGTTGAAGCGGGGCTTTCCCTGGCTTCTAGCACGTTCATCGTTGGTTCGGCCTTGCAAGTGGTACTCCTAGCCCTCATTCCAATCTACCTTTACCGCTTGCGGAAGGGTGCAAAGCAAACTTAGGTTCTCGCGGTTAAGTCGGCAAACTGGAAGCCGTCTCGCATCACGCGTTCGCCTACCTGAACTGGAATGGGTTTCGTGAAGACAGGGCCATCATACACGAATGTGTGAAATTCTCCATTCTCACCACACGGATCTACGTCTGCAGGCAAATCTCGAACGAGAGAAGAGTTGAATTCGCGTCCAGCAAACTGAGCATCAAGCTTTCTAGGGTCAACGCAACAGATAATGGCTCGAAAGCCGACTTCCAGCGTTTCTCTGGCCAATTTCGCGGTATCTTTTCCCCAAACAGGGAAAAACGGTGTCAGATCAATCTGAGCAATTTTTTCTTCGCGGTACTTGCGTATATCTTCTAGGAACAGATCGCCGAAGATAGCGTGCGTAACTCCTTTTCTCTTCCAGAACGAGAACACTTCGCTCATTTTCTCCTCGTATACGGCGTTGGGGCAGGGGTATGGAATCATTACCTTCTGCAATTGAATGCCTAATGACTCTGCCTGCAATTCTAGCAGCTCTTCCCTGACCCCATGCATTGACACACGATGGAATTCGTCACTAATGGTAGTGAGCAGGCAGACGACTTCAAGTTCCTTGGCAGCTAACGTCCGGTAAAGAGCCATGGCACTATCCTTGCCAGAGGACCATGAGAGAATAGCCTTCGGCCGACTCAAGGTAGTCGTTTTATCACCGCATGAGGTTTTTCCATGAGTCTGAAAAGTCCTCGGATGGTAAAATGTGGCAAACGTTTTTAATTAATAGAGACAGTCGATGTGGCTGAGGTTTAGAAGCTCCCTTTGTATCGGTTTGGATACTGCGTCGTGTGCGGAACGACCAACCCTATTGGCCAGAGGTTCTGTCCTCGCTGCGGGACCCCGCTCCCTCAACCCGGTGCCGGACCGACGGGAATTTGCCCCACATGCTATTTCAGAAACTCACCAGCTGCCCGATTCTGCGTAAGATGCGGATCAGTTCTATCAGGACTCTGAGAGAAAATCCAGCCAAGACCTAGGCCGGGCCACGGCAAAATATCTGGCTCAAACTGAAGACAATGGAATCTAGGGCATTTCAGGCTGGCGATGCTGGTTTCCTTTACCTGTCTGACGGATGCCGCCAAACCTAATCAACTAACTTTCCCAACGGTCGGGTCACCGCTCGGATGAAGCGGATACGTTACTTAGCTCACGACCTTTGTTCCTGGGTTCATTATGTTGTTTGGGTCAAAAAGGCGCTTTAGGTTCTTGATCAATTCGATCTCTCCTTTTTCCAGAAATTGGTCGACCTTCTCTGTTCTAGTTTTACCTATCCCATGTTCACCAGTTATGACGCCGCCAAGGGCCATAGTGGCTTTGTAGATCTTGTCAGTCAATTCATCCGCGTTCTGCAGTTGTTCCCCCTGTTTTCGAAGTATGTGAACGTGCAGATTGCCATCGCCCGCGTGGCCGTAGACTGGTAACGGAACACCGGTCTCTTTTGAGATATCCTCGACGGTTTTTACGATCTGCTCAATCCTAGAAATCGGCACTACAATGTCCAAGATATCTAGAATGTCAGGTTTGAGTACGGTGTAGAGATTGCTTCTAATCGATAGAATGTTTTCTTGATCCGCAGCTGATTCAGCAGCGAAAATCTCTAAAGTCGTATTCGCCTTGCAAATCTCGGATATCCTCAAGCTCTTTGCTAGGACTTCCTCCCTGGTATCCTCGCCGACGATTATCAGTAAGTAATAACTGCCGGTCCTCACGGGCCAAGTTCTTCCTAAGTGCTTGGCCGTTCGTACCATTAGGTCCCTCTCAACGTATTCGATAGCCAATGGCGCCACACCTTGTTTGAGAATGCTTGGAACAGTGCCTATGGCTGCGTGGCGGTCATCAAACGGAACAACCAAGGTGATTGAGGCGCCTTCTTTCCCGTAGAGCTGAATCGTCGCATTTGTTACGATTCCGAGAGTACCTTCACTTCCAATAATGAGTTGCATCAGGGCGTAGCTAACGTTGTCTTTATGCACCTTTCCACCAAGATGGAGGAGCTCACCCGTTGGGAGGATCACCTCCAAGCCTCTAACGTGGTTGCGCATTACCCCATGCCTAACCGCTCTAGACCCACCCGCGTTAGTGGCCACAAGCCCCCCGACCTGAGCGTTCTCGTCCCCTGGGTGTGGTGGGAAGGAAAAACCTTCTCTACCCGACACTTCAATCAACTTACCAAGCGTAACCCCTGCCCCAACATCGGCCATCATGTTCTCTTTGTCAATCTCGATCTGGTTAAATCGTTCGAGCGATAACACTATGCCATTCCTTGTCGGTACTGCCCCGCCTACTAGACCCGTACCGCCTCCGCGAGGGAATATTGGAATCCTGTGCTGGTTCGCAAGTTTGACGATGGCTGCTACCTCGTTTGCGCTCTTGGGACGCGCCACGACAATGTCGCTTGCAGGCTTAGGTTCCATAACTGCAGGGGTTTCATCTGAGAGATAGTTGAGCATACTTTCTCTCTTGGTAACCGTCTGATCTCTACCGACGATCGATTCAAGCTCTCTCACTAAGACCTGATCCATTGGCGATCAAGCATAGGCAGGCTCGGTATCGTAGATAACCTTGCGCATAGGCGGTTAAAGCGGACGGCTCATAGACGGGATCGCGAGTCAATATACTATTTAGCGACGATTTCGACGGTGAAATTCTGCGGGAGAATCGAAGAAATTGGCTGAAGGCGCCAGTAGGGACCCCCCCCTAGGAGGGGGTAGGTCGACTGGGGAACATCTCGTAAGCGATGTTCAGTTAGCCCCTGAACAGCTGTACGGGAGAGCGGAAGAAAGGTTTCAGACCGTTGTATGCGATCATTTGACCAAGATCTATGGGAAGAGTGAATCCAAAGCGCTCGACGCCTTGAGTTTCTCCTTGAGTTCCCGCGGGATATTCGTGCTCATCGGAAGGAACGGGTCGGGCAAAACGACTCTCGTACGAATCTTGGCGACTGAACTTGAACCAACCTCTGGCAAGGCCACAATAAACGGAATCGATGTCGTAAGGGAGGCACGAAAACTCCGAGAGAAAATTGCGATCGTACCACAAGAAGCCAGGCCAATACCCTGGATGACACCCCTACAAACAGTTCAGGCATATCTTCTCTGGAGAGGATTCGACTACTCCGAGGCAAAGCACAGAGCTCTATTAGCGCTTGAGAGGCTTGGTCTTTCAAAGTACTGCGATGAACTGAATCGAAAGCTATCCGGAGGGATGAGGAGGAAGGTGATGGTTGCAACGGTTCTTTCATCGGAAGCGGAAGTAATTTTCCTAGACGAGCCCACTACGGGTCTCGACCCAATTTCGAGAAGAGAGTTCTGGGCGACTCTTAGAGAGATCGGGAGAGAACGTTTCACGTTCCTCACCACTCACTACCTTGAGGAGGCTGAGGAGCTTGGGGATAGAATCGGCATCTTGGATCAAGGTAGGCTAATCCGTATGGGGACAATGAAGGAGCTACGGGATAGCGTCAGCTACAACTACAGCCTTAAGATTTTGTCATCACCGACGGAAGGGTTACCTTCGCCTCAGAAAGGTGAGACAATCACTGGACAGGACGGAAATGTCATGATCCTCACAACAGAGGATGAGGCCTACAGGATTTCGAGAGAGCTTGTCAAGCAAGGCCTCAAGTTCGCTGTTACCCCAATTTCCCTTGAGGATATATTCTTCTATCTTGCGAGGCGGAAAGCAAGTGAATGATTCCGCAAGAAGCAACCAGTCGTTGCATAGGAGGAACATCTTCAGCGAGATCCTCGCTAGTATTCTGGTTAATTCCATTTATGAAATGCAGAACTTTCCGGTTGTTCTCATAAACACTGTTCTTTCCCCTCTCTCATTTCTACTGGTGATCGTTTTCGTAAGCCACGGGACGCTGCTTGGGGAGGCGATTCAGGGTGGGTTCATAATGAGCATGTTTTCTGCCGGTGTCGGGCTTCAGGGCGACCTATCTCACCTGAAGAATGATTTCAAACTTCAAGATATGGTAGTTAGTTCGCCAACTGGTTGGCAGACATACATGTTTGGGATGGCGATTTCAGAACTCGTCTACTCTCTACCGGCCGTCGTGGTGCTCGCAGTGCTCGGATTTTACTTCATGACTTTGAGCGTTCTCGGACTGTTGGCGTTCGCTGGAGTGCTTTTTCTGATGTTCTTAACTTCTATCGCAATCGGTTTCACTCTTTCAACATTCTCCACCGATATCGTCCAAAGCTTTGCCTTTTCAAGGCTAATTTCAACGCTCTTCTCGACGATACCCCCCGTCTACTATCCAATTACGTACATCCCGCTTCCGTACAGATACGTAGCATATCTCTCCCCAACAACTTACGCTGCGGAGCTTGCGCAGAACGCTGCTGGGTATCTCCCCTTGTCACCTACAAACGCCACATTGGACTGGATCGTACTCATTGCCGTTGCCGTGGCGCTGTTTCTTGTGGCAAGCACCAAAGCAAGATGGGTTGAGATCTAGTAGAAACCTTGGCTGAGCGCAGGGCAGAGTCAAAAATTGCTCCTGAATGCTAGTGGGTAATTATTTCAATGAGGCATCGCCTATTTTGGAGCCTTGTTCTCCGAGATGGGCCAGTTGGAAGAACTTGAAACAAACTTAGTGGATTCCATAATTCAGGAATACGGAGTCAATATCGACGCTACAAGACCTGCTAACCTAACCAAAACAAAACTCGATCCGGCGACTAGAGTCTTTGAAGTTCAACACTCATCACTGAACGCCTTCATCATCGACACTCCTATGACCCGAAGAATTGCTTGCCACCCACATGTTGTGGGAGATGAACTTGAGAAACTTACACTCGAGGCCGCAGAACAGAGCTTGCCTGCTATTCTTGAACTATCACAAATCAATACCACTAAGAAGGACGCAATAGTCTTCGAGCAAATACTCCGAGCCGCTCCAGGCTACAGCTTGCACCAGGCAGCGAGTCGAACAATTCCAGGCAGCTATAGAACCGTCAACATTAGGCCTCGCTACACTCACACATCTTATCGAGATCACGACGGCATAGTTCACCGACAACTTGACATAGTTTACGAAGATTTCGCGGAACTACCCGCAAACAAAGAGATTTTCTTGATAATGCAAGATACGGTGGCAAGCAGTAAGTCAGCCGAAGTCAGCATCAAAGCCGCAATCAATCATTGCGAAGAAGCTGGGTCGCATATCGCCAAGTGGATTCTCTATGGATTTATCGCCCTCGAAGGACTGAAGCTGCTCGACAAAATTGCACGAAGCCACGGCATCCAATTAGTAGCATTTGCAATGGGCAATCTGACTGCTCTCTGCGCCAACAATTACGACATGCCCCTGTATGGTGTAGACGAATGGCTCTGGCGCAGAGATCATTCGATCTACAAGCTTGGTGCATTGCTCGATAGAGACACTTTTGTTGAATATCTACACGAATTTGTTCCCGGGTCGGATCAACCCGGTGATTGGTCCGCACGCCAAAGCAGACTGTTCAACGGTCAGGGTTATGAAAGAGGTGACATAGCTGGCCACCTAGAAAACAGCATACGACTTATGAAAAGTCTGCTAGAGATCGGACAAATGAAGGACTGGCAGGAAAAGATAGCGGCAGATGAGCTACTAAGACTAGAGAGGGGATTGGAAAAGGTAAGGGCAGGTCCTCTGAGATAGAGGGGACCCTGTCCGAGATCTGTGCCCGAGTGACTTGCTACGTAAGCGAATATACGGTTCTTCTTTCGATTGTTCGTTTCTTACCTTCAGGCCACAGTGTGAGGGGGATGTAGATTGCTGACGAGCGTCCGTAGTGTGTAATGTTGCCAGAGGCACAGGTGGTACAACTTGGCACCATTCCGGTAAAGATTTGGTTACAATTCTTGCAGAATGAATAGAGCCTGGAATATGCAAGGAAGCTAATCCCGCTCTTCGTTGCTTGGGATGTCAGGTTCATCAAGTTCTCAGGTGAGACCTTCGGCTCTATAGAGATGTCTGCCAGGTGGCCGCCTGGAGCTGATGTTTGCAGTGATCCTTCTACGGCTAATCTTTCCTCAATGGGCATCTTCGAGGTCATCGGGACAACGGGTAGATCCGTGTAGTAGGGATAGTTTCGTCCAGCGTGAGCAGAAATGATGCTCTTACCGTATTGCTCCACGTCAAGTTCCGCCAATCGAGATGAAGCATCGTCGCCGGGTCTCTCCGCGACGACGAAGCGCATTCCAAAGTTCTCGGAGGCAGTCGCGGTTTGTTTTTTCAATTCCTGAAGAACTTTCTCACCAAACGCCAGCGAGTCCTTGCTCAACTCGCTTCCCGTATGCACTGAACAAGCCTCATTTAATCCGAGTGGTGCAATAGCATATGTCGCTGTCTTTTCGCGGAAGTAAGGTGTAGCCTGACCGGATCCAAACAGTAACGGCAGAGTTGGTTGCTTCAATCTGTCTAGCATGAGGGTTCTCTTGATTTTGAAAGCGTCGACAGTTCGGTCAAATAGTTCAGTCATGGAGCTAAACAATCGGTCGTCGTCTTTTCGTGCTTCATAAGCAAGCCTAGGAAGGTTCAGGAAAATCGTCGCCATGCAACCTGTTCTATAGCAATCTGACTCCCATTGCTTGCTCCATTCGTCTGAGAGCCTAAGGCCTGTGGCAGTGTAGCATTCTCGTGCGCCATCCCGAAGTAGCGCTATGTACGGCAACGTTCGAGAAGCAGCCAGTTCATGCGTTTTCAGAATGCGAGAACTCAACTCATGGCTCTGCGCGGCTGAATCTCGAAGCTTGAAGATAAGCCTAGGATTAACCAGCGGCCTAATCAACGCCTGCTGTGTCGTTGCTACAAGGAGTGCGTCAAGAAGTCGCCCTACTTCCTCGCGGTAATCTCCATAAACTCCAACAGTTTTGCCGCCCGGCCCGATGGCCTCGACTTTTTCCAAGAATTCCGGCACTTCGTACTCAATTCCCAGAGACAATCCTGGCTGGCCTGCGACAGTCGGAAAGTCTTGGCCTACGGATGCAAGGAATAGCTCAAGAGATTCTCTAATGGAATCGGCAGATGACCCTTTCACGAAAGGAGCCAACAAGACATTGAACAGATCGAAGTCTTGCTCGCCAGAGATTTCGGCGATTCCAAGTCTGTAAATGTCCTGAATCATCAACAAAGCGGTGTTCAGTGTCTGCGGTTGTCTGAACCCTACCAAACCATTCCTGAGGAAGTATCGTAGATCATGTTGGATCTCACTGGGTTTGAGAGGCCAACTCTCTAGATCAGCGATATGTATTTGGCCTGCGATGTGCGCGTCTGCTATCTCTCGTGGCAGAGATTCCAAGAGAACATACTCGCCTAACACCGAAGCGCCCGCTGCTTTCTGAACATAATCTGCTGCCAGACCACGTTCGCCCGTTGCGCGGAGAAGTTGTGTAACGTCATAGACGGGCATGCCCAGTCTTGTCAGTTTGTGTCTGTATTCCAGGAGCTTCTTCTCGATGAGGAGTGAGTTCACGAATTCGCGAATCAACGCCGAACTCAAGTACGATGACCTTAGCTTGATTAGGCGGTCTTCGGCTTCGGCGGCAATCTCATCTGCCAGCTCCTGGGGGACACCTGCTTCAACGACTAACGATTTTGCTATCTTGTTCCTG
>Ga0187769_10002321_pt1 | contig 11104 bp, 7 predicted proteins | sample 0116_SJ02_MP02_1_FD_133140 | JGI IMG/M metagenome (GOLD analysis project Ga0187769, IMG submission 133140) | Tropical peat soil microbial communities from peatlands in Department of Meta, Colombia - 0116_SJ02_MP02_10_MG | ecosystem: Environmental > Terrestrial > Soil > Wetlands > Peat | place... | reverse complement strand
TGGTACCGGGGTACCGTTGACCTTGTGTCATGTTTCGCGGCATAGTGTGCCCTAGATTCTGAGGTTCAGCCCGGCAGAATCCAGACCTCTGTGTGTCCCCCACCAAGGTCCACTGGACGTTGACCTCCACGATACTAGGCTGGATAGAGCGCAGGGTGCGCGCGTTGTATTCTGCTATTCTCGACCGAGCGCCCTGGGGGAAGTTGACGCGGAGCACTGAGTGCCCAATTTTCTTACTTCAACTGTTGCCGTGCTTCTCGCGAGCACGTTCCTGCTGGCGGCCTTCTTCCTTTTCCTCTATCGGCATAAGCGGCAGTCCTATCTTCTTGCCTGGTCGACCGCTTGGGCTTTCCTTTCCGCTCACTACCTGGCCGGCATGGCCGGGTCGTTCGCGTCCAACCGGGAACTGTCCCGCTGGTTCGGGAACCTCGACGAATTCTGCTTGGTACTCTCGGCGCTCGCATTCTATTCCGCCGCTCGCCTCTATGCTCGCCTGAAACTCCCCATTCGTCTGATGACGGCTGCCGCGGTTGCGGGGGCCGTATGGGCCATCGCGCATGGGGCTGGGGTTGTGAACGTTCCGGTGCTTCTCTATTTCGCGTTGATTTACTTCTTCGTAGCCCGGACGTTCTGGGTGGAGGGCCGCCGCCAGGAATCGCGCGCCGATTTGGCTCTTGGCCTGACATTCGCTGGCTGGGGTCTGCTTTGCATATTCGCGCTGTTCGAACCCCGATTCGGCATGGTGCGCGAAGAGGATCTCATTCCCGCAATTGCATTGCCTGAGCTTTTCACCTGCGTCTTGATGGTGATGGCCGTTTACGAAGAGGAACGGCGGCGCGTCGAGCGGAACATGCTCGCGCTTTCGAATTTGAACCTCGCCACGTCCGGCTTCGTCGGTGGCGAGATTCAGAAGATGCTGGGGCAGGCTCTTGACCGCGTTTTGAACGTGGTTCGCATCCCTGCCGGGGCGCTGTGCATGCAGCCGGGAAACGCGAGCGGATCGGCCTCCGTGATTGTTACCGGCCTTGACGATAAGTTTAGCCACGATATCCAGGAGGGCGGTCTCAACGACTACGTCGTGAACCTAGTGGCGCGGCTCGGCGGGCTCGTTGTACTGCGCGATCTCGCGCGCGATTCGAACTGGGAGGCACTCGAGGAAGAAGCCTCCTTCCGTCAGGTTCGCCAGTTGCTACTCGGCCAGGGGATGCGGACGGTCGTCGGGATCAGCCTGCAGGCGAAGGAGCGTGTCTTTGGCGTCCTGCTGCTCGGGACGCCGGATAACCGCAGCTTCGCGCCCGCCGAGCTGCGGCTGCTTCTCGCGCTCGGCCAGCAGATTGGAATGGCCGTCGAGAACAGCTTCCTGATCCAGCAAACCTCGCGCCGCAGCGAGGAGCTGCACATCCTCAATGAGATCGGTCGCGCGTTGAGCTCGACACTGGAGCTCGATGTTCTGCTCGAGCGCATCTACTCCGAAATGCGGCGCGTCCTCGACGTGGACAGCTTTTTCATCGCCTTCTACGATTCGGGCGCGGGCCAGATCCAATTCGAGATTGAGATCAACGACGGCGAGCGCCAGCAGAAGCGATCTCGGCCCATCGGAAACCACATGGTCGAGTACGTCGTGCGCACGGGGCACCCGCTCCTGATCCGCGATCACTTCGCGGAAGAGACGAAGCGCCTGGGTTTCAATCCACTGCGCGAAGTGGGATCAATCTGCGCCGTGCCGCTCATTCTCTACGATCGGCCGATCGGCGTCATGGCCGTGCACAGCTTGAAGGAACGCGCGTTCGACGAAGGGCATGTGGAGCTCCTCCGCGTGCTAGCAAGCGAAGCTGCCATCGCCATCGAAAACGCCCGGCTTTTCGCCGAAGAGCAGAAGAAATCGCACCAGTTGACCCTGATCAACAACGTATCCAGCCACGCCATCACGACGCTCGACCCTGACGAAATGCTCGCGAAGATCGCGGCGGAGATGGAGAATCATGTCGACTACGACCACATCGGGATCGCGATCCTCGATTACTCCGCGAAGGAGCTGGTCGTGCGCGCCGAAGCAGGCCGGCGGCGAGACGCCGTGGGGCGCCGCATCCAGCTGGGCGAAGGACTCGTCGGCCAGGTAGCCCGCAGCGGACAAGTGGTGACCGTGCGCGAAGCCAACTCGTCAACCCCGCGCCTCGTGCTGCCCGGGTCGGCGGCCTCCGTGGCCCTGCCTGTAACCTACGGCGAACAATTCCTCGGAGTTCTGTACGTGGAATCCTCCGAACCCCGCGACTTCCACGACTCGGATGTCGCGCTTCTCCGCACGCTCGCAGACCTCTTTGCCGGCGCCCTGCACAACGCCCTTACGTTCCAGAAAGCGCAGGAGCAGGCGATCACCGACGGTTTGACGGGCGTCAAGACGCATCGCTTCCTGATGGAAGCGCTCTCTGCGGAATGGAAGCGTTCGACGCGCGCGAATCGCCCGTTCGCGCTGGTCCTCATGGATCTCGACCGCTTCAAATTCGTCAATGACTTCTACGGTCACCTCGAAGGCGACGTCGTTCTCCAGCGCGTCGGCCATATTCTCGAGCAGAACTGCCGCCGGTCCGACGTTGTCGCGCGCTACGGCGGCGACGAATTCGTGATCCTCATGCCGGAAACCACGGTCGAGGCGGCCCGCCAGCTCGCGAACAAGCTGCGCGGATGGATTGCGTCTGATCCCTTGCTTCGCGATAAGAACGTCACGGCGAGCTTCGGCATCGCAGGCTTTCCCGTGCACGGCTCGACGCCGCAGGAACTCATCCAGGTGGCGGACTCCTCGATGTACCTCTCAAAGCATCAGGGCGGCAACTCCGTCTCGACTGCCGAGCAGGGCGATCCCAACGACCGCAAGAGCTGGAAAAAGGATGTCCTCGAAGCCTATCTCGGCGTCACTCTCAAGCGGCTTTTCTCCACCGGCCCGGAGGCGTTCGAAGAGATCTATCGCCGGCTCGAGCAGTTCACGCGTTCGCTGGCGGAGCAGAGCGGCGAAGGCGCGGGAGAGGGGCTGCCGTCGGCTGTGGTAGAAACTGTCACATCGCTTGCCTTTGCGATCGACGCGAAGGATCACTACACGCAGGGACATTCACAGAAGGTTTCCGCGTACGCCGTGATGATTGCGCAGGAGCTCGGCCTGGCCGAGCCGGAGGTCGAAGAGATTCGACTTGCCGCTCTGCTGCACGACATCGGCAAGGTCGGAATCCCCGAAACGATTCTCAACAAGTCCGGCCCGCTCGATGCTTCCGAGTGGGAGACAATGAAAACTCACACCGATCTCGGCTCGAAAATTCTCGAGCCGCTCAAACCGATGATCCGCATCCGCCAGATGGTGCGTCACCACCATGAGTTCTACGACGGCACCGGCTATCCCGACCGTCTCGGCGGTGAGCGCATCCCACAGGGCGCGCGTGTGATCGCCATCGCTGACGCCTACGACACGATCACTTCCGCCCGCACCTACAAGAAGCCGCGCACGCCGGAGGACGCGTTCGCCGAACTTGAGCGCTGCGCCGCCAACCAATTCGATCCCGAACTCGTCCGCCTCTTCATTAAAACCATGCGGCGCGTCCCACGCTCTTCTTCCGAAGAGGGAGTTTCTGTACCCATTCGCGTCAAGACTCCCGCGTCGACGCGCTAATTACTGAATTTCGATCTTTCAGGTTCATCCCCCCGCGCGTGGGCCGTGTGCCCTTCGAAAGAAAAAGAGGCTGCCGCATTTCATGCGGCAGCCTCTGGATGTCTGGTTGAGCCGTTTCTTTGGAGAGCGTTGTGTGGCTACCGGGCCCGAAAGCCCGGCGATGGAGGGTGCGCTATTTCGTGCCTGCTTTGGCCGATTTCTTTGAGCCCTTTGACTTCTTGGCCATGGGTTCCTCCTCTGCGGGATCTGCCCGGCGGGCATTGGGTCACTTATAAGGAAAGCGCACGTCAAAGTCCACGGCTATCGCGCGAGCCCGCAGACTTTCCCTCCATTCAGGAGCTGCCGATCAGAATCCCCACAGCAAAGACCGCGACGCCTCCTACAATCACCTGAAACGCCGATGAGAGAAGCGGCGTGTCCATGTAGCGGTGCCGCACGTAGCTGATGACAACAAGCTCAATCGCCACGACGACCATCGCTACGAGAAAGGCGGCGTGAAAACTCGAGATCAGAAACGGGAGCGTGTGGCCCAACCCGCCGGTCGCCGTCATCAGACCTGTCACCGCTCCACGAACATACGGGCGCCCGCGGCCGGTCAGCGACCCATCGTCCGAGAGCGCCTCCGTAAAGGCCATGGAAATCCCTGCACCGACCGAGGCCGCCAGCCCCACCAGCAGCGCGGCCCGGCTGGAACGTGTCGCAAACGCAGCGGCAAAGATTGGCGCGAGCGTGGATACCGACCCGTCAATCAATCCAGCCAGACCCGGCTGGATGATCTGAAGCACGAACAGCCTTCTTTGCGATTGTTCTTCCTTGGCTCGCTCGCCGGAGGCCAGCTGCTTCTCCTGGAGCGATTCGGCAAACTCCGAATGTTGCCTTTCGATTTCTGCCAGATCCCCGAGCAACTTGCGCGTGGAAGCGTCGGAGACCTTCTGGAGCGCGCGCTCGTAGAATCTTCGCGTCTCCAGTTCCATGATCTCGACTTGCTTTCGCACGGTGCTGATCCCCAGTGGCCTTAGGAGCCAGACAGGGCGCCTCTCCACGAAGCCCTTCACGTCCTGCCGGCGGATCAGAGGGATATGGTCGCCGAAGCGCTGCTGGTGCATCTCGATCAGCCGCTGGCGGTGGCGCGACTCCTCGGCCTGCATTTCATCGAACATCTTCGCCGTGGCGGGATAATGCTCCCTGAGCCCTTCGGCGAAGTCGGCGTAAACGCGGCTGTCTTCTTCCTCCAGTTGAATCGCGAGCGCGAGGATTTCGCGTTCGCTCAGGTCCTTGAAGTTCTTTTTCGGCATGTGCGCCCCTCAGACGTTCGCGATCAGTGCGTCATTCCGTAGATGATGTAGTTAACCCCGATACGGTAGGCCACGGAGGCGGCGTGTTCGGGGTACGCCGCGCTATCGGCCCACTCCCACGCGTCTCCGACATCAGAATTGTGGCAAATCGCCACGATGATGCGGCCCTTGTCGTCGCGGATGCCTCGCCATCGCGGAGTGGCGCTGTCCGCTGTGTAGCGCCAGCGGTATCCCCAGATGTACCGTGTCCCCGGAACTTGCACGCGGTCGTCCAGATCGTATGCGACGTGGAAAAGCTCATCCCCGTTCGGAAGATCTTCGATAGGACGGCCGGGCACGATCATGCGCATGCCGGCCACGAAGTTCTGCCATTCCGCGTCGCCGTGGGAATCGTCCACCATCAGGAAGCCGCCGCGCAGCAAAAATTCGCGCAGGCGCGCCGCCTGCTGCTGGCTGAGTCGCCACGCTCCGGCGTCTTCAATGTAGATCCACGGCCAGTTGTAGATGTCGTCGCTGTTCGCGTCCACCACCTGCTCAGTCGACCGTGGCTGCACGCGGCTCAGGCGCTTGACTCCCATGATGAATTGGCGGTCAGCCTTCGGGTAGTCGGCAGCCCAGCGTTGGAAGCGGTAGAAGCCGAAATCCTCGCCCAGGTCGTAGTGGAACCGCGCGAAGGTCCATTCAGCTTTTTCGTTGGGGTTCGCGGGAGGAAACCTCTCGCCGTCCATGTCTATGATCCCGCCCGGCGAGTACCCCTGAAACTGCGCGGCGGAAAACAGTACCCCGGCCGTCAGAACGCACAGCAATAGCCCTGGCAGAAGAAACTTCAGCATGCCCCGCATCGTCGGGCCGACACGCATGGCTTTCGTCAAGCACCGACGATAGCACACCCGCGCCAGACACGGACTGCAACGGATGTCCCTCTTAGACCGGCAGCTCTAATCGCAATTCGCGCGATCCTTGACGTCACACGGTGCCGTTGCTAGCGTCATCGAGGAAATGAAAGCCTGTCTACTGCGTGCGCCCGCGCCGGTCGAGACGAATCCCCTGGAATTCGCGGACGCGCCCGATCCGCGCCCCGGCAAGGGCGAAATCCTTCTGCGGGTAAAGATGTGCGGAGTCTGCCGCACGGACCTTCACGTGGTCGAGGGCGAGCTTCCTCCGCGTAAATCGCCGGTGATTCCCGGGCATCAAATCGTGGGTGTGGTCGAGAGGCTTGGCGAAGGGGCAAAACGGTTCCAGCCCGGCGCGCGTGTCGGCATCGCCTGGCTTCACCGCACGGACCGGACTTGCGAATACTGCCGCGCCGGAATGGAGAACCTCTGCGACAGCCCCACTTTCACGGGCTACTCCGTGGACGGGGGATATGCCGAATATGCAGTTGCGCCGGAGGATTTCGTATATCCCATCCCCGAAGAATTTCCCGATGATCAGGCCGCGCCGCTCCTGTGTGCGGGGATCATCGGCTTCCGCTCGCTGCGGCTCAGTGGAATCAAGCGCGGCGGGCGGCTCGCATTCTACGGATTCGGCGCAGCGGCGCACGTTGCCATCCAGGTGGCTCGTCATTGGGGCGCCGAGGTTTATGCCTGCACGCGCGGCGCGAAGCATCGGCAGCTCGCCTTGCAGCTTGGCGCGGTGTGGGCGGGCGAAGCTTCCGCGGAGCCTCCCGCAAAACTCGACGCCGCGATCATCTTTGCGCCGGCTGGTGAGCTTGTTCCCGCGGCGCTCAAAGCTCTTAAGAAGGGCGGAGTTCTCGTGCTGGGCGGCATTCACATGAGCCCGATTCCTTCATTCGATTACAATCTCCTGTACCAGGAGCGCGTGATTCGCAGCGTCGCCAACAACACGCGGCAGGACGGCGAGGATTTTCTCCGCGTCGCCGCCGAGATTCCCGTCCGCACGCAGGTGACGGTTTTCCCGCTGCGCGAGGCGAACCGCGCACTGAACGATCTGAAGAGTGACCGCATCAACGGCGCCGCTGTCCTCGACTGCACCCGATGAAGATTGTCTCGCTCAATGTCGGGATGCCGCGCAAGGTCCCTTACGGCGACCGCGAGGTGATGACCGGGATTTTCAAGTCGCCAGTCCCCGGACCGATTCTGCTCCGGCACTTGAATCTCGATGGCGACCATCAGGCAGACCTGGAGAACCACGGCGGGCGCAACAAAGCCGTCTACGCATACCCCTCCGAGCACTACGATTTCTGGCGGCAGGAACTTCCCGGCGTGGAATTGGTCCTGGGGAACTTCGGCGAAAACCTGACCACCGAAGGATTGCTCGAAGAAGACGCCCACATCGGCGACCAATTTCGAATCGGCACGGCCGTCGTCAAAGTCACGCAGCCGCGCATTCCCTGCTACAAACTGGGAATCCGCTTTGGCCGTCCGGACATGGTGAAACGGTTCCTCGCCAGCCGCCGCTCGGGAATCTACTTTTCAGTCGTGGAGGAGGGTCTCGTGAACACAGGCGACGCGATTGAGCGCGTCCACGAAGACGAGCGCGGCATCAGCGTCGCCGATATCAACCGTGCCTATGTGAACCTCCGCGACAATCTCGCGCTTGCACGCCGCATTGTCAGCATGGAAGTTCTGCCCCGCGGCCTCCACGACGAATTCGTCGAAGAACTCGCCTCGCTTGATCGCTAATTCGCACACTGCTTCGGCCTAGGTCCTAGCTGTCATTCCGAGCCGCCGAAGGCGGGCGAGGCCTGCCTGCCGGCAGGCAGGAATCTGCTCTTGTCAGTGGCCTATCGTAAGGAGTCTTAGTGCAGTGTGCTCATGCGATACGCTTCCGCCAGTTTCTCTTCGAATTGGCGCGCCCGCTCGGCCTGTTCTGCCAGAGAGACACGCAGCGCCTTCGCGCGCTCAAGTGCATCCGCGATGCTTGCGCAGATGTTCTCGACGCCAACGTGCTGCTCGAATTCGGCATTGCGCATCAGCCGCGAGGGTTGTTCGCGTGCGCCGCAGAGAATCAGCCCGCGCCCCGAGCCGTGGACAGCATCGGCAAGGTTCTCCAGCGCCTGCAGACCAGTCGCGTCGATCGCCGTCATATTCCGCAGCCTCAGTATGACGATGGGAGGAAGCTCGGGAATGCGCGACACGATCTCCTCAATCTTGTCCGTCGCGCCAAAAAGGAACGGTCCGTGGATCCGAAATATCGTCACGTAAGACGGAATCTCTTTGTGCTGCAAGATATGCGCATATCCTTCGCGGACGTATTGCTCCGTCACTTGCGAGACGGTCGTCGTGATCGTGACTTTGCGTATGAAGATCAACGCTGCGAGGATCATCCCCGCTTCGACGGCCACGGTCAGGTCGGCGAACACGGTCAGCAGAAAGGTGACTAGCCACGTGCCGATTTCGAGCGATGAGAGTTTCAGCAGCTCCGGAATCTCTGCCCACTCGCCCATGTTGTAGGCGACCACGAGCAGGATGGCCGCGAGGACGGACAGCGGCACGAAGCGCGCGAGCGGCGCGGCAAACATGATGATCGCTAGGAGCGTGAGCGCGTGCACCATCCCCGCCACGGGCGTCTTCGCGCCGGAGCGAATATTCGTCGCGGTCCGCGCGATGGCCCCCGTCGCCGGCAGTCCGCCGAACAGCGGCGAGAAAATGTTGGCCACGCCCTGGCCGACGAGCTCCACGTTCGGATTGTGTTTGTCCCCGCTCATCCGGTCGGAGACGACCGCGGACATCAGCGACTCGATCGCGCCGAGCATGGCGACCGTCATCGCGGGCGGCACAAGCGGGCGCAGCAGGTCGAATCGAAACTGCGGAATCGCGACAGACGGCAGGCCGGAAGGAATTCCGCCGAACCGCGTCCCGATCGTCTCCACGGGCAAGCGGAGGATCGCTACCGCCGCCGTGCCTACGAACAGCGCCACGATGTAGCCCGGCACCTTCTTGACATAGCGCATGAACACGAGAATCAGCAGCAGCGCGAGGACGCCGAGCCCCGTCTCGAGCGGAGAGAATGAACGGAAGTTCCTGCCCAGCACGGCCATGCGCGCGAAGAATTCGCCGGGGACCTTGTCCACTTGGATCCCGAAGAAATCCTTGATCTGCGTGCTGGCGATCAGGACGGCGATGCCGTTCGTGAATCCCACGACAACCGGCCGGGGAATGAATTTCACCGCGGTGCCCAGGCCCGTCACGCCGAGTACCACGAGCATCACACCGGCCATCAGCGTGCACATGTACAGGCCGTCCACGCCGTATTTCGTGACGATGCCATAGACGACCACCACGAACGCGCCCGTCGGCCCGCCGATCTGCGTCGTGGAGCCGCCGAGTGCGGATATCAGGAATCCCGCGACGATCGCGCAGTAAAGCCCCGCTTGCGGCGGCACACCCGAGGCGATGGCAAATGCCATCGCAAGCGGCAGGGCCACCAGCCCCACGGTGACGCCCGCCACGAGGTCGGCGAGGAATTTTCGCCCGTTGTAATTCCTCAGGCCGAGGATCGATTTTGGCAGCCAGTTTTCGAAGTTCACGGTTTGCAGTCGTTCCCGGCGGAAGGGCCGTTTGCTCTACAATTCAATTCTACTGGAGTCGGTGCCCTGCTGATGCAGTGGTATTCCTGATGTTACCCATTCAAAACCTAGAAGCTTACTTTGGTCGTCATTCTGAGCGAAGCGTCCCGATGGCATCCTTCTTCCGCGAATCGCGGTTCTTGCGATTCACGGTCGGTACGCGCAGTCGAAGAATCCCTCTTGGAGCGTGCGACGAACGAGGGCGTCAAGAGACCTGCCCTATTTCTTGTACGTCTTCTTGTGATTGTTCCGCGAGTTCACGACTGTGAACGTGCCGTTCGGCTCGGCGGCAACCATGATGAAGTACCCGTCGTCAGTCGTGCTGATGTTGGCGATGAATTGCTGCGGCGAATTGTGCTCGTCGCCTCCGGCGATGGAATAGTGCAGCTGCCACAAATCCTCAAGCCCCGGCGAATCGTGAACGGTCTGCCAGGCCACCGGATGCCCTCCCTTGAGCGCGCCGTTGTTCATGATCGCCACGCGCGGATGGAGCGCCTCCACAATTTCCCTCGCGTTCGAGGAATCGCCACTGCCGGGGTGCGCCGTTCCGTGATGCGTAATCAGGTAGAGGTCCACAGTCCCGATCACATTCTTCGGACACGCCAGCGCGATTTCTTTTCGGATCGTCAAGTCCCCCAGATCGATAAACCGGAATTTCCCGAAGGTGATGAGCAATCCGACCGAGCGGGCATTTTCGCTGGGATCCGCGGGGACTTCAGGGACGGTCTGGCACAAGGGATTGGGCTGTCCGGCTCCGGGGAGAGGTTCTTGAATCTCCTCGCCATCCGAAGTGACCACCTGCACGTTCATGCCCTTGAAGGGGATCTGATCGCCGGGCTTCACGGTGATGCGCGTCGTTTTGCCCACTGCCTTCACGTAATCGGCATAAGCGGTGCGCGTCTCTGAAGAGTGTTCGCGGTTCGGCCCGTGATCCACAAACGCGTCGATTTTCATCCGCTCCACGAGCTGCGGCACGCCCCCCACATGGTCCATGTGATAGTGCGTCACGACCATATAATCAATGTGGTCGATGCCGGCCTCTTTCGCCGCCTTCACGATGCGATTGGCGTCGCGGCCGTCGAAGTCGGGCCAGCCCGCGTCAATAAGAAGCGATTCGCCCTCGGGATCGACAACCAGCGTGGATTGCCCGCCCTCGACATCAATAAAGTAGATTTGCAGCGGCTTTGGCGGTGCCGCGAAGGCTGCCGAGAAAAGCAGCAAGCACGCGCACAAGCAGGCGGCTCGCACGAATGCAGCGCGACCGATTCTTTTAGTCCTCATGTCGGGTTTCATTCTTCTCACAGCAAGAATTGTACCGGATCGGATCGTGGCCAAACGCAAGGAAACGTTTCAGATTTTCTATGTCTCCGTGAAGGTGTGTGAATTTACGCTCGGAGTTTTCATTGCGCTTCCCGTCGCCGGGTTGTTACGATAGCTGCGGTGGGGGGCACATAGGCTTTCTTTGGCGGCTAAACGGTGCCCGATCGAAACAGAATTGGAATCTTGACCGGCGGCGGGGATGTCCCCGGCCTGAATCCCGTCATCAAGTCCGTCGTCTACGGGGCGAGCGAAATCGGCCGCGCAGTGACCGGCATTCGCAAGGGTTGGGAAGGCCTGACCCAC
>Ga0187769_10002320_pt1 | contig 11104 bp, 8 predicted proteins | sample 0116_SJ02_MP02_1_FD_133140 | JGI IMG/M metagenome (GOLD analysis project Ga0187769, IMG submission 133140) | Tropical peat soil microbial communities from peatlands in Department of Meta, Colombia - 0116_SJ02_MP02_10_MG | ecosystem: Environmental > Terrestrial > Soil > Wetlands > Peat | place... | reverse complement strand
GTTGTTACAACCACTTTGACTTCTGAGGGAACGGGGTCGCCGGGAACTACACTTAGAAAAGGGATACGATGCTCTCGTAACTCGTTGACGATAAGAAAGTAAGCCTTTCCCTTTACCGTTGCCACCGCAACTTTTTCTTTCACTCAATCAACCTTACAGTATACGTTTAAGTGCAAAACACAATACTAGTTCCAAGTTTAATAAAACTTGGGTATAAACGATGGTTGCAATCAGCACGGGCTGCAAATGCATCGACGACAGCATTGGCGGAGGCATTTCGCCCGAAAGCGTAGTCTTGGTATATGGTGAACCTGAAACAGGAAAAACTACGTTTGCTCTGCAATGTGCCGTTAACTGTGCACTTCAAAACCTTAAAGTTCTCTTTGTTGACTGCGAAAACACTTTCTCAACAAAAAGAATGTCACAAATTGCAAAGGAAAAATTTGAGCCGGTTGCTGAACGGGTCAATTTGATTAAGCCTAAAGATTTCCGTGAGCAGACAGCAGTGGTAGACCGCATTCAAGATTACACCGCGAAGAATTTTGGATTGATAGTGATTGACACTTTAACATCTTTGTACGGCTTGGAAGTCGCTGAGTATTCGGGCAAAGCCTTCAGCGTGAATCGCGAACTAAACAGGCAACTTGCCATTTTGGCGCAGGCAACAAAAATCCGAAAAATTCCTGTGATGGTAACAAGTCAGGTTCGAAGCGTATTTGACAACCCGGGGGTCAGCATTGCTCCTGTAGCTAACAGGGTTTTGAAGTTCTGGGCGGACATCATAATCGCGCTAGAACCGACCGAGTACCCCCCAATCATAAAAGCCGTTATTGAGAAAGCTAGGGGGGTCTCTCAAGAAACCAACTGTTATGTACAAATACTGGAATCTGGAATACAAGATACTGATTTCCGAGAATAATGACGGTTGACCTCATGAGCATAGCCCTGCTAGTTGTTAATGCATTGAAATTCATTTTTCCAGCTTACTGTGCAAATGCCACGCCAGTGCTTGCTGGCGGCGGAACAAAGATGGATTTTGGCAAAAATTTTTTTGATGGCAAAAGGGTCTTCGGCAACAATAAGACTTTCAGAGGTTTTCTCTTCGGCTTTGCCATCGGGGTAATGGTTGGGTTAATGGAGATTGTAGCTTTCCATTTTCCAATTCTTTTCGCCTTCTTAATTCCTTTGGGAGCGTTGCTGGGTGATTTGGCCGGTGCTTTCTTAAAGCGAAGAATTGGAATCGCGCCTGGAGGGTTGTTGCCAATCGTTGATCAAGTTGACTTCGTGACTGGAGCAATCGTATTTTCAATTCCTTTGGCCATTGTGAGCTGGCAACTCGCCGTTACCGTTCTGCTGATTACGCCCCCTATTCATCTCTTCACAAATTACTTAGCATATAAATTAAAGCTGAAGAAAAATCCTTGGTAAAACAAAAAAACCGTCCCAAACCTGTTTTCTACATCGCAAATTCATCACAGGAAACACGATTTTTCCACGGAAAAATGAAAAAATTGCTTTGTAGAACTTATAACTGAATAAAGAAAAACTCGCCCTCAGACAACCGTTATGCCAGCTTTTGGTTTAGGGTGGCGAAAAAATTATAGAAGGTAGATTTAACCGGCATGTTCTTTGAATGAGATCGAGCCTTCCAGAAATATATACGATAGAAGCAAAAACGTCACGCCTATGATAAGCAACATGTACGCTTGTCTAGGCTTGTAGGCGCTCTTGGTGCTTTGGTAAATTGCCAAGAGTCCCACGAAACCTAAAGCGTACAGTATGCCTGCGATAATAGTATCAGACACGAATTGCCCGCTGGTGCTGGGGTACAAGAAGTAAATTACAGATTGACCCAGATACGCTGGAGCAGGATGCGTAATGAGCATGTACAGGCCGCCTGAGAAAAGGAAAACTGAGTAAGCAACTCCTATAATGGTTAGTATCATTGCTGTAGGGGTTGTTGTCGAAATTCTTTGGAACCATCGACTCAGCGAAAAGGATACGTCTGAAGACCGCTTCTTTATTTTACTTGACAATTCCATTACCATCCTCAATTGAGTGCTTTATCACTTCTTTAGCCCATTCTCCTGTTAATGAATTTTTCTGAATCTCAGTCAAATACTCAGCCCAAAATAGCTCGGATGCGTTGTGCCCTGTTCCTAATTCCCCCGAAGATTTTTGGTAAGCCTCCAAATACATCAGGAAAAAACCATTCTCTTTTGTTTCCCTACAAATCTTACATTTCATTTTTGTTGTTCAACGCCTTCCTGGAGCAATTCGGATTTAGACAGATCTTCCAAGACCATTTCCCTTTTTGACTCACACTTATTACTGGGCATCCGCAGCTTTTGCAGAGAGACCTTTGCGGTTTTATAGAGCCGTTTTGGGGCAAAGGAAAAGTAGTGCCGCATTTCCCTTCGAAATAGTTTGTACAGCCAACGAAACGTTTGCCAGTTTTTTTAGAGCGCAAAATAACCAGTTTTCCTTCAGTGCATTTCGGACACTTGCCCAGTGTTCTCTCTTCAAGCCATGCAGCCTTTAACGTTTCACTTAATCGTTGACCTATGGCTGATTCTTTGGCTTTAAACTCTGCCATAACGGGCTTTAAGAGCGAAATGACGTTTTGCACCACGGCTTCTTTAGATTCCTTGCCATCTTGGATTGCATCCATTTCCTGCTCCAGATTTCTGGTTAATTCGGGTGAGACAACCGCTGGACAATACTCAGCTAGGATTTCGGTGACTCTAAGGCCAAGCTCGGAAACGGCAAAACTGTCTTTTCCGCAGATGTATTTGCGGTCTTGAAGTGTCTGTATAGTCGCTGCCCTCGTAGCTTTGGTTCCTATGTTGTCTTTCTCCATTTTCAAAAGCAGGCTTCGAGGATTGTATCTAGGCGGCGGTTTCGTGAAATCACTTTTAAGAACTATCCGGTCAACAACCGCTGCTTTCCCACGGGCCAATGCGGGCAAGAAAACGTCTTTCACTTGAGCATATGGTTTGTAGAAACTAATCCAGCCTTCACTTAACGTCCGCGTCCCATTTAGACAAAATCTGTTTCCGTTTATGCTTAAAATAGCTTTAATGCTTCGACGAACAACGGGTTCGCCGAAAGCAGCCATGAACCTGCGTATGATAAGATCGAAAAGGTTTTTTTCAGCCGTTTCAAGAGATTTGTCAGGAAAGTTACCGGTCGGGTAGATAGCTGGATGCGCAGAATCGACATTTTCACCTTCGTTTGGCTTCAAAATCTGCTTTGAAAGCAATTCAGCCGCCGGTTTCGCGTAAACAGGTGTCTTGGCGAGTTTTCTCAGTATGGTTTTGTAGCCAATGGTTGGCGGCAGCTTTTGACTGCTTGTCCTTGGGTAAGATGCCAAGGCGCCTAAGTAAAGATATTGCGTTATGCGTGAAGTCCTAATTGGACTGTACCTGAAAACTCGGTATGCTTCACTCTGCAATGTACCTAGATGAAAGGGTAAGGGTGGGTTCTGAACGATTTCCTCAACTGTCACGTTTTCTATTTCGCCTTTTCCACTTTTGCAAGCATTGACAACATTTGTCGCTTCCTGCTTTGTCTCAAGGATTTTTTCGTATTCAGCCTCGCATTTTGCTCCATCGAAGTTTATTTTGGCGGTTACGGTCCAATAAGGCTTGGGCACGAAGCATTCGATGGCTTTTTCCCGTTTTTCTACGAATTTGAGGGTTGGTCCTTGCACTCGTCCCGTGCTGAGCACAGTGTGTAGTCTGCTTGTGGTTTTCACCGCTGATGTTAAGGCTCTTGACAGGTTTATGCCGTATAGCCAATCTACTTCATGCCTCGTTAATCCCGCTTGGATTAGATCAAAATCCAAATTGGGCAACAGGTTGGCGTAGGATTCTTGTAGTTCCTCCTTTGTGAGGGTTGAGTACTTCATGCGTTTGGCACATTGCTCTTTGCCGCCGCAAGCGTACTTGAGAATGCAGTAGCCAATTAAGCTGCCTTCGATGTCGTAGTCGCACGCATCAACGAAGACTTCGGCGTTTCTGGCGAGTTCAGCGATTACTCTGAGCCAAACCCGAATCCTATATGCCTTCCGTTCCGCCAAGTACCTTGGAATCCATTCGTAGTCAAAAACAGGATAATCACGTTGACATTTGTTTTTGTTTGCCACCGTGTACAGATGCCCAAGAGCGGGGACAATGACCAAATCTCCATTACGATAAGCCCGATAAAACGGAACACCCGCTTCAACCGTTTCCTTCCCGCTTCCATTAGCATCTAAAGCTGCAGCTATTCGCTTGGCAGCATCAGGTTTTTCAGTAATGACCAACGTGTACTTTCCCAAGGCAGTTAACCCATTCTCTAACGTCACAAAAGACGATTCTTAACATAAAGGTTTGCAGTCCCCACCATCAAGTCTCAATTCGTCGTCGAACCATCTCCTAAGCAACCAATAAATACACCATGTCCATGTAGTAATCGGGAGATGGGGATGCCGCAACGAGTTATTTGCCATGATTGTAGCTATGTTTTGTATGAAGGAGTTGAGCTTAAACCGCCGGACGAGATTATTTCCCAATTCGGCGGAAAATGCCCAAAGTGTAACCGAAAGCTTTCATTGCTGCCTATAGACGTTGAAGTTAAACCTATAAGCAGACGCTGACAGCTTGAACATATGATGACCCGTCAGGTTCCTCCCAGATAAAAAACCGCCACGGAAAGAGATTTTTTATCTTTCAGAAATAGCTATGGTTCTACCCAAGAAGATAGGTGCATTTTACTTTTCGTTGCTCTGTCCCGATTATATTGTTTTTTGCTTTTTTCATAAATGTTTGCATAAAAAACCGACCATAACATGACTATTTACTTAGTCCGCTTCGTGCTCCTTTGCCGCATCGGCAGTTGCGATGTACCGATACATTTTGGAAAGCCATAAATAAATGACCAATGTAGATAAGATGAGAATTAACAAACACAAGATCTATTGCTATAAGGATGGCTCAACGTGGGGGAAGGAATCAAAGACCGGCTAAGTAAAAGGCTAGCACCCTTCAGCAAGCTGCGCATCGAAGTAAGTCATGGTACAATCATCGCATTTTCTTCGCTAGCTCTAATCTTGTTTGTAGCGTTTGTTGTTCGCATTCTTCCGTTACGCTGGGAAAACCTCTCGGCAGGAACAACAACACTTAACGAGTTTGACCCCTACTACCAGTTCACCGTGACCCAATACATGGTCAACCACGGTTTGCTCTCCCCTTATTGGCCCACGCAATGGGTGAACTTTCAACTTTGGTATCCCTTTGGTCTTAACATGGCTACGGCTCTGCCTTCAATTCCAATAACAGGCGCGGTTTTCTACGACGTTATCCACGCGTTGGGCGCGAACGTTAACATGATGACGTTGTGCGCGATGATTCCGCCCTTTATCGGTGTAATTTCAGTTTACGTAATGTACTTGCTGGGCAAAGACATTGGTGGAAGAGCTGTCGGATTGTTTTCCGCACTTTTCATTGCGTTGGAACCATCAATTATCGAGAGAACTTCGCTTGGGTTCTTCGACACGCAGGTTCCAGGCACGATTGGATTGATACTGTTCGTCTTCTTCTTCCTTAGATCTATTGATAACAACAGGTCCCTGCGCACTTCCATCTTATACTCGATCGGTTCAGCCGTTACATTGGCCTACTTCATCGCGGGCTGGGGTGGAGCGTACTACATGATCGACGCCACAGTCGTGTTTGTGCTTGCGATGCTCCTGCTTCGACGTTACAGCCAACGCCTTCTCGTTAGCTACAGCATAACCTTCGGCTTGGCGTTGATGATTGCAACAAAAGTGCCCTATATGGGGCTTGTCTATCTAACTTCGGGCGCTGTCCTTCCAGTTGCAGCGGGATTTGTATTGCTTCTCGTCGCGGAGCTATTACGTAACAACATATCTTTGAAAAGTAAATTAACTCTGGCGATTACGTTCCTAGTTGTAATCGTCGGGGGCTTAAGTGGCTTATTGGCAACTGGGCTCGTCAACGGTAGTGGGATAACAGGGAAATTCGAAACGGTGCTCAATCCCTTTGTTAGGGCTTCTTCACCCATCATTAACTCGGTTGCTGAACAACAGCTTACAGCTTGGGGGAACATCTATCTTGAATTAGGTATCGGAATCCTATTCTTCCTGGTTGGCATGTACTTCATCCTCCGGAACCCTACTACCAAAAACGTCTTCTTCATAGTGTTCGCGGTAACATCTCTTTTCTTCGCGGCATCCATGATTCGTTTACTCGCAATATTCGCTCCGGCTTTCGCTATCGTAGCTGCAGTTGGCATCTTGAGTATACTAAAACCATTCTACACTTTGCTGAAGGAATCACCCCGCACACTCGCAAAAACAAAGCGAAAACTGGCACGCGTAAGTAAGGAATACAGCGGGGTCGCAATCTTCCTGATATTCCTTATCCTTGTAACCGAGCTCGCTTTCTCGCCGCAGACAGGGGGCACTCCAAGGGCAATCGACGAATCCTTCATTCCAACTGCGATCAGCGCATCAAGTCTTCCTATAGGCGGCTCAAGCCTCACTCAACCAGTTAGCACGTGGATTGACGCGTTAACATGGATGAAAAGTAATCTTCCACCAAACAGCGTGGTTGTCTCATGGTGGGACTACGGTGATTGGCTAAGCGATATCGCAAATGTCACCACGCTGTGCGATAACACGACGTATAACGGTACACAAATAGGCAATGTGGGCTTAATTATGATGGGTAGCGAAAACCAGTCCATGAATATGCTCAACACCTACGAGAACTATAACAATCCCGGACGGGTCAACTACATCCTAGTATTCCTAGTCCTAGCGATTCAATCAAGCAGCAGTGGTAGCTCATCATACTCTGCTACTCCCGCTGGGTATGGAGATGAAGGCAAATTTGTGTGGATGGCGCGGATTTCAGGAACCTACGAGCAGACGTACATAAACGACGGCTACATGAACGTGACCAATGGATATCCCGAATGGAAGGACGAAACATCTTTCGGTAGCTACAACAACCAAACAGGAGCTTGGCAATGGAACGATGAAGGAGAAAACTGCACCATAAACGAGATAATGTACAGCGCAGCATCACAATACTGCGAAGCCTTAACCCAAGCAGGATTAACCATTTCACCAAGCTGGACAGCCACCTTGCCAACGTACTTCACACCAGTACAGATCTTCGGCATAGACACGTCACCAGACCAATACGGCGGACTGGTACCGTTAGTCGCCCTCTACCAGGTCAACTACGGAGCATACTACGCTGACACTGGCGCAATAGGCACAGGTGTCACCACTGGCTAAAATCCAGGACGATGAGGAAGCGGCTCTGTGTTTCCAAAGGTTCCAGACCAACACAAACCGGGACAACCACTAGTTTCAAACGGGCTAGGCGTAGCCTACGTCTTATTCTCCACCGTTTACCTTTTTCTCATCTACTTTTTAGGAATAGTGAAGAGCCTAGCAAACGTTTCAGCACCCTTAATCCTGTCTGCCTGCATCCTCTTCGGCGGATTCATGGGTTTGCTCGACGATTGGATGGATCTTAAATGGCGTTATAAAGCGTTCATGCCCCTCATCGCGGCTTTGCCCTTGATTTACTATGCGCGGGAAACGGGTGCAAGAACAACTTTGTTTCTGCCTTACATAGCCACCCTTCACTTTGGCTCAATATATTTCTACGTGATAATTCCAGTAATCGTGATGATAATCACAAACGCCGTGAACATGCTCGGCGGATTAAACGGTTTAGAAACAATCTGCCCAGCCATCGTCATCGCAGGGTTAATGCTTATCTCATCATCCTATATTCTGATGGTTGGACCCCTTCTGTTCTGGCTGATCTTGGCGTACTTTAATTTCAATGGAAAGGTCTTCGTCGGCAACTCAGGCTCTTTTGCAATAGGAATGACCATAGCGTCGTTCGCCGTGATTTCAGATTTAAAGACGAGTTTGCTCATAGCGATCTTGCCCTACATCTTCAATTCCTCGCTGATACTTCTCACGGTTTTCTTTACTCGCCAAAGAGCCAAGGTAATCTTCGATGGAAACAAGCTTCACTCTGAGCATAGAAGAAGCCTTATAACGTTAATAACTTATCATCGCCCCCTAAGTGAGAAGCAAGTCGTAACGATAATAGCTTTAATCGTCGCAGTCTTCACAGCACTAGGGGTACTTAGCCAAATAATATAATCAGGCAAGGAAACTTTCAAGCTTCGTTAACCCGATGATTTCCTCAAAGCTTAGGCCCAACGCGTCGAGGACTTGGTCAAAAGTGGACTGCAAGTAAGCAATGTATTTGTCTACGTCCACCTCGTTTCTTGAGGTTAACTCAACTGGCTTCACGCCAGAGTTGGAATCATCTAAGGAACTGCTACGCGAGGACGACCGTATAACTTTAACGAAACTAATCATGTCCCCTGCTCTCAACTCTTTTCCACTTTTCTGAAGTATGCGCGCTGCTTTAACATGTTGAGGTGTAGTTTTCGTGTAGCTTGAAAGCTCATCGCCTAAAACAACATTAAAGGCAAGTTCATTCATGTCCGCCCAATCTCGGCGCTTAAGCCGAGAGTACCGTCCACGGATGATTTCTGCGATTTCTTTTCTGGCTTTCTCGAAGTCCGCCGGCGTCTTGACCCGCGCAAGCGCGTCTTTCATCTCGTTAAACGCCTGCTTGATGAAGACTGGAATATGCTTCTTCTTGCCGGTTAAGCCTTTCACGTCAACTGTCCCATCTTCCAAGACGCCGAGGTAGTTCTTCTTGCGTGAACTGAACACTGCGTAACGATAGATCTTGTCAACGTCGATGCCCATATTTAACTCATGTTCAGTATAATGAACAACATCTTCGATCTGTTCCTTAGAAGGGTTCTTTAGAAACAAACTGTCGGTGTCACCGTAGAGAACCTGGATGCCCACAGACTCTGCATGCTTGAGTATTTGGGTGATGGAGTACCTGCCAATGGCTGCCGTAGCTTCTGCGACAGGTGGACAGTAGAGGTCAAAGCTGTCGGCTCCGAACACTCCATAACTTGCATTTAAAATGACTTTAAGTGCACCCTGCGTGATGCCGTACCAACTTCTTAGCTCAGGAGGCAGGGTTTTGTCTTTGGCTCGGCTTTTGTACCATTTAACTCGTAAATCTCTAAGTGAACCTATAAGCAGGCTTTCAAGCGCCCGTTTTTCAGTGCAGACCCAGTGTTGAGTGCCAGGGATGCTATGTCCTCTGCAGCCAGGATGGTTGCAGCGAATAGATTGATATCCCAAATTCCAAACCTTGATGATTGATGGGTATAGACTGGGAAAGTCCATAACTGCAACGTTAAAGTGCACACCGGGAGTTGGCTCTACAACTATTGCGCCCTTGTATTTTTTGCCTTTAATCACAGCAGTGGTTGAAGTCCTGCCTTTCTTTGTCAGGATGTCTTCGGCGTTTGGGATCAATATGTTGCGTTTACGGTGTTCTCGGTGCATGAAGTTGCGTATCCAGCGGCTGACTCCCTGGCGGCTGACATCTTCCATCGGCATGCTTGCTATGCGAGCCAAGACAAGGATAAGTTTCATAGCTGAATCGTTTTCGAAACTTGTCAGTTTATAAGTAATTTCCGAGTCTCTGAAACAGTAGGCGGCAAGTTCAGAATAGTTCAACTCGCCGAAAGTTTTTTCTAAATGAATTTTTTGTTCGCCCAAAAGAGCATTACCTACATCGTCAAGGCTCACATCTTTATAGCGGCCGCCATAAGCGTAAATCTGTATAGAACGATTAAAGAAGAACTTGTAAAGATCGATATGGACACCGTACTTAAGCAAGCAAACTCTATCCAGAGCTTGTATTGGGATTTCACTTGCCTTTATTCCCAACTTTAACGCTCGGTTATTGAGGTAGCGTAAGTCGAAGTCATCGCCGTTAAAAGTCAAAATGAATGGGTAATCCCAAAGAACCTCGAAGGTGTTTCTTAGAAGCTCCTCCTCGGTCTCGCAATATTGCACCTCTATATCTTCTCTCAGGCGCTGAATTCCTTCCCTCATGCCCTCTCGCTTTAGAACAAGAACTCTTTTTTCGCCGTCTGAACTGTACACCGACGCGGCGATTACCTGTCCCTCTGCTACGTCTGGATTAGGCATTCTTGTCGCTATTGAAGACAGAACCTCAATGTCTATGGCTGCCCTTCTGAAATTCGGCGCGGGATACTCCAGCAGCTTCGCCCACATTTCAACATAACTACTTTCCTCTTCAGAACAAACCTTGAACAGACCCCGGATCAAGTTTAAGCTTTGATTGGATTCTTCTACAACTTTTTCAACAAGATCCCCGTTTTTTACTTCGTAAATCATGCCTGGATAAAGCTGACGGTCATAAATGTATGATTGATAATATTTTATGCTTGATTCCCAGACCTTGATATCTTCCCGTGCGATTGGCAAATCAGAAACTTTCGGAAAATCAGTTGGAATAATGTCTCGTATAGTGCCATAGGGTTTGCCGCCGATGGCCAGCGGGTCATTCGTAACTATTTTCGAAACTTGAATTTCCTGATCTTGGAAAGGATCTAGTTTTCTGCATGTTTCGATATGGTTAAAGCCTTCATGCCTCATTACTCGGTCGATTTTTTCTAGATCGGGTTTGGACAAATTGCTCAGGCAGTATGGTTTGTGTCCTGTGTTATCGTACCAAAAGTAGATTTGGCCTGATTCAGGCTCGTAAAGTTTGATAACCGCCTTCTTAAGGCGTCCATCGTATGTTGCGGAAACAAAATAGGACGCAGGAAGATTCAGGGGCGCAACAGGCGGAAAGGCGCGAGGCTTTTTCTTTTGCTTGACCTCTACGACATTGGGGACCTCAGATGACGATGCAGCTTCCGCTTTAGCCTCCTGTTTGCGGAGAGCCTTAGCTGGCTCACTGATACAGTAATCTAAGAGTGTACGCGCCATCCCTTCAACCTACCCTTTTCTATGCACAGATGCGACTAAAATCTTTAGTGACAAAAAACCAAGTTCTACACGTTAGGAGTTTAGACGAGGAAACAGGGAAAAAAAGGTTTAATATTCATTCGAAAATCCGTAAATAGATCTCTCATATGGTTCATGCGCCATTCGTAT
>Ga0187769_10002319_pt1 | contig 11108 bp, 10 predicted proteins | sample 0116_SJ02_MP02_1_FD_133140 | JGI IMG/M metagenome (GOLD analysis project Ga0187769, IMG submission 133140) | Tropical peat soil microbial communities from peatlands in Department of Meta, Colombia - 0116_SJ02_MP02_10_MG | ecosystem: Environmental > Terrestrial > Soil > Wetlands > Peat | place... | reverse complement strand
GAGGCAAAGGCGATGTGATCGACGTCGAGATTGAGCCCCATGCCGATGGCGTCGGTCGCCACCAGGTAATCGACCTGGCCCGATTGGTAGAGTTCGACCTGGGCGTTGCGGGTGCGTGGCGACAGCGCGCCGAGCACGACGGCCGCGCCGCCGCGCTGGCGGCGGATCAATTCCGCGATGGCGTAAACTTCCTCGGCGGAGAACGCGACGATGGCGGAGCGGCGCGGCAGCCGCGTCAGCTTCTTCTCGCCGGCAAAGGTCAGCTGCGACAGCCGCGGACGACTGACGATGCTGGCGCCGGGCAGCACCCGTTCGACGATCGGCCGCATGGTGGCGGCGCCGAGCACAAGCGTTTCCTCGCGCCCGCGCCGGTGCAGCATGCGATCGGTGAAGACGTGGCCGCGCTCGAAGTCGGCGGCAAGCTGGATTTCGTCGACGGCGAGGAAAGCCACGTCCAGATCGCGCGGCATCGCCTCGACGGTGGCGACCCAAAACCGCGGATTGGGCGGCTTGATCTTCTCCTCGCCGGTCACCAGCGCGACCGCGTCGGCGCCGACCCGCTCCACCGCCCGGTTATAGACTTCGCGGGCAAGGAGCCGCAGCGGCAGCCCGATGAGCCCGGAGGAATGCGCCAGCATCCGCTCGATCGCGAGGTGGGTCTTACCGGTATTGGTCGGGCCGAGCACGGCGGTGACGCCGGCGCCACGGGCACGCAAATTACGGTCGGCGGGAGGCGAGAACGAAATCGGCATCAAAAGCCCGGCATTGACGCAAGTTCTTAGGCGGCGAGCACAGCCTTCTGTATCACAACGCGACGCTTGAAAGGCCTGTGCTTAAGATGTGGAACGAGTCTGGAACGAATCGCGGCCGAATCGGCGACTCGATGCGTGTTCGAATTCGTTCACCGCGATATATGGCGCCAAAGGGGGTTTTGAATACCAGATCGGGTGGAATCCCGGATTCGGCGCTGCTGCCGCGCCGTCAAATCCGTTAACAGGTCTGCGATCACGATTCCACACAGAGTCAAGCCCGGCAGTGCTGTGGATAACGGGGAAGCGTCGCCGCCGGCATGGGCTCGCCGGTGGGCGAGCCCGGCAGTTACTGGGTCTTGGCGGCGGGACGCGGCGGCTGCGGCACAGAAACGAATTCGGTCGCCTGTAAGAGTCCGACGCCGAGCGGGGTCGGCATCGAGAAGCGGAACGGCACCACGACGCGCGTGCCGGCGATCGGCGCCAGCCAGACCTCGGCGTCGCGCAGCTCCACCAGATATTTTATCGCTGGACGATCCGGCACGTAGCCGGAAATTGGCGTGAAATAGACGGCGCAGACCGCGACCGGACCGGCATAGCCGCGATCCGCCTTCACGGTCTCCATGCGCTTGAATTCGCTGTGCAGGTCGTAGCGGACGCGGCCGTCGAACACCGCAACTTTGCGATTGCAGGCTTCGGGCGCAACCGGATCGCCGGTTCCGGCCACCCGATTGAGCATCGACGTCATCGGATCGAGCACGCCACGCCGATCGGCTTCGCTCACCGGAATGCGGTCGGGAACCGGCGGCAGCGGCGGCTCGACCGCGAAGTCGGTCACATTGCCGCCGACAAGCGCCATGCGCACGTCGTCGATTTTATGCCCGTAGGTGATGGTCGCGCCGTAGCTCGTCGGCACCGGCTGGCCGCTATTGACGTTGCCATGTGCGGCGCCGGTGCCGCGGGCGCCGGTGAAGAAGCGCAGAATGCCGGTCGTCGTGCCGCTTGCCGCGGCGGTGTATTGATCGTCGGCAATCTCGATGATCCAGTTGCCGCGGCCGATCGGAATGCCGGACAGGCTCGCGGTATATTCGGCTTCGAGTTTGCCCTGCGCGCTAGCCTGATGGCGGGCGTCAAACGCCGCGGCGGCGAGCACGGCGAGCGCGCAGAGTGCTGCGGCGACGGCGCGGTCGGGACGGCGGACGACGGGCTTCGGCGATACGGCGGCGGGGAAGGGCATTCTTCAATCCGGAGGCGGACCGATCCCCTGTTTTGTCAGAAAATGCGTCGTTTCTGTGGTTTGCGCCTGGTCCGAAGCAAGCCGTTTTCATCGCGGATCCGGCGATTTTCCCGCGCTTGACGCTTATGCGCGCCGCGCTTATAGGTCCGCGCGATATCCCCATTTATCGTCGATCAGGCGGCCGCGGGAACGAGGCTTTTTAGGACTTCGAGGACTTCTATCATGGCGTGGCGCTGTGAACTCACCGGAAAAACGCGCCAGATTGGGCACCGGGTGAGCCATTCCAACCGCAAGACCAAGCGGCGATTTCGGCCCAATCTGCTCAATGTCACATTGCTGTCGGACGCGCTCGGCCGCTCGATCCGGCTGCGCGTTTCGGCCAACGCGCTCAAGACCGTCGATCATCGCGGCGGGCTCGACGCCTTCCTGCTCGCGGCCAAGGATGGCGAACTGTCGCCGCGCGTGCTCGAGCTCAAGCGCCAGGTCGTCAAGAAGCGCGCCGCCACCGCATCGTAATCTCTCGTACGTTTCGCCTCGAAACGTTTCCAAGACGGATCAATCCCGCAGCGTCGCCATCGCCTATTGCGCCGAGATCGTCTGCAGGACCGATAACCACGTCGCCTGCTGCTTGGCGACAAAGGCTTGCGTCTCATCCGGCGTCATCGGGTGCGTATAGTTGCCGGTCGCGGCCAGCCTCCGCTTGATATCCGGATCGGTGAGGATTTCGTTTAAGTCGGCATTGACCTTGGCAATGACCGGCGCCGGCATGCCGAGCGGCGCCGCCAGAACAATCCAGCCCGAGGATGAAAAGCCCGGAAGCGTCTCCGCGACGGTCGGCAGATCGGGAAATTCAGGCAAGCGCTGCGCCGCGCACGTCGCGATGAGCTTCACCTGGGCGGCGTTGACGGCGCCCATGATGCCCGTATAGCCCTCGACGATCATGCTGACGCGGCCGGCGGCGACGTCGGCGAGCGCGGCGCTGGGCCCGCCGGTATAGGGCACCGGAACAAGCTTGATGCCTGCCTCGCGCTGCAGCAGGACCGTCGTCAAATGGGTTATCCGGCCAATGCCCGAAACCGCGGTTGCAATCGTCCCCGGTTCCTTTTTAGCCCTGTCGATGAGTTGTCGCAACGACGTGATCCCGCTCGCCGGATCGACGGCAAAGAATATCGGCTGGTCGGCGATGAAGCCGAGCGACAGGAAGTCGCGCGGCAGCTTCACTGGCAAGTTTGGCGCCACAGTCGGCAACGCGATGAAGGTGGAGCTGGCCGGCGCATAGAGCGTATAGCCGTCGCCGGCCGCCTCGCTCGCGGCATGCGCGGCGATGCTGCCGTTAGCGCCCGGATGGTTGACCACCACGACGTTCTGTCCCCAGATCTTGCTCAAGCCCTCGGCGACGACGCGCGTCGCGACGTCGACGCTCGAACCGGCGCCGGCGTCGGAAATGATCGTGACCGATCGGCTCGGATAACCGCCTGCCTGGGCATGCACGCCCGAGGCCGCCGGCAATGCCAGCGCGCTTAAGACCGCGATCAGCGTGCAAGCTCGCACAGCCTTCATAGTTTGCCGTTTCCTCCGTTGTTTGCCGCAATCACCGTCCGCTGCGAGCGGCAGCGCGCATCGCAGTCAGGCGTTCAACCGGCGCGGCGCCGCCGGCCGCATCCGCTCCTCGGCCGAGTGCTCCTCGAACAATTCGGCGAGCTTCTCCGTCATGACGCCGCCGAGCTCCTCGGCATCGACGATGGTGACCGCGCGCCGATAATAGCGCGTCACGTCGTGACCGATGCCGATGGCGATCAATTCGACCGGCGAGCGGGTCTCGATGTCCTCGATCACCCAGCGCAAGTGACGCTCGAGATAATTGCCGGGATTGACCGACAGCGTGGAATCGTCGACCGGCGCGCCATCGGAAATCATCATCAGGATCTTGCGCGTCTCGGTACGGCCGAGCAGGCGCTTGTGCGCCCAGTCGAGCGCCTCGCCGTCGATATTTTCCTTGAGCAGGCCCTCGCGCATCATCAGCCCGAGATTTTTGCGCGCCCGGCGCCACGGCGCGTCGGCGGCCTTGTAGACGATGTGGCGCAGATCGTTCAGCCGCCCGGGATTGGGCGGCTTGCCGGCCGCGAGCCACGATTCGCGCGACTGACCGCCCTTCCAGGCCCGCGTGGTGAAGCCCAAAATCTCCACCTTGACGCCGCAACGCTCCAGCGTGCGCGCCAGAATGTCGGCGCAGGTCGCCGCCACCGTGATCGGGCGGCCACGCATCGAGCCGGAATTATCAAGGAGCAGCGTCACCACCGTGTCGCGGAAATCGGTGTCCTTCTCGCGCTTGAACGACAACGGATGCAGCGGATCGACGATGACGCGCGACAGCCGCGCCGGATCGAGCAGCCCCTCTTCGAGATCGAATTCCCAGGCCCGGTTCTGCTGCGCCAGAAGCAGCCGCTGCAAGCGATTGGCGAGCCGGGCGACCACGCCCTGCAAATGCGACAGCTGCTTGTCGAGATAACCGCGCAGGCGGTCGAGCTCCTCGGGCTCGCATAACTCTTCCGCGCCCACCATCTCGTCGAATCTGGCGGTAAACGGCCGGTAATCCGGCCCCCGCGGTTCGTTGCGCTGGCTGCGCGGCCGCCACGGTTCGGCGGCGGTTTCCGATTCGCCCATCTCGGCGTCGTCGGCCATTTCAGCAGCGGGCGCATCGACCGCCTCCGAAGCGCTGTCCGGCAATTCCTCGGCCGACGCTTCGGCCTCGGCGCTCATTTTCTCGCTGTCGGCCGATTCCGACGCCTCGCCGTCCTGTCCGGTCTCGTCTTTCTGGTTCTGCTCCTCGCCCTCCTCGCCGTCCTCCTCTTCGGATTCGCTCGAGCGGTCCTCGCCCATGTCCAGGCAGTCGAGCAGATCGTGCACGATATCGCCGAAGCGTCGCTGGTCGTCGAGCACGCGTTCGAGCCGATCGAGATCGCGGCCGGCGCGCTCCTCGATCAGCGGCCGCCACAGATCGACAAGTTTCTTCGCATTGGGCGGCGGCGTCTGGCCGGTGAGCCGTTCGCGCACCATCATGGCGAGCGCGTCCTCGATCGGCGCATCGGCGCGGTCGGTGATGTCGTCGAACTTGCCGCGGTGAAAGCGGTCGTCGAGCATGGCGGTGAGGTTTTTCGCCACGCCGCCCATGCGACGGGCGCCGATCGCCTCGACGCGGGCCTGCTCGACCGCCTCGAACACCGCGCGCGCCTGTTGACCGACCGGAGCGAGCTTGCGGTGCACCGTAGGGTCGTGACAGGCGAGCCGCAGCGCCAGCGAATCGGCATGGCCGCGCACGATCGCCGCCTCGCGCTCGTTGAGCCGGCGCGGCGGCTCCGGCAGCCGCGCCTTGCCGCCGGCGAGGCCGGGACGTTCGGCGGCAAAGCTCACCTCGAGCTCGCTCTTGGCGGCGATGGCGCGCAGGCAGACGCCGACCGCGCGCTTGAACGGCTCGGTCGGCGCTTCTTTCGCGGTGCTCTTCGGCTTGATGTTGGAGGACATCGCTTTAACCGTCATTCCGGGGCGCACCGAAGGTGCGAACCCGGAATCCATATTCACAATCCGCTCGAATAAATCTCATGGCCGGGATTACGGGTCTCCGCTTTCGCGGGGACGACGTTACGAGAGCGCCACGTTCACCGCACTCTCCGGCAACTCCTGCCCGAAGCAACGCTGATAGAACTCGGCGACCAGCGGCCGCTCCAGCTCGTCGCATTTGTTGACGAAGGTGAGTCGAAACGCGAAGCCGATATCGTTGAAGATTTCGGCGTTTTCGGCCCAGATAATCACCGTGCGCGGGCTCATCACCGTCGAAATATCGCCGTTCATGAAGGCGTTGCGTGTGAGGTCGGCGACGCGCACCATCTTGGAGACGATGTCGCGGCCTTCCGCCGTGCGGTAATGCTTCGCCTTGGCCAGCACGATGTCGACTTCGTTGTCGTGCGGCAGATAATTAAGCGTGGTAACGATCGACCAGCGGTCCATCTGACCCTGATTGATCTGCTGGGTGCCGTGATAGAGGCCGGAGGTGTCGCCCAGGCCCACCGTGTTGGCGGTGGCGAACAGCCGGAACGCCGGATGCGGCTTGATCACCTTGTTCTGGTCGAGGAGCGTGAGCCGCCCCGACGATTCCAACACACGCTGGATCACGAACATGACGTCGGGCCGCCCAGCATCGTATTCGTCGAAACACAGGGCCACGTTGTTCTGCAGCGCCCACGGCAGAATGCCGTCGCGGAATTCGGTGACCTGCATGCCCTCGCGGATCACGATGGCGTCCTTGCCGATGAGATCGACGCGGCTGATGTGGCTGTCGAGATTGACCCGCACGCACGGCCAGTTGAGCCGCGCCGCGACCTGCTCGATATGGGTCGATTTGCCGGTGCCATGATAGCCGGTGACGATGACGCGCCGGTTGCGGGCAAAGCCGGCAAGAATCGCGAGCGTGGTCGGCTTATCGAAGCGGTAATCCGGATCGAGTTCGGGCACATGCTCGTCGGGCTCGGAATAGGCCGGCACTTCCAGGTCGCTGTCGATCCCGAACACCTGTCGGATCGAGACCTTCATGTCCGGCAAGCCGGCTTCACTGTCAGTTGCGAGGCTCATTGCTCCTCCGTGGCCTCGGCAAGCCCGAGGCGCGAATCGGCCGTCCCGGCGGTTGGATAGCCTGGTAGATTTAGCAGAAACGCTCGACGCGGCGAAAGGGCGTCACGGTCACCCACAAGATCAGCAAAAGCCCGCTGTCTTCAGGTAGTTATAGGCCTGGATGATCTCCCGCAGCCGAGCTTCTGACCCACGATCGCCGCCATTGGCGTCGGGATGGTGCCGCTTCACCAAGGTCTTGAACCTGCTCTTGATATCGGCGCGCTTGGCGTCGGCTTCAAGGCCGAGCACGTCGAGCGCGCGGCGTTGCGCGTTGAATATCTTGCGGCCCTCGGGCGCGGTTTGCGCATGGCCGCCGCGACGGGGGCTGAATTCGCCGAACAGCGAGAATGGATCGTCGGCGGCCCAGTCCGCGGCGCGAAAGTCGCTCGCCGCGGCACGCCGGCCGCGCTTGCCGCCGATCGACCCCATTTTCCAGGTCGGACGGTGGCCGGTAATCGAGTCTTTCTGATATTGCGCGACCGCGTCCTCGCTCATTCCGGCGAAGAAATTGTACGAACTGTTGTATTCGCGCACGTGTTCGAGACAAAATTGCCAGTATTCGGAGGCGCGCAACCGACCTTTTGGCGCGCGGTGCGTCGCCGGCGCCTTGCAGCGCGGCCAATCGCAACCCGGCAATTCGGCGCGCAGGCGGCGATCCTGGTCGGGCTTGACCCGGATCCGATCGAACAGCGGCGAGTTGGTTTTCATCAGAGCAATTATGCGGGCGTGGCGATTAAACCTTCAAGACTTGACAGACGGCAAATCTGCGCGTCGGCGAGTTGACCTTAATGGCGCGTTGTCGCTAAGGCAGCCTATGGGCATGCAGGACATCATCACCACGAAATTGCTTGCCGCTTTTGCCCCCGAGAGCCTGCATGTCGAGGACGAATCGCACCTGCACAAGGGCCACGCCGGACACCGGCCCGGCGGCGAGACCCATTACCGGCTCTATATTGTGTCGGAAGCCTTCCGCGGGAAGAGCCGGCTCGAGCGCCACCGCATGATCAACGCCGCGCTGGCCAACGAGCTTAAAGGCCGCGTGCATGCGCTTGCCATCCATGCCCAGGCGCCGGGGGAGCGGGTGTAGCCGGATTGAAAGACAGTGAGTTCGGCCTCCGAATCCGCTTATTCGTTTTCGCCGCACTCAAGCCGGGCTGCCGACTTCAAGCTCCTTGAGCAAATTCGTCAGATCGAGCGCGTGCGTGAACATCGCGAGCTTGCCGTCGGCGTTGCGCGGCCATTGTGCCTGCGGCCGGTCCCAGTACAGCTCGACGCCGTTGTCGTCGGGATCGCGCAGGTAGAGCGCCTCGCTCACGCCGTGATCGGAAGCGCCTTCGAGCGGCATCTTGGCCTCGATCAGCCGGCGCAACGCGCCGGCAAGCCCGGCGCGCGTCGGATAGAGGATGGCGAGATGATAGAGGCCGGTGGTGCCGAACGGCGGCGGCGAGCCGCCGCGGCTCTCCCAGGTATTGAGCCCGATGTGGTGGTGATAGCCGCCGGCAGAAATAAACGCCGCCTGATTGCCCAGCCGTTGCATCAGCCCGAAGCCGAGCACGCCGCAGTAAAAACCGAGCGCGCGATCGATGTCGGCGACTTTCAAATGCACATGGCCGATGCGAACGCCGGGATCGATGGGCGCGGGTGCGGCGGTCATCCTGTAATCCTCGTCGACTGGTTCATCGCAGCGGCACCTGCACGAATTCCGCGACTTCGGCGTCCGTCAGCGGCCGCTCCATATATTTATATTTGACCGCGTCGGCCATGAGCGCGTCGAGGCCCTTGACCGAGTCCGGCTCGACGGCGGCCCTGGAAAAGAACTCGTCGCGCATACGGGCGGCGTTGCGCAGCGAGGTCTTGCGGTAGTCGGCATACACGGCCAGCGCTTGCGGATCGGCATACATCCAATCGGTCGTTTCGCGAAACGCCTGCATGAAACGCACAAACACGTCACGGTGGTCCTTGAGGCTTTCGGCATTGGCGACGTTCACGCGGATCGTTTGTCCGCGCAGGCTCGGGACGTCGTTTGCCCTCGCGAAGATGCGGATTTTGCCGGCGTCGATGAGATCGAAGCCGAGCGGCGGCGAGGTCCAGCCGATATCGACCTGCCCGGACATCAACAGCGTCAGGGTCGCCGCGGGACCGCCGGTTGCGACCGGGCGGGCCTTCAGTCCGAGCTCTCGAATGAAACCGAGCACCGTCGCGTGGCTCGAGGAGCCGTTGGTCGAATAGGCGACGGTGTTATCTGCGGTCGCATCGGCAATGCTCTTGAGCGGAGAGTCCGCTTTCACGATCCAGCAATCCGCATTGCCGGTCGCGCTGCCGGAAATGATGCGGACCGGCGCGCCCTTGGCGAACGCGCCAAGCGCGCCGAGCGTGCCGACGCCGATGCCGATATCGGCGCTGCCGGAAATCACCGCCTGTTGCGTCTCGCCAGTACCTTGCGTGCACAGCGCCTCGATTTCGACGCCGTGCTTGGCGTAAAATCCGGTGCGCTGGCCGAGCTCCACCTGCGACGAATCCCAGTTGCCACATTGACCGACGGCGAGCCGCAGGGCGTCCGCCGCCTTCGCGCGCCCGATCCCGGCCGCCACGAAAGCGGTTACGGCGAGCGCCAGCGCGGCGCGCAGGCCCACGGCCGTCGTCCACATCATGGCCTGACCCCTCCTTGCCGCTATTCAGCTTGCCTTTTTAACTCGCTTTGGCCGTCACCTTGCGCGTCAGCGGCGTGACGCGCAGGGCGGTGATGCGGTTGCGCGTCTTACGCAGCACTTCGAAGCGGAAGCCGTGAAAGGTGAAGCTCTGGCCCGGTTCGGGGATCGAGCGCGACTCATGGATGACGACGCCGGCGATGGTGGTGGCCTCGTCGTCGGGAATGCTCCAGTCCATCGCGCGGTTGAGATCCCGCACCGGCACCGCGCCGTCGACATTGACCGAACCGTCCGGCAGCATGCGCACTCCGGGAACCGCGATGTCGTGCTCGTCGGTAATATCGCCGACGATTTCCTCGATGATATCTTCCAGCGTCACCAGCCCTTCCAGCTCGCCGTATTCGTCGACGACGAGCGCCAAGGCGGTCTTGCGGGCGCGGAACGCCGACAGCTGCTCGTAGAGCGGCGTGGTGTCGGGCACAAACCATGGCGGCGTCGCCAGCGCCGCGATGTCGATCTTGGCGGCCTCGCCGCCGGCCGCGTGCAAAGCACGCAAGAGATCCTTGGCATGGAGCACGCCAAGGATGTTGTCGGGAGAGCCGCGCCACAGCGGGATGCGCGTCACGCCGGCGGCCAGGACGGCGTCGACAATCTCGCCCGGCGCCTCGTCGGCGTCGAGCATCACCATCTTGGTGCGATGGACCATGACGTCGGAAACCACAAGTTCGCGCAGGTCGAGCAGCCCGCCCATCATGTCGCGGTCGACCTTCTCTACGACGCCCGCGCGATGCATGAGATCCACCGCGCCGCGCAGTTCCTCGCGCGGCGACAGGATCGAGTGAATCTTGCCTACCGGCACGCCCATGCCGCGCAGCATGAGGCGCACCAGCCACTCGACCGCCTTCAACAGCGGCAAGAACGAGCGCACCGTGCTTTCGACCGGCTGCGCCACGGCAAGTGCGACGCGATCCGGCGCGTTGAAGGCCGCGGTCTTCGGCAACACCTCCGCGACCACGAAAATAAGGATGGTCATCAGGAAGGTCGCGTAGATTTCGCCGGTCTTGCCGAAAAACGGTAGCATCAGGCCGGTCATCAGCGTGGAGGCGGCGACATTGGTGAAATTGTTGGCGAACAAAATGGCGCCTAAGAGCCGCTCCCGGGTCGCCATCAGCCGGTTGACGATGCCGGCGTCGCGGTTGCCCTGCTTTTCCAGCCGGTTCATGGCGGCGCGCGACGAAGCTGTCAGCGCCGTCTCGCTCGCGGAATAGAACGCCGAGATCAACAGACAGATTATGATCGCCGCGACGGTAAGCCAGTCTATCAATGGCATCGTTTAATAAGCGTCCAGCTTAGCAACACATCGAACCCGCGCGCATCGTCGGCCTCGACCAAGGCCGGTCCGCCGCCGCGCACGACGATATATATGTAAAGATATGTAAGCGCTCCGCATTCTATTCTCCCGCCGTCTTTCCCGGCGGCGCGGCGGCACTCAAAAAGGCGGCGAGCGCGCGAATGATTTCGGCGACAATGGCATCGTGCGGCACTTCGCGCGACTGCACCGTGAGATCGGACAGCGCATAGACCGGTTCGCGCTCGGCAAGGAGCCGGCGCAAGGTGGCGGCCGGATCGGCGGTTTGCAGCATCGGTCGCTCGTTCTTGCGCTTGGCGATGCGCCGCATCAACACGTCGAATTCGGCCGTCAGCCAGATCGAGACGCCCTTGGCCTTGATGGTGGCGCGGGTATCCGGGTTCATGACGGCACCGCCGCCGGTCGCCAGAACTTGCGGATCGCCGTCGAGCAGGCGCGCG
>Ga0187769_10002317_pt1 | contig 11110 bp, 12 predicted proteins | sample 0116_SJ02_MP02_1_FD_133140 | JGI IMG/M metagenome (GOLD analysis project Ga0187769, IMG submission 133140) | Tropical peat soil microbial communities from peatlands in Department of Meta, Colombia - 0116_SJ02_MP02_10_MG | ecosystem: Environmental > Terrestrial > Soil > Wetlands > Peat | place... | reverse complement strand
GTCGTCGATACCGGCTTCGGCCAAGAAGCCGCCGCTCGCCGCAAGCGCGAATGGCTGCGTTGTCCCGCCGAGTCGCTTCGGCTGCTCGGCATCAACGCCGCCGAAGTGAGCGACGTCGTCCTCACCCATCTTCACTACGATCACGCGGGCAATCTCGATCGCTTTCCGCGCGCTCGTTTCCATTTGCAGGATCGCGAGATGGCCTACGCCACAGGTCGTTGCATGTGTTATGCAGCGCTCCGCGCACCGTTTGATCTTGAAAACGCGCTCCAGATGGTGCGTCTCGTTTATTCTGAGAAAGCCGTCTTCCACGATGGCGACGCCGAGCTCGCGCCGGGTCTCACGGTGCATCGAGTCGGCGGCCATTCCGCTGGACTGCAAATTTTGCGCATTTGGACGCAACGCGGCTGGGTCGTCCTCGCGTCCGACGCGGCGCATCTCTACGCCAATTTCGAACAGCGCCGCCCGTTCCCGATCGTTTACAACGTCGCTGAAATGCTGGAAGGTTTCAACCTGCTGCATCGCTTGGCTGACTCGCCCGAACACATTGTGCCGGGCCACGATCCGTTGGTAATGAAGTTCTATCCCGCCGCCAAGCCAGAGTTAGAGGGCACCGTCGCGCGCCTGGACGTTGCACCGTCGCGCCGCTAGGTCCTCCCGCGCGTCCAGCACTCAGAAAAACGCGATCGCCCGTCCCGCGAAAATGAGCACGATCCAGAGAAATAGCGAGAGGGCTGCCCAACGCCGCGCAGCCGGCGGCGCTTCCACGGCGCTGTCCCACGCCGCCACATTGCGATACACGCCGAATCGAAAAACGAGTGCGTTCAGACCCGCCACCAGCAGCAGCGCATTCGAAATCCAGAACATGATGTTGAAGCCGTACTCCATTGGGTCCGAGGCCGCGAGCAGGGTTCCGCTCACAAGCAAAATCGCAAACGCCAGCCACTTCCACGGTCGGAATTGTCCGATTACCTGAGAGACCGGCACGCTCCGCAGCGCCCGCCCGAGGACACGCAGATTACCCAGCACGACCATCGCGCCGAACAGCGCGATCGTAATGATGTGAATGATGATGAGTACAGGGAAATCGTAGGGCGCTTCGCGCAGTTGGTGGCTGAAATGCGTTTCGCTGAGCCACTGGCAAAATTTCACGAACGACATATCAAGAGCGCCTCTCGGACGCCGTGCGCATCGATTCCCCGACTTCTACAAATTCCCGATCCACAGCCCCGCAAGCAGCACGCAGAACCAAAGCCCCAACGATACAAAGGCCGCCGGGCGTCGCCAACCGAGCGGCGCTGAGTCGCCCGACGGTCTTGTCGCCGCGCGAATCACCGTGAAATGAAAAATAAGCGCGAGCGCAAAAAACAGCATCTTGTTGCGAAAGGCAGCGATCTGCACGTACTCATGCGGGTCACCCGAAAACAAGTACGGTCCGGTCGTGAGCTGTAGCGCGAGTCCCGCCCACATCCACGGCGAAAGCTCCTTCGCAATTCTTGAGACCGGCTGCCCCCGCAGGCAAATTCCAAGCAGTCGAAAATCCAAGATCACGATCGAGCCGACCAGCAGCGCAAAGCCGCAGATGTGAATCGACTCGACGATCGGGAACACCCATTCCCAGCGCGCAATCGGATTGACCGGTAGAGCTTCGGGATGTGCTTGCAAAATGTGTGCGAGAAACATAGATCGCCTCACCAGCACGGTCCGTGTTTACGGGGCCGGAACGGTCACCGAGCTCGTCGACGTAGTCACGTAGCCGATGGCCCGCCCGCCGAGTCCTACGCCCGCCCACAGCAGCAGCGATACGAGCGCCACCAGCACGCGAGAAACACGCGCCATCCGTGATTCGTCGGCCATGACAACTTTCAAATGGATCGTGAAAGTGAAAAGAATCGCCATAAGCAGAAAGATCATCTTCCACCGAAACGCCCAGTTTCCGTACATCTTTACGGCCTCGGTCGAGAAAAGTAGGAATCCAGACACGAGCATCACGACGAGGCCACCGACCATCCACGGTCGCGTATCGCGCGCGAGATCGGCTGTGCGATCGCCTCGAAACCCCAAACCGAGTAGTCGCAAATTGAGCACGAGAATCGTCCCCCCGAGAACGCCGAGGCCGAGCAGATGAAATATTTCGACAAATGGGAACAGCCACACGGAATCTCGAATACCGTGCCCGAAAAATGAATTGTTGCACCAATGGCAGAACCACAGCAGATGCGTCCTAAACCAGATCCCCAAAGGGCCTCCTCACGGCGGCGGCAGAACGTAAGCAATAGCGCGTCCTGCGGCGACAATCAGAATCCACAGTACGATCGAGACGATCGCAGCCACCTTCGCCGCTGGCGGAGTCTGCGGCAGCAGATCCCACTCCCCCACCTTCCGCCCGATGCCTACATTGAAAATCATCACGTTCAGGCCCGCGAGTACCAGCATGATCATCTTGATCTTAAAAAACGGCGGATGCGTGTTGTAGAAGGAGACCGGATCGCCGGAAAAAAGGAGCAGTCCCGACGCAACCATCACGGCGAATCCGCCGAATAGCCACGGATTTAATTGTGCGAGGACTTCCGACACCGGCTTGCGCTTCATCGTAATCCCCAGCAGGCGCAAATCGAGCAGCACCGCAAATCCCAAGAAAAGAGTCAGCGTCAAAACGTGAATCGTTTCGACGATTGGCTCGGCCCACGTCGACTCGCGCATCATCGTGCTGAACTGCGTATCGGCGAGCCACTGCAGGAAATTAGAAAGCCACATCCATCATCCTCGAGGACTCGGTTGTTCGGACTCGCTCTCGTGCGCGGCTCGTTGCGGCAAGCTTTGTCCGGCCGCTATTTCGCCTCGCATGGCGTGGGATTCCACCCGGAAGCGTCTGGAAGCTTCTTGAATTGAGAGCTCGTGAGGTAGGACTGCGCCAGATACTGCGGGTCGGTCACAATTGACGTCACCACCAACCACTGGTCGCCGTTCGGCTCCGTGAAACTGTCGAAGTATTCTTCCACGGTTGCGTTCGATCCGTACGGCACTCCGTTCTTGCGCAGGTATCCAGGCGCGAGGTTTCGCGTGATGATTTTCAAATACCCTTCGTCGCGCGACCGCGGTGCACCGCCGGAGGCGACCGTCGGAAGCCCAAATCCCCGCGGCCTTAGCCCCTCCCAGGCGGCGATGGAATATCCCTGCAGCGACGGTGCTTCGCCCTTCGGCACGTCTGTCGCATTGAAATGAAGCAGCCGAACCTGTTTGCCAGCATCGGTCTCGACGCGCAGCGTTGTATCGTTTTCCCAAGTGATGTGCAGACGTTCCGGCACGCGCATGATGGCGGCAGCCCCATAGGACTTGCACGCTTGCCCTGCAGCTTCGTCTTTGGCCGGGTCCCAAGACTGCGCGATTTTCTGCCCCTCAGGCGTTAAGAAAATCCCCGGATAGTCCCCTTTGTCCGGGGTCATCATCCGATAGCGCCAGTCTTCGGTGACGATCGCCACCCAATATCCCGTGAGATCCTCCGGCGCCTCTGCTTTTGGATTGGATGGAGCGGGAGTTTGCGTGAAGCCGATCGGCCCGCGCTGTGCGTGCGCCGCCATTGCCGACAACCCGATTATCGCGAGCGCAACACCGCCACGCTTTAGCCAGTTCACCGAACCCATTCCCTGCCCCCGCTCCGAACAGCTTGCGCTCTCGATCGCAACGATCGAGAGGACCGCGCTACATGATCACGCCTTCCCACTTCCAGCCGTCTGACGGCCGCACGATCTTGTGCAATCGAATCCGGTGCTCGCTGGGGTCACGCCCCGGATTGCCGGTGACGATCACGTGATCGCCGGGCTTCAGCGTGTCGCGGGTCACGTGTTCCTGCGTGAGCTGTGCGCCACCGCCCCACTCAACCGACCACGTCACGACGTTGCCCTTGTCGTCCTTCGCTTCCACCTTCACGAACGAGTGCGGATTCCGGTAAAGGAACTGCGTCAGCGTTCCTTCCACCGTAACCTCCTGATCGACGAAGTACGTCGCCGCAAACGAATGGTGTGCGTATGCGCGCCCGCCCGCCATCAGCGCGGCTATCAGCATCGCCACAAAAACTGTGCGTTTCATTGAATCCCCTCCCGAGGCATTACACCAATTATAGCGGCCAACCGAAATTCCGGCCAATATCTGCGTCCCGCCTACTTCTTCGGCGCCAGGCTCTTATAGACCGCTTCAACGAACATATCGGTCGTCCAAATTCCGCTGGTCGCGCCGTATCGCGGATCGTAATCGCGGGTCGGCCTCGCGGCCTTCACTTGATCGAGCGTCATGCCTTTGTTGATCATGTCTTGCACGCGATCGCGGATGATCGTGACCATTTCTTGATAGAAGACCACATCCGCCACATCGCAGAGGCGGCCGTGACCGGGAATCACCATCGTCCCGCCTTCTTGCAGGACGTCGTTCCCCCCGATCGCGGCGGGAATCGCGATCTCGATGATTCTGTTCAGACCCGCAATCACGCCCTGAATGTTTCCACCGTGCTGCATGTCGACGATCGGATACCGGTTCGTCACGAAAATGTCGCCCGTGCTGATCACATCCGAGCGACGGAAGAAAACCATGCTGTCGCCGTCTGTATGCGCCGCCGGAATGTGAATGATCTCGATGCCTTCGTTGTTGAAGAACATCTTTCTTTCGGGAGTCGTGTACGTCTCGGTCGGCCACGCGCCCTCCGGCGTTGGGGCCTGCTGGCCCGTTGGCGCGCTCATTCGGTCGAGCACGGCCTGAAACGCGAGGATCGTGGCTTGATTCCCCGCGCTTGCCCCGATGTCTCCTACGACATTCCCTCCCGCGATCGTGCTGCCCGCCTTCGCGATCGCCTCGTTGCCGCCCGTGTGATCGGGATGCATGTGTGTGTTGATGATGTAGCGGATCGGCTTGTCGGAGATGCTGCGCACTGCCGCGAGCACTTTGTCGCTCATCTGCGCGACGCCGGCATCAACGAGCAACACGCCGTCATCTCCAGTTTGCACGGTAATATTTCCGCCCGCGCCGACCAGCATGTAAACGTTCCCCTGCACGTGCAGGATATGAACTTCCGCCTTGGAGTAATCGGGCGCGCCGGCTGTGTTCGGCGGCGGCGCGTTCTGTTGAGCGCGTACGTTGGGCGTCGCGCCAAAGAAGCCAATGAAAATCATCGCCGCTGTTAGCGCGCCGCCGCGCAGAGCTTTCAAAAATCCAACGGATCTCATGAGTATCATCGGTTCGGCACTACCTTCGCTGGACGCGGCAATCGCTTCATGTTCTTCATCTTCAACTGATACTCCGGATACATCGTTTCCGCTCCACCTCGTGTGGCTTCAGGCGGTATGCCGTATCTTGCAGGAAACTCGTCGAGGAACGGGTTCGCGCCAATCAGGTGGTTCGGCACCTGCCCTGCCGGCCTGTCGACCTCGTCCACCGGGTCACACGGCCAGGGCGCCATCTGCTGCTGCGGCGTGTACACGAAATCCGTCGTCCGGATAAAAGGCTCCGTCAGGTAGACCGGATCGTACACGATCACGGCGACTGTCAAATAATTGCCGTGCTTCATCAAGCGCGCCCGCGCCGTGGCCAAATCGCTTCGCGGAATTCCATTGCGCCGGATCCAGTTCTCCTTCAAGTGCGTTGTCGTGATGACAAGCGTGTCCCCTTCCCATTCGCCGGTCGAAAATCCCTGCCACGTGTGCAGCGCATAATCCGGCGGGTGAGGGCGGCCATCCATCCATACCGTTTGCTCCGCTCCATAGGCCGAGAGGTGCATGTGGTACGCGATCACTCTCTGTGTAGCTCGATCGACTTCCTGCCAAATGTGCAAATTTGACGGGCCACGCCAGCCATAGTCCGAGCCGTGCATTCGGCACTGATTCTCGGGTAACTCGATCAGCGCCGCATCCCAGCTATCGCCTCGCAACCGCGCGGCATCGTTGATTGGCAGCCCGAGATAATCACCGATCTCCGGACCAGGAATCCGTTCTTCCCAATCCTCGTCGAAGCGGGGCGCCCAGTCGCCGGAGGGATCGATTTGCGCGGTCGCCGACTTCGCCATGACCATCGACGAAAGAAACAGGAGCGAGAAAATGGCGAAAAGCCGCGCCCGCGAGATTCCACCCATCTCACTCCTTCGAAAACCCAATTCTGACCGAGCCACCCAGCGAATCGGCCACAACTTGTATCACAAAAGCCGCGCCGTCATTCATCGTTTTTCGCGTTCCCGCGATCGCGATGTCGCCGGCTCGTGCGAAAAATCCCTTCGCCTCCGCTGCGCCGCCTCGCTTCTCCAGTTGTGGTACACTCCCGGCCACGGAGGTAAGGGTTATGTCGCTTGTAAAAGGTCTCCATCACATGACGGTGTGCGTGGGTGGCGCTCAGGAAGACATCGACTTCCAGACGAAAATTTTCGGCCAGCGAATGATCAAACAAACGGTCCTCTTCGACGGCCGCTATGCGCACTATCATCTCTATTATGCGAACGCCAATGCTGAGCCCGGCTCTGTTTACACGACCTTTCCTTATGGACGTGTAAGAGGGCGCCAAGGTTCCGGTCAAATTCAGTCGACCGCATATTCGGTTCCGAAAGGTTCGCTGAAATTCTGGGTCGAGCATCTGAACCGCCACAACGTCAAGAACAGCGGCATTCAGGAACGCTTCGGGCAAAAGTTCATCCGCTTTGATCACCCGTCGGGCATTCAGTTGGAAGTTGTCGAAGACAGCTCTGACACGCGCAAGCCTTGGTCGGTCGGCGACGTTAGCTCCGATGTCGCGACGCGCGGTTTCCACGGCCCCGTGCTTTCCGTGCGAGAAATTGCAGAGACGGAACGCTTCTTCGTCGACGCGCTCGGCTTCCGCAAGACGGGCCAGGAAGGGCCATATCACCGCTTCGAAATTGGCGAAGGTGGCCCATCGAGGACGGTCACTCTCCTACACGAACCGGATCGTCCGTCTGGAAGCTGGATTTTCGGCGCAGGCACCGCGCATCACATGGCGCTTGAAGTGGAAAGCGACGAAAAGCTCACCGAACAAAAGGGGATCTACGAGGAACTCGGCTACACGGACGCTTCGGAAATCAAGGACCGCATGTACTTTCACTCGGTCTATTGCCGCTGCCCCGGAGGAATTCTCGTCGAATGTGCTGCGACGGTTCCGCAGGGCTTCGCCGTGGACGAGCCCGCCGATCAGCTCGGCCAGAGCCTGCTTCTTCCGCCTTGGTTCGAACATCGCCGCGCTGAAATCGAAGCGATGCTCGAGCCGATCAAGGTTCCGGAAAGCAACTTCCCTGGCGGCGTCAAAAAGCCGGCTGTGGAAGTGCCCGTTTCCGTGCCTGCTGCTGCGGCCGATCAGGCGCCCGGCGGTGCGTCGCGACGAACGAGCGCCGTCTTCATCGGCGGCGACAAACCCGCCAGCAAGTGATGTTCAGGTCATTCTGAACGGAGCGTCTCGGCGGTCTGTGGCTTCGGAGATCGCATATTGATCTCCGCGCCGAGACGCGAAGTCGAGGAATCCCTCTTCTGCGCCCGACGTCGTTAGTACGCCGCTTCCAGCAATCCTTCCACATCCTGCGCCGTCACTGCACGATCGACCACGCCTGACTTCTCCAATTCGTGCAGCACGGTCGGCACAATCTGCCTGACTTCTCCGCGCGGCACGCCGGCCTTCTTCAGTGAATTCGGCACATCGAACTGCGCGATAAACTCCGCAGTTCGTTCGGCGCACCCCAGTGCTCCAGACTTCGGCTTCGCGGGGTCGAACGGCACGCGAAAGCCTTCCGCAATCGGACCGAATCGCTCCGGCGCAATCTCCGCCATGAACCGCATCGCGTGCGGCAGCGTGATGCACGACGTCACTCCGTGCGCCACGTTCCACCTCGGCCCGATCTGGTGGCCGAGCAGATGCGAAATCCCGAATCGCGTATTCATCGATCCAAAGATCGAGAACCACGCCGCAAATTGACAATATCCGCGATGCGCCAGTTGATCTGCGCCTCTCGTCTTGATCGATGCCGGCAGATGCTCGACCAGCAGCGCAATCGCCTTCGATCCAAGCGCGTCGCTGATCGGGTGGTGCCGTGGCGTGTAGATCGTCTCGATCGCGTGATCGAGCGCCCGCATGCCGGTCGCCACCCATAGCCACTCTGGAGTCTCAAGCGTCACTTCCGGATCGTTGATCACGGTCCGCGCCTGTAGCCGCGGATCGGACACGCCCGACTTCACGAGAGTCGTCTCGTCCGTCACGCCGCCCGCATGCGTGTACTCGCCGGCTGAGAGCGTCGTTGGAATCGCGATGTGGATGATTTCCCGTTTGCTGAGAAATGCATAACTCGCCACCTTGCACGTGTCGATCGGGCTCCCGCCGCCAAAACTTATGAGACAGTCAGCCTCGAGGCTTTCGATCAACGCTTGCAGTTCATTCACCGCGCTGCGCGGAACGTGTTGCCTCGCGCCTTTGAACATGCCAACGCACCGCGCTCCAGCCGCGCTCGTCACCCTATCGAGCAGCCGCGACGCGCCGAGCGTCTTTCCCGTGACAATGATCGCTCGCTTCAGCCCGCGCCGCTCGAGTTCCTCTCCGAGCGCAGCCACCTTCCCCGGCCCGGACATCACCCGTTCCAGCTTACTCAAATTAAAATCGGCGATGATCGGTTCCATAACGCGCGCGAGTATACATCACCGCGCTCTCCGCCGTTGTTTCTGCGTGATTATCATTTTTTGCGCGATTACAGACGCCCGGCACGGTTATCATAGCGGCGCACAATTCGCAGGAGGTGAGCCATGGCGAAAGCAATCCCCGAAAAATATCTCGATCTGTTCAAGAAGCAGGCGTTCGCGAATCTCGGCACGATCATGAGCGACGGCAGCCCGCAGGTCACGCCGGTATGGGTGGACTATGACGGCAAATACGTGCGGTTCAATTCCGCGGTCGGCCGTGTGAAAGATAAGAACCTGCGCCGCGATCCGCGCGTATCCCTTTCGATCCTCGATCCGGAGAATCCCTACCGCTACCTGGCCATTCGCGGGCGCGTCGTGGAGATCACGCAGAAGGGTGCCGCTGAACACATCGACAGCTTGTCGCAGAAATATCTGGGAAGGGCGTATCCCTATGCCCAGCCGGGAGAGGTCCGCGTCATGTACAAGATCGAGCCGGAGAAAGTGAGCGCGATGGGCTAAGCCACCAGGCAAGCAGCGCGACTCCGTTGCCTATCCCGCGGGCGCCCGATTTGTGGTTGCGCCGCGGCATCCCCGCGCGGTATTTTCTCTCCCGCTCTGTTGCGGATTTTTTAAGGAACTCAGATGAAGACGAGTACGGATCGCATTCTTACCACTCACGTTGGCAGCCTGCCGCGCTCGCAGGAAGTCGTCGACCTGCTTTTCGCGCAGGACCGCGGCGAGCCCATCGATGAAGGTCTATTCAACGAAACGATGCGCCGTGCCGCCGCCGATCTCGTCAAGCGCCAGGCCGAAGTCGGCATCGACATCGTCAGCGACGGCGAAACCAGCAAGATCAGCTACGCCACCTACATCCGCCACCGCCTCACTGGATTCGAAGGCGATTCGGCCCGCCCCACACCTCAGGATCTCGACGAATTTCCTGAATACCGCGATCGCCTCGTCAAGGCCGGCCATTCGGCCACCTACAAGCGGCCCGTTTGCAAAGGCCCGATCAAGGTGAAGAATCTCGACCCGGTGAAGCAGGACATCGTCCACATGAAAGAGGCTCTTTCAAAAGCCAATGTTGCGGAAGGCTTCCTCAATTCCGTCTCGCCCGGCACGATCGCCGTCTTCCAACCGAACGAATACTATCCGTCGCACGAAGCCTATCTCGCCGCCCTTGCTGATGCGATGCGAGAAGAATACGAGTTGATCGTGAAATCAGGCCTGCTGCTCCAGCTCGATTGCCCCGACCTCGCCATGGGCCGGCACTCGCGTTTCAAAAATCTTACCGACGAAGAATTTCTTCACTACGCCGAGCTTCAGGTAGAAGCGCTCAATCACGCGCTCGCCAACGTTCCCGCCGATCGCGTCCGGCTGCACGTGTGCTGGGGCAACTACGAAGGCACTCACATTCACGATATGGACTGCATGAAGATTTTCCCCATCGCCGTCAAAGTGAAGCCCATGGCACTGCTCATCGAGGCCGCCAATCCACGCCACGAGCACGAGTGGGAGGCATGGACAAGAATCAAGCTGCCCGCCGACAAAATCCTCATCCCAGGAGTAATCGCTTCGAGCACGAACTACGTCGAGCATCCAGAAGTCGTCGCGCAGCGCCTGCTCCGCTACGCGAACGTTATCGGCAAGGAGCGGGTGATTGCGGGCAGCGACTGCGGCTTCGGCACGTTCGCAGGTTTTGGCCCCGTTTTTCCGCCGTTCGCTTGGATGAAGTTCCGCTCGCTCGTCGAAGGCGCCCGCATCGCCTCGAAAAAACTTTGGGTCCGCGCGAACTGACCGCAACGAGGGCGGCGATGCTGAACGAATATGCGTTCGAGATGGCGACCACCGCCATCCGCTTCGGCTTCGGAGTTACCCGCGAAGTCGGCCCGGAACTCGTGGACCTTGGCAAGAAGCACGTCCTGCTCTTCACCGATCCACATCTTCGCGGCCTCCCTCCCGTGACCAACGTGCTTCAGTCGCTGCAAGATAGCAAGATTCGCTTTTCGATTTTCGATCGCGTCCGCGTCGAGCCTACCGACGAGTCGTTTCGCGATGCGACTCGCGCCGCGCAAGCCGAGGATTTCGACGCCTTCGTCGCCGTCGGCGGCGGCTCCACCATGGACACGGCCAAAGCGGCGAATCTATACGCCTCCTATCCCGCCGATTTCCTCGATTATGTGAATCCTCCGATTGGACGTGGCCAGCCCGTTCCCGGCCCGCTGAAACCTCTGATTGCCGTTCCCACGACCGCAGGAACCGGCAGCGAAACCACTGGCGTCGCGATTTTCGATTTCGAGCAAATGAAAGCGAAGACGGGCATCGCGCATCGCCGCCTGCGGCCGACGCTCGGCATGGTCGACCCTGAAAATACCCGCTCTCTTCCCGCGGCCGTGGCCGTGGCGTCGGGACTGGATGTTCTAAGCCACGCCATCGAGTCTTACACCGCGATTCCCTATCAG
>Ga0187769_10002315_pt1 | contig 11118 bp, 8 predicted proteins | sample 0116_SJ02_MP02_1_FD_133140 | JGI IMG/M metagenome (GOLD analysis project Ga0187769, IMG submission 133140) | Tropical peat soil microbial communities from peatlands in Department of Meta, Colombia - 0116_SJ02_MP02_10_MG | ecosystem: Environmental > Terrestrial > Soil > Wetlands > Peat | place... | reverse complement strand
CGCCGGCATCCCCGGCTGGAAGACGGATCGCGGACGCATCTACATTATGTACGGTCCGGCCGACGAAGTGGATTCGCATCCCTCCGGCGGAACCTACGAGCGGCCCATGGAAGAAGGTGGAGGCGAGACTTCGACCTTCCCCTTCGAACAGTGGCGCTATCGCTATCTGGAAGGGATTGGGCAGGAGGTGATCATAGAATTCGTCGACAGTTGCATGTGCGGCGAGTATCGCATGACCCTGGACCGGTCGGAGAAAGACGCTCTGAAGTACACGCCGAACGCGGGCTTGACGCTGTACGAGCAGATGGGCATGGCGAACAAGACGAGCCGCTTTAGCGGCGGGGGCCCGGAGCAACTGGGTATGGGGCCGATGACTACGGACCTGCAGACGAAACAATTCGACCGCCTGGAGCAGTTCGCGAAGTTACAGGCGCCGCCGCCGGTCAAATTCAAGGATCTGGAAGAAATCGTCAATACCAAGCTGATCACGAACCTGATGCCGTTCGACGTGCGTTCCGATTTTGTAAAAGTCACGGGCGATACGGTGCTGGTCCCGATCACCATCCAGGTGAAGTATCGCGACATTACATTCAACAACAAGGACGGCGTCCAGCGCGGCACCATCAATATCTTTGGCCGGGTGAGTTCGTTGACCGGGCGCGTGGTGCAGACCTTCGAGGATACGGCACAGGTGGATGTTCCGGCGGAATTGCTGCCCCGCACGGCGGAGAATTCCTCGGTGTATTGGAAGGCGCTTCCGCTGCGTCCCGGACGCTACAAAGTCGAGGTTGCGGTGAAGGATGTGAACGGCGACCGCAAGGGCTGGTGGAGCCGTGGCATCGTGGTGCCCGAGTACTCCGACGACAAGCTGGCGACTTCCACATTGATCGTGGCCGACCAGATGGAACCGGTGCCCACCAAGGATGTGAGTACGGGCAACTTCGTGATTGGCGTGACCAAGGTTCGCCCGCGCGTGGCTCCGGCGGATGGCAAGCCTGCGCTGTTCAAGCGCAGCCGCGACCAGAAGGTTAACTTCTGGATGCAGGTCTACAATCTGGGCGTGGACGAGAAGACGCATAAACCTTCGGCCACGTTCGAGTTCGACATTGTGAACATCGCCACCAACAAACCTGTGGTGCAGAAGATGGAATCCACCGACACGATGGGAAATGTCGGGGAACAGGTGACGCTGCAAAAGTCGATTGCGGCGGCGAACCTGCAGCCGGGCGTGTATCGGATCGAAATCAAGGTGAGCGACAACATCTCCAAACAGACCGTTGATCCCTCTGCGACTTTTGCGGTAGAGTAGCGGACTGTTTGATTCCCCGGGGGTGGAAGTGAACATTCGCCAGGTCGGAACTTGGGCGTTGATGGTGGCGTTGTCGGTTCCTGCGTGGGCCGGGGAGCGGCCGGGGGGGATCTCAGGATACGTGCGTGATGCCTCGGGCGCACCGCAGATGGGCGCGGTAGTGGAGATCGTGGGGACGGGGGCCCGCACGTTGACCGTCTTCACTGACAGTGCCGGATTTTACTCCGCCAAGGATTTGTTGCCAGGCTTCTACACAATTAAAGTCTCGGCGCCTTCCTTCCTGCCGTCATGGGTCGACAAAGTGAGTTTGCATGCCGGCATCAGCACTCGGGTGAACGTAAGTCTGAACAGTTTGCTGAATGCCATGCGGGTTGGCCCCCTCCGCGGCACAGCCGATGATGACGACTGGAAATGGACCTTGCGCTCGGTGGCGAACCGCCCAGTGCTGCGCGTGTTCGGCGATCCCAGGGCCGGCGGCGACAAGCAGGATCATGATTTGAAGGCCAGCCTCTCGTTTTTGGCGGGATCTGCTGCAGAAGGCTATGGCAGCGGCTCAGATATGAGCACGGGCTTTTCCCTGGAGCGGTCGGTTTTCTCCACGGACCGTGTGGGTCTTAGCGGGAACGTGGGCTATGGGGAAGGCCTGCCTACAGCCATTTTGCGCGCCTTGTACTCGCACCGGCTGCCGGATGGATCGGGCCCGTCGATGGGAGTTACGGTTCGCCGCTTCGCGCCCTCCGACCCGAGTCTGGGCAATGCCTCGCTGCAGGCGCTGGCGCTTTCCGGGGCGGAGGATTTCGCGGTGGGCGATGTGCTGGAACTGAAGTTCGGCAGCGAGTTGCAGACCATCCAATTCCTCGGGCGCGTGACCGCGTTTCGCCCCTACGGCTCGGTGGAGTTGCACCTCTCACCGAATACGGTAGTCGGTTACGACTACGCGACATCTTTACCGACCACGCGGGACGAGAAAGGTTTCGATTCGGCGCCGGCGGATTTGAGCGAAACCGATCCCCGCGTCAGCTTGATTAACTATTGCACCCGGCTGGAACGGGCTCACCATCAGGAACTGAACTTCTCCCAGCGCATGGGCGAAAATAGCGTGCAATTTGCCGTGTTCAGCGACCGCGTGGATAACACGGCGTTACTCGGCACGGGCGAGGTAACGGCCGCAGGAGGTTCGCTGCTGCCCAACATGTACTCCGGGACTTTTACTTATGCCGGCGACACGCTGAGCGCGGCTGGCCTGCGGGTGGTGCTGGCGCGCAAGCTTTCGTCCGACCTAACTGCCACGCTGGACTACGCACTGGGCGACGTACTGGACCTGACCAAGCCTGACGTCGAGATTCAGGAGGCGAGGCAGTGGATCAGCACGCAACGCCGTCAGGCGCTGGCCGCCAAACTTAGCGGCACGGTGCAGCGCACGCATACGCACTGGATCGCATCCTACCGCTGGATCAATGGTTCAGCGTTGACTCCGGTGGATATGTTCAACGCATCTCCGGGGCAGAGCGATCCCTTCCTGAACCTGTTCATCCGCCAGCCGATTCCGACCTTGGGATTCCTGCCTGCCCACATGGAAGCGTTGGTTGATCTGCGCAATTTGCTGGCGCAAGGCTACGTGCCGGTGATAGGGCAGGATGGCCAAACCGTTTATCTGGTGCAATCGGCCCGATCCGTGCGCGGCGGCGTAACCATTAACTTCTAGGCCAGATTCGCACGCCAGTTAAACTGCCGTTTCTGGCCCTCCACAAACTCAGTCGGCCCGTTCGGGCAGCCGCGCGCGGGAGGCCTTCATACAGTTAACCGAATGGTTACCCCTAGTTATAAAATCTATAGCACCGATCACAACTCCGTGGTTGACTGTTGGGATAGGGTTTCGATAATGTTCTGGGTCTGACCCGTGCGGGCGGGGGCGCTGCATCTCGTTAGTATGCAAGGAATTGCAGGCCTCCTGGGAGGGGCCGGACAGTTGGCCGCCCGCGTGGGACAGCACTCCCTCAAGAAATGAGCGGTTTTAACCCAAGAATGATCAGCTTTAAGGAGACTTTATGAGAGCGCGCATCATCCTGGCGTTTGTGCTGCTGGCCGCAGTGAGCCTGTCGGCGCAGACCTTCCGTGGCACGATTCTTGGCACCGTAACCGATACCCAGGGCGCTGCAGTTTCCGGAGCCAAGGTGACGGTGAAAAACGAGGGTACGGGACTGGAGCGCAGCACTGAGACCAGCGCCGACGGCGGCTATAACCTGCCAGAACTGCCCATCGGCACCTACACGGTGACGATCACGCGGACTGGCTTCCAAACCTCGGTGGCTACGAATGTGACAGTGGAAGTGGCAATGGAGCGCCGCGTAAATGCGGTCATGAAGCCGGGCCAGGTGTCGACCAAGGTGGAAGTTCTGGCGGATCAGGTGCCGCTGGTGGAAACGACCAGCAACACGCTCGGCGGCACGCTGCAGGCGGAGGACTTCAGGGAGCTGCCGGTGAACGGGCGTGACTTCATGAAGATGCTCACTGCAGTCCCCGGGGCTAACGCCGATCCCAGCGGGGTGACCGATTCTCCGGGTTCGTTCGGGGTTTTTTCGGTGAATGGCAACCGCGGGCGCTCCAACAACTTCTTGCTCGACGGCACCGACATGAACGACGGCTTCCGCAATGACAACGCCATCAATGAAGGCGGCGTCTTCGGAATTCCCGCCACCCTGCTGCCGGTGGATGCCATTCAGGAAATGGCAATCTTGAACAACACCGAAGCCGAGTATGGGCGCAACTCAGGCTCCATCGTCAACATTGTGACCAAGTCCGGTACCAATGGAGTTCACGGATCGGTCTTCGAATACTTCCGCAACAACGCGCTCGACGCGCGCAATTACTTCAACGCCACTCCCGCGCCGCAGAATGCATTTCACAACAACCAGTTCGGCGGGTCGTTGGGCGGGCCGATCGTCAAGGACAAGACTTTCTTCCTGTTGGCGTATGAAGGACAGCGCGAAATCGTTGGGTTCCCCGCGCCAGCCACGGTTCCATCTCAGGCGGAGATCGCCGCCAACACACCGGAGGGCGGCATCAACCCGATTGTTCAAAACATCCTCAACACCAACCCCTGGGGACCTCTGCCCGCAACGGGGAGCAATCCCGACGGCTCGGCCAGCGAAGAAATCAATGCTCCCTCCACCAACCGCCTCGACAGCCTGATCACGAAGATCGACCAGCATATCGGCCGAGACGACGTGCTTACCGGGCGCTACTACTTTGGCGACAGCGCCCAGAGCGCTCCGCTCACGATCGTTGGCGGGAACGTGCTTCCCGGATTTAACACGGTGGTTCCGACGCGGGTGCAGGTGGTTTCCCTTTCCTACACGCACATCCTCACTCCGGCATTGCTGGCGGAATTCAGGGGCGGATGGAATCGCTTCGCAGAAACGTTCTCGGCCCAGGATTCCAGCCTCAACCCAGCCAGCGTGGGCTTGAATACCGCCAATGCCAACTTCACCAGCGTGGATTACGGTTTGCCCGTGATCACCATAAGCGGCCTGGCAGGATTAGGATCTAACAAGTCCGATCCCCGCGGGAGGGTCGACAGCAATCTGCAATACCTGAACAATTTCTCCTACGGCCATGGGTCGCATAACTGGAAGTTTGGTTTTGAATTCCGTCGAACCTCGGTCAATCAATACTTTGACCTGAGCCGCAGGGGCGCGCTGTCCTTCAACTCGCTGTCTGACTTTCTCTCCGGCACCATTGACGGAGGGGGCCAGACGGAGGGCAACTCGCATCGCCACACCTACCAGAACAGTTTTGGGCTATACCTTCAGGACGGTTACCGTGTGTCTCACAAACTCACTGTGAACTATGGGTTGCGCTGGGACTATTACGGGGTAATTGGCGAGAAGGACCACCTTTTCAGCATTCTGAACTCCTCAACGGAACTTCTGGAGCAGATTGGAACCAGCGGCGACCCAAGCAGTCTCTATCCCAAAGACTATAACAACTTCTCGCCGCGTGTGGGTGTGGCCTACGATATGTTCGGCACTGGGAAAACGGTGCTGCGCCTAGGTTACGGATTTGCCTACGACGCTTTTTCGCAGGACTTTTTCGCCGGCCAGATTCCCTACACCTCGCTCAACGCCGGCCCATTGTTTAATGACGTTGGACCGAGACCAGTCCAGTACAGCTCTAGCCCTACCAGTCTGGCTGTGGTTCCAGGACCGTGCGCTGCCCCACAGATTCCCGTTCCAGGTACCTCGGGCTGCGCGAATCCCATTTTCCCGGCCGCCAGTTTCGGTGCAACCGATGTGTTCACGGTTGATCAGAACCTGCGCACACCCTATGTGCAGAACTACAACCTGAATATTGAGCAGCAGTTGGGGCCCAAAACGGCGATTTCGGTAGCCTACGTAGGGTCGGCGGGCACCAAACTGTTTCGCTTCATAGATGAGAATCAGGCCCCGCCCGCCACCGGCATTCGTCCGCTGCCTCAGTACTACTACGTGCTGGATTTCGAATCGTCGGCGATCTCACGCTACAACTCTCTCCAGACCAATCTGAAGGTGCATGATGTACACGGCTTCACTTCTACCGTCAATTACACCTGGAGCCACGCCATCGATACCGCCAGCGATGGACAGGACTTCGCGCCGTTTCAGTCGCAGCCTCAGAACAGCGCCAACCCGGCGGGCGACCGCGGCAACGCCAGCTTCGACGTGCGCCAGCGTCTCAGTTGGCTCTGGTTCTACAAAATTCCCGAAGCCACAAACAGGAAATGGCTAACCCATGGCTGGGAGCTCAGTGGGGTGGTTTCGATGGCCACCGGCCAGCCCTTTTCACTGCTCGATTACAGCGATTACAACAACACCGGCGAATTTTACGAACGGCCCGATCTGGTCGGCAACCCCTGGGCTGGTACTAGCAGTCCGACGAACTTTATAAACCTGAGCGCCTTTGCGGCCTCCTGCAATTGGAACAATGCGGTAGGTGGTTGCGACCCGGTTACTCCCAACTACCACTTCGGCAGTTCCGCCCGCAACGGCTTCTACGGGCCCCACTATCGCAACGTCGATTTCTCATTCGCCAAAGAAACCAAGCTCACCGAACGGGTGGCGGTGAAGCTCGGCGTCGATTTCTTCAACGTTTTCAACCACCCCAACTTTGCCAACCCTCTTTTTCCCAGCTTCAACGTGCTGTGGAATAACAATGGAATTTCGCCCAACGGCACTGGCATAGGCTTTTTCCCCCTGTCGGTCACTCCGGACGTCGGGGATGCGAACCCATTCCTCGGTGGCGGCGGCCCGCGGGACCTCCAAATCAGCGCCCGCTTCTCGTTCTAGCTGGTTCCGAGGAGCTAGCAAATCTGCCCCTGCCGCTTCCTGGCAGGGGCCTTTTGTTGAGGCAGGGCGTAATTGCCGGCATCCCCGCCGCCCCACCCGTCGTATGACTTCCGTCACTAGGTAGGCGAATTCCAGCGATGCTACGCTGCAAACATCATTCTTTTCCCCAAAGCGTTTGTTGCGGAGACTTCGATGCGTCGCTCTATCTGCGCCCTTCTCATTCTCGGCGTGTGTTTTGCCGCGCCAGCTTATGCCCATCACATGAAGCAGGCTGGCAGCGCTTCGCTGCCGGTAACCACCTCGTCAGCGCAGGCGCGCGCGCTGTATGAGAAGGGCATGCAGGATTACGAAAATCTTTATCTCGAGCGCTGCAATGACGACTGGCGGGCCGCGGTGAAAGAAGATTCCGATCTGGCCGTCGCCTGGGCGTGGATTGCTTTTAACAGCACCAATCCTGAGGAAGTGAGTGCGGCTCGCGGCTACGCAAAGTTCTTCGCACCCAAGGCTACCCCCGGCGAACAGCTAATGATCGCTTGGATCGTCAAAGTGCAGGAAGGCGATTACATCGGCGGCATTTCCGCCATGAACGACATGCTGGAGATGTATCCCAAAGACAAGCATCTGTTTTATCTGGCCGGCAACTGGCTGATGGGAGAAGAGGGAACCGAGCAGTCCGAGCGGATGATGTTGAAAGCCTTGGCCATCGACAAGAATTTTCCCCCGGCGCTGAACGATCTGGCATACGCCGAGGCGCGCAACCGGCACTTTGACAAAGCCTTTGCCGCCATGGATCGCTACGTCGCGCTCCTGCCCCAGGAACCGAACCCGCAGGACTCCTACGGCGAACTCAAACGCATGGCCGGCGATTTCGAGGGGTCGTTGCAGCACTATCGCGCCGCGTTGAAGATCGACCCGGATTTCGTTACTTCGCAGGTTGGGCTGGGCGATACCTATGCCCTGATGGGGAATCAGGATCAGGCTCGGATCGAATACGACAGGGCTATCCGTTTTGCCCACAATGAGGCAGACCGGCTGGCTTACACCATGCAAAAGGCAATGACCTGGGTGCGCGACGGCAAGTTTGCCGAGGCGGACAAACTGTTCCTTGAAGTGGCCGAGAGCGGTCACGCGAAGGAGCAGGACTTGCAGGAAGCGCAAGCCTTCCGGCATCTGGCCGAATACCAGACCGACGACGGCGTTGCGCTGAAGTATCTGTTGAGCGCCGAGGATGCGTTGGGGCATCGCAACACAATCTCGAAGTCCGACAAGGATGAGGAACTGTCCCGCATCCTGCGCAACCGCACGGTGCGCGCGGGCCATGCTGGCGAGGCAGCCCTGGCTGACAAGTCTCTGAAGCAACTCGAGGCGATGGCGACGGGCAGCCGCAACCGCGTCATTCTAAGTTCCTACAACGGCGCCGCTGGAACCCTTTTGATGAGTCAGAAGAAGTACGATGAGGCTATCACCTACCTGGAAGAGGATGGGGACAATCCCTTTACCATGGAGTTATTGGTGCAGGCCTACTACCAGACTGGTCAAAGCGACAAACTGGCCGAGGCGGAGGCCAAGCTGCGAGGCACCAATGTAGCTACCATGGAGCAAGCCCTCGTTGTGCCTGCGGCGCGCCTGCGCCGGCCGGAAATTTAAGCGCATCTCAACCGAATAGAGTTGGTCTATACTGTCGAACGCTAGGGGAAGGCAAATGCTTCCGCTGGCGTTGACGTTTGCCGGCTGGAGTTGTGGCTGAGGATTAATGAACTCTAAGGTTGATCGACGTTCCGGCAATAGAGTTAAGGCACGCGTCCCGGTCCGCGTCCGAAGCGCCCCGGACAGGGCGGAATTAAGCGCGCAGACTCGTGATGTCAGCACCAATGGCGTGTTCCTTTACACCGAATCCCGCATGGTGGAGGGCGCGGACGTGGAATTAGTTCTCATCCTGCCACCGGAGCTGACCTCCGGAGAAAAGTGCTGGGTTTGCTGCCATGCACGGGTGTTGCGCGTGGAGCAGGGCCCAGGCAAAGCCTGCGGGGTTGCCGCCAGTATCCAGCGGATGGATGTACTGCCGGAGATTCCTGCCTAAGCCAGTTTCTTCAACCAGGTCATGTGGCAGAGAGCAGGGCTTGAGCCCCAGGCCAAACTAATTCTGAAATTGTGAGAAAATCCTTTCCTTTTGCCCGACCTTGGTGCAATAATGGCGGCCCTAGAATTGCTCTGGCTAAAACTAGCGTTTAGGGTGGGCCCATTTATGTGGATCGATAAACTGGCGGACGGCGTGGTGCAGGTGCAGACCCCCATCGGGCCGCGTTATCTAATGCCTTCATTTATGCAACGGGCTTATTTTCTGTGGATGTTCCGTCATTTCCCCATTCTTCCACACGCCGTGCTCAGTTCCTGGCAGCAGCGCCTGATTGACCGCCTGTGTTCGGAGCAGAGGTTCGTCTCCATGGCTTATGCCGATGGCATGGAGGATGCGCCGGTGATCGGCACGGTGGAGAAGCGCCCGCCCAGCAGGCCAGAGTTGTTGCCGCCGCGCCGTCCGGTGGCCAGCGAGGGCTCGCGAGGTCTGGCTGCGGAAGTGCGCCAGCGTTCCTAGGCGGTCAGACCTAGCCGACCTTTAGGCCCGGTCGTTCCTACACCTGGTCAAAGCTGCACCTGGTCCCACTTTCCGCGGTGTCAATTCTGTGGCGTCTGTGGGTTCCCGCCTGTATTGCCATTCGTTGGACCTTGCCGCCCCTGCGAGGCGGCGTAGTTCCCGCAAGGCCCTGCGCCTCCGGGATGATGGCCTTCGTTCGCGGCACGATTCCCGCGTTGCTGCTGGCAGGCGTGCAGCGCAGTTTGCTGCTCAGGAGTGATAAGGGCCTCCATTTTCTCCTGGGTTTGCCGCCGGATTTCCCGGACCTGCTGTTGTTTCTGCTGCGGTGTAAGTGACGAGTTTTCGCACACCGCCTCGACCTCAGAGCGAGCCTCGCGTTCCATAGTCTGGCGCTGTTCCACCACGGATCGGCTGATGCCGGCTTGCAGCCAGCAGGGTTCCTGACGGGAGCGGGGCGGCGGCGAGGGCGGCGGATTGCCGGAAGAAGGCGGAGCGCCGCTCTGCGCGGACAGCGCCGCGGCGGAAAACAGAACTGTCGCCATTGCGAATCGCAGAACGTTCATCGGCATTGCAGCCTCCCGGGACTCCGCCTGTGAGGACAGCGAAATCCTGAAAGCAAGTGTAACGCGGGAGCAAAGCGTCCGGTTAGAAACTGGATGTTCCGAAGGTGCGTCGTGCATGGTGGCCATTTTCGCGGCAAGTGTGCGGGAGAGTGTTTACGCGGCCATGGCCCTTGGAACGCGCTCAGAGTCTGAGACTTGCGGAGGCGCTGTGTCGTCGCAAAAAGTCATCGCCTCCGCGATATCCGCATCTGCTGAAAATGTTACAATCACAAATTGTCCAGGCGAAGGATTTTCCACCGTGCGGGCGCGTAGCTCAATTGGCAGAGCAACTGACTCTTAATCAGTAGGTTGAAGGTTCGATTCCTTCCGCGCTCACCAACTCTAATTGCAAAGCCCCACCCTTGCGCGCTCTTTGCAAGGAGGGAGCCTCGGATATACAGGCAAGGTGCAAGCGATGAAGAGTTGGGGTTCGTGCTGCCCACCCTTTCGCACAAATCTCGCAAGAGCCTGCCCTGAGCGATGTCGAAGGGATGGGGCACCCTGTGCAGGAATGGAGTCAACAAAGAAGCAAGGAGAAAGGCGGGCCACCTCCGAATCGGACTTTCTCCGCCCAAGAAAGATGCTGACCCCGACATCCCTATCCTGAAACAAGCCAAAGCCGAGTACGCGAAGCTGCAATAGCCTTCCGAAGACTGCCTGTCTTGAAAAGGTTCCTGTTCTTGCAGATAATTTGACTTACCCATGCCAGGCAAAGTAATTACCTTCGACACGGTGCGGAAGATCGGGTTGGCATTGCCCGGCGTGGAGGAGAGCGCTGCATACGGCGCACCAGCGCTCAAAGTTGGTGGAAAACTGTTGGCGTGCGTGCCTGCTCATCGTTCGGCTGAGCCGGGTTCGCTTGTGGTGCGCGTTGGCTGCGACGACCGCGCCGAACTACTCGCAGCCGCTCCCGATGTTTACTACGTGACCGATCACTATCTCAACTACACTTCCGTGCTGGTTCGCCTGTCCCGCGTTACGCCGGATGTCCTGCGAGACTTGCTCGGCATGGCTCACAAGTTTGTGACCGCTCACGAAGCAAGGCATCGGCCAAGTCGGAATCGCCGCAAGGCTCTCTGATTCGACTGACGTCCGCGCAAATCGAGAGCAACAGCGGCTTATAATTTGCAACAAGCAGTGATCTATGTGGGGTGAGTCATGACTATGACCGTCGCATCCACTACAAGCGTTAACGTCAAGCAGGCAGTGCCCTTTTTCGGCGTGACCAACATGGAGTCTTCTCTACGGTTCTATGTTGATGGGCTTGGGTTCAAAATGAAGAACTCGTGG
>Ga0187769_10002314_pt1 | contig 11124 bp, 10 predicted proteins | sample 0116_SJ02_MP02_1_FD_133140 | JGI IMG/M metagenome (GOLD analysis project Ga0187769, IMG submission 133140) | Tropical peat soil microbial communities from peatlands in Department of Meta, Colombia - 0116_SJ02_MP02_10_MG | ecosystem: Environmental > Terrestrial > Soil > Wetlands > Peat | place... | reverse complement strand
GCAGGTGCAAAGGTATATAGTTGACAGCGACGTAACACGCGGCCATAGGCCTAAAGACGTTCATCTCGAACTTTACTTGATCCTTGGCGGGCAATTCTTGATCACGATCCTGAATGATGTTTGGTAGGGTCATCCCGATTCGGGCCAATGTATTTGAACAGATTTGTTTGTTTTCGTTTTTGAGGAATTGGTTCAACGACCGAGTGTTTGCCTCATTATCTGTAATGCTTCAATATCTCAAGAGCTAAAAGTCAATCCTATGAGTTAGTGACTGATTGGTACGATCAAGCCGTAGCGCAATCCGGACTGTATATGAAGGTTTACGACATGGTAACTGGTCAGAGAAGAACGCCTTTCCACGCTCCTTACCCGGCTAAGGCTCGCATCGATGCAACAGTAGCTTGCAAGAATAACGCGGGAACGGTAGAGAGATGTGTTTGCTCAATCCGCGAGAATATCGCCATAAGACGCCTCATAGTTGTCGACAATGGCTCTACAGACGATACGCCGAAGATAGCAAAGAGATGTGGCGCAATTGTAATGCGGCAGATGGGGATGCTGGGAAGTGTCAGATATGCACAGGCTCTGGCATGCAAAACTAAATGGGTCGCGTACATAGACTCTGATGTGTACCTGTATCCGTCTTGGTGGCCGGAAGTATCGAGATTCATCAAATCTCCTGATGTCGGCATGGTGCTTGGGTTCTGTGATGCTCCTCTGTCAAGGCTCAGGATCTACGATGAGTACTTGAAATACTTGGCCAGAGAGCACGGCGCAGTTGCATTCAGTAATACTTTGATCAGAAGAAACCTCGTTCTCGAGTGCGGTGACCAGCTGAAGAGGATACACTTTGGGGAGGACGACGTTGTTGCAGCTCATGTGCGAGAGAAGGGTCTCAGGATTGTCACCGTACCGAAGGCTTTGTCTTTTCACGACAAGGATCCTTTCATTTCACACCCCCGAGATTACTTTCGTGCGGGTCAAAGTCTAAAGATAAGGTGGGGTTTCTGGGGTTTCGTCGTTTGCGCATTCTCTCTTAGAACGGCCCTGCTAAACTGGTCGCGTTTCTCACTGGGTTCAAGACGTCTGAGCATAAAATTGTTGGGATTTCTCCTCATGCTGTGGCTTTGGATGGTCGCAGGCTTGATGAAAACGGGTAATCCTTCGGAAGGCACTGGGAGTTCGCTGGCCGGACAATAGCACGGGAGACAACAGAATGCAGTCGGTGTCGCTTAAGGTGTTAGTGGGCTGAATTCTAGTAAGGCTGCGGTGTATGAACTTGATAGTATACAAATTCTCACAGAATAACGCGGCCACCTCCTGTGGCAGATTAGAGCGAGCGGATAGTAGGGGATCTCTCGAAACATTCTCGAAAGTTTATCCAGTGAAATAGAGAGTATCTGCTGCTGCCCTAATTCGAGCGCATGTGAAACGCTTGCAACGTGTGTTCGCAACAATACTAACGTATCGGGCAGATTCGCAAATATTTGCTATACCGGATTCAGTAATTGAGCTCAAGTTGACAGTGACCCCTATAGAGGAAATGCCTGTTATCCGTCCATACCGAACTTCAGACTGCGATGAGCAGATTTCAGTGGGTACACAATCATTCTCCTCAATAGGTCAGCGGATAGCCGTGAGGACCCGACTGGGTCAAGCTCAAGAATCAGTCGCCATATCCTAGCGGAATAAGAAGGCCATTTCCTAGTGCACATCAACGCAAGAGGATACAACTTCTTTGCTGTAAATGCACGAATGGAGTTTTCGTCCTTTTTGCGCATATTATTCTTCAATACATATTCGCGGCATCGATCGAACATCCAGGATGCTACCTCAAACGTATCCTTACCGTTAACAATTCGGTGGGACATTATGACATCTAAGTAGTGAACTGGCACCTCTACGCCAAATGTTGATGAAAGCGCCCTCTGTGATATAGAAAGCGTATTTTGTTGTAGGGCGAGTTCGTGAGCTATCGAAACTCTCATAGGATGTTTCCGAAGTTGAAGTAACGTGTCCGGTAGGTTTGCGATCTGTGTGACACTCAGCGACCGTACCCACAGTTCATAGTCCTCGCAGTAAGGGACCTCAGGATTGTAACCACCTAATTTGCTATAGACTTCTTTTCGCACCATCGCTGAAGAGTGTGCTACCACGCACTCCCCAAAAAGCAGTCTCCACTTGTTCAGCTCTTTTTCCAGTGTCGGTTTTGGTCTTTGAATTACCCGTCCTGCCTCGTTAATGACATCATATCTCGTTCCCAGTATCCCGACTTCGGGGTGTTCGTCCAGAAACTTAAGTTGCTTCTCGAAGCGAAAGCGGGAGTTGACATCATCAGAATCGAATGGCGCAACATAGCGCCCTTTCGCGTTAGCCAAACCTTCATTGAGGGATCGCACAAGCCCCCATCTCACGGGATTATGTATGTGGTGTATTCGATCGTCGCGGTAGCTATCGATTATCCTGAGGCTCTCTTGACTCGTGTCGTATTCGCTGATGACCAACAGTTCGAAATCAGGGAAGGTTTGGTTGAGAACGCTCTCTATGGAGCTTGGCAGGTATTGCTCGTTATCGAATACTCGCATGACTACGCTGACCACGGGGTGCGTCACCAAATTAAACTGACCAATAGGCCGTTGTGCAGCGAAGTTTTAGAATGTAGCGTCTCCATTTAGTCTAATACTCTCACGGATTACATGCACTCTGGTGTTGGAGACGTTGAACCAAGTGGCGAGAGGAACACTCGATAGGGGAGGCCGTGGGAGGATTCGAACTGGAAAGCCAATACTAATCGTTGTCTCAAGCAGTCGGGTTGTCGCGTACATGCGGGTTGCAACAGAATCTCTGGCGTGCGGAACACCAGTGATCTTGAACAACAGTCCAGTAGCTTTCTACTCTTCGCCCGAGCAGCTTATCAATATGATTCGAGCCTTTCGCTGGCCTAAGTCTAGGGAAGCCCTAAAGTGCAACTGTTTGAGGAAATTTGATTTGTAAGAAGCTGAATTTCATTACGACCGATGCGCGAGAGAATAGTTAACTGGTCACTTGCGATGCGAGCGAACAAAGGGCGGGCAGGATAATGGTTCGGGTTCTGTTTTTGGCAGCGCCATCCAAAGCGCGAATGATTTTGAGAATGACGGAGGAATTCTCGCCCGAGATCACCCACAGAGTAGTTACAATGTCGTATCCGTATTCGGAGGCGGTTGCCCTAGCTAAAAGACCTGTACAGAAAGCCGGAGATTTGCTTTTTGGTGGCAGGTCGCTCTTTGAGGCAGTCGTGAAGTTCAAACCCGATATAATATATTCTGACAGCGCATTGTATGGTGCTCAGTACAAAGTTATTTCATATGCCCTGCGAAGGAGAAAGCCTCTCGTAGTCCATTTGAATGGGGACTGGTGGCGCGAGCAGCGGGCTACGTTTTGTTCGGCGCGCTGGAAAAGGAAGCTTCTGATGACGCAAAGCTACGCGTACCATTCGGCGTCAATGGTTCTTGCCTCAAAAATCACACCGATATGCAGATGGCTGGAGAGGGTTGTCATAGACCATGTGCCGCATAAGAGAACTCAGGTAGTTTACCAGGGTGTGGATCCCGAACAGTTGTTTCCGGAGAGTGGTTTTGACTTCCGAAGGCCCGCAGTAGCGATGGTCCAGAATCACACAGTCTATGACAAGGTTGCGGGATTACTCAAGTTCAAGGCTGTAATTCAAAAAATGCCGAAAGTGAATTTCTATGTTGCGGAAGGTGAAAAAGGCAGCCAGACATTTCTTCCTCTGGTCAAGAGACATTTCAGCGATGTGCACAATGTCCACTTCGTGTCCAATGTAAACACGATTGACGGCGTTCGCAAGATGTTAACGGCCGCCGACTGCTACGTCTTGGCCAGTGGGCTTGATTGTTGTCCAACCACCGTTCTCGAAGCCTCTCTGATGAGGAAAGCAGTCGTGGCAAGCAGAGTTGCCGGTGTTCCAGAGACAATCCTAGAGGCCAAGACTGGTTGGACGGTGCCGAATGGTTCAATCAACGTTTGGGTCGAGAAAATCAATCTCCTAATTGACGATGCAAAATTGAACAGACAACTAGGAGATCAAGGCCGCAAATGGGTTTCGCATACCTTCGGATGGAAAACCATTGCAGATCAAGTGGAAAAGCTCCTGATCTCCGAAGTCAAGTAGGAACCCGACGATGCGGTCGTATATCAGAGTAGTATCACGCGAAAATGGATCTGAGCCGTTCATCAGAGACTGATTATAATCAAGCGCGGAAGAAACAATTCGGTGGCCATTCAAACGTCCATTTTTCGCCTTGGCGTTCCGATGAATCCTCCCTCGATCAGTGTCTTCAACTTTTCTTCTAGGGACTCAAGCTCTCTACGGTCATCATCTGAAACAAGTGACCCTCTATCCGCCAGTTCGTGTAGAAGTAATAGTTGAGCGTATAAGGCAGGAAAAAGTGCTTCCCTCCACCATCCAGGTTGAACTTTGTAGTTCCAAGGATTAGACTCGACACTAATGTCCGCTTCGCTGCTGTACAGGTTGCTTCTTTTGAGGTGAATCCACCCAATCCCAACTGACAAGGGTACGCCGATGAGTGTGCACAACACCGCGAAAGGTACGAAACGCGGGAAAATAACGAGGAGTTGAGGTACGTTCTTGATCGCAAGGTAGTATACAGTGATTAGAGTTGAAATGAACCCTAGCAAGAACACAAGATATGTAGAATATCCCATCCGAAAATAATACCACGCCCTCGAAACGATTGATGATGCTTTCTTCAAGCCCATCACAACTTCGATTCGAATCGGTGTGTTGGATAATTAAAGTGTGTCTGTCAATGGAGCTGGGACTCGATAAATTTGCGAACGCGCAACGGAGATACAATCGGAAACCCTCCTCGCAGGAACGAATTGCAGATACAGATGGCCTATTCGCGGTCCGTGGCAGCTAGTTTCATTTGAATCTTGGCGTCTGGTAACTCGCTACGATATTTGACTCGAGCTATGTTCTCACCCGAGAAAATTCGGATGAATTAGTTTCGAGATTTCTGCAATAAGTTCAAGAATTCCGTAGTGGAAACTACAATCGCAGTTCTTTGGTCGTTCGGATAGCTCTGAGACCGCTCTTAGGTAAAAAGAGACTTGACGATATGTTAGTGAGCATATGGCCTCGTAGCTACGACTTGCCTAAACCGAGCCTGGCTTCTATGCCGCAATCTGGGCGATACGCTACCATCATTATCATCTCTAGGAACTAAGGGTAGATTGCCTATCAGAATTCGAATTTCAGATACACAAAGCCGAAGTTGCTTCCTAGCCCGCAGAAATGATTTCCCGATGAAATCTCCAGATTCTTAAATTTTAGGGGACCTCATGCTTTCATCATCGCGTGCCACTTATTCCGAGTGGCAGGCTAACAACGAGAAGGCCCTGGTCGCGGTGTGCCCGGCTTTCACTGGCACAGTCGCCCACACGATCGTGCAGGATTAGTGGATATCCACTGTATGGGAATGCGGAAGAAACAGAGGCTCAATGAAAACCCTACGTCGATCTCGTGCGAGAACGATTCTTGACCGGCCTGACCGATGGTATTTGCTTGGTGGGGTCACTTAACCCGGCCAACCGCGACGCTTAGGTTCAGTGAGTGTTGGAACAAATTGCTGGAGGGTCTCCTCTGCTCGATGTTGGCGCCAGCGAGCAACGTTATCGTCGCTGCTGCGGCCACCTTGAGTATCTTACACAGAATTTCGCGCAATACGTGCCGAATGCTGACAGGGCTGGTTGGTATCCCGAAAACTGGAATTACTCCGGCATTGATCTCTGTGAGCGACATAGCAAGCATTCTTCTTCAAGAAAATTGCTTTGACGTTGTGCTCTGCATTGGAGTTCTTGAGCATGTTCCTGATCTATTCGGAGCTCTGATGGAATTTGCGCGAGTTTTGCAGGACGGCGGCCAGCTAATCCTTACAGCGCTATTTTGTAGCCTGACCCACTAAGCACAATGTCATTATGCGACCGGGTTTAGTCTTCTACCGTAAACAGCGTCCGGAGTTCGGATTCGAGATCGTTGATTCAAGGCTAACGGGAACTTCTTCGAATTTATCGCGCAAGAATTGCGGGGACTACCCAGCGTGACAGAGAGATATACGAGCCGGAAGATGAGTCTCTGGCATAAGACGTTAGTTCTACTGCTTCTCTTCTTCCTGCAAAAATCTAGCAAGAACGGCAAGGGTTCCTCGGAGCTCCTGGCTTTCGGATATCATATCAGGGCGCTGAAACGACAACCACACAGCATTCGCTGGCGTAGTTCAACGTGACTATCTACTTTTCAACCTCATAGGCGAGGAACTTTGGCGTTCGCGAGCGTAATACTCGATCGTTGCACGTAACCCGTTTTCGAAGTTTGTTTTGGCTTGGAAGCCGAAAAGTCGTTTCGCTCTGCTGGTGTCGAGGCTTCTGCGGGGTTGGCCGTCGGGTTTGGTTTTATCCCACTCTATAGTGCCAGCGAATCCGGTCAGTCTTGCGATAAGGCAGGTTAGCTCCTTGATCTTGATCTCGCGTCCCGAGCCCAAGTTCACGGGTTCGTCACCATTGTAGCGTTCAGTAGCCAAAACTATACCCTCCGCAGCGTCGTCAACGTATAGGAATTCACGGCTCGGTTCGCCGGTTCCCCACACGGTGATTTTTTCCTCGCCAGTCGCAACCGCTTCGATACACTTCCTGATCAGTGCGGGAATAACATGGGACGATTCCAAGTCAAAGTTGTCGCCTGGACCGTAGAGGTTCACGGGTAACAGGAATATTGAATTGAAGCCGTACTGCGCACGGTAGGCCTGGCTTTGCACCAACAACAGTTTCTTGGCTAGGCCGTACGGTGCGTTTGTCTCCTCAGGGTAGCCGCTCCACAAGTCCTCTTCTTTGAATGGAACTGGCGTGTACTTAGGGTACGCGCAGACGGTGCCGATGGCGACGAACTTTTTCACGCCTCTACGCCAACTTTCGTGAAGTAGCTGACTGCCCATCATGAGGTTGTCGTAGAAGAATTCGGCCGGGTGAGCCCGGTTGGCTCCTATACCGCCAACTCGTGCGGCAAGGTGAATAACGATGTCTGGTTCAGTATCTATGAGAAGGCGTTTTATTGCATCGAGGGTGCGAAGGTCATATTCGCTGCTGCGGGGAACTTCGATTCGCTTAGCCCCGTGTTCCGTAAGCGTATTCACAAGCCGGGAACCTAAGAATCCGGCACCCCCAGTCACTGTGACTTTTTTACCCTCCCAAAACTGGCTCTCAGGCCATGCATTCAACTTTCAAACCTCCAAGTATACTTTCCACCACCATCCAGTAGGCGTACACTCTTGCGCGTGCGTATGGGCTTCGGGGTGCGAGCGTTGTTTCCTCGTTTTGGGGTGGGCTAGCGCCGCTAAACATTTCGCTGCTCGAAGCACGATAAAGCCTAACTTGGTTTCCTCCGCGTCTAATCGCCTCAAGAATTCTAGTGGTACCCAGCGCCATTACGTTACCTGTGTATTCGGGCGTATCGAAACTGACTCTGACGTGGGTCCGAGCTTCCAGGTGACAAACTTCAGCCGGTAGGAGATTATTCATCAGGTTTGAACCTCCTCTGCATCGGCGAGGTCTCCGTAGTGAAGAAAAAGTCCAGCGTTCGGCGTGCCTTGATATACACATTTAACCATAGCGGTGTCGAATGTGCTTGCTCCTCCTAATGATGCCATGATACACGTATCCCTTGGAAAGCAGCAACTGGGCCAGATAGGAACCATCTTGACCTGTTATTCCAGTTATGAGGCATAGATCAATCAGCTGGGCACGACTCTGTCTGCCAAAGCAATAAGCTTGATTTCTTTTCGGCCCAGTGAGACTATGGGACACTCGATCGATCACCTCCTCTGGCTCACCGTAACCCACCACCGAGTCGCTCTAACGCCGATGAGGATTTGACAATCGTAACCGAGCAGTCATTTTTTGAATTGACAGTTGATTGGCCGTTAGGTATTGCCTTTTGGATTACATTAACAGGCGCAAGGGGTTGGATCGTGGGGTTTGAAAAATTTTGCAAGTGAAATACGTAGAGGATGAAACAATTTATCTCGGTTATTCGACGTGAAAGGAGGGGAATTGCATGAGGAAATTATGTGAGAACTCGTTCAACAAATATTCCCAATTCGGCGAGGATGGAATCATCGCGAAAATTTTCGAGATCATCGGAACTTCCTCGCGAGTTTGCATCGAGGTTGGGGCTTGGGATGGACTGCACTTTTCAAACACTGCGAGCCTATGGAAAGAGGGATGGAAGGCTATTTTGATTGAGGCAGACGAGACAAGATTCAAGGCTCTTCTAGAGAATACGGCAGGATACGATTGTCATTGTATTGCCGCATTCGTGAGGCCTTCGGGCGAGGACACAATCGAAAACCTCCTAAGAAGCAGACAGCTGCTCGGAGATACAGATTTCCTTTCCATAGACATTGACGGCGATGACTATTTCGTATTCCAAAGTTTAAGGGACCTGAAACCCAGACTGGTCGCCTGTGAATACAATCCAACAATACCACCGCATATCGAATTGATTCCCGAACAAGGTAACTACTTTGGATGTTCTCCCCTTTCACTCGTTAAGCTGGCTCAATCTAAGGGATACCGTCTGGTTGCTCTAACTGATACGAATGCTTTTTTCGTTCTAAGCAACGATTTTGACAAGTTTTTGGATTATGAAACCTCTTTGGATTCACTTGCAATTAAAAAGAATATAGCTTACTTGATGAGCGGATACGCCGGTGACTACCTGGCGTCAAGAGAGCCGGCTTACGGATGTAGTAGGCCTTCCAACCAGTGTTTCATCGAGGGCGAATGCTTCTATTTTCCCGTGAAGCCCTTCGAAAAATTCCTTGGCAATATGAATCCTACGCTCAAACGTGCCGCGGCAAGAATATTCGCCAGAATCATTAGGATTTGAACATATGCTTCCAAAGGCGTGATGGATTCCTTCATATAATTCACGTCCTCACTAGCACCCGAATTGTCACCTTGTAAACCCATAACTGTTCCATGAACGACGTATCCTTTCGAGAGGAGGAACTCGGCCAGGTACGAGCCATCTTGACCTGTGATTCCAGTCATGAGTGCTAAAGGCATAGATCGAACGGCCAGGCACGACTAAGTCTGCCAGGGCAATAAGGTTGGTCTATCATTGTGTTGGGCTGCCATGCATCAATCGAGGGGACAGGGTGGTCTGATTTACTCCGTCGCGTCAACACGTGTGCTCCAAGCTAGACCAGCCGCTGAGTCCCTCTTGGTACCCGAGACCTGATCTGTTGACCGGTCGATAAACCGAGTGTCTCCGATGTGGATACTCTTGTATGTCCGCCCAAAATAATACGTTGTGTCAAGCCTCTTTCCTTCGTTCCACATTCCGAGCAATTCTTTTGCTGCGAACTCGGACTGGTAAACTCGGTTTGGGAATGTTTCTTGTACAATGTTGATTGTTAGTACGCATGCTCTGGCGTCGGCGTAGGATGCCATTAAGTCAAATGTTGTCTCGCGCTGTATAAGTCCTGCTCCTAGGGCTTCAAGTTTGTTTGGGTTCGACCAATCAAACTTGTGTCTTGCGAAGGGGTTCCTTGCGAATTTGCGCATGAATGCCTTCACGAAATTTGTGGAGTAGGCTGTGGAGTCGAGCTCCCAGGGATAGCCCCAATCTGCTTCGCCGTCGTGCCAGAACCATGTCAGGAGTGGTTCTTCTTCTTGAAAATGGGGTAGAGACATGTTCCGGTCGAGTGGGTGGCAGTAAGTGATCTCTCTTCCAAGTCGTAGGGAAAAGGCAAGTAAACGGGGTGTGGTTTGGAATTTTCGTGTGATATTGCTTGGTTCCCAAGGTCCTTTGAAAATCACATCGTCGCAACCGAACATGAAGAACGGCGTCTTCGTATTCCGAACAATATCCGAGACTTGTCGGGTGAAATGCGTTTCAGAAATGAAGCTGACGTTCGGAAACTCGTTTTTTAATTTCTCGTAAGACGCATTATATGCCAGGCCGCATGTGTACAGGACGCTGACCGAACAAGGTTCCTTGCACATTTGAAAAAGGGAGGTAAGGTAAGCTTCCAACTGGAGCGGTCGGTTCTTGCTGAAGCAAAGTATCGAGATTTGCGTGTTCGTATCATTCAAGCATGTTCACGTTTCCCTGTGACTGGCATAAGAAGACCACCCAAACAGGAGAAATCGAAACCCGCTTCAGACAAAAGTAGGTTGTATGTCCGAGTTGCGGGGGTATGGCTGCCAAAGCACGTCATGCGAGCCAGTTGCTGTCCCCTGCTATGTGGTACTCTATTTCTGCGGCGCGCCAGTCGAAAGTTCGCCACGTTTCCTCTAGATTATCCAAAACGAGTTTGCAATTCTTGAGGTAGGGAAAGAGCTTCGTTTCAGTAATGGCCTTGTAGAGCCGGTGGCCTGCCACGATGACTATGCATTCAAAGTCTTGCAGACCGTCCGGGAAGGTAAATGTGTCGGCGCCAGTTATGTTCTTGATCTCCTCCGTCGTGTAGTAGGGGTCGTTAACTTTCACCCTCATCCCAAGCTCGATGAGCCGTTTCGATAAACGAATGGTCGGGCTAAGGACGTGCACCTTCAGGTCACCCTTATACGACAGCCCCAAGACGCCAACATTCTTGAAACCTCGGTTCATGATCCGGTCGGCTATGATCTCAGGCAGCCTGCTATCCGTGTCAACGGTATCCTTCAACAAGGTGAGCCACTCGGGCTTCTCTGCGCCCTCCAAAACATACTTGGATGAAAGCGGGATGCAATAGCCCCCACTTCCGAAGCTCGGGTGGTAAACGTTGACGTTCCACTTCGTTCCGACCAGCTTGAGGACTTCGATCATGTTGAGGTTGGGGTAGGCGAGGCTTAGTTGGTTTGCGAGCGTGATGTCCATGTGTCTGTATGCGTTTTCGACGCTTTTGACGATCTCCGCATGTCTGTGGTCTGGTGCGGGAACCAGTTTGTCGCAGACGATGCTGAGTACCTCAGTCATCATGTTAGTCGTATCGGGATTTGTGCCGCCGACGATTCTCGGTAGGCTGCGCAGGTTCTTTTCCGGGCTGATAAACCAGT
>Ga0187769_10002313_pt1 | contig 11126 bp, 11 predicted proteins | sample 0116_SJ02_MP02_1_FD_133140 | JGI IMG/M metagenome (GOLD analysis project Ga0187769, IMG submission 133140) | Tropical peat soil microbial communities from peatlands in Department of Meta, Colombia - 0116_SJ02_MP02_10_MG | ecosystem: Environmental > Terrestrial > Soil > Wetlands > Peat | place... | reverse complement strand
CGCCCATGCCGACGATGCCGCCGCAGCAGACCTTCAGGCCCGCAGCGCGCACTGCGGCGAGCGTGTCGAGCCGGTCCTGGTAAGTGCGCGTGGTGACGATCTCGGCGTAGAACTCGGGCGAGGTGTCGAGGTTGTGATTGTAGTAGTCGAGGCCGGCGGCCTTGAGCTCTCGCGCCTGCGCAGGGGTGAGCATGCCGAGTGTGGCGCAGCTCTCCAGTCCCAGCGCGTGCACCGCGCGGATCATCTGCGTGATCACTTCCAGGTCGTGCGCCTTCGGGGAGCGGTAGGCGGCGCCGAGACAGAAGCGCGTGGCGCCGGCGGCCTGCGCGCGCGCCGCGTACTCGCGCACCGCGCTCACTTCCATGAGCGCTTCGGGCGTGACCCCGGTGTGGTAGCGCACACTCTGCGGGCAGTACTTGCAGTCCTCCGGGCAGGCGCCGGTCTTGATCGACAGCAGCGTGCTCATCTGCACGGTGTTCGGCGCGTGCTGCAGGCGGTGCACGCGCTGCGCGCGCATGAGCAGATCCAGAAACGGCATCTGGAATAGCGCGCACACCTCCCCGAGCGACCAGTCGTGGCGGATCTCCCCGCCGCCGGGGATTGCGGCGGGGCCTGAAGCCGGTGCGGACATGCGGGCGACCATGCCCGAGTGCGGCGGGCCATGTCAACGAAAGACGGGCCGCGAAGTCGACAATCGGTACGGGCGCGGATCGCGGCGGCCTGTCTCTTCAGGCTGCCGGGTGTCCGCGCCCGCTGAGCAGGTGCGTGGCGAAGGCCAGCGCGACGCCGAGCGCGCCCAGCACCGCGATGAGCACGGCGGCGGCGGCGCAGTCCTTGACCCTGCGGATGGCGGAACTCTCGTGCGGGTGAAGCTCATCCGCGAGGTGCTCGATCGCGGTGTTGAGGAGCTCCGTCGCGAGCACCGCTGTGCTCGCGAGCGCGACCAGCGCCCACCACACCGCCGCGGGCCTGAAGGCGAGGAGCGCGAGCAGTGCGGCCGCGGCGAGGACCGCCTGGGCACGCAGGCTCGCTTCCGCGCTCAAGGCCTGCGCGAGCCCGCGCAGCGCAAAGCTGAGCCGCTCGCCAAAGCTCCGGTTCTTGTAAGTGCTCATGGCGTGTCAGAGCTCGCTCGCCGCGCCCGCGCACCGCTCAGGCGTACAGGTACTGCAGCGCGATCCCCGCGAAGACCGCCACCCCGACGTACTGGTTGTTGAAGAAGGCGCGCAGGCAGCCCGCCGGCTCGCGCTTGCGGATCAGCCACTGCTGCCAGGCGAAGAGCACGCCCGCGGCGATGATCCCGCCCTGGTACCAGGCGCCGAAATGCAGGTTGCCGCCGATGAGCATGAGCGCGTAGAGCATCATCGCCTGCATCACACCGATCAGGAGGCGGTCCAGGTCCGCAAACAGGATCGCGCTCGATTTCACCCCGATCGCGAGGTCGTCCTCGCGGTCGACCATGGCGTAGATGGTGTCGTAAGCGGCGGTCCAGATCACCGCGGCTATGTACACCACCCAGGTGAGGCGTGGCAGTGCGCCGGTCTGCGCTGCGAACGCCATCGGCACGCTCCAGCCGCCGAAGGAGAGGCCGAGGTACAGCTGCGGGAGCGGAAAGAAGCGCTTGCAGAAGGGGTAAGAGACGGTGAGGAGCGCCCCGATGCAGGCGAGCTTGAAGGTGAGCAGGTTGAGGCGCGTCACGAGGTAGAGCGCGATCGCGCTCAGCAGCGCGAACAGGACGAGCGCCTCGCGCGGTGAGACGCGGCGCGCGGCGAGCGGGCGGTCGCGCGTACGGCGCACGTGCGGGTCGATGTCGCGGTCGGCAAAGTCGTTGATGACGCACCCGGCGGCGCGCATCACGACCACTCCGAGCACGAACACGATCAGCACGCGCGGTGCCGGGCGGCCGGCGCCTGCGATCCACAGCGCCCACAGCGCCGGCCACAGCAGCAGCCACGTCCCGACCGGGCGGTCGAGACGCATGAGCCGCGCGTACTCGGTGAGGCGCCGCGACACCCGCCAGGTGAGCGGCGCCTCGCGCGCTCGGGCCGGCGTCGGCGCGAGCTCCGGCGTGATGGCAGCCATAGCCGACATCCTAACCTACGCGCCCGTAGCGCTCGCCCGCCCCGATCCAGCGTGCGGTGAGCGCCGTCACCCGGTCGGGATGCGCACGCAGCAGCCGCTCGGCGCTCTGCTGCACCCGCGGCAGGAGGTCGGCATCGCGCATGAGATCGGCGACGCGCAGCTGCGCGAGGCCGGTCTGGCGCGTGCCGAGGAGCTCCCCCGGGCCGCGCAGCTCGAGATCGCGCCTGGCGATCACGAAGCCATCGCGCGATTCGCGAATCACCTTCAGCCGCGCGTGCGCAAGCCCGGAGAGCGGCGCGTGGTACAGCAGCACGCAGGTGCTCGCCGCGCTTCCGCGCCCGACGCGTCCGCGCAGCTGGTGCAGCTGCGCGAGCCCCAGGCGCTCGGCATTCTCGATCACCATGAGCGTCGCGTTCGGCACATCCACCCCGACCTCGATCACCGTGGTCGCGACCAGCAGCTGCAGCCTGCCGGCCTTGAAGGCGAGCATCGCCGCATCGCGCGCGCCAGCCGGCATGCGCCCATGCACGAGCGCGACCTTCACTCCCGGGAGCGCGGTGGCGAGCCGCGCGGCGGTCTCCTCCGCGGCCTGCGCACGCAGCTCGTCCGACTCATCGATCAGCGGGCAAACCCAGTACGCCTGGCGTCCGGCACGGCAGGCGTCCACGATGCGCGCCACGACCTCCGCGCGGCGCTGCTCCGGCACCACCACGGTCCGCACCGGTGTGCGTCCCGGCGGCAGCTCGTCGATCGCCGAGATGTCGAGGTCGGCGTAGGCGGTCATCGCGAGCGTGCGCGGAATCGGCGTCGCCGTCATGATGAGCTGATGCGGCACGCCGCCCGCGCGCTCGCCCTTCTCGCTGAGCTTCAGGCGCTGCTGCACGCCGAAGCGGTGCTGCTCGTCCACGATGACGAGCGCGAGGCGCGCGAACTCGATGCCTTCCTGGAAGAGCGCATGCGTGCCGATGACGAGCCGGATCTCGCCCGCGGCGATGGCGGCGAGCGCGCTGCGGCGCGTGCGCGCGGGGAGCCCCCCGGAGATGAGCGCCACCGGTTCCCCGAGCGGGGCGAACCAGTCGCGAAAATTCCGCCAGTGCTGCTCGGCGAGCAGCTCGGTCGGCGCCATCAGTGCCGCCTGCGCACCGCTGCCGGCGGCGCGCGCGGCGATGAGTGCCGCGACCACCGTCTTGCCGCAGCCGACATCCCCCTGCAGCAGGCGCACCATGGGCACGCGGCCGGCGACATCCTGCTCGGCATCCGCGAGCGCCCGCGCCTGTGCGCGGGTGAGCGCGAAGGGGAGCGCCGCGCTCAGGCGGCGGGCGAGCCCGGCGTCATCGGGCAGCGGCGCCGCCGCGGCGGTCTGCAGCGCCCGCTTGCGCAGCTTCAATGCCAGGTGGTGCGCGAGCAGCTCCTCGAAGGCGAGACGCCGCTGCGCAGGATGGCGGCCGGCGGCGAGCTCCGCGAGCCGCGCCTCGCGCGGCGGTGCGTGCAGGTAGCGCAGCGCCGCGGCGAGGCTCGGCAGTCCCGGCGGGAGCGCAACACTGGCGGCGAGGTAGTCGGGGAGACCCGAGTGCTCGATCTCCTGCAGTGCCGCCGCGATGAGCGCGCGCAGGCGTCCCTGCGGCACGCCGGCGGTGAGCGGATAGATGGGGGTGAGCGTCGCCTCGAGCGGCGGCGCCCCGGCGGAGAGGCGGCGGTATTCCGGATGCACCATCTCGAGCCCGAGCGGGCCGCGGCGCACCTCGCCGAAGCAGCGCAGCCGCGTGCCGCGGGCGAGCGCGTGCTCCTGGCTGAGTGAGAAATGAAAGAAGCGCAGCGTGAGCTGCCCCGAGCCGTCGGCGATGCGGGTGAGGAGCTGGCGGCGGCCGCGGTACGCGACCTCCGTGAGCTGCACCTCCCCTTCCACCGCCGCGCGCACACCGGGAGTGAGCTCGCCGAGCGGGACGAGCTGCGTGCGGTCCTCGTAGCGCAGCGGCAGCACGAAGAGCAGATCCGACATGCGAGTCACGCCGAGCCGCTTGAGCCGCTCGGCGAGCGCCGCGCCCACGCCGCGCAGCGCGGTCACCGGGCGCGCCTCCGTGCTTGCGGCGGGCTCGGGCGCCGCGGCGCGCCGCGCGGATCTCAGCCGAGGTGCAGGATGCACTCGATCTCGATGAGCGCCCCGCGCGGCAGCTGCGCGACGCCGACGGTGGAGCGCGCCGGATACGGCTTGGCGCAGTAGAGCGCCATGATCTCGTTCACCTTGGGGAAGTTCGTAAGATCGGTGAGGAAGATGGTGAACTTCACCGCCTGGGCGAGCGAGCCGCCGGCGGCCTCGGCCACGGCCTTGAGGTTCTCGAACACCCGGCGCGCCTGCGCCTCGAAGTCGCCGCTCACGAGCTGCATCGTGGCGGGGTCGAAGGGGACCTGACCGGAGAGATAGACGGTGTCGCCGGCGCGCACCGCCTGCGAGTAGGTGCCGATCGCCTGCGGCGCACGGTCGGTGTGGATCGTCTGGCGGCTCATGCTGTGGGCTCCTGGGCGCGAAGTTCCGCTGCGTTCACCCGCTGTCGCTCTCGTCGCCGGCCTCACGCTCGGCCGCGTGTGCGCCGCGGGCACGCGCGGCGATGGTGCGCGTAACGCGCGTGACGTCCGGCATGCGGCGGATGACGCGCATCAGCCGGGCGAGATGGCGGCGGTCCTTCACCCGCAGCTCGAAGGTGAGGCTCGCGGTGTCGCTGTCCTGCTCATCGATCGAGACGTGGTCGATGTTGGTCTCGGTGCTGGCGATCGCCGCGGCCACCGCGGCGAGCACTCCCGTGCGGTTGGCGACGAACACGCGGATCTCGGCGGCGAACAGGCGGTCGGGCGCGGTCTGCCAGCTCACCGGGAGCCAGTTCTCCGGGTGCTTGCGGTAATCCTCGACGTTGACGCAGTTCTCGCGGTGGATCACGACACCGCGGCCGCTCGAGAGGAAGGCGAAGATCGGATCGTACGGTATCGGGAAGCAGCAGCGCGCATAGGTGACGAGCAGCCCCTCGGTGCCGGCGATCGCGAGCGGCGCAAGCCGGGCGGCGCCATTGGCCGCCGGCGGCGCGGCCGGCAGGAGCCGCCGCGCCACGAGCGGGGCGAGGCGCTCGCCCAGGCCGATCTTCTCGTACAGCTCATCGAGATCCTTCATGCCGAGCTCGCCGAGCGCCGCGCGGCGCACTTCCTCGGTGACATCATCCAGCGAGAGCGAGAACTCCCCGAGCGCCTGCGCGAGGAGCTTCGCGCCGAGTGCGATTGCCTCGGTGCGCCTGAGGCTCTTGAGGTAATGCCGGATCGCGCTGCGCGCCTTCGCGGTGACGACGAAATTTACCCACGAGGGGTTGGGCGTCGCGCCCTTGGCGGTGATGATCTCGACCGTCTGGCCGTTGCGCAGCACGGTGCGCAGCGGCGTCAGCCTGCGGTCGACCTTGGTGGCAACGCAGCGGTTGCCGATGTCGGTGTGCACCGCATAAGCGAAATCCACTACGGTGGCGCCCGAAGGGAGGCGCAGGATCTGACCCTTGGGCGTGAAGACGTACACCTTGTCCGGGAACAGGTCGACCTTGACGCTCTCGAGGAACTCCTCCGAGCTTCCGGCTTCCTGCAGCGAGACCAGGTTCGAGAGCCACTCGCGCGTGCGCTCACGCTGGCCGGAATCGGCGTCGGTCCCGGTCTTGTACTTCCAGTGTGCGGCGATCCCGGCCTCCGCGACGCGGTGCATGTCGGCGGTGCGGATCTGCGCCTCGATCGGCACCCCGTTGGGACCGAAGAGCGTCGTGTGCAGCGACTGGTAGCCGTTGCCGCGGGGGATGGCGACGTAGTCCTTGAAGCGCCCGGGCATGGGCTTGAACACCGAGTGCACGGCGCCGAGCGCGCGGTAGCAGGTGTCGGGCTTGTCGACCACGACGCGGATGCCATAGACATCCACGATCTCATTGAGCGGCGCGCGCTTGCGGCGCATCTTGCGGTAGATGCTGTACAAGTGCTTCTCGCGCGTCACGACCTGCGCGGGAATCTCCGCCTTGAGGAGCGCCGCGTTCAGCTGCTGCTCGATCTTCTTCAGGAACTCCTTCTGGTTGCCGCGCGCGCGCTTGAGCGCACGCTCGAGCACGTGATAGCGGTGCGGGTAGAGCGCCTTGAAGCCCAAGTCCTCGAGCTCGAGCTTCATGTTGTACAGGCCGAGCCGTTCCGCGATCGGCGCGTAGATCTCGAGGGTCTCGCGCGCGATGGCGCGGCGGCGCGCGCTCGCCATGGCGTCGATAGTGCGCATGTTGTGCATGCGGTCGGCGAGCTTCACCAGGATCACGCGCAGGTCGCGCACCATCGCGAGCAGCATCTTGCGGAAGGACTCCGCCTGCGCTTCCTCGCGGCTCTTGAAGCGGATCTGGTCGAGCTTGGTGACGCCGTCGACGATCTCGGCCACATCCGCGCCGAAGCGCGCGGCGAGCTGATCCTTCGGGGTAGGCGTGTCCTCGATGACATCGTGGAGGATCGCCGCGACGATCGTGTCGGCATCGAGCCTCAGGTCCGCGAGGATCGCGGCGGCGGCGACGGGGTGGGCGATGAAGGGCTCACCCGAGAGGCGTTTCTGGCCGTGATGGGCGGAGGTGCCGAATTCGGCAGCTTCGCGGATGCGCCCCACCTGCTCGGGCGGCAGGTAGCCGCCGACCGCGCCCAAGAGCTCCTTAAGTCCGGGGGTGCGTCTTCCGCCGGGCAGCAGTCCCAGGAGCGAAGACGCGTAGTCCATTGGCCGGGGGCCTGAGCCGTCAGTCTCCGAGACCGAACTGCGGTGCGCGGAAGCTCGACTGGTTGTCCGCCTCCGGGACGAGGGACTCGGGCGCCGGCTCCGGCTCGCGCAGCATCTCGGCGGTGATGTTGCCGGCCGCGATCTCGCGCAGCGCGAGTACCGTCGGCTTGTCGTTCTCGAGCGGCAGCGTCGGCTCCGCGCCGTTGGCGAGGCGCCGGGCGCGCTGCGCGGCGAGCAGCACCAGCTGGAAGAGGTTGTCGACGTTCTGCAGGCAGTCTTCTACGGTGATTCGGGCCATGGTTTCGCAGCAGTTGAGAGGCACCTGCAAGAGGTGCGCAGGGCCTATCACTATAGGCGAAAACCTGCCCTTCAAGCCAGCCGGCGAGGGCGCCGGGCCCGATCGGCCCCGAGCGACGGGCGCTGCCGGGGTAAGCACCGTCATCGGCCTGCGGTAGCGCGGGTGTGCTGCGGACACCCTGCGTGTAGGTGACGCGCAGGGGTCATGCGCAGGGGTCATGCGCAGGGGTCATGCGCAGGGGTCATGCGCAGGGGTCATGCGCATCGCGAGCGGCGGGGCATGCTGGAGCGGGCGGCTAGCCTAGGACGCCAGGAGCTCCGCGACGAGCGGCGCGAGCTGCGGGCGCTCGCTGCGCAGGTCCTCGCCCTGCCCGGCGATGATGCGCTTCAGGTCCGCGACCGCCTGCGCAAAATCATCGTTCACGACCACGTAAGCGAATTCCCGGTAATGGGACATGTCCGCGGCGGCATCGGCGAGGCGCCGCGCGATGATCTCGGGCGAGTCCGTTGCGCGCCGTGCGAGGCGCTCGGCGAGCGCACGGCGCGAGGGCGGCAGCACGAACACGCTCACGCACTCGGGCATCGCGGCGCGCACCTGCTGCGCGCCCTGCCAGTCGATCTCCAGCACCACATCGCGCCCGGCGCGCAGCCGCTCGGTGACGAAGCCGCGCGAGGTGCCGTAGAAGTTATCGAACACGCGCGCGTGCTCGAGGAATTCCCCGCGCTGCTCGAGCGCCTCGAACTGCGCCACGGAGACGAAGTGGTACTCGCGCCCCTCTGCCTCGGTGGGGCGGCGCTTGCGGGTGGTGTGGGAGATGGAGAGCTGCAGCTGTGGGTCCTCCTCGAGGAGCTTCTTCACCAGCGAGGTCTTGCCGGCGCCCGAGGGAGCTGAAATGACGTACAGCCGGCCGCGCTTCAGCTTCATGGGTGGGGAATATAGCCCCCCGCTTTGAGCGCCGCGACGAGGGCGGCGAGCGCCTGGCCGCGGTGACTGACGGCGTTCTTCTCCGTGCTGCTGAGCTCGGCGGCGGTACGCCGGCTGCCCGCGGGCACGAACACCGGGTCATAGCCGAAGCCGCCCGCGCCGCGCGGCTCGCGGGCGATGTGCCCCTCCCAGGTGCCGCGCGCGATCAGCGGCGCCTCATCCTGCGCACTGCGCACGAGTACCATGACGCACTGGTAGCGCGCCCGGCGCCGCGCATCGGGCACGCCTGCGAGCTCCGCGAGCAGATGGCGCAGGTTCTCCTCATCGCTCGCCCCGGGACGCGCGAAGCGTGCCGACCACACCCCGGGCGCACCCGCGAGCGCATCGACCTCGAGACCTGAATCATCGGCGAGCGCCGGGAGCTGCGCGGCGCGCGCGGCGTGGCGCGCCTTCAGCAATGCGTTCTCGAGGAAACTCGTGCCGGTCTCGGGCGGGGAGTCGATGCCGAGCGCCCCCTGGGGGATGACCGCGAGCGCGAGGGGGCGCAGGAGCGCGCGGAGCTCGCGCAGCTTGCCGGCGTTGCCGCTGGCGAGAACGATGCGGGTCACTGCCGCTTGAGTGCCTGCGCCTGCAGCGCGAACAGCTCCGCGATTCCCGCCGCCGCGAGATTCAGCAGCGCATCGAGCTCGTGACGGCGGAAGGCGTGACCTTCGGCAGTGCCCTGGATCTCGATGAACGCGCCGCCGTTGTTCATGACCACGTTCATGTCAGTTTCTGCCTGCGAGTCTTCGGCGTAATCGAGATCGAGCACGGCGACACCGCCCACGATGCCGACCGACACCGCGGCCACCTGGCCGTGCAGCGGGCTCGCCCGGATCAGGCTGCGTGCGCTGAGCTGCTCGCACGCCTCGGCGAGCGCTACGAAGCCGCCGGTGATGGCCGCGGTGCGCGTGCCGCCATCGGCCTGCAGCACGTCGCAGTCGACCGTGATGGTGCGCTCACCGAGCGCTCTCAGGTCCGCGACCGCGCGCAGCGAGCGGCCGATGAGGCGCTGGATCTCGTGGGTGCGCCCCGACTGGCGGCCGCGCGCCGCCTCGCGGGCCGTGCGCGTGTGCGTGGCGCGCGGCAGCATGCCGTACTCGGCGGTGATCCAGCCCTGGCTCTTGCCGCGCAGAAACGGCGGCACCGTGTCCTCGATGCTCGCGGCGCACAGCACCTGCGTGTCGCCGAAGCTGACGAGAACCGCGCCTTCGGCGTGCTTGGCGTGGCGGCGCTCGAAGGTGACGCGCCGCAGCTCATCGGGGGCCCGTCCGGAGGGTCGCGCCATCGGCGGCTACTCACCCAGCCAGCGCAGCGCCGCCGCGGAGGTGTTGTCGCTCGCCGTGCCGGCGCGCTTCACCGCGCGCTCACCGAGGGTGATCAGCTTCTCGCGCAGCGCACCGCCAGTGGCGAGCTCACCCGCGATCTCCTCGTCCTTGAGCGAGCCCCACAGACCATCGGTGCACACGAGCAGCACATCCTCGGGCTCGAGCGGGCGGCGGCGGCTGAGCGACATGTCCGGCATGATCGGATCGCCGCCGAGGCAGCACTCGACGTAGTTGCGCATGGGATGATTGTGCGCCTGATCGGCGCTGATCAGCCCCTCGCGCAGCAGCAGCTCCACGTGGCTGTGATCGCGGCTGCGGGCGATGAGGGCGCCGTGGCGCAGGTGGTACAGGCGGCTGTCGCCGACGTGCGCCCACCAGCTGGCGTGCTGCTGGATCAGGCACACCGCGCAGGTGGCGCGCGGGCGCTGCTCGAGGCCGAGGTGGGCGCCTAAGCGCACCACCTCATCGTGCGCGCGTCCGAGCGTCAGGTGCAGGAAACCAAGCGGGTCGAACAGCGGCTGCGGCGTGTGCCAGAAGGCGTCCACGATCACCTGCTGCGTCACCTGCGCGGCACGTGCGCCGTCGGCATGCCCGCCCATGCCGTCGACGACGACGAGCAGCGCCGCGTGCTCGGCAACCGCCGTCGCCACCCGGTCCTGGTTCTCCTCGCGCCCGCCGAGGAGGCTCACATCCGCGCATTCGATCCGCAAGAAGATTCCATGTGTCTGCTAGACTTGGCGATGATTTATATCACCTGCGACGAGCGCGAGCATGATCGCGAGCATGACCGGCTTTGCACGCCGGGAAACCAGCGGACCGTGGGGTACGCTGGTGTGCGAGCTGCGCAGCGTCAACCACCGATTTCTCGAAGCGGGCTTTCGTCTGCCCGATGAGCTGCGCGCGGCGGAGGGGGAGCTGCGCGCGCGGCTCGCGCGGGAGCTGCGCCGAGGCAAGGTGGATTGCACGCTGAGCTACCGCCGCACCCCGGGCGCCGGCGGTGCGCTGGACGTGGACCCACTCGCGCTCGAGCGGGTGCTCGCCGCCGCAGACATCGTGACGCGCGCGCTACGCGAGCCGGGCTCGGTCAATCCGCTCGATGTGCTGCGCTGGCCGGGGGTGCTGCGCGAGGACAGCGCGGGGGGAGAGGAGCTCCTCGCCGCGGCGTACACGCTCTTCGGCACGGCGCTCACGGACCTCGCGGCGGCACGCGCCCGCGAGGGCGCGCGGCTCGCGGAGCTTCTTGAGCAGCGCTGCGCAGGACTCGAGGCGCTGATCGCGCAGGTGCGCGCGCGGCTGCCGGAGGTGCACGCACGCGTGCGCGCCCGGCTCGCTGAGCGCCTCGCGGAGCTGGCGGTGAGCGTCGACCGGGAGCGCATCGAGCAGGAGCTGGCGCTGCTGCTGCAGCGGCTGGATGTCGCTGAGGAGCTCGAGCGGCTCACCGGGCACATCGCCGAGGTGCGCCGCGTGATCGCCGGCAGCGAGCCCGCAGGCCGGCGGCTCGACTTTCTCATGCAGGAGCTCAACCGCGAGGCCAACACCCTGTCCTCCAAGTCGCAGGACCTCGAGACCACGCGTACCGCGGTCGACATGAAGGTGCTGATTGAGCAGATGCGCGAGCAGGTGCAGAACGCGGAGTAGGCGCCGCAGCTTCCCATGCCTCAGCTCACCGTGCCGCCGCTCGCGCTCTACGTGCACTTCCCCT
>Ga0187769_10002312_pt1 | contig 11128 bp, 7 predicted proteins | sample 0116_SJ02_MP02_1_FD_133140 | JGI IMG/M metagenome (GOLD analysis project Ga0187769, IMG submission 133140) | Tropical peat soil microbial communities from peatlands in Department of Meta, Colombia - 0116_SJ02_MP02_10_MG | ecosystem: Environmental > Terrestrial > Soil > Wetlands > Peat | place... | reverse complement strand
TCCACAGCCCTTACAAACGGTCTCGTTGGCCTCCACCGATTTCTTGACCGTCCCTTGCCACATGTATTCGAGCAAGGTGATGGCCTTGAAGGGGCAAGTATCCACACAATAGGCGCAGCCGTCGCAGCTTTGGTCCACGACCTCCGAGACGTTGGCTTCGAGTTCGAGGCTATCCTTGGCCAGGACGGCGGCCGCTCGCGCCGAAGCCGCCTGCGCTTGCAGGATCGATTCCTCAATGGTCTTGGGGGAATGCGCCAGTCCGCAGACGAAGACGCCGTCGGTCATGAAGTCGACCGGGCGCAGTTTCATATGGGCTTCGAGGAAGAACCCCTCGGAGTTCAGTGGGACCTTCAGGAACTGGGCGATCGTCTTGCTCTCTTCGAGCGGATGAACACCCGCCGACAACACCACCAGGTCAGCCGGGATCAGCATCGGCATTCCCAGCGTCTGGTCACGGACGATAACCTTCAACCCTGCGCCGTTGCGAGACACCTCCGGCTTGTTGTTCTCCTCATAGCGGACGAACATGACTCCCTGTTGCCGGGCCTTGGTGTAGTAACTCTCCTTGAACCCGTAAGTCCGGATGTCGCGGTAAAGCACATACACGGCCGTTTCAGGAGAAAGGGCTTTGATGCGTAGGGCATTCTTGATGGCCTCGGCGCAGCAGACGCGCGAGCAGTAGGGGTGGTCGGTCTCGCGCGAGCCTACGCACTGGATCATGACCACGCTCTTTGGACGGTTGCCATTTTCCGGCGCCAGGAAGCTGCCTCCGGAAGCGAGCTGCTGCTCCAGCTCACGCTGCGTCATCACCGCCCGTTCTTGTCCATACAAGTACTCTTTCGGCTTGTATTCCTTGGCGCCGGTTGCGACGATGACCACTCCGTGAGTGACCTCGGCGGTTTCGCCTTGGGAGCAGATTCGGGTCTTGAAATTCCCGATGGTGCCGTCGATGCTCTCGATCGTGGCGCCGGTGAACAAATGGATTCTGCGGTTCTCTTCAATCTCTCCCGTGAGCCGCAGGAGTTGGTTCTGCGGCCTGACTCCGTCGAGCAAGTAGCAAAGCATGTAGTGAATTTCGCGCAGGTTTCCGCCAAGCTTCTTCTCTTTTTCTACGAGATAAACGTCGAATCCCTGACCAGCCAGACTCAGGGCCGCGGTCATGCCTGCCAGACCTCCGCCGATCACCAGCGCGGACTTTTCCACCTTGACCATATGCCGGTGGAGCGGTTGCAACAAGCGCGCCTTGGCAATGGCAATCCTCGCCAGGTCTTGAGATTTCTTGGTGGCTTTTTCCGGTTCGTGCATGTGCACCCAGGAGCACTGGTCGCGGATGTTAGCCATCTCAAACAGGTAGGGGTTAAGCCCAGCCTCCGCCAGCGTATTTCGGAACAGTGCCTCGTGGGTGCGCGGCGTGCAGGAAGCCACCACCACCCGATTCAGATTGTGCTCCGTGATTTTTTCTTTGATCTTGTCTTGGGTGTCGTTGGAGCAGGTATAGAGGTTGTTCTCCACGTAGACGACGTTGGGCAGAGTCTTGACATATTCGACCACTTCGGGAACTTTCACAAAGCCGGCAATATTGCTCCCGCAGTGGCACACAAAGACTCCAATGCGTGCTTCTTCTCCCGCCACTGCTCTTTCCGGTGGATAGGTTTTCGGCGAGATCAGGGTGCCGCGGGCGTCCCTCAAGAGCGACATCACATTCGCGGCGGCGGCCGAGGACTGCATCACAGTTTCCGGAATATCTTTCGGTTCGACAAACGGGCCAGCGACATAAACTCCCGGCCGCGACGACTCCGCCGGTGTGAATTCCGAGTTCTTGCAGAAATTGAATTCGTTGAGCGCGATGCCGAATCGCTCCGCCAGCGCCTTCACTTCCTTCGGCGGTTGCATGCCGACCGAGAGCACGACCATGTCGTACTCGCGGGACAGTTTCTTGTCATCTTCGCCAAGATATTTGACGACCAGGTTGCGCGTCTCCCTAACTTCTTCCACCACCGGGACGCGGCAACGGATGTACTTCACGCCTAAATCTTCCGCCCGGTGGTAGTACTGTTCGAAGCCCTTGCTGAAGGCGCGCAGGTCCATGAAGAAGACGTCGCACTGGAGTCCCTCACCGAGATGCTCCTTAGCGATGATCGCCTCTTTAGTGGCGTACATGCAGCACACCGAAGAGCAATAGTCGTGTTCGTGATCGCGCGATCCGACGCACTGGAGAAATGCGATGCGCTTGGGTTCCTTGTGGTCAAACGGCCGAATCACATGGCCGGAATACGGCCCGGACGCGCACATGATCCGTTCGAATTCGATGGAGGTCACCACATTAGGGAACCGCCCGTAACCGAGGTCCTTACTCAAATGGGCATCGTAGACTTCATAGCCGGGCGCGAGGACGATAGCGCCGACATTCAGCTCGACCTTCCGCTCTTTCTGGTAGTAGTCGATGGCGTTCGCTTCGCAGGCGGTCGAGCAGAGATGGCAATCGCAACAAATCCCGCAGGCCAGGCAACGCGTGGCCTCAGCCACCGCTTCGTCGGCGGTATAACCGACATGGACTTCGGCAAAAGTTCGGCCGCGAGTCGCAGGGTCGAGGGCCTGCATGGGGATCTGGCGTTGCATCAGCACGCCCTCCGTATCCACCGTGTATTCGGTGCGGTACGGGCCTTCCAGCTCTCGCCCGAGGCGCAGATCCTGTTGATTGAGCCAACGATCAATCGAGGTGGCAGCTTTCTTACCGGCAGCCTCGGCGTTGATCACCACGTCGGGACCGGTGACACAATCCCCGCCCGCAAACACTCCAGGCAACGCGGTTTCGAGCGTCAGTGGATCGGCTTTGAGCGTTCCCCACTTGGTGGTTGCCAGGCCCAGGCGTTCTCCAAGACTGCCCAGATCAGGGGACTGGCCGATGGTGCCGATAACGGCGTCACACGGCAAAACAAATTCCGAGCCAGGAATCGGTTCGGGAGCAGGACGCCCGCTGGCATCGGGTTTGCCGAGCTTCATCTTCAGGCACTCGAGGCCAACGACGCGGCCATCCGCCCCGGCCTGGAATGATTTGGGTGTGGCAAGGAACATCAGCTTGATACCCTCGCGCTCGGCGTCATTTATCTCACATGGATCGGCAGGCATCTCGGCGCGCGTGCGGCGATAGACGATGGTGACGTCAGCGGCACCGCAACGAAGAGCGGTACGCGCTGCGTCCAGGGCGGAGTTGCCGCCGCCAATCACGAGCACCTGTTTACCAGGCGATACCGGCTTGTCGAGATTGATCCGGCGCAGGAACTCTACGCCTCCGCTGACGCCCGGTAAATTTTCCCCGGGAATGCCGAGTTTCCGTTCGATGTGGGCGCCGATAGCAATGAAGACGGCGGCAAAGCTCTTGCGCAGTTCGTCGAAGCTGACGCTCCGGCCTACCGGCGTGCTCAGCAGGATTTCGATGCCGATGGCGCGCATCTTGTCGATTTGGGCATTCAGCGTGCGGCGCGGCAGACGGTACTCGGGGATGCCGACGGTCAGCATTCCCCCGGCCATTGGTTGCGCCTCGAAAATGGTCGGACGATAGCCTTTTTGCCGAAGCTGATAAGCGCAAACAAGCCCCGCCGGACCCGAGCCAATGATAGCGATTCTCTCCGGGCGATCAGGTACGGTTGGTCGCGGAAGCTTGTAGTCGGGGAACTGATCCGTGATGAAGCGCTTCAGGCCAGGGAGATTGATGGGATCGTCTATGTGGCAGCGAGTGCACGCATCCGTGCAGGGATGGGTGCAGACCCGCCCGCAGATTGACGGCAACGGGTTATCGCGCAGAATGACCTGCAAGGCTTCCTCAAAGCGTCGCTGCGCGATCAGAGCCAAGTAACCTTGTCCTCCCTGGTGAACGGGGCAGGCAGCTTGGCAGGGAGCGGCCCCTCGCCGGGAGATGGAGTAGACGTTGGGAACCGCTTGGGGATATGGCCGGAAGATCGCTTTCCGTTCCGCCAGACCTTGGTCGAATTCAGAGGATAGGATGACGGGGCAGAATTCCGTGCATGCCCCACAGCCGGTGCACTTCGACTCGTCGATGAAGCGCGGCTGCTTCCGAATGGTGACCGTGAAATTGCCAGGCCGACCCTCGATCCGCTCCACTTCACTGAGGGTATGGATGTCAATGCCCTTGTGGCGTCCGATTTCCACCAGACGGGGCGCCATGGTGCACATGGCACAATCGTTCGTAGGAAAAGTCTTATCGAGCTGCGCCATGACGCCGCCGATTGCGGGCTTGGTGTCGACCAGGTGGACCTTGATGCCGCCATTGGCTAGATCGAGGGCTGCTTGCATTCCCCCGATGCCGCCGCCCACGATCAGGGCAGCGCCGACCGGCTGAGATTTGAATCCGTCAGATGGCATTTGGAACCGCCTCCCCTGCGGGCACCTGATGCGCGGCCCTTTCGCGGACTGCCAGGAAATACAGGGCCAAAGGACGATAGACCATATGCGACCACTTACCAAACGACATTTCGATCACCAGCATCGGAGTCGCGATGATGACGTGCAACGCGTAGGCATAATGACAAGCCAGGGCGAAACCGGCGTAACGCAAGATATGGGCTGCTAGACCGCTGAGCACTGTTAGGACGATCAGAACGGGAAAGACGACGTCGTGAAAATGGGTCTCTTTGTAAAATTCCTTTTTCGCGTGCCAGCGCCCACGGGAAATGTCTGCAATTCCGTAAAGGATGCAGCCGGCGGCCAGGTAGCCGACCCAGCGCTGCGGATTATATAGAGCATAAATGTTGTCGGTTTGAAACCAGCGCAAGCCGAAGGTTTTGACGACCAACATGGTGACCGTGCCGAAAGCCAGCAGCCAATGCCCGAGCCAGCGGCCTTTTTGCGGACACTTGCGCAACATCGCATGGGTGACCGATTGGTATGCGTAAGTCCACCACTCGGCGAAATACGCAGAGAGCGGGATGTACATTCTCTGGTCTCCCCCCATGGTCAGCCGCCAGATTTGGATCACGCGGGACAGCAAGAGCAAGAATGGAAGCAGGATCACGGCCAGGGTGTAGTAGGTCATCCTGGGAAACATGTGCTCGAGCCCGAGCTGCATGCTGTTGCTCGCGAAATCCCCGGTCGCCATCTTCAGGTACCAGAGGTGGTAGCCGATAATCAGCGCGATCGTGAGGAGTGCCACGAAGACCAAAGAGCCGACATACCAGGCGTCGGACTGGTAGAGCTTGGCACCGAGGCCGGTCCAGTCGTACTGCGCGCTCAGAAACCGCCGGATCGTCATCATGGAGATTCTGGGGTTGGCTTGCCGCGGACATACGACCGAGCAATCGCCACAGTCGTGGCAAACCCACGGCTCCAGACTCGCCACCAGCGGCTGCCTTAGACCCAGTAGGACGTAGCGGATGGTCCGCCGCGGAAACGTTGCGGAATCGCCGACTAGATCGCAGGAGAGCGTGCAACTTCCACACTGATAGCACGCGGCCGTATCGAATTTCCCATAGCGTCGAATGTCTGCCAGCAGCCTGGGATCGCTTACCGGAAGGATTCCTGCCGCCATCGCCACCTCCTGTTGCCAAGGATCGTTAATGCACTGTCACTACCACTTCTTTAATCACTTTCCTGGTATAGACGAGGAACTTCCCCTCGTCTTCTGTTACGCAAACCTCGAAGTCGTTTTTTCGATAGGCTTCTTCCGCTTGGCACGCCTCTTCCCGTGTGGCATAGGGAGAGCCGTCCCACATGAACTTCTTTCCTTCGTGGAGCAGAGAGAGATTGGGGCTCATCGTTGGAGGCTCCTTCGGGCCGCAGAAGCACTGAGCGCCGCGCACGCGATTCGGAATGGACGCGTGGCATTACTCTAATCGGGAGCCAATGGCCGGGTCAACAAAATTATTTAACTAGGATAATTGTATATGTAGTTGACAATCTCACAGGCTTAGGGTAGTGTTCGCGGGAAGGGACCCTGTATCTCGGCGGTGGCTTATGGATCTTTCGGTCGGCCACAGCATGGCGCGCTGTTTCCGCGCTGTCTTCCTGTCTCGCTCCGCACTCACTCGCAATTTCATCCGAATTCCTGTGTTTGGTACTTCGCGATGGCAAACGGGAGCGACCGGGCCGGTTAGACAGGGCACTGGTCCCGAGGCTCGTAAATTCTGATTCTGGAAGGAGGTACAGCATGGCGGCTCGACTTGCTGAAGAGTGGTTTGCCATCTGCGGCGGCTGCGAAGTCACCATCCTCGATATTGGTGAACCGCTGATCGACGTACTCAAGCAAGTGGAAATTGTGCACATGCCAGTCCTGATGGATCACAAGCTGTTCGGTCAGACTGGCGAAAAAGCAGAAATGGAAATCCCTGAGGCGGATGTCGGACTGATTGCCGGCGGGATCCGCAGCGACGAGCACAAAAAACTGGCGCTGGAGATGCGCAAGAAGTGCAAGATCCTGATTGCCTTGGGCTCTTGCGCGACTTGTGGCGGCATCCCGGCGCTCGCTAACCTGTCCACCACGGACGAGTTGATGCAAAAGGTCTACCGCGACAGCGTCTCAACCGAAACCAACGGCCTGCCACGGGAGCAGATTCCCGTTTTGACCGATCGCGTCTACGCTTTGAGCGAAGTCGTCAAGGTGGATGCGTCTCTGCCCGGTTGTCCAACCACGCCGGCCATGGTGGCCGGTGCGCTAATTGCCCTTCTCCAAGGCAAGCCCCTCCCGGCCTTGTCGACCAAGAGCGTTTGCGATGAATGCCCCACCAAGCGCGAAAAGAAGGCTGTTTCCGCGCTTAAGCGCCGCCTGGAAGCACCGGAATTCACACCCGGCGCCCCATTAACCGAAATGCGGTGTCACATGGAGCAGGGCTTCATGTGTTTGGGCCCCGCCACCCGAGGCGGCTGCGGAGGCGCTGACGGCGTGCCCCGCTGCATCAATGCCTACATGCCCTGCGAGGGTTGTTTTGGGCCCCTCTCGGAGAAAGCCAACCCCATGGTGGACATGATGAGCGCGCTGTCGTCCATCGGTCTCGATCCGAAACAGATTCCGGACCGGGCCGCCACCTTCAACCGTTTTGCCGGCGCCGGCGGCCGTTTGCGCCCGCTGCCCAAGAGGTGAACTATGGCGAAAACACTGGTCATCCAACCTGTCACTCGCATCGAAGGCCATGCCAAAGTAACCATTCAACTCAATGACGCCGGCAACGTGGATCTGGCCCGGGTCAACGTCATCGAACTGCGCGGCTTCGAAAAATTCTGCCTCGGCCGTCCCGTTGAGGATATGCCGCGCATTATGCCCCGCATCTGCGGCGTATGCCCGTGGTCCCACCATCTGGCATCGGCGAAAGCCTGTGACGCCGTATTCGGCGTGGAGCCGCCTCCGGCGGGCAAGAAGATACGCGAACTCTGCAACAGCATCGCGTATATGGAAGAGCATATTTTGCACTTCTACTTCCTGGCGGGAGCGGACTTTCTACTCGGGCCCGATGCCGATTACTCCATTCGCAATGTGATCGGAATCCTCAAGGCTGCGCCGGACGTTGCGCAGCGCGTGGTCAAGGTTCGGCACATGGCAGCCCATATGCTCGAAATCCTGGCCGCCAAGGCGATCCACCCGCAAGCTGCGGTCCCGGGCGGGTTCACCAAACCGCTGTCGCCGCAAAACCGCGACCAGCTGCGCAAGATGGCCGACGAAACGCTCGACCTCGCCAAGTTCTCCATCAAGTTTGCCAAGGAGAACATCTTCCCGAAATACCTGGAAACGGTGAAGTCTCTTGGTGTCATCACCACCGGATTCCTCGGTACCGTAAAGGAGAATGGCGCGCTCGATCTCTACGACGGTAAGCTCCGCCTGATGAAGCCCGATGGCTCGTTCGAGGATTTCCCCTACGACCGTTACACGGACTACATCAGTGAGCACATCGAGTCGTGGAGCTACTTGAAATTCCCCTATGCCAAAAAGTGGGGCGGTTTCTCCATGGACCTGGCAAAGCCCACGGGAATTTACCGCACCAACACGCTGGCGCGGATCAACGTCTGCGACCACATCGACACGCCGCTGGCCCAAGCCGAGCTGGTTGAGTTCCGCGAGAAGTTTGGCCGCCCGGCTCAGCTCACCCTGCTCTATAACTGGGCACGGCTGATCGAGCTGCTCTACAACGCCGAAAACGTGATCCGCCTGCTCGAGGATCCGGACATCACCAGCACAGAAACCAGGGTCAAAGTCACGCCGCGGGCGGCACGGGGCGTGGGCTGCACGGAAGCGCCACGCGGCACCCTGATCCACGACTACACCACCGACGCGGATGGCATGCTCATCAACGCCAACCTGATCGTCGGCACCACACACAACAACGCTCCCATCAACATGTCGGTTACGCAAGCCGCCAAGGGTCTGATCCATGACGGCAAGTACGACCAGGGAGTGCTGAATACGGTAGAAATGTCCATCCGCGCCTACGATCCCTGCTTCTCCTGCGCCACCCATCGTCTGGATGGCAAGGTTTCGGTCAAGCTGGATATTGTCGACGCAGAAGGCAAGTTGGTGGACACGCTCATGAACTAGGGAGGGCGATCAATGCCGGAGAACGGCCAATCGAATCTCCCCGAATATTGCCGGAAGCCCACGCTGGTTCTGGGCTGCGGCAATCTCCTGTTCGGCGACGACGGATTTGGGTGCGCGCTGGTGGAGTACGTGGAATCCCACCATCGCGTGCCCGAAGACGTCTGCATGCTCGACACCGGCACCGGGGTGCGCAACCTGCTTTTCACGCTCTGCCTCAGTCCGGCGCGTCCGCAGCGATTGCTCATCGTGGACGCGCTCGACGCGGGCCGCGCACCCGGCGAGTTGTTTGAGCTGGATCCTGCCGATATTCCTCCAATCAAGCTGGATGACTTTTCTATGCACCAAATCCCAACCTCGAACCTGCTGCGTGAGCTGCAGGAAACATGTAAAGTCCAGGTACGGGTGCTAGCGTGTCAAACCGGCCCACTGCCCACCGAAATCTCTTTGGGGTTGTCAGCGCCCGTCCAGGCGGCGCTACCTCGTGCCGCGCAATGGCTGGTAAGTGAGTACATGCCCGAATGTGGCCGACGAGCGGTGTTACTCCCGCCGGGCCTTCCATAAACTGAGCTCATGCAATAATCAACCACGGAAGTATTTTGGGGAGTGGACGAATGGACATGACGAGGAAAGGGGAGGGAAACGGCGATATTGCTTACGATTTTCTCGGAAGCGCGCACATCTTCGCGTCGGCGGTGGAGGACATCCTGGAAAAAAGGCTGCTGGGGGAGGTTGCCGGTCGGCATCTTAGCTTGTCGCAGCTCAAACTCCTCCAGATGGTCGCGCTGACGGAAGCGCACACCGTCACCGACGTAGCTCTGTTCCTAGGAGTAAGCAATGCGGCCGCCAGCAAGGCAGTAGACAAGCTCGTCCGGCGCAAGTTGTTGCGTCGGACTGAGGGACAGCCTGACCGGCGCGAGATTCGCCTCTCGCTCACTGAATCGAGCCGCCGGCTCCTAGCCGCCTATGAAGAGAAGAGGCAACGCAGGCTCGAACAGGCTTTTCGTGGATTCCCGCATGACGAATTGAGACGCGCTGCCAGATTGCTCGACCGGCTTTCCGCTGGCCTCGTGAATGGCCATGCCAATTCTGATGAAGTCTGCCTGCAATGTGGAATCTACTTTCGCGACCAATGCTTAGTGCGGCAACTTCTCAAGCGCAATTGTTTCTACCAGAATAATAGACACCGCGGTGGTCCGCAGAAATTCCATCCTGCGGATTGAAATCACTGAAAAATCGGGCATTTGAGCACATCAGGCTCCTCATGGAACCTCACTGGTTTCCGTGCTCTTGTGGGCGATTTCTCGGCGGGCAATGCAGCCTGTGCGCCGGTACAATCCCGGTGGCCATGCCTGGACCGCGGTCTTCCCCGCTCGCTGGATTTTTCGCTACCCTGTCCGACCTCTTAGTTGACTAGCTCGGCTTCCTCAAAGCTGCGGGATGCTCTCGGACTTCTCTGGTCGCCCAGAACCTGTTTCTCCGTTCCTACTTCATCGCGTCAATCGTCACGTAGAGCTGCGACGTGTCCGTAACTTCGACGTAGGGTTTGCCGCCCTTCTTGCTGCTGACTACCCAGATGGTCGGCGTGTGCTGGATCTTGAGGCTCTCGCCGAGCTCCTTGTCCGCTTTCACCAGCGCCGCCAGCTTGCCATCCGGATCCACCACGAAGGGCAAAACAATCTTGTGCTCGGAGGCAAACTTCTCGGCAAAGCTCCGCAAGTTCTGCTTCGTGATCTCCATTTGGTGTTCAAACACCGTGGACCGGAAAGCGTTTCCCAATTCTTTGGAATGCGTGTCGAAATAGCGAGCCAACACGGCCGCGTCGAACGACCAGGGGTGCATGGGCAGCGGGAAATCGTGCTGCACGAGCGGAATCTTGTAAGTCCGCGACGCCTGCTCGAGCAGCGGCGCCGTCCTTCCGCATTGCGGACATTGCAGGTCCTCGAAAACTACCAGGGCGGTTTGGGCTCCCTTTGGTGGGCGCAGCGCCTCCGGCGGATCTTGCGCTAAGACCTGCAGGCTGAGCACAACCATCAACAGCGGAATGAAAAGCGGCAACAGTTGTCGAATCTTCATGGTCTGATTTGCAAGAGTCTGATTTGAACGCACATCGAACCGGCGATGTCTCTATGGTAGCGAATTCGGCCTATTCGTGCACCTCGAAGCGATCTGGCAGGGCGCCCCGGCCTTTCTACGGATACAGGCCGCCCTCGACACCGCGATCAAGGACAAATTCGCCGCACCACCCCGAATCAGCTCTGGGGACTGGGCAAAATCAACATCCTCAGCGCGCTCGAATGACGACGCCCCTTTAACCTCTGCAATCTGACCGCTGACTTCTGCAATCCTCCACGATCTCTGTGTTTCAGGCTCTTTCGCTCCTTCATTCTGGGTAGTGTCCTAAAATGCATTTTAGGACACTACCTCATTCTGACCTCTGGCTTCCAACTTCGACTAAAATGTCATTTGGCCTCCAAGGGGATGGTATGTCGCCTCGTTACTTCCAGCTCCTCGCTTTCTGCCTTCTTTCGTTCTTTGCCTGGGCTCAGGCCGGCGACATTTCTTCTCCTGGCCGCGCCGACCCCTCCTTAG
>Ga0187769_10002311_pt1 | contig 11130 bp, 14 predicted proteins | sample 0116_SJ02_MP02_1_FD_133140 | JGI IMG/M metagenome (GOLD analysis project Ga0187769, IMG submission 133140) | Tropical peat soil microbial communities from peatlands in Department of Meta, Colombia - 0116_SJ02_MP02_10_MG | ecosystem: Environmental > Terrestrial > Soil > Wetlands > Peat | place... | reverse complement strand
CCGAACTCATGACTTCAAGATGAAGATTCTTGCCATTGATATTGGCGCCGGTACTCAGGATGTTCTCCTTTTTGATTCGCAAAAGAAAGTCGAGAATTGTATTAGCTTCGTCCTTCCAACACCTTCCAAATTTTACGCAGAGAAACTGAAGACAATTGCAAGCCATGTCTATATCCATGGCGATACGATCGGTGGGGGAGCCCTCGGCAGAGCCATCCTCCGCCACCTTCAGAAGGGATATCGTGTGGTGATGGAGGAGTCTGCCGCTTATTCCATTCGCAACGATTTGGATGAAGTCAGGTCAATGGGGATAGAAGTAGGAGGGAAACCGAAGGCTGACCATTTTCAGGATCTTGAGATTCGGGAAGTCACTCTCCCTCTATTTGAAAAGTTTCTTTCAAATTTCGGAGAGGACCTTAATGTCGATGTGATTGCGATCGCCGTGCAGGATCACGGCGTTTCTCCCAAAGGGGTTTCAGACCGAGCGTTTCGTTTTGCAAATATGGAAAGAATGCTCCGAAGAGATAACCGACCTGAGACGTTTCATTTTTTGGAGGATTCGATTCCGGGCTATTGCCTCCGGATGAAGTCAGCCGTAGCCGCCGTCAAGAGATCTTCCTCAGTTCGAGTTCTGGTCATGGATACAGCCTTCTCCGCCATTTTGGGCTGCATCGAAGAGACCAGTGGCCCTTCGCTGATCGTCAACGTGGGGAACGGTCATGCGGTTGCCGCTTTGCTTGTTGAGAAAAAAGTTGAAGGGCTGTATGAGCACCATACTCATGAACTGACCCCTGAAAGAATGGAGCGTGACTTGCGGCTCTTTGTTCGGGGAGAACTGGACGGGGAAAAAGTCTTTAGAGAAAACGGACATGGTGCCGTCACCTTGAAACCTCTCCCCAGGGTATTTCCAGTGATCGTCACCGGTCCCAACCGAGATCTTTTTAGAAAGACAACATTCAAATTCATCTATGCCGCACCGGGCGGAAATACGATGATGACAGGACCGATGGGGTTGGTCAGGGCAGCTCAATACCGATTCGCCCGCGGCGAACGGTAATTATCACATCGGTAAACCACCCGGTCTGCCGGTGGCCCCGTATCGAGTACGGGGTTGACAGTGCCTGGAATGCGGGATCGTCATTCCGGGTAAGTAAAACGTGACCCGGAATCCTGAGGAAGACTGGATTCCTGCTTCCGCAGGAATGACCAGAGCAAGAACTCTTGCGAAATGAATGGCTTTCTGTTTAGACTGGAGAGCTTCTCATTTCGTTTAGGAGGAAAGGATGGAAACAGTCTATTATTCTTCTTTTGATTCACCCATTCTGAAGAAGGTTTTTGTGGGTTCTACTGAGAGAGGGGTCTGCATGGTGGATTTTCTCAAGACGGAGAAAGCCTTTTTGAAGGAGTTGAGAGGAAGTTTTCGTGGAAGGGTGGTCAAGGATGACCGAAAGAATAGGAGTGTCCTGGATCAACTAAGAAAATACTTGAAGGGTGAGCTGCGACGTTTTCATTGTAAGTTGGATTTGAGCGGGACGCACTTTCAGAAAAAAGTCTGGTCGGCCTTGGCGGAAATCCCTTATGGCCAAACACGGTCCTATATTGAAATTGCTCAGGCCATCGGCCATCCGAGAGCCTTTCGGGCCGTGGGGAATGCGAATGGTCAGAATCCCATTCCCTTGATTATCCCCTGCCACAGAGTGATCGAAAATAATGGCGGATTAGGCGGATTTGGGCACGGAGTCAAGGTGAAAAAAAAGCTATTAGATTTTGAAAAAACCCATGGATTTTGAGCAATTCATCAAAGAAGCTGCTCCCCTCATCCATCTTCAATGGCGGCGGTTCAAAAGGGGAGGGATCAAACGAAAGGTTGAACGTCGGATAAGGGAGCTTGGCCTCACGACGTTTGAAGATTACTTGCCATTCATTAAGAGGGATTCTGAAGAAAAAGGTCATCTTTCTCAACTTTTCACTGTTACAATTACGAGATTCTTCAGGGATAAGAGGGTTTTCAACATTCTTGAGAATTCCATCATCCCGGTGATAGGTGACCATAAAGGTGCGGGTGATGTCAAAATATGGTCGATTGGCTGCGCCAATGGTGAAGAACCTTACAGTCTCTCAATGCTGTGGAAGGAAAAACTCGAAAAAGTTTTCCCCCGAATCCATCTTGCTATCTTAGCCACAGATATCAATGAGAACGTCCTTGAAAGGGCAAAGGAAGGAAGATATAAGAAAAGCAGTTTAAAAGAAGTTCCAGAGGAAATCCTTCGAAGATTTTTTCGGATTGAAAACGGATCTCATATTCTTGATCGATTGATCCGGGAAAGTGTGGAATTCAGAAGACATGACATTATTCATGAAGAACCATCTTCCGGGATGGCTATCATTTTTTGTCGGAACTTAGCTTTTACCTATTTTTCTAAGGAATGCCAGCTGGGCGTATTAAAGAAGATAGCAGCCGGTTTAAAGGAGGATGGGTACCTGATCATTGGAAAAGATGAATCCCTTCCCCTAACTTATCCGACCCTGTTTGTCCCGATTTTTCCAATTGAGAAAATATATCAGAAATTCAATCCAAGATCGGGGAGTTGATGGTCGACATTTGATCTGTCCAAACAGGAAATCTCAGTGGACCCCCAAACGCCTTCAAGGGTTTACTCTAATAACCCGAAGGGCAGAGTTCCACGGGCTTTGCCCGTGGGGGAATGGAAACTCGCCCGTAGGGCGTCAAGCATAGCTTGTGCTTTGGAACAAGTGCCACGGGCTCTGCCCGTGGGCATCTACGGAGAGATTTGGAATGGTAACGGATCCTGGCAGACATTTACAAGAAAAGATAGAATCATTCGTGACGCCTGCCTTCGCTATTTGAAAATACTGGATTACTTTCTTATCTTCTTTTCCTTTTCCTCGCGGTCTCGAAGAATAATTCCAGATCTCTTTCGCCAAACCACATCCTATACGGCGTCTCTTCGGACTCTAAGATAAACGTACCATCTTTGATCGTCTTCAACTCGTATAACTGCCCTGTCAATTTATGCTTCAGTCTATCGCCTTCCGCAATTTTCATGGAACTTTAAGCCCCCTTCACCTTCTCAAAAAATAATCCCAACTGCTCTCTTGGAAGCCATATATGTACGAGTCCCCTCTCGTCTTCCAACATCACCACTTTGTCGTTTTCAATTCTCTTTATCTTAAACAGATCCTTGGTAGATTTGTTCTTGAGGCTTTCTCCCTCCACGACTGTCATGGTGGATATCTCCCTTCATTGTATTTTGAGTACTGGCAATATCAGTCTTGCCAGCGGTCAGAGATGAAGGACTCTTCCGCAAGGAGCAATATTAATGCCAATGACAGATTATTTCTAAGAGTTTGATATTTTAAGTCTTTTTAAAATCGTGCTTCTTTGATAAAAGTGAAAGATGTGACTTTTTGCCGTAAACGGGCGATACACGTCATCTCTGGTCGAGAGCAGAGCCGCCTTAATCAATGTGGCCCCACCTGAGCGCTTTTGTGACTCTTGATAGCCCTTTTGGCAATAAACGTAATATCTCTTTAAGTGGCCCCTTCTTTGCCTTGTCTTAAACCTAAACGTGAACAAAATGCAGGTAAGATTCTGATTGGTCTGGCCATCCACGCTCGTCTTTTAGCCAAATGCTCTCGCCCCCTCGCCAGCTTAAAAGTAGTGCGAGCGGTCAGACTCCGTCACACTGATGTTCAATCTATGGTAGGGTCAAAAGCTAAATTCGCTCCCATCCTTTCCCCCCTTTTTTAAGAGGGAGGAAAGGATGGGGATAGGGGGGAGGGAGGAGGGAATGAGATTTTTGCTTATTTATAGAAGGTTTAAACTCGAACACTGAATAAACATCAAAAAATGTGCCAAGTGGTAATTTAGACTCTTGGTTGCTTTTGAAGTTAAATGGAGTGAAATAGAAGCAAGTCCAATAAAATACAGAGCCATCATCTCATTGAGGGATAAATGTATTTAGTGAGCATTTTTGTTTGAAACCTGACAGATTTGTAATCAGCTGGGGTGAACAATCAACATAGTTTAAATCGTAAAACCCCCTGGATTTTAGTTAATTTTGGAATTTCAAAATTTACAAACATTTGGCACTAATATTGCTGAATCAATCGACGTTGATGGTTTCACTCACGGTTAGGTTACTTTTTTAAAGATAAGCTAAAAGCCCATTTTGATCACGATGAAACAAAACTCGGAGGATATTAACGTTTTTTTGGGTAAAAATTGCCGCTTTGAGGGGAAAATGACCTTTGAAGGGTTATTCCGTCTCGATGGGAAAGTGGAGGGAGAAATCTTCCGTAGCGGGACACTGATTATGAGCGAGACAGCATTCATCAAAGGAAAAGTGGAACTTGATGCCCTCATCCTCAATGGCATGGTGGAGGGAGAAGTGAATGCCAAGGAGCGGGTGGAAATCCATTCAAAGGGGAAATTATATGGAACCGTTTTTACTCCCACCCTTGTTATCCAGGATGGCGGGATTCTTGAAGGAAATTGCAAAATGGGGTCGAGATCCGAAGACGAGAGTGATTTGGAAAGGATGGGAAAGACGGTTTCCAAGAATTCTGACTCTTAATTTGCTCTGAAAAATTCTGAAATGAAATTTCCGCCCTGACTGGAATCATCCGGATATATCCTCCGTATACAATCGGGTACCGATTCCTCTTTTGACTTCAGGGGCCGGGTGGTGGGATAACCCATGTGAGCGAGACCCGCATTGTGGAACCTCCCACAAATCCTCATTAACCAGTTCTCCTCTCCCTCCTCCGATAAATTTATATAAGGAAAGACAATTTTTGACATACTAAATAGGTTTTTAGGTCAAGCAATAATCCTCGTATTGTTAGATGTTTTAATGAGTTAGAGATTCTTAGGAAGACTGGCACTATCCTTGCTGTCTTAAGGAATAAAAGACCGATAAATGTAACCCACGAGTAAACTCTTTGGAGGATGAAAGGCTTGTCGCTCGCCCCAAGGCCTTCAGCATTGAGGGGTGTATGTTCCCATAGCCGTAAGGGACCACGGGCTCTGCCGCGGAGCTCCCTGTTTGAAAAAGGATAAAGATCTATGCGTCGGGGAAGAAAACCATCAAAACAACTAAGCTACAGAGATAAGAAAATAATAAATAGACTTAACTCCAGTTTTGACACGATGTCGCAGTTAGCTAAGAAATACGAGATTTCCAAACAGAGGGTTTATCAAATTCTCTTACGAGCAAAGGATCTCGGGTATGTCATCAATAGGCCGAGATTGTTAGCGCGGTATCATGAAATTCATCGATGCGAGATCTGCAGCAGAATTTTACAGGTTTCCGAAAGCGATGCTCTGATAACAAAGAGACAGCTATCACACATGCTGAACATTGACCGCCAGGTCTGTAGCTGGCATCTAAATCAGTTAAAAGTATCAGGTTTTATCTCTAAGAAGTTTGCAACAATGCGAAGCGATAGGTTGGCAAAGGCTCTTCAATATTACAAGTCCAGTTCTCTCTCCCCGAGTGCTGTTGGCAGAAGATTTGGATATAAGAACTTTTACTCGCTGCTAAGTTATCAAAAGAAGCGAGGTATTGTGGTCGAGAGGACACCGAATTTCCCCATAGCCGTTATACTGGAACAAGAAGGTCGCGATCCAATGCCGCCACCCGTGAGTCAAACGCAGTCTTGATTTGAGTCGAATAGGAAAAATAGTTATGACTCCTGCCGAGTCATGTATATTCAATCAAAATTCCAAATGCCTTCTTAAAGGTGGGTGCTGCGATCGGAATTGTAATTCCCCCCAAGATGCAAACGGTACTCCGTGCAATGATGAGATTGATACGTTGATTGAATGGCGGAAAGAGAAAGCGCCGGAAGGAGAGGAGGATCCGGGGTTGAAATCAGGTTAAGCCTCTTTTATTTCGTTCCTCATGCGAGCTGAGCTATTTCCCTTTTATATAAAACCCTTTAATCAGGCATTCTCAGAACACCCGCTCCCTGGATTTCTCCCTGTTTCAGCAGGATGAGACCTTGATTCGCCTCTTCCAATTTAAATTCCTGGACGTCAGGAATGATCGGGATTTTAGCAGCCAAAGGTAGAAATTCCTGCGCATCCCTTCGAGTAATATTTGCGACACTCTTTATTTCTTTCTCATCCCAGAGGAGTTGGCAGTAGTCAAGAGGTGGAATAAGATTTCTCTTTCGGATGACCGCTAACATCAACCTCCCCCCTTTTTCTAAAACCCTCAAGGCGTGAAGGACTGTCTCCCCAACTGGAGTAAAATCGATGACACAACGGAGTTTCCTGGGAGGTTCATCTTCCGGTCCTCCTGTCCAGGTGGCTCCCAGTTTTTCGGCCAGGTTTCGATGTTTCTCACCTCTTGTAAAGACAAATACTTCACACCCCCAATATTTCGCCAGCTGGATGACGATATGCGCCGAGGCCCCAAATCCAAAAAGTCCCAGGGTTTGGCCTTTTTTAATGCCGGAGAGGATCAAATCTCGATACCCGATAGCCCCTGCACATAAAAGGGGCGTTGCCTCAGCATCAGGAAATCTTTCGGGGATTAAGTAGGCGAAGTTTTCCGAAACAACGGTGTATTGAGCATAACCACCGTTGACATGACATCCTGTGCCCTGGAAATCTAAACATAGATTCTCGTATCCTTCCCGGCAAAAATGGCACTTTCCACAAGCTGAATTGATCCAGGCAATTCCCACACGGTCTCCCAAATTAAATTTTGTTGCCGCTGAACCTAATTTTTCCACCCTTCCTACAATCTGGTGTCCCAAGACGATTGGAAGTTTTGGCGGAAGTCTTCCTTCGATTTCGTCCAGTTCGGTATGGCAGATTCCACAGGCAGAAATCTTCACTAAAATTTGCTTAAGACCGGGAACGGGATCTGGCAAATCCATCATTTTTAAAGGTTCTTTTTCAATTGGTGAGATTTCTCTAAGAACCATGGCCTTCATTTTCAATCCTCCATTCTTTGACTCCTTGCTTAAGTATTATACACCATTTTTCTCATCTCTGAGGAGGAAATAACGTTCTGAACCCCACTCTGCAGGTTGGTGTTAGTCCAGATTGAAAGACTGAATAAGGTCTGTAACACACATCGACCGATACCCTTCTCTCTTTATACTATCCTGAAGACTTGGCGGATCTCAAAATGTCAGATGCCCGATTCCCCCCAACGATCATAACGACCAGGGCTCCACACTCTTTCATTGGGGCCCTGGATCCGTTCACGAGTCATTTCCCAACGGCCCGGACATCTTCCTGTCAGACGGATAATCATGCGGTTCAGGCGCTGGAGGGATAAGAAATCCCTCCTTTCGCATCCATTTATTGTTCTTTCATTTCTAAAGGAGGGGGATAGAGAATTTATTCAATAGAAATTGGGAAGTGAGAAATTAAAAATGAAAACGAATAACCCCTGCCTGCGGTAAGCATGGACACGGCCACGTTGCTTTGAAAAGATCAGAAGCGGGCGGAGACGGCAAAAATGACAACCGCCTCGCCGCGCCTCGGGCCTCCTATCAGAACAGTCCTTCCCGGGGATAGTCTGATCTCAGTATTGAGAATATCCACACCCTCGCGAATGACTCTTATCCTCAGTTTTGCAACATCCCTATGCAGTCCTACTAAGGTGACCTCCATAAATCTTCCTGGGTGATGACCTTGGATTGAAACGGTTTGATTCGGGAGAAGGTTCAAGGTTTCATCCCTCAAAAGGCGGTAAGAGGTGAAGCTGAAGAGAGACCCCAGTTCTCTGTGAACATCCCTTAAAGAAGGATCAATACCGAATCCCGCATTCGATGCCTCGATTGCCCTAATTCGAGTCTGGACTTGGCCAAGGGCTACGGAAGTGGAAAAGAGAACCAGGATCAAAAAGAGGGCGGGAGGGAAGGCTATTTTTTTCATGAAGGAGTTGTCCCCTTCTCCGATCCTTCGAAGAGCCATATCACTGTCACGTTCGGTTCTTCTGATTGGTAAACCATCACATTATAGGTCGGGCTGTCAAGGTATTCTACAACAGATGAACCCGCATAGGAAGGGGCTTTTTTAAAAATAATTTGCGCTGTAATAAAGAGAAGGACTACAAAGGTGGCCGCCGCAGGAATCCAAACCCTCCTTCTGAAAAGCGTGGAGACATCAAACCAGGAATGAAGGGATTGCCACCACTTTAGCTTTTTCTGCAAGTGAATTTCCTTCTCGATTTTCTGCCAAACCCAAGGAAAGTCCTCCTTCTGGAGAGCCTCTTCAACAGGAACTTTCAATAATGCCCTAAGTTCCTCCATCGACCTCAACGCATCCCGGCAGGCAGAGCAATCCTGTAGATGCCCCTCTATAAGGAGTCTCTCCTTTTCCATGAGCTCTTGGTCAAAATATTTTTCCAAAAGTTTCGATACTGAAGAGCAAAAATTTTTCATCCGTCTCCTACCTCCTTTTATCCGTCTTTCGCTAAAGTTTGGGCGGCTACCGGCCTTTTGAAATGGTGGAAGTCCCACGACTTTGGCTGTGAAGGTCCACGTAATCCTTCAACAACTCTTGAATTCTCCTTCTGCCATAATGCAGGCGGGACATCACAGTCCCGATAGAACATCCCATCGCTTCCGACATCTCCTGGTAGGAGAGACCTTCTACATCCCTGAAAATGAGGGCCGCTTTCTGTTCAGCAGGGAGTTTGTCCATCGCCAACTTCACTCTTCCTTCCAACTCCTTTTGGAGTAGCATCCTTTCCGGCCCCCGTTCGACATTATCGGAGGGTTCGAAACTCCCCTCCTGATCAAGGCTCGAGATGAATTGCTTACCCGCCTTTCTTGCGTGGTCAATGGCCGTATTCATCACCATGCGATACAGATAAGTATAGAACTGAGACCTCCCCTTAAAATTTTTTATAGAACGAAATACCTTAATAAAAACTTCCTGAACAATATCAAGGGCTTCCTCCCTTTGCCTCACGACGCCGTATGCGATCCGGTAGACTTTCTTATGATATTTATCGAAAATCTCCTTTAGCGCCTCTTGATCTCCTTGTTGACATCTGGAGATCATTTCAGTTTCTTCGTGCTTCACTATGTTTTACCTTTTAGACGATAAATAAGCTAAGATATTCAAATAATAAGATTATATTCATTGTAACCCAATTGTCCATCAATATTATTATTTTAATTGAAAGGCGCTGGTTTTCAGTATAATGTTTCATGAACGGACTCATCACCCTTTCCGGCCGGCCCGGTCCCACACTACTAACAGACCGCGGCATGAACGACGAAACAGGCGGAGTGTTTGGGTTACGGTTGCGAGGCCAGCTTGGCTGAGAAAGAAACTACGGACCATGGACAATGAACAACGAACTGTTCATGGTTCGTTGTTTAAAGTTCGTCGTCCTAACAATAGGAGCATCGTTGCTTTTGCGGCAAGACGGCCCCCTTTTTCCAGGCAATACGTATTTTTTTTTAGGAGTTTGCTGGGCTTCTAACCAGCGTCTATTGGGAGGGTCAGTCGTTGGGTGCGATTAAGAAAGTGGGTCTGCTTATCGTAGGCTGGTCGTTTATCATTTTGGGGATTCTAGGCCTATTTCTCCCCATCCTGCAGGGCATTCTGTTTATTCTGATTGGTCTGGCGATCCTTTCTTCCCGTAGCGAAGCGATAAAACGGTTTTTGAAATTTTTTGAGGAACGTTACCCTCGGTACCATGAGAGAGTAGAAATCTGGAAAGAAAAGGTAAGGAATTGGTTCAAAATTGGTTGAAAAGAAAAGGGGTCCCAATTTCCTAATTGACAAGGAGAGTAAAATTGGTTAACCCCGTGAATGGGAGGTGGGAGATGAGGAGGATGGATATCGATCGATGGCTGGCGAAATTAAAACGTATCGAGGAGAAAGCCGAACGGCTCGCCCTGCTCTCCCATTTAAGCCAAATTTTAAACTCCACGTTAGATCATAGAAAGATTCGCCGGAGGGCAATGAAAGCAGCCACTCGGCTGATGAGAGCGGAGGTGAGTTCTCTTCTGCTTGTCAATGAGGCAAGGCGTAAGCTCTATTTTGAAGTGGCGCTGGGCGATTTGGAGGAAGAAATAAAAACAATCTTTCTCGACCTTGGACAGGGGATTGCAGGGTGAGTGGCTCAACAGGGGAAACCATTGATAGTCAATTCCCCTGAGAAAGATCCTCGTTTTTTTAAAGGGGTGGATGAGAGGACAGAGTTTAAAACGCGAAACATCATTCGTGTCCCTGTAAAAGTCAAAGCAAAAACAATGGGTGTCCTGGAGGCTATCAATAGGCAAGAAAAGGGAGGGTTTACTAAGGAGGATCTTTCTCTTCTCACCTCCTTGGCGGATCAGGTGGCCATCGCACTGGACAACTCCAGGGTCTATCAGGAATTGGAGGAGACGTTTCTTCAAACTGCCGATTCATTGGCCGATACCATCGAAAAACGAGACCCCTATACAGGAGGACATACCCAAAGGGTGACTTCGTATAGCTTGGCCATCGGGAAGTACCTCCAGTTGAAACCTTTGGAGAGAAAACGGCTGAAGATTGCCTCTGCGCTTCACGATATCGGAAGGGATCGAGGATCATATCCTTAAAAAGCCCGAACGTCTGAGCCCGGAAGAATTTGATGTCATCAAACGCCATTCCAATATGGGAGCAAAGATCATCGAACATATCTGGCAGCTCAGAGAGATCGTTCCCGGGGTGAAATACCACCATGAGCATGTCGATGGGATGGGATACCCGGATGGTCTGAGGGGCGAAGAGATTCCCGTCCTGGCAAAGATTGTGGCGGTGGCCGATACTTATGATGCCATGACGACAGACCGGCCCTACTGTAAGGCAATGGATAGGGGAGCGGCGATCGAAGAGCTGAAGAAGTGCTCTGGAACGCAGCTCGACCAAGGCGTGGTGGAGGCTTTCCTCCAGGCCTACCAGAGAGGCGAAATCTGAAACCTCAAATCCTAAATCCTGAATCCGAAATTCAAGACAATTTCAGATGATCAAAATTCAAAATATAGGGATATTAAATTCCCGGTTTGAAAAATTTGGATTTTGCGCTTGTTTAGGGTTTTGAAATTAGGATTTGAAATTTTTGAGGTGCTGGATGCCGATTGAAGAGATCATCGAATCCT
>Ga0187769_10002310_pt1 | contig 11131 bp, 10 predicted proteins | sample 0116_SJ02_MP02_1_FD_133140 | JGI IMG/M metagenome (GOLD analysis project Ga0187769, IMG submission 133140) | Tropical peat soil microbial communities from peatlands in Department of Meta, Colombia - 0116_SJ02_MP02_10_MG | ecosystem: Environmental > Terrestrial > Soil > Wetlands > Peat | place... | reverse complement strand
TTCACCTCGTGGGCGATGGGCGGCAGGATCATCGACTCGACCTGAGTGGGCCGGTCGGTGGTGCCCATCATCCGCGGGATGGAGTGGCCGTGGATGTCGGCGTCGAGTACCCCAACCGACACCCCGCGCCCGGCCATCGCCGCGGCCAGGTTGACCGTCACGGTGGACTTGCCGACGCCGCCCTTGCCGGAAGCGACCGCGTAAACCCGAGTCAGCGATCCGGGCTGGGCGAACGGGATGACGGGCTCGCGGGCGTCGCCGCGTAATTGTTTGCGCAGTTCGGTGCGTTGCTCGTCATTCATCACGTCCAGGCTGACCTTCACCGAGCCGGTGCCCGGAACGTCGGCCACGGCCTGGTTCACGCGCTCGCTGATTTCGGTCTTCTTCGGGCAGGCCGCGGTGGTCAAGTAGATCTCGACATGCACGTCGCCGCCGGGGCTGACCTGGATACCTTTGACCATCCCGAGTTCGGTGATGGGGCGCCGCAGTTCAGGATCGATCACCTTCGCCAGCGCGGCGCGAACGTTGGCGGCCCGGTCGTCGGCGTCATGGTGCGTTTCGGACATCACCGCCGAGTGTAGTTCGGCGACGATGCGGGCCGGGACGGCCCGCTGAGGAGCCGGATCATCGACTGGCGTCCGTCCGAGGGGGCGACGGGCGCCCTAGGGTCCAGGTGCCGGCGGCGGCGGACCCGCTGCCATACCGCCCGCCGCGTCGGCAGGCGGCGCTGGCGGGGCGGCCGCTGGCGGCGGACCCGGTGGGACTGGTGCCGCCGGGGGCGGTGGGACTGGCGGACCTGCCGGAGGCGGGGCAGGTGGCAGGCCAAGTGCACCCAGCGCCGGCACGTCGGGCGGCGGCGTATTCAGCCCCGGTTGCTGTGGGCCTTCAGTTTCTTGGCCAATGCAGATCACCGTGCATGACGGGCGAGGAGCGGTCTGCTGCCATGGCCACATCGGTTGCTGATTGGTGGACCCGGCCCCACTGAGGTCGATCAAAGGCATCTGCGCCAGCGGGTCGGTCGGCGACAGGCCGTGGATGTTGAGCGGCAGGTTCGGCCCGATGCCCTCGGGGCTCTCCAGATGCAGGTCGGCGAGCGGCGGTGGGGGTCCGGTAAGCGGCGGTAGGTCGACCGGGACCACGCCCGTGGCGTACGCCGCGGCCCAGCCCAGCACGTTATCGGCATACGGCATGGAGTTGTTGTAGCGCAGGATGGCGGCCATGACCTGCGACTGGTCGCGCAGGTTCAGCCCGCCGGTGCATAGGTATCGAGCTGCGGCCAGCGTGGCGTCGTACAGGTTCTGGGGATCGGCCACGCCGTCCCCGTCGCCGTCGGAGGCGTAGCGTGCCCAGGTGCCCGGCAGGAACTGCATTGGACCAATCGCGCGGGCATAGGTGACCCGCCCGCCGCCGCTGCTTTGCACGATGACCTCGTTGCCGGGCAGTGTGCCGTCCAGAGCTGGGCCGTAGATGGGCCGTGTCGCGGTGCCGTGCGTGTCGGTGGCGCCGCCGTTGGCGTGCATCGATTCGATGCGTCCGATACCGGCCAGCAGGTTCCAGCTGATGCCGCATCCAGGGTCAGCTGTCGCCATCATCCGCTCGGCGTTGCGGTACGCCGACAGCGCCATCGTCGGAATGCCCAGCGCGCCTGGTGAATTCACTATCGCCATCGGCGGGGGAGCCGACGCCATGGCCGCCGCGATGTGGAAGCCGGTCTTCGGATGCTGCACGGCGATTACCAACGGCCCGGTCGGGTCGGTGGAGGCGGGCGTGACCGCGGCAACCGGGGTGATAGCGGCGTCGCGCAGCGTCGACCTCGGCCCGGGGAACGGTGGGGCCGCGGCGCCCACGACTCCGGCGAAGATTAGGCAGGCGATCATCGCCACACCGAATGCCGGGGTGCGGGCCGTGCGGGTCATCAACTGCTGCGCTGTCGCAACGGCGGCCCCGACGGCCGCGGGGATTTTCGTGGCCTGGGCCGCGCGAACCACCGATCGCCGCACGGTGGCGAGGGTACTAACCAGGACAGTCGGCATTTTTGGGACCCGCGGCACGCGAATTACCCGCTGCCGCAACTTGGCAAGGGCTGGGCGTATAGCCAAGCCTCCCCCTTTGCGCACTCGATCGTCCTCAACCTTCGAGCCCTATTAGGCACTTGTGAAACCACTTTGAGCCTCGTGACCTAAGTCACCATACATAACTGTGTGATCACAATGGCCACATTCGCAGAGTCTGTGCCCAGCGACGATACAGGTTGGCAAGGTCAAACGGCGGACGCAATTCGAGATTCGTCGGCCGAGAATCCCATTTCGCTCCTAAGCGTTGCTAAGTGGTCTTCGTGGCGTGTGCGTCCGAACCATCACCGCTGGGCGCCGGCGCCTTCTCCGAGTGTCGGTTCTCCAGCAGGCCTCGCAGATGGTCCAGTTCGCGGCGCAGGGATTCGCGGGTCTTTGCGACGTCGCCGAGCGCCAGCCGCAGCGCGGCCAGCTCGCGAGCCAGGAACTCGGTGTCGGCTTTCATCTCCTGGTCCCGGCGACGATCCTCTTCGAGGGCAACGCGGTCCCGGTTCTCTTGGCGGTTTTGGGCCAACAGAATCAGCGGCGCCGCGTAGGCGGCCTGAGTGGAGAAAGCGAGGTTGAGCAGGATGAACGGGTAGGGGTCGAACCGCAAGCTGATAGCGACAATGTTGAAAATGATCCACACCACGACCACGACCGTCTGGATCAGCAGGTAGCGACCGGTGCCGAAGAAGCGGGCAATCGATTCGGTGAACTGCCCGACGGCTTCGGGGTCCACCCGGGGCGCGACCACGCGCGAAGTGCGCGGGGTATACAGCCGCGCGCGCGGCGCCGACTTGCTCATGACGCTCCTCCGGCCGCGTCCAGCGAGAGCTCGTCGGTGTTCGCGCGCCAGTCGTGTGGCAGCAGATGGTCGAGCACGTCATCCACGGTCACCGCGCCCAGCAGGTGATGCTGTTGGTCGACCACCGGGCCGCAAACCAGGTCGTAGGCGGCGAAATAGCGGGTGAGCACCGGTAGTGGGGTGTCTGGCGCCAGGATGGGCAGATCGGCGTCGACTATTCCGCCGACCAGCATGGCCGGGGGCTCGCGCAGCAGGCGCTGCAGGTGCACACAGCCCAGGTAGTGACCGGTCGGGGTGGCCGTCGGCGGACGGACCACCAGCACCAGCGACGACAGCGCCGTGGTGATGTCGGGGTCCCGGACCCGGGCCAGCGCCTCAGCGACCGAGGTGTCCGGCGTCAGCACTACCGGTCTGGAGGTCATCAAACCGCCCGCAGTATCGGGTGAGTGTTTCAGCAGACGCCGCACCGGGTCGGACTCCTCCGGATCCATCTGGCGCAGTAGTCCCTCGGCCAGGGTCGGATTCATCGTGCCGAGCAGGTCGGCGGCGTCGTCGGGATCCATCTCCTCGAGCACGTCGGCCGCGCGTTCATCGCCCAGTTGCATCAACAACTCCGCCTGCTCCTCTTCGGACAGCTCCTGCAAAATGTCGGCGAGCCGGTCGTTATCCAGCGCGCTGGCCACCTCGTAGCGCCGCTTGGGGGGCAGCTCACGCACCGCGTCGGCCACGTCGATCGGCCGCCATTTTTCGAACTGATGCAGCAGCTGGGCCACCCCCTGGCCTGGCATCGCCAGCGCCGAAGGGGTCAGCCCCTGGACGCTGCGCCACCCCACGATGTGGACGTTGCTGCGCCGGCCGAACCGTCTGGGAATGCGCACCGCGACGCGCGTCACCATCCAGTCACGGGTGCGGTTCTGCTCCAAACCGAGGTCGGTGACGACGACGTCGGTGTCGGCGAGCTCTGGCATTTCCGGGTCGTTGACCCGCACCTTGGTGTCGATGATTTGTCCCATCACCAGCACTTCACCGGGCCGTTGCTGGAACCGGCGTATTGACACGCTGGCGGTGTTGAGCGTCAGCGCCTTGGGTTCGATCGCCGCGACCCGCAGAATTGGCACGAATATTCTTCGGCGCGAGAGCATTTCGACTACGAGTCCAAGTACCCGGGGTTGCTGGCGGACAATGCTGATGCTGACCACGACGTCGCGCACTCGGCCGAGGGACTCACCCATCGGCCCCAGCACCGTCATTCGCGCCAGCCGCGCGGCGTACACCCTGTTGATCGAGGCCATGGTGCACAGGGTATTCAAGAGGGGTGAGTGAAGCGTGACCAACGCCTATCGACCCCGCCGCACTTGCCTGTCGGTGCCGGGTAGCAGCCAGAAGATGATCGATAAGGCCAAAAGCCTTTCCGCCGATGAGGTCTTCCTGGATTTGGAGGATGCCGTCGCGCCGGAGGCGAAGGCCGCGGCTCGCACGCGGGTGGCCGCCGCACTGGCCGAGCCCGGATGGGCCGGGCAACTGCGCGGCGTTCGGGTCAACGGCTGGACCACGCCTTGGACTCACGCCGACATCATCGAGGCGGTTTCCACTGTTGGCGCTGCGCCCGACGCCAAGCTCGATGTCGTCGTGCTGCCCAAAGTCTCTGATGTCTCCCACGTTCAGGCGCTCGACCTGCTGCTGACCCAGTTGGAGACCGTGCACGGGCTTCCGATGGGCGAGATCGGCATCGACGCGCAGATCGAAGATGCCCGCGGTCTGATGAACGTCGATGCGATCGCGGCCCAGCCACGGGTGCAGGCTCTGGTGCTCGGGCCCGCCGACCTCATGGCCAGCCTCAACATGCGCACGCTGGTCGTCGGCGAGCAGCCCGAAGGCTACGACGTCGGCGACGCCTACCACCACGCACTGATGACGATCCTGGTGGCTGCCCGTGCGCATGGCATCGCCGCGATCGACGGCCCCTACCTGAAAGTGCGTGATGTGGCGGCGTTTCGGCGAGTGGCGGGCCGGTCGGCGGCACTGGGTTATGACGGTAAGTGGGTATTGCATCCCGACCAGATCGCCGCGGGCAACGAGATCTTCAGTCCACGCCAAGACGAGTACGACCACGCCGAGCTGATTCTGGAGGCCTACGAATGGCACACCTCAGCCGCCGGCGGTGCCCGCGGAGCGGTGATGCTCGGCGACGAGATGATCGACGAAGCCAGCCGCAAGATGGCTTTGGTGATCGTCGCTAAAGGCCGTGCAGCGGGCATGCAGCGTCAGTCGGGTCCGTTCGTGCCGCCGAACGGATCACGTTAAGGACGGCGAGTGCAACGCCGCCATGGCTGCGACCACGAATATCACCAGCAGCACCGCCGCGGTCACGCCGATTGCAATCCCGGCGATGGCAAGTCCGCGGCCCTGCTGATTGGTCCGCTTGATCTGACTGAGCGCGACTACCCCGAGCACCGCACCAATAATCGGAATCAGTATCCCGATGTAGCAGACGAAGCTCAGTGGAATGCCTAGCACCCCACCCGCGATCGAGGTAACCAGGGAACCGATGGCCAGCCCATTGGTCTCGTGCGAACGATCCCGGTAGGGCTGATAAGGGTCGTACCGGCCGGGATATCCCGGCGGGCCGCCATAGCCGGCCCCGTAGCCCGGTGGGGGATAGGGCTGGCCATACGCCGGCGGGGGCGGCGGATATGACGGACCGCCGTAACCTGGTGCATCTTGATATCCGGTCGGTCCGTAACCGCTGGGAGGCGGATAAGCCGGCGGCGGATAGTCGGAGGTCGGCGGGTTCCACGGCGGCACCGGCCCCGACGGTGGCGCATTGTGGGGCGCGTCCGGGTCCGGCTGCGCGGGCGGTTGTCCGGCATACGCAGGCGGGGCGAACTCCTCCCACGGGCGTGCCTCCGGGGTGTGCGGAGTCTGCTTTGCTTCGTCGTGTCCTTCCTTGCCGAAGCCGCCGCCCTGAAATGTCATGCTCTTCAACCTAGCGTGATGGCCGAGCGAACCGCGCGGACCAAGCATGAGCCGGGCACCCGGACGCGCCGTTTGTGCTGGTGGTAGGCCAGGTGGGGTGCTGGCGGCAGCACGGCGATGTTTCCGCGGGCGAGGCGGAGGACAATGAAACCATGACGAGCCCCTTCCAGCACGGACAGGTTCCCGGTGCTACACCCGGCACCCCGGCCGCGAGCCGGCGTGCCCCCGGATTGCCGACGCCGCCGAAAGGCTGGCCAGTCGGGTCATATCCCACCTACGCGGAAGCGCAGCGAGCCGTCGACTACCTGTCTGAGCAACAGTTCCCGGTGCAACAGGTGACGATCGTCGGCGTCGACCTGATGCAGGTCGAGCGGGTCACCGGGCGGCTGACCTGGCCGAAAGTGCTCGGCGGCGGCGTGATCACCGGCGCCTGGCTGGGTCTTTTTATCGGCTTGGTGCTGGGGTTCTTCAGCCCCAACCCCTGGGGAGCGTTGACGACCGGACTGATCGCCGGGGTGTTCTTCGGCTTGATCACCTCCGCGGTCCCGTACGCGATGGCACGCGGGACCCGGGATTTCAGTTCGACGATGCAGTTGGTCGCCGGCCGCTACGACGTGCTCTGCGACCCGCAAAACGCGGAGCGGGCCCGGGATCTGCTTGCCCGCTTGGCAATCTGACTCGACGGCCGGCTGGCCGTTTGCCGGCGTGTTGCATACCACGCCCGCCTGGCTCTACCGTCTGCCGCGGGGCAGTCGACGACTGGCAGAAAGGGCGGTGCGGTGGCGAGTCGTCGCGGGCGCGCAGTCCGGGTGAGCGCGGTCGCGCTTGCGACGCTATCCACCGCTTCGCTGGTATCGGCCTGCGGCCCCGGCAACGGGCGGGTGATCAGCTTCTACACCCCGGCCAGCGCTGCCGCGACCTTCACTGCGGTAGCCAAGCGCTGCACCGATCAGCTCCGCGGGCCGTTCACCATCCGGCAGTTCAGCCTGCCCCGGTCTACTGACGACCAGCGGCTGCAGCTGGCCCGCCGGCTGAGCGCTAACGACCGCACCTTGGACGTCATTGCGCTCGACGTGATCTGGACGGCGGAATTCGCCGAAGCCGGCTGGACGCTGCCGCTGTCGGACGACCCGGCCGGTCGTGCCGACATTGACGCCACCACCGACACTCTGTCGGGGCCGCTTGCCACGGCCACCTGGAAGCACCGGCTCTATGCCGCACCCATTACCACCAATACCGAATTGCTCTGGTACCGGCCCGATTTGATGAACAAGCCGCCGGCAACCTGGACTGCGATGGTCGATGAGGCAACCCGGTTGCACGCCGCGGGCAAACCCAGCTGGATCGGCGTACAGGCCAGCCAGGGCGAGGGTTTGGTGGTGTGGTTCAACACCCTGCTGGAAAGTGCGGGCGGCCAGGTGCTGTCCGATGACGGCCGCAAGGTCACGTTGACCGACACGCCCGCACACCGTGCCGCCACCGTCAGTGCCCTGCGGATCCTCAAGTCGGTGGCCACCGCGCCTGGCGCCGACCCGTCGATCACCCGGACCGACGCGGGTACTTCCCGATTGGCGTTCGAGCAGGGTAAGTCCGCGTTGGAGGTCAACTGGCCATACGCACTGGCGTCCATGCTGGAGAACGCGGTGAAGGGCGGTGTGGCGTTTTTGCCGCTCAACCGCCGTCCGGACCTGGTCGGCAGCATCAACAGCGTCGGCGCATTCGTGCCGACCGACCGGCAGTTCCGCGCTGCCTACGACGCCGCCAAGTTGGTGTTCGGTTTCGCCCCGTACCCCGGCGTGCAGCCCGGCCGGCCGGCCAAGGTGACGATCGGTGGGTTGAATCTGGCAGTGGCCAGGACGACGCGTCATAAGGCCGAGGCCTACCAGGCGATCAGATGCCTGCGCGACGGGCAAAGCGAAAAGTACATCTCGCTCCAAGGAGGGCTGCCCGCAGCACGCACCTCGCTGTACTCCGACCCGCAATTCCAGGCGAAGTACCCGATGTACAACATCATTCGCCAACAACTAACCAACGCTGCTGCCCGTATCGCGACGCCGGTCTACCAGGCGGTGTCCACTCGGATGTCAGCCACACTGAGCCCGATCAACGAGATCGACCCGGACAAGACGGTCGACGAGCTCGCCATGCAGGTGCAGAAGGCCATCGACGGCCGGGGGTTGTTGCCGTGACCGCGACCGTCCCGCACACCGAGAACCGCAGGTCGGAGAAGCGGCTGGCGTTCGCTCTGGTCGCGCCCGCGGCGACGGTGATGCTGGCGGTCACGGCTTATCCGATTGGCTACGCGGTTTGGCTGAGCCTGCAGCGCAATAACTTCACCACGCCGAACGCCACCGCGTTCATCGGGCTCGGCAACTACCAAACGATCTTGACTGACCGGTATTGGTGGACGGCACTTGCTGTCACAGTGGCGATCTCGGTTGTCTCGGTGTCGATCGAATTCGTGCTGGGCCTGACGCTGGCGTTGGTGATGCACCGCACGCTGATCGGCAAAGGTCTGGTGCGCACCGCGGTACTCATCCCGTACGGCATCGTCACGGTGGTCGCGTCCTACAGCTGGTACTACGCCTGGACGCCGGGCACGGGCTACCTTGCCAACCTGCTACCGCCAGGTAGCGCTCCGCTGACTCACCAGATTTCGTCGCTGGGCATTGTGGTCCTCGCTGAGGTCTGGAAGACGACGCCGTTCATGTCATTGCTGCTTCTCGCCGGCTTGGCGCTGGTGCCCGAGGATCTGCTGAAGGCGGCGCAGGTCGACGGCGCTGGCGCGTGGCGACGGTTGACGAAGATCACCTTGCCACTAATCAAACCGGCGATCCTGGTGGCGCTGCTGTTCCGCACGCTGGACGCGTTCCGGATCTTCGACAACATCTATGTACTCACCGGAGGATCCGGCAACACCGGTTCGGTGTCGATCCTTGGCTACGACAACCTGTTCAAAGGCTTCAATGTTGGCCTCGGCTCGGCGATTTCGGTGCTGATCTTCGGATGCGTCACGATCATCGCGTTCCTTTTCATCAGGGTGTTCGGTGCGTCAGCGCCGGGCATCGACGGCGATGGGCGCTGAGCCGTGACTGCGGCGATAGGTGTCCGGCGCGCTGCCACCTGGGTGATCGTCGACACCCTGGTGATGCTGTATGCGCTGTTCCCGGTGTTGTGGATCCTCAGCCTGTCGCTCAAGCCGACGTCAACGGTCAAGGACGGCAAGCTGATTCCCTCGTCGGTGACCTTCGACAACTACCGTGGAATCTTCCGGGGCAATGTTTTCAGCTCGGCTCTGATCAACTCCGCTGGAATCGGCTTGCTCACCACGGTGATCGCGGTGGTGGTCGGCGCGATGGCAGCCTACGCGGTGGCGCGGTTGAACTTTCCGGGCAAGCGGCTGTTAATCGGTGCGACGCTGCTGATTTCGATGTTCCCGGCAATCTCGCTGGTCACACCGCTGTTCAACATCGAGCGGCGGATCGGGCTGTTCGATACCTGGCCCGGGCTGATCATCCCCTACATAGCCTTCGCACTACCGCTGGCGATCTATACGCTGTCGGCGTTCTTCCGGGAGATCCCGTGGGACCTGGAAAAAGCGGCCAAAATGGATGGCGCTTCGCCAGGACAAGCATTCCGGAAGGTGATCGCCCCGTTGGCAGCACCGGGAATCGTGACCGCGGCGATCCTGGTGTTCATCTTCGCCTGGAACGATCTGTTACTCGCTTTGTCGTTGACCGCCACCAAGGCCGCGATCACCGCCCCGGTGGCAATCGCCAACTTCACCGGCAGTTCGCAATTCGAGGAGCCAACCGGATCGATCGCAGCCGGCGCAATGGTGATCACGGTTCCGATTATCGTTTTTGTTCTAGTCTCCCAACGACGGATAGTCGCTGGGTTGACTTCCGGCGCGGTGAAGGGATAGCTCGATGGCCGAGATTGTGTTGGACAGGGTGACGAAGAGTTACCCCGACGGCGCGACGGCCGTGAAGGAACTCAGTCTCACGATCGCCGAAGGCGAGTTCATCATCCTGGTCGGGCCGTCCGGCTGCGGGAAGTCCACGACGCTGAATATGATTGCCGGACTTGAAGATATCTCGTCTGGGGAGCTGCGCATCGGCGGTGAGCGGGTGAATGAGAAGGCGCCCAAAGACCGCGATATCGCAATGGTGTTCCAGTCCTACGCGCTCTACCCGCATATGACGGTGCGACAGAACATCGCATTCCCGCTCACGCTGGCCAAGATGAAGAAGGCGGACATCGCGGACAAGGTCGAGGACACCGCGCGAATTCTTGACCTGACCGACGTTCTCGACCGCAAGCCCTCGCAGCTGTCCGGTGGGCAGCGGCAGCGGGTCGCGATGGGTAGGGCAATCGTGCGCCACCCCAAGGCATTCCTGATGGACGAGCCGCTGTCAAACCTCGACGCCAAATTGCGGGTCCAGATGCGTGGCGAGATCGCCCGGCTTCAGCGGAGGCTTGGCACCACCACCGTCTACGTGACTCACGACCAAACCGAGGCCATGACACTCGGTGACCGAGTGGTGGTCATGCGCGGCGGTGTTGCGCAGCAGATCGGTACGCCCGACGAGCTTTATGAGCGGCCGGCCAACCTGTTCGTCGCGGGCTTCATCGGCTCGCCGGCGATGAACTTCTTTCCCGGGACGCTGACCGCGACCGGCTTGAACCTGCCATTCGGCGAGGTCACGCTGACCCAACCCGTCCACGATGTGCTCGCGCAGCATCCGGCACCGGACGAGGTCATCGTCGGGGTCCGCCCCGAGCATCTGCAAGACGCCGCTCTGATCGACGGCTACCAGCGCATCAGCGCGCTGACTTTCGAGGTGAAGGTCGACATGGTCGAGTCGCTGGGTGCCGACAAATATGTCTACTTCACCGCCGAGGGTTGCGTTGTTCATTCGGACCAACTATCCGATCTCGACGAGGAATCCGGGGGAGACGAGCACGAATTCGTGGCCAGAGTCCCCGCCGCGTCGAGAGCGGCAAACGGGAAGTCACTCGAATTGGCCTTCGACACATTGAAACTCGCCGTTTTCGATGCCCGCACCGGCGTGAATTTGACCGTTCCACCGCCACCCGAGACTGAGTGACCCGGCCATTGGCCCGGGTGCGCGCGCATCTGTCTGTTCTCTTCTCGCAAGCGGGCCTCGACACCGAGCCTGACGCGGCGAGCGTGACGTTTCTGGGCGTCGAGCCGATCGAGGTGCTGCGCTTTGGCCCCGGCCCCGACGGCGTGGTGCATTATGTCTCGCTGGGCTGCTCACGCCATCCGATG
>Ga0187769_10002309_pt1 | contig 11133 bp, 15 predicted proteins | sample 0116_SJ02_MP02_1_FD_133140 | JGI IMG/M metagenome (GOLD analysis project Ga0187769, IMG submission 133140) | Tropical peat soil microbial communities from peatlands in Department of Meta, Colombia - 0116_SJ02_MP02_10_MG | ecosystem: Environmental > Terrestrial > Soil > Wetlands > Peat | place... | reverse complement strand
GTCATCAACATCGGAAAAAGCTTCGGGAGCGATTCTGCCGCGATGAGGACCGCCTTGTACCCTGCGACAAGCGATTGGGACGAAAGTGCATCCATGGACTGGGCCCGACTGATACGCGGCATCAACTCCATGGCGAAGGCTGTCGCTTCCCTCTCGACCAGCTTCCTGACAGCCCCCAGGTTGCTCTGGGGAAAGAGGAAGGAGACTACTGCGGCGCCCCTCTTTAGTGCGCTGGCCTCTGGCGGTGTCGGAGGCTGGACCTTCACAACGAGGTCGGCCCCTTCATAGAGAGAGTTCGCATCCTTCTCGATCACTGCCCCGGCCCCTGTGTAGTCGGAATCGCGAATCCCGGCGTTCTCCCCGGCTCCGGACTGGACATGGATCTCGATTCCCTTCATCTTGAGAATCGATTCAGGGACGAGTCCTACGCGCTTCTCTCCTTGAGCCGTCTCCCTGGGAACGCCGATGATCAAGCTCTGTCCCCTGCGCCGCGGGGGGGACGTTGTTAAGCTCTCGCGAGAACTTTCTCTCCTTCCCTGAGGCTCATCACCCGCGGGCCGGGGCCTGCGACAGCTCGCAACTCCTTACAAAATCAGTCGTCAGGCTATTTACTGTGGCACAAGATGAAGTTCATCGCATTGGCGCCGAGAAAGGTCCCTTGAATCTCACCGACGCGGTTTCAGTAAATCATTTCATCGCTCACTCCGAGTCTCCCCCCGTCGGCCAAGAACCTGGGTGCAGAGAGTCCAGCCTTCTTGGCTTGGTCGAACATGGACAGCTGAACGACGAAAACAGAATGGAAGAGCCGCTCAATGTCGGTCCCCTCCACCGATGGAACCACGTTGGACTCGTACCCTCGAGCTCGAAGGGCTCGGGCCAGCTTTCCAGCCTTGTGTGAAGGGTCGAAGCAAGAGAACGCGTTGACGGCGTCGTCCTTCGTCAGCGAGAAAAGCTCCATGTGGCTGAACTCTTCGAGGAGCTCGGCATGTGCCTTGGTCCCGAGGAGCTCGTAGGTCTTTGCTGCGGCATAGAGAGCCACGGGGTAAGCCAGAGAGTTACCGAGGAAGTAGGTGGTGCCCTTCCCCGGCCGCGTCGTCAACATGCTCCTTCGCGAGATGGCGAGCACTCTTCGAAAATCGCAGGGGCCTAGGCTCCCTGCTGCCCTTAACACTGCGAGCAGAGATAGGCTGAACGACAGCATCCCGGACGTCCTAGGGGAGTATGTCATCGGAAGGCTGACCACCCTGTCCGCCAGACGTGCAAGCCTGCTGGTGTTGTCAGCTGTTATCACAGTCGTCCCCCTTGCTATTCCCCTAACCCTCCTGGCCGCTACTATGTTGGAGGCTGTCCTTCCTGATACCGAAATAAGGAACACTTCAAGGCCCGTGGCGGCTTCTGGGTAGCTGGCAAGGGTGTAGGGGTCGAGGGCCACGCAGTCTCCTTTCGACGCATAAAAAGCCACCAAAGCAGCCGCGTAGGAATCTCCCGCTCCAACAAAGATTGAGCCCCTAGGAGCCCTGGGCAGCTTCGTTTTGGCGAACCTCTTCAGCACCTCCGGCTGCCCATAGACCTCCTCCACAAGGCCCTGCGTTGCTCCCCTCGCCACGGTGCCTAGTCCTGACCCGCGTCTATTAACGAGAGCCTCTAAGAATGGCTCTTGAGGACCGGAGCGCGATGGCGTGCAAGGTCGGTGTCCTTGAGGGGAAGGAACTCCTCCTCTACTCCTTTCCCCCTCCCCACCCCTTCACCAACGAGAGGGTGAGACAGTTCTGGGACGACCTAGGCAAGAAGGGCCTGCCAGTCGAGCGGCTCCAGCCTCAGAAAGCGGACAAGGAGCTCGTCGGGCTCTTCCACACGAAGGAGCACATAAGATACGTCGAGCTCGCGTCCCAGTTGGGCTACGGGGCCCTTGACCAGGGGGATACCCCTGCCTACAAAGGGGTGTTCGAGGCGGCCCAGTATTCAGTCGGGTCGACTGTATCGGCCGTCGAGAAGGTCATGGCTGAGGAGCTAGACCACGCCTTTAACCCAGTCGGGGGACTGCACCACGCAACGAGGGAGACCTCTGCTGGCTTCTGCGTCTTCAACGATATCGGGGTCGCCATCGAACTCCTGAGAACACGTCACAACGTGCACAAGATCCTCTACGTCGACATAGACGTCCACCATGGCGACGGCGTCTTCTATTCCTATGAGTCTGACCCGGAGCTTTTCATCTTTGACATCCACGAGGATGGCAGATTCATCTATCCAGGGACGGGTTGGGCCACAGAGACGGGCGCCGGGAATGCGAAGGGGACCAAGGTCAACATCCCTCTGGCTCCAGGGTCCGGAGACGACGAGGTCGTCGTCAGATTGCCCCGGCTCGAGGAGTTCGCCCGGGCAGCGAAACCCGAGTTCATCATCTTCCAGTGCGGCGCCGACGGCCTCGGAGGTGACCCGATTTCCGGCATGAACTACTCTCCTGAGGCACATAGGCAGGTGGGCATCTTACTCCACAGGTTGTCTCACGAGTTGTGCTCTGGAAGGCTGGTCGCCCTCGGGGGAGGAGGCTACATTCCCCAGAACTGCTCCGACGCGTGGATGGCAGTAGTCGAAGCCATGATTGGCTCTCGAAACGAGAAGTGAGATTTGGCCCAGGCACGATTCACACCAACACCACGCAAGCCAGCGCCTTCGTCCGTCTACACCTTCCCGGAGCCGCTGCGAGTGGGGACCATTCTTTCACGTCCAAACAGATTCATCATGCTTGTCAGGGCGGGCAAGAAGACCCTCCGCTGCCACTGTCCCACTACCGGGCGACTCGGGGACCTGAAACTCCCGGGGCTACCCTGTCTCTACTCGACTGCCACAAACAAAAGACGAAAGACGGGGTACACAGTAGAGGCAATCTCGACATCACCCTCAGCTCGGAAGTGGGTGGGGATCAACCAGACCGCCGCAAACCGGTACTTTGAGTTCTTTCTCAGGAGCAGGGCGCTTTCGCGTCTCGCAAAGGGAGAGGTGCAGAGGGAGGTCAGGCTCGGCAGTTCGAGGATTGACTTCTTGGTTGGAAACGCCTACATCGAAGTGAAAACGCCTCTGATAACGCTTCCTGCAGGCGAGGGGACCGAGAGAGTGAAGCGAGGCAGGTTCGACTCCTTTGACAGGCTGATAAGGCACATGGAGGAGTTGAAGGATTCGCTCACCCAGGGAACGAAGGCGAAAATTGTCCTTTGCTTCCTCTACGACGCGAGACCATTCAAGCCTCCGCCTCCTGACCGTTCGAATTCCAGGATACTCGCGGCCGCGAGAGCTGCCGAGGAGGCAGGGGTCGAAAGGTGGCAGGTCAACCTTCGGGTGAGCAGGGATGGTGTCTCCCTAATCAGGTACTTCAGAAGCAGGCCGTACGGGGCGCGCACCAAGCCGACGCCGTCGGCACCGACGCGTTCGCGTCCCTGAAGGAGTCTATCTCGCGCTGGAGAGTCTCGTCCAAACTCTGAAGGTCTCCTACCGACTACCGCCCCTAATCTCCGGCACTGATTCGGGGCCCTGAGCCTTTTTCATCCTTCAGCGGCGGCCACCGGTGCCCCGATTCAATCTTGGCAACGTGTAGATTTCAATCCGTTGACATACTCAGTAATGATCCCATGGGCCGGATTGGATTGCAGCACAGACAGCTCTATCGACGGGTTCTCGCGAAGGGTTTCGCGAAGCCGTTCCATGAGGGCGCTGGGGTTCTTCACCACGTCTCTCTTTGCCTCGGACACGACTGATTCGTGGTCGCACACAACCGTGAAACGGCGCATGGTACCCTTCAGCTCGTCTATCGCAAAGAGTATCGCAAGCACCTCGGCGTCATCGCTTTCAGCTGCGTCCACTCTCTTCACGTCGTGCACGCCCTTCTCCTCCACGACGTATCCGACATACGCCTCCCGAGGAAGTGTCGGGTCGTGCATGTTCAGTATCTTGGCGTCGACATACACTCTGGGGAGCCTGGACCACCCGGGCAACCTCAATCTGTTCCCGCGTCCCCGAACTGGTTGCCCGACTTAAATAACACAAGAGCCTCGGATTCCTCGATGGCTTTTCAGGCCCCGCCCGTCGGCATGCCTCCGCAGCGCCAGGCCGACGAGAGGTCGGCCCTTCAGAAGGTGGTCTGGTTCGGTATTCTCCAGCTCGCGGGACTGGTTGCGGGCTGGGTTTTGGGATTCTATGTCTTCAGTACAGTCTTCTCCAATCTTGGCATTTACACCCTCCCCCAGACTCCCACCCCAGCCGATGTCGAAACGATTCTTGGTCCTCTGTTTCGGGGACTTTCAGTGCTGGTCCCTATCATGGCAATTTTTCAAATAGTCGCAATAATCCTCCTGACCTTGAGCTTCAGGCAATTCTGTATCGTTGACAGGGAGCGTTTCTCTCTCCCCTCGGTATTGATGCTCCTGATGCTGGCCGGAGCTGTCATAGCCACCGTCGGCATCGTTCCATTCTTCAACTCAATCCCGAACATCATCGCTCAGGCCCCGTCGAACGCTGGCGCGGTCCCGTCTGAGGCGTTCTCTTCGGCAATTGCGTCTCTGCTCGTCTACGTGGTCTTCATGATGATCGGGGGGCTCCTAGGATTGATCGGCCTCATCGGCGGGCAGATTCTAGGACTGTGGAGGGTGGGGTCGAGATACAACGAGACCATCGTAAAGGTCGGCGCCATCTTCGCCATCGTCCCCTTCCTCGATGTAGTCGCTCCAATACTAGTCATCGTGGGGGCCTACCAGGCGAAGGGAAGGGTTTCACTACAGCCGTGATGGGGAGGTCTACCGATTCTTGAAATCGGCCGATTCCAGTCGGGCCTGGGGCCTGTTCCTCAGCATGCTTTCCCCCGCCTCTGGGGACAGGATCCTCGACGTGGGCGCGGGCAGAGGGACCATCGCCGCGCGTGTCCTCGAGGCATCAAAGGGAGCTGAAGTATTTGCCGTGGACCCGAACGAAAAACGCGTGGCCTCGATAACGAGGAATTTTCCAGCGGTAAGGAGCCATGTTGCCGCGGCCGAGGCCCTCCCTTTCCCAGACGCCAACTTCGACAAAGTGTACACAACCATGACACTTCATCACTTTGCCGACATGGAAAGATCGCTCCGCGAAATCTCGCGCGTCCTGAGGGGCGGGGGGACATTCATAATCGTCGAAGTAGACCCGCACTCTGCCAAGGGGAGGCTGTTCAGGTTATTTGGAGGACTGACTGGAGAGCGCATGAATTTGATGACAGTAAAGGAGCTGACGGATAGGCTGGGCAGCTCGGCGACCCTCAAGGTTACTCGTACTGCTGTGCATAGTTCCGACTATCTGGTCCAGCTGATGCGCGTCTGAGCGGCCAAGGGTCAGCTTCTCGGGCCCCCTGCCCCCACTCGCCAAGTTATCGAGAGGGCTGCATTCCACGTGAATGCCCTGGGGGGACGCCGCTGACAACCGATCCCTGCGGCAGCATAGACATGAGACAGGTCCTGAGCGGCGCCGAGGACAACCGCCCCGACTGAAGTGTACCCCTCGATACCGCATCTCCCCCACGGTTATCTAGTCAAGAGGGAAGAAGCGGTTGTTTGCCATCTTTCGACATCGGTGTAGGGCAGATAAACTACGCCGTCATCAAAGGAACAAGCAGAAGGTACACCTACTTCCGCTTCAGGCCCGACCTGACTCTGGAGGTGGTCGTCCCAAGGGGCAGGAAGGTGGACGTCGAGAAGGTGCTGCGGGGGAGGACGTCTTGGCTACAGGCCGAATACGAAAGACTTTCCAGGACAAGAAGAGTCCTCGGAGATGAGACCGTCATGTTCGAAGGCAGGCTCCTCAAAGTCGTCTTCTCCGACAGTCCTGAGGACACACTTGTCCCTGACCTTGCAAAAGGAGAGGTCTTCATCCGTTCTAGCGACAGAAAGCGCCTAAGAGAGCTGGCCCGCAGGTGGTTCCTTCGAGAGAGCTCAGCCTACATCGTGCGGAAGGTCGCTGAGTTGGCTCCCAAGATCGGCGTCAAGCCCAACAGGGTGGACGTTAGGGAGATGGGGAAATGGGGATACTGCACCCGAGGGGGAAGGCTCTCCTTCAGCTGGCAACTCATCGCCCTGCCTGAGAGGCTAAGGGAGTACGTTGTTCTCCACGAGCTGACCCACCTCGTGGTGTTCAACCACTCGGCCGCCTTCAGGAAGCGGCTGTCGGCCTTGTGCCCAGACTATCGGGAGAGGGAGAAGGAACTCGACTTGATAGTTCCATACAACAGACTCTCCCTGCCATGATTACACAGACGAGTGGCTGTTGTGTGAGAGGGGCCTCCACGGTCGGCCTCAGTTCCATCCCCAAGAAGCATTTTCCCTACACAACACTGTCCCGCACGGCCGATGCACACCAGGCAAGGTTTTTTTCTGAAGTAAGACTCGTCCCTCAGGGGCCGATTCCAGTGAAGTGCTACTGCGGTTTCGAATGCGCAACCGAGGGGGAGCTGAAAGAGCACATAATCAAGACACACGGAGCGAGAGACGGAGACTGGAAGGGCTGGGTCAGCCACTAACCGGCGGAAGGCGACCCCGGTTCATTCCTTCTCAGCCTGCTGCCTGTTGAACTTCCGCCTGTTCCTCAGGCTGACCGCGACGTAGAGAACGAAGATGATGGCGATCACCACCGGACTAGCGAAGAACTGAAAGTACACCAAAACGATGACAAAGGCGGCTACGATCGGGAGAGCTAGAAGGAGCTTCGTCCTGGGACTCATAGCCGCTGCGCACCGGCCCTGACCTGGATAAATATCAAGGCCGAAGCGTCGGATAATCGAACCTCCCCTTTGCAGGTGCCCTTGAGAGGTGAGACCATCGGCACTTGCGGGCATCTTCCGCTGCTTCTCCCACGGACACGTTTTGCGGAGGCCTCGAAACGAATCCCATCCAGGATCTCAGATGGCCAGCCCGAAACCCTGCACGAAGGACTCGGCACGTCTCATTTCGATGAGGAAGCTGACCCCCTTCGGCGTGAGCCTGTATGTCCTGTTCTCTCCCTCCTGGTTCACCACAATGAGGCCCTTGGTCGTCAGGTCTTCTAGGTATCGTGTCAACCTCTCGTGGGACAGGTTCGCCTTGTACAGTATGTGCGTCGGCTTTGCGTCCCCCATGTCCTGTACCGCGTTGAGGATGTCCAGATTGATTCGTAGGACGCTCCTCTGTTTCTCACCTTGCGCCAACTATTTCGCTCCTGACCACAAACGCAAGCAAAGAAACGAAACCGAAGAACTGCACAGCGGTGCCTACGAGGAAGAGTCCGCTCCCCAGCGTGAGGACAGACAGAAGGAGGACGACGTGCGCGACGAGTATTAGGCTGAACGCCAGGAGGACTATCGCAGAGAACCTGTTCCCTCCCCTGGAATGAATCAGGAGACCCTGGAAGACGACGAAGGCCAGCAGGATTAGTGCAACGAAATAGCTCAGGATAGAGAACCGGTACAACCCCACCGCGGCGGCGCCCGCCAGGGCCACGGGGTAAGCCCTATCCAGTCTTTTTCCGTAGGCTGCCATGGCGTAGCCGACGGCTATCACCAAGTAGGCGGCCATCTGCACGGTGAGATATGTGAACGAGACGAGCAGAATGAGAATCCTGTCCGCGAACGATTCAACCAGGGTCTTTCCCGAAACGAGGGAGGTCCCCGCATCGGCAATCAATCCAACGCCTAGCAGCATGAAACCGACGCTTATTGCTCTCAGGACCGAGTTGTCAACGATCCTGTTGAACCTGTAGGCATAGTAGCTGGTGAGGAGCGCTACGATTGCGCTCAGTATGTTGAGCGAGAAGGTTATGACGGCTGGTGCCGGCATCTGTTGTGACTTCGCTGGCGTTTGCAGTTTTAACCTTTCGGACCCTACGTCGGGACGGAACGTCCAGACCTTTCTTTCCGCCCCCCTATATACGAACCGAGCGTAGAATGTCTCGAACGGAAATGAACACGAAGAAACTCGCAATCGCGTCCACAGTCGGAGTGTTCGCGGTCATGGCGCTGCTCTTCGCATACCCTGCGATGGCGGCGTCGCCCAGCACTCCGCAGAACCTCAGCGCGCAGCAACTCCTTCAGAACCCGCAGAACGGGTCCCTCCAGAGAATCCAGCTCTCCGTCGGACAGACAATCACCCTGACCAGCGTCGCCGGGGGATACTGGCAGGTCGGCGACAGGTCGGTCAACGGGACAGCTTCGGGCTCCATGACACTGACGGTGTCGGGCGCCTTCAAGGGAGGCTATTCCCTCTCGGTCACGGGAGGAAGCCTGTCCATCAACGGAGCCACATACGCCATCTCAGGAGGCTCGGCAGAGCTCGGCCCCTACGGAGTCCACATGGTCGGCCAGGGACAAGCTGGTACTGCGCTGTTCCTGTTCACAGGCAGGGACCTTGGTAAGTTCGGGGCTACTAGCTACGGCATCCTCCGGATCGACTTCCAGAACGGTTCCTCGGAATTCGCGGCGCGATTGTTGGTAACCATCACTGCGTAGAAAGGCGTGGGCTCGGCCCTCGCCCTCCCCGTTTTTTGAGAGCGATTCGCTTTGGACCGCACATCAGATTAATACACACGCCAATGGCCATGGCGTCGTTCCAAAATGAAGTATCGGAGACTCGGGAGTGCAGGCGTCAAACTCAGCGAGCTGTCGCTGGGAGCGTGGGTCACCTACGGCGGCCAGGTGGGGGAAGAAGTCTCGACCAGGTGCATGTCGAAGGCCTACGACCTCGGCGTCAACTTCTTCGACAATGCCGAGGCCTATGCCCACGGCAACGCCGAGATTGTCATGGGGAATGTCATTAAGAAGCTTGGCTGGAAAAGAGAAGACTTCGTCGTATCGAGCAAGGTCTTCTGGGGAGGCAACGGACCAAATAATCAGGGACTGTCCCGGAAACACATCTACGAGGGGTGCCGTGGATCGCTAAAGCGGCTCCAGCTAGACTATCTGGACCTCTTCTTCTGCCACCGTCCTGACCCCAACACGCCCATAGAGGAAACGGTTCGCGCCATGGACGACCTCATTCATCAGGGCCTGGTCCTCTACTGGGGGACTTCAGAGTGGACCGCCGCCGACATCATGCGCGCCCACGCAATCGCAAGGGAGCTTGGACTCACTCCTCCCCAGATGGAGCAGCCTCAGTACAACATGATTCACCGGGACAGGGTCGAGAGGGAGTACCTTCCTCTCTATAGGGAAATCGGGCTAGGGACTACCATCTGGAGTCCTCTGGCCTCGGGCCTCCTCAGCGGCAAGTACAACGGAGGCATTCCCCCGGGGACTCGCGCAGCACTCGAGGGGTACGAATGGCTAAGAGAGCACGTCATAACCCAGGAGAACGTAGCTAGGGTCAAAGCGCTGGAGCCCATCGCCAAAGAGCTGGGATGCACTATGGCCCAAATGGCCCTCGCCTGGACGAGAAGAAACGAAAACGTCAGCACAGTCATCACTGGAGCCACCAGTCCCGAGCAAGTCGAGGAGAACATGAAGTCGCTCGAATACGTCTCAGCCTTGACCGACGAAGTGATGGAGCGAATCGAGACAGTCCTCCAGAACAAGCCTGAGTTCGCAGAGGACTAGCGTGAACCCCATAGACCCGGTCGTGACCACGAACGGCCGACAATAATATACAGAACCGCGTTGCCTCGTCGCGACCATGATAGTGTCCCCCATCGAACTAGGAGCCCCTGCCCCAGACTTCGACCTGCCTGGGGTGGACGGAAGGCGCTACTCTCTTTCCTCGTTCAGGGACAAATCTGTTCTCGTCGTCATATTCTCATGCAACCACTGTCCCTACGTGAAGGCATATGAAGACAGGATGGTCTCCATCCAGAGGGACTACGCCGCCAAAGGAGTCCAGCTGGTGGCGATCAACTCGAACGACGACAAGGCCTATCCCGAGGACGGCTTCCCGGAGATGGTCAAGCGCTCCAAGGAGAAGGGCTTCAACTTCCCGTATCTCAGGGACGAATCACAGAGCGTCGTGGAGGCCTACGGAGGCATCTGTACGCCACATGTTTTTGCGTTCGACAGTCGCAGGATGTTGCGCTACAGGGGGAGGATAGACGACTCCAAAGAGCCGTCAAAAGTCCTCTCACACGACCTTAGGAACGCTCTCGACGACCTGATCAAGGGTTCTGCAGTCAGGGTCCCAGACACCAGGCCCTTCGGCTGCAGCATCAAGTGGTACTCGTTAAAGCCCCTTTGAGGTTCGTATCCCCTTGAAGGTCTCCCGGTTCCAAGTCATGGCGGTCCTGCAGGCGGCGCGTGCCTACGTTCTTGGGCTGCCGATGGAATCTGCGCATTCTTGGGGCCTCAACCGGGCAATCTTCATCGCGGCTGCTAAGCGGGGATTCAAAGGAGGGACGGGTGGCGGCGGGCAAGGGGCGGCCAGGCGGACATCGAAAGAAGCCGACACGTACCTCCTTGGGGATGACATGGCATTCAAGACTGAGAAGGACGGCGTCCTCCTCTTCACCATCGGTGGGGAGGTGCAGACCGAGGAGGCCTTCGAAAGGCAAGTTAAGTCCCGCTTCGGCAAGACTTTCCCGGCGGTCTGGAAAGAGGCGCTCGCCTATGTGAAGTCCTTCGATAGGGATGTCCTCCTTTCGGGGCAGGGCTTCTTCGGGACCGTGTATCGACCAGTCAGGGACGTACTCTCGGAGAAGTGGTCCGAAACCGCCTAGGCATAGCGCTGCTGCCTAAGCCAAGAGTGTACGGCGAGGGATGCCACCGCTTCCATTGTCGTGTTCCTTTCTTCCGCCGCCCTTCTCAGGCCATCGGCGACTCTGGGGTCCAGGAGTATCTCTAGCTTGACTGCATGGAGATAGGAGACCTCCCTCTTGATGTCCTCCACCGGCCTCTGTGGCGCCATCACGAAGTGGCTGACAACATTCTCTGCCTCAGGGCTTGGCAGCGGGGCGATGGTCTCAGCCAGCTCCCTGAGCTGAGTTGCCCTCTCTCGCTTGGGGAGTTCTTGGACTGTGAGAGCCTCCTCGGCCCTGTGAAGGAAGGTCGCATGCTTCACGGGCAAGACTCCCTCCTTCCTCTCCTTGGGGAGGGGGGCCTGCTTTACTGCGATGTCAGCTCGAGACTCTTTCCTTATGTTGCGGACAGCCTCCACGGCCACAATCCTG
>Ga0187769_10002307_pt1 | contig 11140 bp, 7 predicted proteins | sample 0116_SJ02_MP02_1_FD_133140 | JGI IMG/M metagenome (GOLD analysis project Ga0187769, IMG submission 133140) | Tropical peat soil microbial communities from peatlands in Department of Meta, Colombia - 0116_SJ02_MP02_10_MG | ecosystem: Environmental > Terrestrial > Soil > Wetlands > Peat | place... | reverse complement strand
GTCGTCAAGCGTCGCGCCGGCGTGTCTTTCCTCGGTAAGCAGTGCCCGAATAGCATCGACGATCTCTGCTCGTCCGCTGTACGCAACTGCAATGGTCAGGACCATGCCCTCATAGTTGGCGGTCGCCTCTTGAGCGGCCTGGATCGCAGCGACGGTCGAACTCGGCAGCAATTCCAGTTTACCGATTGTCTGAATGCGCACGCGCCGGCTATGGATTTGCGGGTCATCCGCAAGTTCACGCATCTTGGCTTCGATTGCAGCTAGAATGCCCGAGACCTGATCGATCGGTCGGTTGAAGTTCTCGGTCGACAGCACCCATAGCGTAACCGAGGGAACGCACAACTCACTACACCAGTCGAGCACTTCGTCCAGCTTGCGGGCACCGAGAGTGTAGATAGCTTTAGGATCGACAAGACCACGGCGTTCGCCATACCGGCGATTGCCGTCGAGGATGACGGCGATATGCGGTGGCACTGGGCCTTGGCCTACCTCGCGTGCCAAGCGGCGTTCATAAAGTTGATAAAGGAGGCCAATCATTGGGGGGTAGGCCCTGTTGCCAGCGTGCGCCCGCATAGCGACGGTCGAGTGGCAGCAGGCATCACGGCATCCCTGCGATATTCTGGGTCAATGGCAGAATCTTGATCGCGCCAAACTCGCAGGGGTCCGCCACCTTATTCCATTATTCCATTTCACTTCTCGGCTCGATACCGGGAACGAGCGAACGAAATCGTGCGCGAGGCCGAATCGCGCCGAGATCGCAGCACCGATCGTCGGTGAGAACAGCATCGGCATGCGCTTGGCCTGGCGTTCGTTCCAAGCGGCGATTAGGTGCTCAGCATCCTCGAGCATTTTGCACCGGGCGGCGACTAGGGCCTTTAGGAGTCGTATGGCATTAGACCCGCCGATTATAGGCGATCGGCTACGAAAAAAGGCCACCGGAGCAGAGAGTCGGTGGTCTAGTTTGCTGTTACGCCGCGAGCCGTCCAAAAGGTCACGTCATCATGGGCCTTTCCTCGTCGGTTGGCCCCACTGCCCGCTGACGCGCTGGTTCCAAGCCGAGAAGTGCGCCGGGTCGGCGGCGTCAATGTCGATCAAAGGCCGCCATGTAAGGATCGAGGCCGGGTTGAACATTTCGCGGCCGGTCGAGCCGGCCATGAGCTCCGGGTAGATCACCGTCCTCGGCTCCGCCGGGAAGGCTATCGTCGGCAGGCTGTCCTCCGTCGGCCGGCCGGATGGCGAGGCGAAGATCGAAGTGGAAGTCGGCGGGCGGGGTTGGCCGGGAGCGGCGGCGTCCCAGCACCGTGCTGAGCCGTGCCAATAAAGATGAGCTTGGGGCCATAGCTTTCTAGCCTCATCGAGGGTGTAGCAGGGCGCTCACGCGCGACGCGCCGCCACGCAAGCCAGAACTCCCGCCCGCGAAAGGGTCGACCACAAGCGGCGTTAACTACTAAGTCCCACGGCACTTGTCGTAGCCCAGGAAGAATTTCAGTACGCTTGGCAAGATCAAGCGAAGTGATGACTTGTTTCTGTTCCAGCCACTGGTTGACGCCGAACTGATCCCGAATGTCGCCACCCTTTAGAACAAGGAATTTCTCGTCGAACTTTTCTTTCAACTCGCGCTGCCATTGGAACGTCAGGTTCGCAGGGCACACAACAAGTACCCGATCGGCTAATCCGCGGAGCTTGAGCTCGCGGATTAGTAATCCCGCCATAATTGTCTTGCCGGCACCCGCATCGTCGGCGAGCAGGAATCGGACACGGGGGAGTTTCAGTAGGTACTCGTAGACTGCCTCGAGCTGATGTGGCAGCGGATCTACCCGAGAGATCGAGAGCGCAAGGTAAGGATCGAACTCATAGGCGATTCCAAGCGAATAGGCCTGTAAGGCGAGGCGCATTAAGCGACCGTCGCCACGATACGAAAGGGTGGTATCCGTGATGGTGAGGGCAGCGAGGTCTGTCGTTCTCAGCGTGACCCGGCGGAATTGCTCCGAACGGAGACCAACCAAGCCGGCGACCCAAGCGTCCGTGCTGTCAGCGCGCACGGTTTCTACACGCATTGGCTCGCTAAACAGGGGGCCTGTCAGGATTTGACCTTCACGAATAGTAGTTTCGGCACTCAAATTCTTCCTCAGTCATCTGAAATCGTTCAGTCGGGCCACAGCAACCGTATACTATTTTCTCGACTTGTAGTCTTGGACTTTTCAACGACAAGCGAGAGCATGGATCGCAAATTTCGTTGCGGTGGCGCCAGTACAGGAGATCTAGGCCTCCTAATCCGCAAATCGCTCAAGCCAACTTGGACCAGCGACAATCGCTATTCCATCTCGATGGTATTCAGTATCGACAATAGGCAGTGTTTGCGCTGATGTACGCGCGTCCTCCCATTGCGCAGCTTCCAAGTGGCGCAAGACTTCAGGCCTAATTCCTACCTTAATATCAGCCTGCGGCACCGGCATGAGCGTAGGCCGTTCACGCATTTGAGTCAGGTAGGTCGGATTGGATTGCACGAGCTCTAAGGCAGGTCTGTAGTAATAGCTCCAAGTTTGCGGGCTTGGTTCTATCCTGATCGGGTTCCTAGTCTCCGGATCAGGATCTCGCCAATAGAATTGAAGCACGTCGTTTTTAAAGAAAGCGATTCCTCCGATGCAACGCGAGGGAGCGGCACCGCTAATACTCACCACGCGCATCGCCTGTTGCTTGGCTCGATTTTTGACGGCGGTATCGGGCGAACTAATTCGACCTTTGCACTCCAGAACTATCCAATTTCCAGCCAGCGTCTGACCCACCAAATCTGGTCGGGAGCGTGAAGCAAGCATCACGTCTAAATAAGGCCTGAATACATCTAGATGCAGCATCCACGGTGCATCGAGTAGTTTTGCCGCGAATAACTTGCATATTGTAAGACCCAGAAAATAATTCACCGCTCCTTTTTCGGTTGGATCGAGGGTGCGTGCCGCAGCGGTTCTCCGTAATCGACGACTCGAGCTTTGTTCAAGTGCCATGCGAACCAAAGAAAACCGAAACAGTGCCTCGTAATCGGACGCAGCCCCGTGCCGAAACACAAATTATCGATTAGGACGACCAACGGTAATGGCGGCCCAGAGCAGCTCGCCCCAGGAGGTGGTGAGGGTATTCAAACCCCTCAGACGGGCCATCCGACGAGGAAAGCCGTCAGATTCGTAATCGATATGGAGCGGCATAGATTGTCAGGTGGAGGATATACGGCGTTGAGAGAAAAGTTGAGACTACCCAAGGCCGAAGGTAAAACCGTGGGTGGAATTGATTAAAGACCCCCCATTTTTGAAAAACTCGGACCAGTGGCGGAGGAGTCGCCATTTCGGATACAGCGTGGCAGTTTGAATAACAGGTCCTCAGATTGCCCCGACTCACGGTAAGATTTCTGCAGCAGGAGGAGTCAATGGACAAGAACGAAATCCACCGCGAGATAGAAGAGCGCACCGAAGAATTTGGACGTCTGTTCTACGGAACGGCTAAAGTGGCATCCGAATTGCTGAACTCGCTCACGATGCAACTTGGCGTTCTCTGGAAGAATTTGGCGCAGCATTCTCGCGATACTTAGAGGGTCAGTGCCGCACAAGCGCACTAATTAATTATCGTCTCGCGACGATTTTAGTTAAAAAATCGACTGCTCGCAAAATGGTGTGGGCTGTCTTCGTGGCGCGCGTTTTGTCCAAGCGTCGGCTCGCTATAGGCTGTGAAAACACCCTGAAGTAGCCAGGACGCGAATTTTCATTGATGGTCTTGTCGCCCCGTTTAGAGGACGAGGTTAGCCGGAATGATTGGCATAGACGACAACATCCACTGCATGGGTTCGCCAGACGCTATGAGAACGGGCGGAAAACATCCGTGGCTAACCGGGTAAATAAGCTACTGAAATTGCTGAGCCCTTGCAGTCCCCTAGGGAGCGCCAGGGACAAAGTTTAGCCGCATAACTCCGAAAGAACGCGCCCCACAGGGGTTTCTCGCCTGCCCGGTGGTATCACTTGGTGGGCAGTCTCCCCATAGGAGCGCCAAGTCTCGGGACCGAAGGAAACGCACCCGCTACTCGCCACATCCGTTCGTTGACCGGATTGCCTGCGAAGGGGGTCAACGCTGGTTGGTCAGTTACACAGTTCGTTGAACGCCGGCTCGCTCGGGCATGGCGGGATGGACGAGCTGATACCGCCAGCGCCGCCGCTCGATGCCGACACGCTGCTCGTTCCTGACCTACTGCTCAATGTGGACACGCCTCTCGACCCGTAGCCACCTTCGCTCGGACCGCTGGGGACGTTGCAGAATGTCGCGGTCATTTCCTCCGTGCAGAAAACGCCGGTCGTTGGGGCTTGGGTCGCTGCGGACTGGACGCTCTGACCTCCCAAATGTTGTTGGCTCAGCGACGTAGCGACCTGCGCTGCGGCTGGCGACGCAGCCAAGAGTAGTGTGCAAGTCAATAAGACTTTCGTCATCTGCGTCAGTCTTTCTGGCCGCTCTCCTTCGCATCGTAAGGCTGACCATCGCGGTTTTAAAGTTAGTCCTCAGGGCAGGTCGTGATCTTGAAGTCAGCTAAAGGACGACCCTGATTGGTCTTGAAATGGTATTCGTAGCTAAAGCCCTCTTGTTTTATCGCGCGCGAATTTTCGGCGTCGGAACAAAGTCCATTCTGCACCTGCCGCGCTGTCTCCTGAGGGTCAAATTGGTCAGCGTTGTTGACTACATACCAATAACTGCTGTGCTTTCTTTCGTACTTTACGTCGACCAACGTTTTGTTCGGATCAATCCGCAAAGGGAGATTGCTTTTCATGTTTCCTTCGATCCTGCGTAATCCGACTTCGGGCCCTATCCATTCGCGATAAATCCCGTAGCCCGCAGCAACGGCGACGATGAATGCCGTCAGGATGATCCAATCGCGTTTTCGTACTGAAGGAGGCACAATCGCTGCCTTTGATTTCGTGGGGGCCGGCATGTCCCACCGGTAGCTCTACCAGGAAGCTAAACCAATTTATTGACCAAGTGGAGTGGGCGATTGTCGCCTTTGGCCTACTAAGTGGCGTTAGCGCGTCTGCAATAGCGCAGATTAAATTTCGGTAGCGATATCGGAGAAGCGGATATGGCAGCGGCTCGCCAGGTGTACTGAACGGCACAATTCTCGATCCGAAAATGTGATATTCTTTTCACCCGATGTAGTCCTCGGCGCGGGCGAAGCCATGAGGCGACGGGAATTCATCGCATTTGTCGGCAGTACCGCCGCGGCGTGGCCACTTGCTGCAGCAGCAGAGCAATCAGCATTGCCGGTGATTGGGTTTCTCGGCAGTGATTCGCCTGACATCTACGCAGACCGATTGCGCGCGTTTCGCGAAGGCCTGAAAGAAACTGGCTACATCGAATCTGGAAACGTGACAATTGAGTATCGCTGGGCGAACGGCCGCAACGACCAACTGGCGGCGCTGGCGGCCGATTTGGTTCGTCTCCGGGTTGCCGTATTGGTTGCGTTCACCACTCCGGCGGTGCTAGCGCTCAAGGCGGCGACCAAGTCTATTCCGATCGTTTTCTTTACCGCAGGTGACCCTGTCGCGCTTGGACTCGTTGCCAGTTTGAACCGACCCGGCGGCAACCTCACGGGTACGACCGCCTTGACGTTGGAAGTTGGCACGAAGTGGCTGCAGCTACTGCACGAGACAGTTCCGACGGCGACCACCTTCGCCGTGCTCCTTAACCCAACCAGTCCCAACCTTGCCGAAGCCCAAACAAAGGACCTGCAGGCGGCGGCGCGTACACTTGGTCTTCAAATTCAACAGCTGAACGCCAGTACCGATCGCGATTTCGACGTCGCTTTCGCCAACACTGCCGAAACACGTGCTGGCGGACTCGTAATTAGCTCCGATTCATATTTCTTTGCTCATATCGAACTGCTTGCCGCCTTGGCTACCCGTTACAAAGTGCCCGCGATCTTTGGCTTCCGTGAATTCCCTGACGCCGGCGGCCTGATGAGTTATGGAGCAGATCTGTCGAATCAACACCGAACGATTGGCACCTATGTCGGCCGCATTCTCAAAGGTGAAAAGCCGGCCGACTTGCCGGTCCAGCAATCCACAAAAGTCCAGTTGATTGTCAACCTCAGAATTGCCAAGACCCTTGGCCTGACAATCCCACCGTCGCTGCTCCTGCGCGCCGACGAGGTGATCGAATGAGACGACGCCAATTCATCACGCTACTCGGCGGTGCCGCGGCAGCACGGCCACTTATCGGTCGCGCGCAGCCACTGGGCAAGCTTCCAAGCATCGGGTTTCTGAGCGTGGTCGTTCGAGAGCGTAATCAGCGTATGATCGCTGCCTTTACAGATAGTCTGCGCGAACTTGGCTACGTCGAAGGTCAACAATTTAACTTTGTTTACCGTTCCGCTGATGGACACTTGGATCGTCTGCCCGCACTCGTAGACGAGATGATCGGGCTGCAGCCCGACGTGGTCCTGGCTACCGTTACTCCGACCGTTGTCGCACTCAAAGCGCGTACCCAGACGATCCCGATCGTTTGTCCATTCCTCGCCGATCCGATCCGCCTTGGCTTAATTGCAAGTGATGCGCACCCGGGCGGCAATGTTACCGGCATCTTGTTCCGCGTGAGTGGTCTGGCTGGAAAGCAATTGGAGTTCGGGCTGAAATTGATACCCGGGGCGACCAGGATCGGGATGTTGGTCAACGTCGCAGGCGGGATCACTATCGATAGGCAAGAAGCGGAGAGTGCGGCACAGCGGCTCGGCATCGCGTTGGTTCCCGCCGAGGTCCGTGCCCCCGAAGACCTGGACGCCGCGTTCCAAGCATTGGCGAATGACCACGTCCAAGGTGTGCTCGTTCTGATTGATGGAATGTTCTTCAACGAACGGCAACGGATCGCCAAGCTCGCGGCGGCAACGCGAATGCCGGCATTCTACGCATTTCGAGATCACGTCGATGCTGGCGGATTGATAAGCTACGGGGTCAACTTGGCTGAATGCTTTCGTCGTGCGGCCACTTACGTTGTAAAGATTCTCAAGGGTGCCCAACCTGGCGACCTGCCGGTAGAATTCCCGCCAAAGCTGGAGTTGGTCATCAATTTAGGGGCCGCAAAAGCGCTCGATCTCACGGTGCCCCCAGAACTACTCGCATTTGCTGACGACGTTATCGAATAGCGCCATCATGCGCAGGGGAAGAAACCTTGAGGTGCCGAGACTTCAGCGTACTGGTCAGAGGTCGCTAATAACCGAAAAGCCAAAATCCTAGACGGCCCCTATTCCTGCCATGGCGCAAAGGGCGAGAATTGCCTAGGATTGATTGTTGTTCATGCAGTGCCGGGGCGGCAACATGAGACGGCACGATAGTAGGCGGCCGGTCAAAAGCCGGCGGCATCGGACGATCAGATCCAAAGCTCGCGCAACGCCGAGGAGGCAAACCTCTGCGGCGGATTGGCAGGAACAAGTCAACCGCCTCACCAGCGAACGTGACGAAGCGCTGGAACAACAGGCGGCGACTGCCGACGTGCTCAATGTCATTAGCCAGTCAACGTTTGATTTGCAGGTTGTGCTGCAAACGCTGGTAGAGTCGGCAGCTCGTGTTTGCGATGCTGACGACGCGTACATCTATCTACGCGATGGAGAGATCTATCGTATCGGCGCTTGTATCAGTTCCTCACACCAACTTAAGGATTTCCTCGATCAGCATCCGATTGCTCCGGGACGTGGAGCGACGGCCGCGCGGACGGCTCTAGAGGGCAAGATCACTCATATTCCAGATGTGCTCGCCGATCCGGAATATACCTTTCTTGAAGGTCAGAGACTCGGCGGTTGGCGCACCTCTCTTGGCGTGCCGCTATCGAGGGACGGCGTCACAATCGGCGTGTTTGTTTGCACACGACGAGTCGTGAAGTCCTTTACAAAGAGGCAGATCGAGTTGGTAAGAAACTTCGCCGCTCAAGCCGTGATCGCCATCGAGAACGCGCGGCTGCTCAACGAACTTCGGCAGCGCACCACTGATCTGTCTGAGGCACTAGAGCAGCAAACGGCTACCTCGGAGGTGCTGAAAGTCGTCAGCTCCTCGCCAGGCGATCTGCAGCCCGTGTTCGATGCCATGCTCGTGAGCGCAACGCGGCTCTGCCAGGCGAGCTACGGTACTTTGTGGCTTCGCGAGAGCGACGGCCAGATGCGCCGCGCAGCGGGACACGGAACGCTGCCACAGGCGTTTAGCGATAAATGGCGTGTCGGTACGACATTCCGGCCGGGTGCTTCTTTGCCAACGGCACGCGCTTTTGAGACGCGAAAGCCGGTCCAGGTAGTCGATCTCAAAGAGGATCCTTCCTATCTTGACCGCGATCCGCTGGCAGTGGCCTCTGTGGAAGTTGCCGGTATCCGTTCGTTGATTTCAGTGCCAATGCTGAAGGAAGGTGCGGTCGTAGGCGCCCTCAACGTATATCGCCAAGAGGTTCTGCCCTTCACCACCAAGCAAATTGAACTGCTGACGAATTTTGCCGCCCAGGCCGTCATCGCCATCGAGAATACGCGGCTGCTGGGCGATCTCAGCAAAGCATTGGAGCAACAAACGGCCACCGCGGAAGTGTTGAGCGTAATCAGCCGTTCCGTCGGCGAATTACAGCCGGTGTTTGACACGATCCTAGCAAAGGCAACCGAACTCTGCCACGCAAGCTACGGCGCACTGTGGCTCTGCGAAGGCGACGCGTTCCGCACCGCCGCGTTTCACGGTGCGCTCGCTAGCGGTTATCTCGAGCATTGGCAGGTTGGACGCGTTTTTCATCTCGGTCCCGAGGTTCCGGCCGTTCGCGCCGCTAAATCGCTCGTTCCGGTCCAGGAGCCTGATTTGAAGGCCACACGGGCTTATCAAGCAGGTGAACCCCTCTTTGTCACTGGCGTCGACGTTGCGGGTATTCGCACCATTCTTGCGGTGCCGCTGCTGAAAGAGAACCGCGCGATAGGTATCATTGCCATCTATCGCCGAGAGGTAATGCCATTCGATGACAAACTGATCGAACTGGTCACGAATTTCGCGGCCCAAGCCGTCATCGCTGTCGAAAACGCGCGCCTGCTCACCGAGCTGCGCCAATCGCTAGAACAGCAGACTGCCACGGCGGATGTGCTGCGCGTCATCAGTTCGTCGTCCGGCGAGCTTGAACAAGTGTTCCGAGCCATTTTGGAAAATGCCACACGAATTTGCCAAGCCCAATTCGGAACGCTGAATCTTTACGACGCCGGTGCCTATCGCACCGTTGCGCTGCACAACCCACCACCTCAATTTGCACACCGGGTTGGCACAGTCATTCGCCCTCACCCAAAAAGTGGCCTGGCTCAGGTAGCGCGGACTAAACAGATCGCGCACATCGACGACATTCGAACCCGGCAACCCTACCTAGACGGAGACAAGGCCGTAGTCGATCTTGCTGATCTCGCTGGCGCTCGCACGCTTCTCATTGTCCCGATGCTTAATGAGGGCAAGCTAATCGGCGCCATCTCCATCTACCGGCAAGAAGTACGACTGTTTACCGACAAGCAGATTGAGTTGGTGAAGAACTTCGCCGCACAAGCCGTTATCGCCATCGAGAACACACGGCTGCTCAATGAACTCCGCCAGCGCACGAGCGATCTCACGGAGTCGCTAGAACAGCAGACTGCGGCAGCGAATGTGCTTCGCGTGATCAGTTCGTCGCAGGGCGAGTTGGAGCCGGTTTTCCAAGCCATGCTGGAGAATGCGGTGCGCATTTGCGACGCCAAATTCGGCACGTTACAGCTGCGTGAAGATGGCGCTTTCCGCCTTGCGGCAATGCATAACCCGCCGCCCGCCTACGCCGAGGCCCGACGGCGCAATCCGTTGATTATTCCCAGCGCACACAACGCGCTCGGTCGCGTTATTGCTACCAAGCGGCCGGTCCACATTGCCGACTACAAAGAGGACCCCGCCTATAAAGCGCGCGACCCGGCGGCTGTCAGCTTCGTCGAACTTGCTGGGGCACGAACCCTTGTCATCGTTCCGATGCTGAAGGAAGGCGAATTGATCGGCAATCTCCTCCTCTACCGCCAAGAGGTACGCCCATTTACCGAAACGCAGATTGCCTTGCTTACCAACTTTGCCGACCAGGCCGTTATCGCTATCGAGAACGCGCGGCTGCTTAATGAATTGCGGCAGCGGACCACCGATCTCACCGAGTCACTAGAGCAGCAGACCGCGACGTCGAAGGTGCTTGAGGTCATTAGCCGCTCGGCGTTTGACCTTCAGGCGGTGTTTGAAACTGTCGCCGAAAGCTCAGTCAGGCTGTGTGGAGCTGACCGAGCGTTCATCTTCCGTTTCGACGGTGAGTTGTTGCGGATGGTTGTTGCCTTAAACGCTTCTCAGGAACGCAGGGAATTTGTCGAGCGAAATCCAATTCGCCTAGACCAGCACAGCGCTTCCGGCCGCGCGGCACTCGAGCGCCGAACGATCCACATTCCCGATATCCAGGCCGATCCGGAATTTACGTACGTGGTGAAAGATCCAGCGGTCGAGAAAGTCCGAACCGTTCTTGCAGTGCCGATACTCAAAGGCGATGACCTACTGGGCGTCCTCTTAGTTTATCATCTTGCGGAAATCAGGCCCTTTACAGATAAACAGATTGCTCTACTCGAAACTTTTGCTGACCAAGCAGCCATCGCGATCGACAACGTCCGACTGTTGGACGAACTACGGCAGTCGCTGGACCAGCAAACCGCGACGGCCGAAATGCTCAAACTCATTAGTCGCTCGACGTTTGATTTGAAGTCAGTACTCAACACGCTGGTCGAATCGGCCGCCCGGCTTTGCGCGGCTGACATCACGACGATCTCTCGAGAGAAAGACGGACACTACCACGTCGTAGCCGCCTACGGCTTCCCGCCCGGTCTACAGGATTATTATGAAACTATGCCGATGGACCAAGGACGGGGATCGCTGTTCGGTCGGATTTTGCTCGAGCGCAAGCCTGTTCAAATAGTCGATGTTCTGGCCGATCCTGAATATGCGATGCGCGAACTTCAACAGCGAGCTGGTTTTCGTACGGTGCTCGGTGTGCCGCTCCTGCGAGATGGCGTCCCGATTGGTCTATTAAGCGTGAACCGCACAACTGTGAGGCCGTTCACCGATAAACAAAT